>Ga0326728_10001006_pt1 | contig 102831 bp, 80 predicted proteins | sample MB3enrmetagenome_FD_207602 | JGI IMG/M metagenome (GOLD analysis project Ga0326728, IMG submission 207602) | Lab enriched peat soil microbial communities from McLean, Ithaca, NY, United States - MB31MN | ecosystem: Environmental > Terrestrial > Soil > Wetlands > Peat | place: USA: New York... | reverse complement strand
CCGCGACCCTGCCCTTCCGCTGCACAACTCGAAGGGTCCGCTCCGTCAGACGCGTCTCTCCACCGTGAGCGCGCACACGGTCCACGAGAACGTCCACGAGATCATCCTCGCCGCGAGCCAGGCTGTATAGCCCTCGCGTCCACGCCCCATGGAGCCGCGCCACCGCGAATTCCGGCATGTCGACCGCGTAGCTTGTAAACCGCGCTGGGACGTCGACGATCGACCGATAGTCGTGGTCGCGCGGAAATTCCGCCATGAGTGGGGCACCGCGCTGCAGCCCGAGCCGAGGCAAGGAAGCCGCTATCCTGCCGGTTTCCCGACGCTCCCAGAACGTTCCCGGCGGCCAGACGAGATCGCGTTCGAATGCCGCGTCGGCGGCGGCGTTGGCGCTCGCGAGCTCGCCATAGAGCTCGTCCACCACGCGCCTCACCTCGGGATACGTACGGTCGATCTCGCGGCCGAACAGGGCGACGTCAGGCAGGACGTCGAGCCGGAGTTTCGGTGCAAGCACCTGGAACATCGGGTCGAGAGCGATCAAGCGCCGGCCGAACGTTTGCGACAGCGCGAGCTCGACCATGACGCGCGTCCACGCCGGTGACGAACCCGCGTGGAACGTGAAGGCGCGGCGGGCCAGGGTCATGCCGTCGTACGAGTATCCGAGTGGGCGCCAGCCCTGCCCGAGTACGAGCACTCGCCACGAGCGCCGCGCCAAAAGCGCCGCCGCCGTCAGAGCGCCAATGCCCGCCCCAAGCACTGCCACGTCATAGTGTTTGCTCAAGGCGACGTCGCCTCCCTGCGAGAATGCCTCATCCCAGCTGTCGCAGACCGAACGCGGTCGACGCCCCGTGAACGCACACGCGCGGCCGCATCCCGTCGCCCGCGCTCGGGATGACCTCGACGCGACCTTCGGCGAACCACTGCAATACGCTCGGAAATAGCATGTGCTCCTGTTCGAGAATCCTCGCTCCCAAGGACTCCTCGTCGTCGTCAGGAAGCACTGGCACAGCGGCCTGCGCGATGATTGGACCGGTGTCCATACCACTGTCGACGAAATGAACGGTGCAGCCGGCGATGCGAACGCCTGCGTCGACGGCCTGCTTCTGCCCGTGAAGACCGGGAAACGCTGGGAGGAGCGCCGGATGGATGTTCACGACTCTCCACGGAAAGGCACCCAGCAGAACATCCGAGACGACCCGCATGAAGCCGGCGAGGACCACGAGGTCGACCCCGCATTCTCGCAGAACCTCGACGACCGCTGCATCGAACGCGCGTCGGTCAGCATATCCGCGGTGATCGATCACTTGGGTCCGGATTCCCGCCGCCCGCGACCGCTCGACGGCTTTCGCTCCCGCCACGTTGGAGACCACCACCGCCACCCGAGCGTCTATCGTCCCTGCCTGGGCGGCGTCGACAATCGCTTGCAGGTTCGAACCCGATCCGGAGACGAGCACCCCAAGCGCGATCACGAAGGCCACTCCACGCGCTCCTCGAAGGGGCGGCCCTGCGGCACTCGAACTACGCGCCCTACGACCCAAGGCGACTCTCCGGAAGACCGAAGGAGTTCGAGAGCTCGCGCACACTCGCCAGGCGGGACAATGACCACATAGCCTATCCCCACGTTGAACGTTCGCCGCATCTCGTTTTCGTCGACCCCGCCCTTGACGAGGAGGTCGAACACTCCGGCGCGGGACCAGGTCCGATCGAAGCGTACGCCGAGTCCTTCGGGAAGCACTCGAGGGAGATTGCCAGGCAGCCCGGCCCCGGTGATGTGACTCATCGCGTGCACGGTCAGCTGGGCGTCGACGAGCGTCCTGACGGCGCGGGCGTAAAGGCGAGTAGGCACGAGCAGCGCTTCGCCCACCGTCTGGCCGCCGAGCTCCGCGGGGCGATCGGTGAGTCCAAGCTTCATCTCCTCGAAAAGCACGCGGCGAGCCAGAGAGTACCCGTTCGAGTGCAGGCCGCTCGAAGGCAGGGCGATCACGGAGTCGCCTTCGGACGTACTCGCTCCATCGATGAGCTTTTTGCGCGCGACGACCCCGACCGAGAATCCCGCGAGGTCGTACTCCCCCGCCGCGTACATTCCGGGCAGCTCGGCCGTTTCGCCGCCCAAGAGCGCGCATCCACACTCTTTGCAAGCCCCCGCAATGCCACCGACGACCCGTTCGGCGACACCTAGATCGAGCTTCCCCGTCCCGAAGTAGTCGAGAAAAAACAGCGGACGGGCCCCGCACGTGAGCACGTCGTTGACGCACATTCCGACGAGATCGAATCCGATCGTGTCGTGGACGCCAGTCGCGAACGCCACCTTCAATTTCGTCCCGACGCCGTCGGTGCCACTGACGAGAATGGGGTCCTCGATGTCGGCCGGAACGCGGCACAGTCCCGCGAACCCGCCGACGTCGGACACCACCTCGGCGATGCGAGTCGCCGCTGCCAGAGGCTTGATTCGCTCGACGAGCTCATCGCCCGCGTCGATGTCGACGCCAGCATCCTTGTACGAAAGCGGCATAGTCCGCGGCACGCTAGCCAGGACCGCCGAGAGGCGCCAGCGGCGCTGGCCCCCACCCCCGCATCACACGACCCGCCGAGGTGGGGGCTTCGAGGCCGAGCCTAGAACTGAACGCCGGTGTCGATGTAGTACCCGTCGGAAGGGGCCGCGTCGTTCGTCAGCGTCCAGCTCTTGATGGCCCCCGTTGCGACAAGCGCCGTTCCGGTGGCGTCTGTGATTCGGATCGTAACCGGCAGCGCGAACGGACCAGCCCCTTGGGGAATGACCCAGTCGCCTGAGCGCTCCTGAGGCCTCGACCGGCTGTAGTTCTGGTCCCGCACCATCGACACCCAGTCGCCCGAGGGGAGCTGCGCCTCGACAAGGATGACGGACCCGAGCCCCCTGACATTCACGACTGAGAGCGCGAAGTAGTAGTCCCCCGCATTCGGCATCATCCGGAGGTAGATGTTGCCTGGAACCGGACACGGAACGCGCTCGTATCGGGTCGGGATGACACCCTCGGTCATGTTCCCGCCGATGATGCCGGTCTGGAGGCGTGACATTGCCACGTCGGAGAGATCGAGATGGATGCTCTCGTTCGGGAGTGGATCGTGATCGGCAGGAGGAGGTGGAGGTCCAGGCGGAAGCGGGCAGCCGTATTTGAAACCAGCGCCGCCGTCGGGAGCGACCATGATCTCTCCGCAGTGGTCCCGGCCCGAGCCGCAGCACCACTTCGCGTTTGGAGCGCACGGACACGAGTCGACGACTTGCAGCAGGATCGGCGGTGTGTATCCCGGATCGGTCGGTGGGTAGTCGGTCCCGTCGTTCTGGGTTCGCACGAGCTCGAAGCATTCTCCGCAGCTCAAATAGTTGTCGTCATCGCCAGGAAGGCTCGACCAAAACTGCGTGTAGTAGTTGCCGCTCGGCGCCGCGAAGTTGCCGCGGAGAAGTACGCCACCGTCGGGCTCCGCGCACAGATCGGGGTACGCGCTGCAAAAGGCCTCGCAGCCCGCCATCGTCTTGTTGAACGCGTCCGACGACGAGCAGACCCCGTAGTATCCAAACTGACAGGCGCCTCCGGTGGTCTCCCCGAAGTGCGTCGAGCGCGAATAGTGCCACGGCTCGTTGTCGCTCACAGAATGGACTTCCGGCCACTGCCCCGAAACGCACCCCTTGCTGTCGACGGGAACGCAATCGGCCGTCCCGGAACACTCTCCGCAGGAATCCGACGTGTTATCATCACTGCAATACTGGGCGCAGCACACGTTGTCGACGACCGCCCAAGACCCGCATGAACCCGCCTCGATGGGCGGATGCGGTGCGGGAGTGCGAGGAGCCACGTCCCAATCGTAGGCATCTCCGGGCGCGCCAGCGTCTGCCAGACCCCCGTTCGAGCTGCTCGTCCCCCCACCGCTCGAGCCGCCGGAGCCGCTGGTCCCTCCACCGCTCGAGCCGCTGGTCCCTCCACCGCTCGAGCCGCTGGTCCCTCCACCGCTCGAGCCGCTGGTCCCTCCACCGCTCGAGCCGCTGGTCGAACCGCTGGAGCCACTGGACGAGCCGCTCGTCCCACTGCTGCCGCCGGACTGACCACCGTCACCCTTCGGACCGACCGTCGCGTCGGTGTTCGAAATCGACGAATCGCCGCCCGTGGCGCACCGGCACGCGCCCCACTGGGAAGACGTCCCATCGCAAGACTGCGTGCTCGCGGTGCCGTCGGCGCATGTGCAGGACGCCACCGCGCCTGCGTCACAGGCCCCCTGTGCCTCGCTCGAGCCCACGCCACCGGTCGCCGCACAACCCACCGCCATCAACACAGCGACCACCGCGCTCCAACAGCCGAGGTGCTCGCAAGCTATTCGCATGGGAAAGGCCCTCTTGTCGCCCGGCATTATACCCCTCCCCTTGGTGCAGATGCGACTCGGCCGATCCTTGCTGGCCCCCGACTTCGACCGATCTCCCTATTTGCTGGCCTACACTTACCCCCCTGACTTCAGTCCGGGCCCTGGTCACAAATACGGCACGAATGGTGCGCGCGCGTGGGTCACCCAGGCGGCCACGGACGGGCGCTGCCACTGGACCGCTGCGTATTCCTTCAGGCGCGCTGGGACTTCGTCGCCGTGCAGGGCCAGGCGCTGGAGCGTCAGCGTGAGGTCGGCGTCGGCGACAGTCCACCGATCGAAGATCGTCGGCCTTCCCGCCGACAACAGGCGCTCCGCGAAGTCGAGGACCTTGGTCGCGGAAGCTCGAGCCTTGTCGGTGAGCGGCGCTTTCGGCGATCGGCGATAGAACATCGACTCGCTCGGGCGTTCCGCACGAAGAGGCGCCGTGGCATCGCTTCGAAGCCACGACATAACTTGCCGACACCGCGCACGCGACCGCGCGTCGCCGGGGAACACGCTTGCATGCGACGGAGGCGCGAACGTGTCCTCGAGGTATTCGACGATCGCCGAAGACTCGGCCACGACGAAACCCTCGTGTTCCAACGCCGGAACCCTCCCAGTCATCGTCCTTTGCACGTAGTCGGGTCGAAGCTGATCGCCGCCCGCGAGGGACAGCTCACGAACCTCGAAGGACAGGTTCTTTTCAACCAGTGTGACGAAGCAAGAGAACGTGTACGGGCTGACCCAGAATTGTTCGCCGTAAAGGATCACTGAAGAGGTCATAGCGCCACCTTATCGGAGGCCCACCCGTCAGCAAGGAAGGACTCCTCACCCGTCTGCCAGGTCGTCCCTGACGACCAGGTCGATCGCCCGAAGCACTTCGATCCGCAGCAGCCCCATGCGGTCGTCGCGTATCGGACTGCTGTCAAGCTCGGCCAGCGTGAAGGTATCGACCACGGCTCCTTCCCTCGTCGTCGCCTCGGACGCAACAATCTGCACGCGAGCCTTCGCGAGGGCCCGCGTGATCGCAAGGAGAAGACCCGGGCGATCGTGGGTCTCCACCGTGAGTAGCGTGTGGCCAACCCCGAGCGCGCTGCTGAACGTCACGCGCGTGGCCAACCCCGACGACGTTCGTGGATTGGCTGCGGCGCGCGGGCGTCCGGCCAATTCCTCGACCGTGAGCTCTCCCGTGATTAGGGAGGCGAGCAGCGTCGTCACACCGCGCGCGTCGTCCGTCCCGATCGGACCGCCGCGTGTGCGGCGCAACCAGAACAGATCGACGGCCTCGGGACCGTCGGCCGCTCTCCGCGTGAACACCTGGGCGCCGACGACATCGAGCATGTGCGCGAACAGTGCCGCGCTGATGAACGAGAGCAACCCAGGGCGATCGTCAGCGACGACGCACATGACGGCTCCTCCCTTGGGTAGCCCGTGCCAGATCTCCGCGTGGCCCGGCGCACCGGCTCGGTGGGCGACGATGTCCGCGTGCTCGCGCGCTTCGTGCACGTCGAAGCGCTGTCGGTATCGGGCTGGCATCGACTCGATGAACTCGAGGGCGGGGTCCCAACGTTTGGATGTCGCGCTCATGAGGGTGAGCGTGCCCACCCGAGGGCTCGACGTCATTGCCAGGCGATTTCGTTCCTGTTACGCGCGGCGAGATTTGCCCCTACGCGCGAGCGGCCGTGCGCGAAAGGGTGGTCACGGCGTGCATGAGTTCGACAGGCACGGCAATCACGACAGTGTTGGACGGCGACGGACCGAGCCCGTCGATGGTCTGCAAGGTCCGAAGCTGCATCGCACCGGGGCTCTCGGCCATCGTCTTGGCAGCAGCAGCGAGGTTCATGGCCGCCTCGCGGTCTCCTTCCGCCTTGGTGATGGTCGCTCGCTTCTCTCGTTCTGCGGATGCCTGGCGCGACATCATCTTCTTGAGCTCCTCGGGCATGTTGATGTCCTGAATGCGAATGCCCTTCACAACGAGGCCCCACCCCTCGGTGTCCTTTTCGACGTTCGCCTCGATCGCCTTTCCGATCTCCTCGCGTTCCACCAGAAGCTGGTCGAGACTCATCTGACCGATGACGTCGCGGAGCGAAGTCTGCGCGTATTGCGAAATCGCGTACCTGTAGTTCTGGACCTTGATGATCGCATCGGCGACGTTGCCGACCTGGAAGAACAGGACCCCGTTGATTTGAACAGGGACGTTGTCCTTGGTGATCACCTGTTGGGTCGGGATGTCGAGCGTGAGGACGCGCGTGTCGATGAACCGCGTTTGATCGACGATCGGGATGATGAAGAACAGCCCGGGGCCCTTGATGGACGAGTAGCGACCGAGACGGAAGACGACGACACGCTCCCACTGCGCCGCAAGCTTGATGCCGGAGGACAGGACGATGTCGCCGAGGAGCCAGGCGAGGGCGATGACAACGCCGACCTCGGGACTCGCTTGAGCCGCGCCCAAGCTGATGGCAGCACCGATGAGACCGACGACGATGAAAACGAGGATCGAAATGGTGTTGACCATGAGACCTCCCTACTTTCTCCTGCCATGCGGTCGTAGGCCTCCGCGGCAAACGACCGCGACTCGAAACCCGACCCACAATCGCAGAGAATCCCCTCGGTGTCTCCTATCGACGAAGGGGGGCGCTTCGCGGCCCCCCTCGAGCTCCCCCAGCGACGAGAAGGGGGCGCTTCGCGGCCCCCCTCGAGCTCCCCTATCGACGAGGGGGGCGCTTCGCGGCCCCCCTCGAGCTCCCCCATCGCCGAGGGGGAGCGCTACTCGCCCTCTTCTTCTTCGCTCTCCGCGTCCTCGTCGTCTTCGTCGTCAGCATCGTCATCGAAGTCGTCGTCGTCTTCGTCGTCGAACTCAGTCGGCTCCGCCGACTCTTCCTCTTCTTCCGAATCGGCGGCCGCGCGCTTTTCGAGCTTGAGATCGACTCCGACATCACCGAGCTGGGTGTCGAGTAGCTCGAGGAGCTCGTCCACGTCGTCCCCTGACCATTCCTCGAGAAGGTCGGTCAGGAACTCGAAAAAGTCGCCACTATCGAGCCGTCGCTCGATCTCCTCGACTTGTTCTTCGGTGAATGTCTCGAGGATGTCCTCTCGCAGCGGCTCGATGTCGCCCTCCTCGATCGCGTCTTGCGCGGACAAGCGGATCTGACGGACGGCACGTTTGTCGAGGTAGATCTCCATCGGTCGGGCACTCCGAGTATGCGAAGCGGCCGCGGGCTGTCAACGCCCGCGTGCTCGGCGTCGCGCGTGTATGCTGGCACTGCGTTGATCAGACTCGCGAGGACCGCTTGGGGACAACCCCGCCAGGATCCCGCCGACGTGAACAATCACATCGGTGTGGGCTTCTGCATCGCGGCGAGCGTGGCCGCATTCGCTCCAAGCGCGTTCGCTGAGCCGCCGCCCGCGACGCAGACCAGCTCCGAGCACCGGGAAGCCGCTGGAAATACTCCGTCCTCCGAACAGAATTCGCGCACGGCGCCCACGGCCGACGATACCCAATCCAGCCAGGTGGCGTCGGAGATGCGGGAATCGCTGACTCCGCCACCTCCGACCGATCACTTCTTCCTCCAGTTTGGCGTAGCGCTGGCGGCGGAAGCTCTCGTTTCCCCCGGCGACATCTGCTCGGGCCCGTCGAGCCAGTGCATTCTCGGCTCGGGAGCCGGGATTGCGGCCCACGGCGGGGTAAGGACCAGCGACGAACTCTTCTTCGGTGGCGCCTACGAGATCGCCAAGCACGATCCTCACGAGCTCTATCGTCTGGCCACACTCCAGCAGATACGCGCGGAGGGACGACGGTATTTCCCGACCGGGCGTGATGTCGTCCCCTTCCTGCTGTTCGCGCTCGGCGTCGCTGGGTACGGTAACGAGCTGACGATTGAGACATTCGGACCAACGGCCACAGCCGGCGTGGGGCTCGAAATACAGCTCGGCGGCCCCGTGCTCGTCTGCTCGCTGGCCTATCGCCCCATGCTCTTTCAGGCGTGGACGGACCGGAGCATGCCCCGTCACGATGCCGGAGTGGCACACTTCCTCGCCATCGAAATCGGACTCGAAGCTCAGGACCGAATGTAACCAGAGCCTTGACTGACCACCATGCGCCGTTGTCCCATCGCGCAGCGTGATTTGCTCGAGGTGCGGAAGAGACAACGAGGCACATCTGGTCTTCTGCAAGGAGTGCGGCCAGCGGCTGGCTCCGCGCGCGGCCCCGGCTACGCCGCCTGAAGGTGTGGCCAAAGGAGTCATCGGCGAAGCGGAATCCGCGCTTGTATGCCTTGCGTGCGGGAGCACGAACCAGCGATCGATGCGCTACTGCGTGTCCTGCGGTCACGTCCTTGCATCCATCGCTCCGGCTGCTCCAGAATATGGGGTAGCTCGCCCTGACGTTCGGACGCTTGCCGACAGGCCAGTCGACAATCAGCCCACTTTCTCTGCACGCTCTCGCGAGGTGGGTTCATCTTCGCCGTCGCCCCCACCCGCTCAACGCCAGTGCCCTCGTTGCCGCGCCACAGCGGACGTCCAGGCGATGTACTGCCGGGTGTGCGGCGTCTTCCTGGCCGACCCCTCCGCGGACCAGATCGAGGGGGGCCGCAAAGCCCCCCCCTCCCCTCCGCCACCCGCAAATCCAATACTGGCCGGCACGCGCGACTCCGGCACTTTGGCAGGCAGATCATCGCAACCACATCGTTCGCCATTGCCATCCCAACGCGCAACTCCGAGCCCTCCCGCTGCGAGGACTCCGATGCCGCCCTCACCGGCTCTGCCGAATGTGTCGCCGAATGAGTTCGACGTGACGCACGTGCAGGGCGCAGAGAATGCGCCAGCAGGACGCCTCGTGCTCATCGGGCGAGATGGGGGGGAAGGGCCGAGCTTTGCGCTGCGCGACCGGCTCGACATCGGACGGCTCGAGGGAACCGTCGTCGTCGGCGATGATCGATACCTGTCGCCACGCCACGCGCGGATCGTCGTGCGCAATGGGACCTACATCTTGAGGGACCTGGAGAGCACGAACGGCGTGTTCCTGCGCATTCCATTCTTGCGGGGCGAGTCCGACGGGACCGATCCTCGACTACCCCTCGATCCGGAGCAGGAACTCGGTGGCCAAGAACTGTTCCTGATTGGACAGCAGGTGCTAAGGTTTGAGGTTGTGAAACATGCAGAGGAGGGACTTGGAGTCGCCTCGGAGAATGGAACCCTCCTTTTCGGAACCCCCGCAACGCCACGGTTTGCTCGAATCAGCCAGCGCACTGTCGAGGGTGTTATCCGTGACGTTTTTCATGTTCGCAAGACGGAAACAGTCATCGGCCGGGAATCGGGTGATATCGTGTTCAGCGACGACCCCTTCGTTTCGCGCCGCCACGCTGTCGTTCGCGTCCTTCCAGCGCCTGGCGCGAGCGGACGGCGCTTTACTCTTGCCGATCTCGGCTCTTCCAACGGTACGTTCCTCAAGATACGGGAGCAAGTTCGCCTAAGGCATGGGGATCACTTTCGCGTAGGCCAACAGCTACTCCGACTTGATCTCGAAGCCGGTACTTCTGGCGCATGACGGCAGCCCACACGTGACGCAGCCCGAGTCCACCCGCGAAGCGCCCGCGGCGGCCGCCCCGAAGGAGGCTTCGAGCGGTCCCGTAGGGGAGATCCGCATACGTTCGTTCGCCAAGACGGACGTCGGCCAGATCCGAGAGCACAACGAGGACAACTTCCTCGTGGCCGATCTGACCGAGCGCGTTCGCGGACTTCTCGATTCCAATTGCAACGGCGCGGTGGGAATCCACGGGTTTCTGTTCGCGGTCTGCGATGGAATGGGTGGGGCCGCAGCAGGAGAGATCGCGAGCCAATTGGCGGTCGATGTAGTCTACGAGCAAATGGTGGGAACCGTGGTCAACTCGCGCCCGCGTACGCGAGACGATCTCGCTCGGCGCCTGGTTCGCAGCATCGAAGAGGCCGGTCAAAAGATATTCCACGAGGCAAGGCTCGATCGATCGCGCCGCGGCATGGGCACCACGGTCACGGCAGCGGCCTTGATGGACAATTACCTCTTCCTCGCGCAGGTCGGAGACTCCCGGGCCTACCTGATGCGCCAGGGTGAGCTCGTCCAGGTGACGCGGGATCAATCGCTCGTGAACCAACTTATCGAGGCGGGACAGCTCACCGAACAGGAAGCCGAGACCTTCGAGCACAACAACATCATTCTCCAGGCCCTCGGGACCGCGGAAACGGTGCAGGTCGACCTAACCTATTGTGAGCTTCACGACGGGGACACGCTCCTCCTCTGCTCCGACGGCCTGAGCGGCATGGTGCGCTTCGATGAAATCCGTGAGGTCCTGCGCACGACCCCCGACCCTGCTGTGGCATGCGCGAGCTTGACGGAGCGCGCCAACCTGGCAGGTGGACACGACAACATTACGGTGATCGTGGCGCGCTTCGAAGGGGAACGTCTGCCTCCGGTCGGCGAGCACGAGGAAGCCCTTCGGTACCGAAAGTATCCCCTTCCCGAGGGCGGCGCAGACCAGAACGAACCGCATCGACGTACCTTTCCAGACGAACTCGACCCGACCGCGTCTCCGTCGTCTCCCATCGAGGTCCCACGGGCACTTGATGCGCCCATACCCCTGGGCCCTCCCTCTACGCGCCCACCGGAGCCAGCCCCCTCGTCGCCCGAGGTTTTTCTCTCCACCGAAGGCGAGGAGCGCATCAACATTCCGGGCACGAACGTGCCGTGGTGGGTCGTGGTGGCCCTCGTCCTTGGCGTGATGGCTTCGCTCACGGCGATGGCGTGGTTTTTGTTGCGCTAGATTGGGCCGTGGAAAGCGCCGCCCGCCCTAGGGCGTAGCGAGCCACACTGTCCTCAGAATCGATCGCAAGCGCGGCCTGCGCGGCCTCGCGGGCTCCCTGTCCATCGCCGCGACCGAGGCGCGCGATGGCCGTCCACGCCCACGCGCTCGCCGCCCTCTGACGATCGTCGCCTCCAGCGACAATCGCGAGAGCCGCCTCGGCCTCTCTCCACTCCCCTCGCGCGATGTTTTCGCGAGCCTCGAGCAACACGAGGGGCGCCAACTCGCCGAATCGATCCGTTGCCCGCGACAGTACTGCGTGCGCTTCGCTTTGCCGGCCTAGCGCTGCGAGCGCCTCCACCTCTCCAGACCAACCTTCGACCTCACCGGGCTCGACTTCGACGAGACGTTGAAACTGCTCCCGTGCATTCTCGAGTTGTCCCCGCGCAAACAGGCGCCGCGCGAGATTCGCGCGCGCGGCGGCGAATCCTGGGTCTACCTTGAGCGCGTCCCGGTAGTGGCGCTCGGCATCCTCGCCGCGACCTTCGCTGTCTGCGAGCAATCCGAGAGCGTGGTGCGGGGCAGGAATATCCGGATTGATATCGCGTGCGTGCTGCATGTCGCGGCGCGCCTGCTCGAAGTTGCCGCGACGCATTTCGACGAGCCCGAGATTGACCCACGCCTCGACGAACCGAGGGCTGTACTCGAGTGCCACCGACAGCCGGGCCTCGGCCGCCGTCAGGTCTCCTTCTGCAAGCGCGCGCCCAGCGGCGTCGTTAAGTGCAATCGCCTTGGGAGGGAGCGGAGGTTGCGAAGCACACGCATGGAGCGCGAACGAGACCAGCATTGTCGTCGCAACATTCCACCCGGTGCTACGCATACCCCCTGTTCGACCGAGTGTCGCAATCGGTTGCGTCCGCTTTCAGCCCATTTCAAAGCATTGCCACGATATTGCGTGAGGAGTCCGCCCCGCTATTCTTGTGCCAGCGCGGTGGGTCGCGGTCCCGAGCGTTGGGTTCACGCGGCGAGTGACAACTGGAACCGATTCGAGATGGAAGAAAACACCCTTCGGCAGCAACGCAGCGACAACCTTGAACCGGCGATCGCCCAGTGGATGAGTGTGCTGGACGATCTCACGTACTACGAGCTTTTTGGAGTCGATCCGAGCGCCGACCTCGACCAGCTTCGCGCCGCGTATCATGCATTCTGCAGCACGTTTCATCCGGACCTGCACTTCACCCGTTCGAGTGACGATCACCACGCAGTGTCCGTGATCTTCAAGCGGGGCAACGAAGCGTACTTCGTCTTATCCGACGCGCGGCGACGCGAGCAATACGATGCCCAGCTCGCGCAGAGGCCCGACGAGAGGCCGCACCGCGTGAGCTTCTCGTCCGTCGTTCAATATTCACCGCGATCGTCCGCAGCAAGCCCTCGTCCGCTCGAGGACTGTGTACGGTCTCCATCGGCCAGACCTTTCGCGCGTCGAGCGGAGGAGCTTACGGCCAAGGGAGACTTTCGGCAGGCCAAGCTCCAGCTTGCCCTCGCCACCTTCAAGGACCCGGGTAACGAGGTGCTCAGCGCCGCGATGCGCGACCTTGAGCGTCGGCTGTCGCAGGCCAAGTGAAGTTGGTGCACCGGCTTACTCCCGTTCAAATCTGCTAGCGTTCGGAGCGCCATGGCACACGCGCGCGCTCGAGTCGAGGGACTGGCATTCGTCAGCCTGGTGGCGATTACGGCCATTGCCTTCGTGTGCGAGATCTTCATCGTGTTCCTCGTCGCACCCACCGAAGCACGCATGGGGATCGTACAGAAGATCTTTTACTTCCACGTGCCGAGTGCGTACGCGATGTACCTCGGCGCGACAGTTTGCTTTGTCGGCTCGGTGCTGTTTCTCGCGCGCTCGAGCGACACGGCCGACGCCATCGCCCGGGCGGGCGCGGAAGCCGCCTGCGTCTTCGGGTGCATCGTCATGACCACCGGTCCACTCTGGGGTGCGAAGGCTTGGGGGGCCTTCTGGACGTGGGATCCGCGTCTGACAACCGCTCTGCTGAGCCTGCTCATTTACGTCGCGTATCTCGTCCTTCGTGGCTTCGCGGGCGACGGCGAAGGCGAGCGACGCTTCGCGGCGGCGCTCGGTGTGATGGGAGCCGCAAATCTTCCGATTATCCACTTCAGCGTTCAGAAATGGGGAGGTCAGCATCCCGTGGTCATCACCGGAAACGGAGGAGGACTTCAGCACCCGGCGATGAAGCTCGGACTTGCCCTGGGATTCTGCGCCTTCACGCTGCTCGTGATCCTTCTCGTGTGGCTGCGGACCCGAGTGGAGCTGGCCACGGTCCGCCTGGCTCGCGCCGAACGGGATGCAATCGATTTGGAGATCGACTCGAAGGCCCGCGCATGAGCAACAATGATCAAACCACTGTGAGCGTTCAGGCCCCGCCCGACGACCGAGCGACGGAGTTCCGGGCGATGACGAGCGAACCCGAACACTACAGTGGGACCATCTTGCTCGTCTCGGCATACGCCATTCTTTGGGCGCTCCTGGTCGCATGGCTTGGCGTGATGTGGAGAAGACAAACGAAGCTAGGCGCACGGATGCACGACCTCGAACGTGCGCTTGAGACGGCCACGGAGCGCGCAGGAGCCCCCGACGAACGATGAATTCACCCGGCATCGAGCACATCTTCTTTATTCCGGGGGTGCTGCTCATCGGAATGGTCCTCGGGTATGTGATGGGCGCTCGAGCGGCACGCGTCGAGATCGAACGCGCTCGAGAACGCGCGCAGCGCCAGAAGAGTTGAGCAGGGCAGACGGCTGGAATCGCCCTATGTTTGACTTCCAGCCCACCGACGAGCAGCGCCTGGCCATCGACACGGCAGAGCGCTTCGCTCGCCATCGAATCATTCCCATCGCCGCGGAGTGCGATCGGCAATCGCGCTTCCCTCGCGAAATCCTCGACGAAGCTCACGGACTGGGGCTCGTCAGCGCAAGATTGCCCGTGCAATTCGGCGGACCAGGGCTCGGCCACGTCGATTCGAGCCTGGTCATCGAGGCTCTGGCCTATGGATGTCCCGGAATCCAGGCGAGCCTCACGGCCAACGGTCTTGGACTGACTCCCCTCTTGCTCGCTGGAAGCGATGCGCAGAAGCGCAAATATCTCGGCTGGCTCTCCGGGGGTCCAGCGATGGTCGCACTCGCCGCCAGCGAGCCCGCGGCCGGGAGCGATCTCGCAAGCATACAGTGTCGAGCAAGTCCGGACGCTGGCGGAGCGTGGGTGCTTCACGGCGCGAAGGAATGGGTCACGAACGCCAGCCTGGCTAGTTTCTACGTCGTATTCGCGACCTCGGACCCGGGACTTCGCCAGCGCGGAATTGGAGCGTTCATCGTCGAGCGAGACCAACGCGGCGTCATGCCCGGACGGCCGATCGACAAGATCGGCCAGCGCGCCAGCGACACAGCGTCGCTGGTCCTCGACGATGTTCGCATCCCCGCCTCTGGCGTCCTGGCTCCTCCAGGCCACGGATTCAAGCTTGCCACGGACACATTCGACCGAACGCGGCCTGACATCGCTGCCGCAGCGGTTGGACTGATGAGGCGCTGCCTCGACGAGTCGGTGGCGTATGCGAGGCAAAGGACGACGTTCGGAGTCCCAATCGCGCGTCACCAGCTCGTGGCAGCCATGTTGGCAGACATGAGGATTTGCGTGGAGGCCACGGCGCACCTGGCGCGCAAGGCCGCGTGGTGCATCGACCGGGGCTACACCGACCCCGTCGTGTCTTCGTGTGCCAAGGCGTTCGGGGCAGACGCGGCGATGAAGACCGCTGTCAACGCCGTGCAAGTCTTCGGCGGAAACGGCACGACGAGCGACTATCCGGTCGAAAAGCTGATGCGCGATGCCAAGATCCTCCAGATCTACGAAGGAACCTCTGAGCTCCAACGCATCCTGATTGCGAGACACATGATCGGGCGCTGACGATGTGCGCGATGGCTCGCCACGGCTAGGCTGGATCCCTTGAGGACCTTCGCTCTGCTCCTTGCGTGCGTGCCCTGGGCAATCGCTTGCGGTGCGCAATCTGTGCGCGATGAGGTCCCTACCACCCGTACCGAGCGCGTGGCGGGCGAGCGAGCGGAGGATTCTGCGGCATACGTCTACGTGGCAAGACGACCGAGGGCGATCGTCGGGCTCGCTCGGGTCTGGAGCGTCCCGCTGTCGGTCGCGCAAGACGCTGTCGATCGCCTCGCGGACGGATTGGATTCGTGCGTTCGCGCAGAAGAGCAACGCGGCACTCCCACGGCGCACGGTGCGGCTCGAGTCGTCGCCCACCTCGACGCCCGCGGATCGGTAGGCGAAACCTCCGTCCGCATCGGTTCGGAACCGGGCGCAGCGACGGTCGCCATTTTGTGCCTCGTCGCCCCCATGCGCGTCATGGCCTTCCCGCCGGGCGATGCGAACGACCGCGGTCTGGCGGTCGAAGCGCTGTGGGGTACGGCATCCCCAATCGGGATTCCCTAGAGCAATGACTCAGAGGACCCGACCGAGTTGCCCGCACGCCGCGTGGACGTCGCTTCCTCCACTGTAGCGGAGGTGCGCTGGAAAACCTCGCGCGGACATGGCCGAACGAAAACGGTCAACGTCACCGCGATGGAACGGGTCGCGTCCCATCTCGTCGATGCTGTTGTACGGGACGATGCTCAGCCGCGGACGAATTCCAGTGCGCTGTGCGAACCGAAGCGCGACATGCACGAGCGCATCCACGTCGTCGTCCGTGTCGTTGATTCCCGCGAGCGGCGTGACCGCCCACAGCGGCGCAAGGCCGGTCTCGAGCGCGTGCGCTTCGACCGCAGCGAGCACTTGCGCGAGGGGGTACCGCATCTCGATCGGCATCAATCGCCGACGAACATCGGACCGCGCGCTGCCTATGGACAGTCCGATTCTCACGCGAGGCGCGTCTCGCGCCAATCGAAGGATTCCCGCGGGCAGCCCGGACGTGCACACCGTGATGGCACGCGCATCGATGGACAGAGCGCATGGGTCACTCAGCACGCGGATGGCTCCGAGAACGCTCTCGACGTTTGCGAGCGGCTCCCCCATGCCTTGGAACACGACGCCGTGAACGCGTTGGCCCGGGCCGAGTGTGGCTCGAACCAATCTCACCTGTTCGACGATCTCCCAGCTTTGCAGGTTGCGTCCGAGCCCGAGTCTTCCCGTTGCACAGAATGCACACTCGAGGGCACATCCGACCTGAGAGCTCACGCACACGCTAAACCGTCCCTTGCGCTCGAGCGGAATGCGCACCGTTTCGATCCGGTGACCGTCCCCCGTGGCGAGCGCAAGCTTGACGAAGGGATCGATAGCGCTCCTTTCGGTGGTGCAAACTTCGAGGATCTCGAGTCGCGCACAAGCATGGACCGCCTCGAGCGATGCGCGCCGGACACCCTGGATGGAGCGCGGTCGCCGCGTAGCGCCCCCCTCGTCGATCCATCTTCCGCGATGGACGGCAGAGACAACCTTGCGCGCCTCACCAGGCGAGATGCCGCACGCGAGCGCGAGTGCGTCGGGCGTCATAGCCTGAAGAGCCAGCACGACCCCGCATACCATGCCGCATGCTACTGTGCCCTCGTGTTTGGTCTCGGATTCAGCGAGCTCTGCGTGCTCCTTGTCGTTGCGGTCGTCGTCCTTGGTCCGAAGGACCTTCCGCGATATCTGCGACAATTCGGCAAAATGGCGGGAAGGGTCCGAAACTATGCTTTCGAGCTGCGCGCGAAGAGTGGCATCGACGAGCTGCTGAGGACCGAGGGGCTCGACCGAGACATCGCGGACATTCGCAAGCTCGCCCGCATCGCTCGCGGCGAAGTCGACGGTGTCGTCGGGGCCGTTACACTCGGCCCTAGCCCCAAGCGCTGGAAACAGGCTGCCGATGCCGAGACGGTTCCCTATCCCGAATCCGACGCGCAGCCTTTGCCGGCTGGCCTGCTCGTCGATGGCGACCACGAGTACCCCGCCATCGGTCCGGACGCGTACGGCGCCCTCCCTGATGAAGCAACGACGGATGGCGAGCTTCCGCCATCTCCCCTAGCCAACGATCCAGTGTACGCGATGGGCGAACGCGTCGAATCGCGTCCGGCACCCACCCTGCCCGCATGACCCAACCGCCCGCCTCACGCAACCCGACCAGCCCACTCGAAAATCCGCCTATCGACGAGGGGGGCGCTTCGCGGCCCCCCTCGACCTCCCCCAACGACCAGGGGGGCGCTCCGCGGCCCGCCTCGAGCTCCCCCAACGACCAGGGGGGCGCTTCGCGGCCCCCCTCGAGCTCCCCCGCCGACGCTGACCGGCGGCGCGAAGCGCGCATGACAATCTGGGAGCACCTCGAGGAGCTCCGGCGGCGCATCATTACTGCGGCATGCGGCGTCGTCGTAACCACCGTGGGTGCCTGGTGCGTGCGCAGCCAGCTCCTCGCCTGGCTGGTGGCGCCGTACCAGCACACGTGGCTCGCCCGGTTCCACAAGCCGCTCGTCTTGCAGACACTTCGTCCAGCCGACGCGTTTCTCGGATACCTCGAACTGTCCGTCATGGCCGGTATCGTTGCCGCAGCGCCGCTCGTTTTCTACGAGCTCTGGGCCTTCATCTCACCTGGACTCTACAACAAGGAAAAGCGTCTCATCGTCCCGTTCGTCGTGTTCTCGACAACGCTCTTCCTCGGGGGCGTGGCCTTCGCCTACTTCGTCGCCTTCCCTTTCACGTTCAACTACTTTCTGTCACTTCTCGGCCCGATCAACGATGGAGTCGAGCTCACCCAGATCGTCACTCTCGAGTACTTCCTCGACTTTTCGACCCGGTTTCTTCTGGCGTTCGGCGTAGTATTCGAACTTCCCCTCTTCATCGCGTTTCTTGTACTGGCCAATATCGTCTCCCCGAAGCAGCTCGTTCGATTCGGCCGCTGGGCCACTGTGCTGGCGTTTGCAGTCGGAGCCGTTGTCACACCCGGTCCTGAGGTGATGAGTCAAATTGCGGTGAGCGCAGCGCTCATCGGGCTCTATTTCATGTCGATCCCCATCGCGTATCTTCTTCGACCGCGGTCGCGGCCGGAGACGACAACTTAGCGGCTCCCGCTTGCATTCGGGATGTCGCGGCGGATGATATAAAGTCGCACACCCACTCCGATCGCGAGCGCTGCAAGCCGTGGCGAGACGAACTGGAGACGTGGTGTGACAGTGCGCGTTCTTCGAAAGATCCGCATGCGCGGTGGGGTACGCTCCGACAAATTGCATCAGGGGCGTAAGATTATAATTTCAAACTAGCGTATCCTAATACGGTTGCGGCGTGTCGGCTCTGCGTCGTCGTGTCCGGACTCGCCTCCAATCGGAAGGATCGATAGCGATGCTTGCTCGCACCGAGTCTCTGCATCTGTCCGTCATTGCGGCTTTCATTGTGGCGCTCGCGGCTGGATGCGGCGGCGGCGGAGCGGCTGGTTCGCGTGGGTCGACCTTCGAAGCGGGGGCGATCACGAGCCCGTCGTCGGACGGTTCGGCGTCCGACGGGTACGCTCCCATCGACTCGCCGACGCTCATCGTGCTGCTAGACGATGGCGGTGACGCGTCCGCGGTTTCTTGCGACGGGAGCTGCTCCACACAGTCGGCAGATGCGACGTCAACGGGCTACTGCGGCGACGGCATCCTCGAGTCCGGCGAGCAATGCGACGACGGTAACTCCGTGCCAGGCGATGGCTGTTCCGGCACGTGCCAAATCGAGCCCGGCTACACTTGTCAGATGCCTGGCAAACCGTGCGTTCTCACGGTGACGCTCACGTGCGGCGACGGCAAGATCGAGGGAAACGAAGCTTGCGATGACGGCAACACCGTCTCGGGCGACGGCTGCTCTTCCACGTGCACGATCGAGCCAGGCTACACGTGCCCGACTCCCGGTCAACCGTGTGTGCTGATTTCGACCACGGACGCGAGCGGTCCTGTGTGCGGTAACGGCAAAGTCGAGGCCGGAGAGACCTGCGACGACGGCAACACAGTGTCGGGCGACGGGTGCTCCAGCACCTGCCAAATTGAGACCGGTTACTACTGCCCGCAGCCCGGGCAACCGTGCCAGCTCGAGTGCGGAGATGGTGTCGTCGAAACGGGCGAGCAGTGCGATCTCGGCGCTCAGAATGGCGTGGCAGGGAGCGGCTGCACGTCAACGTGCACCATCGTTCCCGGTTACGCATGCCCATTGGCAGGACATCCCTGCGTCAAGACGGGACAGGCTTCGACGTGCGGCAACGGCGTGCTCGACACGGGCGAGCAATGCGACCTCGGCGCGCAAAATGGCGTGGCCGGCAGCGGGTGCTCGGCCACGTGCTCGATTACTCTTGGTTACTACTGCGATGCGGGGATCTCGTGCGTTCAGGCTCCCCCAAACACGTGCGGCAACGGCGTTGTCAATCCTCCCGAGCAGTGCGACCTCGGCGCCCAGAACGGTGTGGCCGGCAGCGGCTGCACCGCGGTGTGTACGGTCGTGGCAGGCTACGCCTGCACCGACGCTGGCACGTGCGCGCTCGACCAGTTGGACAAGTGCGGCAACGGCGTCTTGGATCCAGGCGAGTTGTGCGACGACGGCAATACGACGCCAGGTGACGGCTGCTCGGGCGTCTGCACGATCGAGCCCGGTTGGTCCTGCCCAACTGCGGGCAAGCCCTGCACATACCTATGGGTCTGCGGCAACGGGATCGTCGATCCGGGCGAGCAGTGCGACCTCGGCCCCCTGAATGGGGAAGGCGACGGCGGCAGCGCGAGCGGTTGCACCGCGACCTGTCAAGTCGCGAGCGGCTACACGTGCACGAGTGCCAGATCCGACGCTGGGGGCCTACCTGCGAGCGGGCCCGACGCTGCCGCGGTCGATGCCGCCGCGGTCGATGCCGCCGCGGTCGATGCTTCCGTGCTCGATGCTTCCGCGGTCGATGCCGCGGGCTCGGTCACCGCGTGCAGCGCGATAAACTTGTGCGGCAACGGAGTCGTTGACCAAGCGGCCGGAGAACAGTGCGACACAGGTCCGCTCAATGGCACCGGCGGCTGCACGACGGCATGTCAGATCGTGCCGGGGTGGACGTGCTCCAACGGCGGGCACTTCGCGTGCACGACCTTGTGCGGCGACGGAATCGTTGCGGGCAACGAACAGTGCGATTTCGGCGCGAACAACGGCACGATAGACGGCGGCGCGAGCGCCTGCACGACAGCGTGCACCATCCAATCGGGCTATGCGTGCACCGAACCGGCGACCACCGCAGCAGCGTGCCACGTCACCGTGTGCGGGGACGGCACTCGGGAAGGCGCCGAGGAGTGCGACGACGGCAATCGTCGGCCGTACGACGGATGTTCGCCGTGGTGCTTGATCGAGCCGACCTGCGCCAAGGGTAGCTGCACGGCAGTGTGCGGCGATGGGCAGCTTACCCCGCCAGAGCAGTGCGACGACGGCAACACGGTCTCGGGAGATGGGTGCAGTTCATCGTGCACGATCGAACCCGGGTGGACCTGCACGACGGTCGTGGAACCGCCGGGCGCGTTGCTGACGGTCCCGATCCTCTTTCGGGACATGCACTACTGCAACTCGACGGATTGTGGCACCCAGGGCAGCGGCTACACCCAGGCCAATCCGAACGCGCCGTACACGCCAGCCAACGGGCACCCTGACTTCAACCGAGACTCGTACTTGGGCGCGCGGACCGGACTCGTGGCCTCGAAGCTGGGCGCAGACAACGAACCCGTGTTCGCGTCAGCGAACGGCAACAGCACGACGCCGGGGCTCACGGGCGCCATCCCCTTCTGCTGGTGGTACCACGACACCGGTTGCAACGGGGCCGGGAGCACGAATCCGTATGCGATGGACGTCTGGCTCGACAGCGCCGGAAACCCGATGACGCTCCAGCTCACGCCGCTCTCGACGGGCTCCTCGATCTATCAGTACGGTAACCCCTCGTTCTTCCTGCTCAATGGCTTGGGCTGGGACAATCCCAGTCCAACGGCGAACCCGGGTTGGTACAACGACCCGCAGGCGTCAAGCGGTGAGTCGGGGAGCGGCACAGCGCTTCCGGGAGTACAGAACTTCTCATTCACGAGCGAGCTTCACTATCGGTTCACCTACCAGGCGAGCGCCAATCCGGTGCCGACCTTCTCGTTCACCGGTGACGACGACGTCTGGGCCTTCGTCAATGGCCAGCTCTTCATGGACTTGGGTGGAATACACTCTGCCCTTAGCGGGTCGGTAACGCTAAACGCCACGCAGGCGACTGCGTTTGGCCTGACCGACCAAGGGATCTACTCGATCGATGTCTTCCAGGCTGAGAGGCACGTCACCCAATCGACCTACGCGGTCACCCTGGGAGACTTCGTCCACCAGATCTCCCACTGCACCGCGTCCTGCGGAGACGGTCTGCCCGCGTCGGGCAAGCAGTGCGACCTCGGCGCGGCGAACGACACGGGAACTTACGGCGAATGCACCGCGAACTGCACACTGGCGGGGTACTGCGGCGATGGCATCGTTCAGAATCCGCCCGAGCAGTGCGACTTGGGAACAGCGAACAACACGGGCGGATATGGCGGCTGCAGCGCGAACTGCACGCGCGGGCCTTACTGCGGAGACGGCAACGTCGAGGCGCCCGAGCAGTGCGACTACGGGACCGCCAACAACACCGGTGCCTACGGAGGTTGCACCGCCAATTGCACGCTCGCCCCGTACTGCGGCGACGGCAAGATTCAGCCGCCCGAGCAATGCGACGACGGCACGGCGAACAACACCGGGGGATACGGCAAGTGCAATGCGAATTGCACGCTCGGCCCGAACTGCGGTGACGGGATTGTCGAGGCGCCCGAGCAATGCGACGACGGCGCGAACAACGGCACTGTCTACAGCAGCTGCACGACCCAGTGCCTTCTCAAGTGCACGACGTGCGGCGTGGCGGCCACGTGCGGCGATGGGATCCTTCAGAGTCCTCCCGAGCAATGCGACCTTGGCACCGCAAACAACACCGGCGGCTACGATGGCTGCAACTCGAACTGCACTCTCGGCCCGTACTGCGGCGACGGCAAAGTCCAGACTCCGCCCGAGCAGTGTGACCTGGGATCGGCGAACAACACCGGCGCCTACGGAGGTTGCGAACCGAATTGCACGCTCGCGCCCTACTGCGGCGATGGCTTTGTGCAGCCGCCCGAGCAATGCGACAACGGCGAGGGCAATGTTCCGCCGACGGCCGCATACGGCTACGGTCTGTGCACGACCGACTGCACGCTCGCACCCTTCTGCGGAGACGGCGTCATCCAATCGCCAGAGCAGTGCGACGACGGTATCAAGAACGGAACTGCAGGCAGCAACTGCGACACGCAGTGCCGCACCAAGTGCGGCAACGGAATCGTCGACCCCGGTGAGCAGTGCGATTTCGGCACGGTGAACAACACGGGCGCGTACGGCGGGTGCACTTCAACCTGCATGCTCGCTCCCTATTGCGGCGACGGCGTCGTGCAGAATCCTCCGGAGCAGTGTGACAACGGCAAGAACAACCAGCCGGTCGCCACGGCCTACGGCGCGGGGGTATGCACGGCCGCCTGCACCAAGGCTCCATACTGCGGCGACGGAATCGTGCAGTCCCAGTTCGGGGAATCGTGCGACGGCACCCCGAACTGCACGAGTTCGTGCGCGTTCAAGGGAGGGGTCCTCAAGTAGGATCGCCTGGGCAGCCCTCGGCGCGCTTCACAACTCGCTGTAGTCGAGGAAGTTTCCGGTCATCATCAGCAGCGACATCACCGTCCACGAATCGTCGTAATACGTGCCTCCGACCAGAAGACTTAGCGTGGCGACGTTCGCGTAGGCGTCATCGACGAACGACTGCGTCGACGCGGCGCCCATCGCCCCAACGCCCGCCGGTCCGACGAACGCGGCCGACTGAGGCAGCACGCCACCCGATGCCGGATGCTCCGGCTGCGGCCCACCGTCGAGCGCATAACCGTCTACGATGTTCTTGGCGCCGATGCCGCTGAAGAACGAAGATATCTTGGCCAAGTACGCCTGCGCCCGAGGCTCGCCGTTCCAGCACCAGTCGAGAGCGATGCGGAACGGCGTTCGGCACGAGTCGTACTGGTAGGAGTAGGGCTCGTTGGCTGCGCCCGTTGCCGTGCACGCATTGTTCGCTTCATTGCACCAAGCCGGTACGAGCCCATTGCTTTGGTTGCCGACGGACGAACTCAGCGCGGAGTCGATCGTATCGTACACCGTGTCGAGGACGGAACCGCCGTCGACGACCGAGCCCGCGTCCGGAGATGCCCCGGTCCAATGGTGGGTCGAATCCGTGTCGACTTTGGCAAACGCTCGGTAATACGCCGGCGCAAAATAGGAGATGTTGACGTTCCCCCATCCAGCCCAGGACCCATCGCCTGCGGCGGCGAGCTTGGAATCTCTTATTTCCGTGTTCCAGATATTCGTGATCTGCTGCTTGGCGTATACAAGGTATGTCTTCGTGAGCGACCCCTGCCCTCCCCACTGCTTGTCTGCCAGAAGCAACGCGAACGCCATGTCCTCGTCGGCGTCCGTCGCTGCGCCACCACATTCCGGCGCCGCCGGGTTCGCTGGCACGCCTTCGGGAGCCCAATTCATCAGGCCATTGCCATCGAGGTTCTGCTGCTCGAAGAGCCACAGCCCATCGAACGTCGCCTGATCTCCCATGTAGGCGGCGATGAGCATTCCATAGCCGATGCCTTCCGACACCGTGGATCCGTGCGGCGTGCAGCCATCCGGATTCTCCGGATCGCTTTGAAGGCGCTGAACGCGGTAAGCGCCGGATCCCGCGTCGACCAGCGTATCGCTCTTCCACTGGGAATACGCGGCCTGGATGTCTGCGGGGCGAGACCCATTGGCAAGCACGCAGTGGGGGATCGCTCGATGCTGCGGGAACGGAAACGCTGTGCCGTTTGCGGCTGGCGATGCGTCGGGCCACGGCGAGACTGGAGCAGCGTCTGCAGCGTCGACCTTGAACCCGGCGTCGCTACCATCGGGCAGCTTCACGACGACGGAGTCGATCAGCTGCCCTCCGGAATCGATGATCGTGTTGGCGTCCGTGGTGGTCGAGGTCGAATCCACCACGTCCGCGTCGTTTCCGGGGCCCGTGCTCGCGTCCGCGTCGCCCCCCGCGCTGCCCTCGGGCTGCGTCACGTCAACCACGCTTCCCCTGTCGTTCGCGCTCCCGTCCGCTGAAGGGCTTTCCTCGTCGACCACGGTGGCGGTCGTGCATCCGCCGGTTCCCAAACCGAACACGACGAGGACGAGGGCCATCCAGATCCATCGAACGTCAGGGACCGCGGAATCCTGGCGCCCCCACTGCGCCGCCTTGGAATGTGTGACTGTTTGCACGCGTGTAGGTTAGCCGACGCGATCAACCAAGCCCAACACGTCGGGACGGTCGCGCCTGATAATTTCGGGCGCTGCGCATGCCAACGTGGAAGCCGGGCGAACGATTCCGCCGTGGATGCATGCCGCCGGGACCGCCCTCGTGTCCTCGACGGGGGCCTCGACGCGCCCCTCATCGTCGATGTTGAGGTCCTCCTTTTTGCCGGATTTTCAGGCAACGCGAGGTCGCTCGGTTTGAAAGGTTCCCCCGGCGCCCCAAAAACTATAGTCTCCCTGTCCGGTGACATGACCGACGACACGCGCGTAGAAGAGTCGAAGTTCGACACTGGAGGCAATGTGCCGGCGCTCGCGACGGAAGATCTGCCGTGGGGGTACGGGGAAGACCGAATCACGTCCATAGTTCGCGATCCGGACTCGGCCTATCTCTATTGGGAGATTACCGACGCGGGCATCGCAGATGCGCGGGCTCGACTCGGCCCATCCGGTGCCGAGGGCTGGTGCAATCTGCGCATCTACGACACGACAGGTCATGAGTTCGACGGCACGAACGCAAACGACTACTTCGACATCGGGGTCGATCGAACCGATCGCGAGTACTTCCTCATGATCCGGCGCCCCACGTCGGTGATGCACGCCGAGATCGGCATCAAGACGCACGAAGGCTTCTTTCAGGCGATCGCGCGGAGTGGTCGCTCTGAGTTCCCACGCAATTCACCCTCGCCAAACACGTCACTCGAGTGGATGACGGTCACATCCGATGACACGCCTTCTGCCGCCCGACCGTTCCTCTCCCGATTCTCGGGGGGAGAGCCGCCGCTGCCAGGACGCGCGGGCGCGGGGTACGTCGATGTCTGGCGTGCTGCCTATGCGCCATCGATCGGGCCGGACGGCGGCGGGATTCAAGCCGGTGACGACTCGGCCCACGATCATGCGTCGAGGAGCGGCGCGGGGATGCATCGAACCATCGAGCGCAGCGCCCACATCGAACGTTGGTGGCACCTCGAAGAGTGGCGTGCCGAATGGCGAGGAGGTCTGCGATTCACTCGGTGGGTGGGCTCCGCTGCAGAACTTGGCGGTTCGGTGAGCTGGCAGGAAGGGCCCTTCCCTGTCGAGCTCGTCGATGCTGGACGCGTGGCCGTCGAGTTTCTCGAAGAGGCCCCCGTCCATTTGCAGGCGGAGGGCATGGCATTCACCGTCTACGGTCCGTGGCGAGTGACCGTGCGCAGCTACGACGCTCCGCACCGCCGAGTGCTCGCCACGTGGTCGATGCGCTGGGTTCGGGCGACCACACCGATGATCGAACGCTGGGGTCTGGCCGTCGAGCACCAGGTCATCTCAGGATTTGCGCGTGACAAGCTCATCGGAGGCGCCTCCGAGCAGCAGCAGATCCTCGAGCGCGGAGCGAGCGAACGGTGGCGCATCGGTGCGTCCGAGCGCATGTGGGTTGGAGCGAGTGAATGGGTCGCGGCCGGTGCGTCGGAGACGATCTTCCTCGGTGCATCCCAATGGGGCTTCGCGGGGGCAAGCGCACTTCTCTACCGGGGAGCGAGCGAACGAATTGGGGCGAGCGAGCGATGGCGCATGGGTGCCTCGGAGCGCTTGCTGGCGGGGGCGAGTGAGTGGGTGGGCAAGCGCGAGTGGGCTGGCGGAAGCGAGACCCTTGGCGGTAGCGAATGGCTCGGGGCTAGCGAGCGCCTCGCCGCCAGTGAATGGCTCGGCGGTAGCGAATGGCTCGGTGGAAGCGAGCGCGCTGGCGCGGGTGGATCCCCGCGTATTGGAGGAAGCGAACAAATGGGCTCGAGCCAGCTCGGCGGCGCGAGTGAGCAGATGGGCAACGGCTTCGAACGTTGGGGCGGAAGGCTGGAGGAGGGCTGAACGTGGCACACGGTTATCTCGCGATCGTTCTTCACGCGCATCTGCCATTCGTGCGCCACCCCGAGTCCACGCTTTTCATGGAAGAGGAGTGGTTCTTCGAGGCCATCACCGAGACGTACGCCCCACTGCTCCTTGCCTTCGAGCGGCTCGTTCGCGACGACATCGACTTTCGCATCACGGTCTCGCTCAGCCCGTCGTTGCTCTCGATGATGACCGACGATCTCCTGAAAGAGCGCTACGCGAAGAAGATCGACACGCTGATCGAACTCGCCGAGAAAGAGGTGGACCGCACTTGCCACGAGGAGCACCAACTCCACCACCTCGCGCAGATGTACCGCACGCGATTCATGGATATTCGCGACTGCTGGCGCCGCTACGACGGCGATCTCGTACGGGCCTATCGCGCACTTCAAGACGCAGGCAAGGTCGAGGTCATCACGTGCACCGCGACCCATCCGTTCTTTCCCCTGCTCGACCGGAATTGGGCCGCGTTCCGAGCACAGGTGCACACCGCCGCGGATCTCTACGAGAAGCTCTTCGGGCGGCGCACGCAGGGAATGTGGCTCGGAGAGTGTGGATACAGCCCCGGGGTCGACGAGTTGCTGCGCGAGGAAGGGATTCGCTACTTCTTCGTGGATACGCACGGCATCCTGTTCGCCGAACCCCGACCGCTCTACGGAGTCCACGCGCCCGTCTACTGTCGTTCCGGAGTCGCGGCGTTCGGTCGAGACATCGAAAGCTCCCGACAGGTCTGGAGCGCGCAGGAGGGTTATCCGGGCGACCCCGTCTATCGCGATTTCTATCGGGACGTCGGCTTCGACTTGCGGTACGACTACATAGCACCCTACTTGCATCCGGCTGGGATCCGGACGTTCACGGGGGTCAAGTACTACGCGGTCACCCATCGTTCGATGGACAACAAGCAGCCGTACAACCCCCACGCGGCGTGGCTGAAGGCGGCCGATCACGCCGGCAATTTCATGTTCAACCGCGAACGGCAGGTCGAACATATTCGTGCGAACATGGACCGACGCCCCATCGTCGTCGCGCCCTACGATGCTGAGCTGTTCGGACACTGGTGGTACGAAGGCCCATTCTTCCTCGAGTTTCTGTTCCGCAAGATGCAGTACGATCAGGGCAGCGTCGCTCCGATCACCCCGAGTGGCTACCTGCGCGAATACCCGACGAACCAGGTGGCAACCCCTTGCGGCTCCTCGTGGGGAGAGAAGGGATACGGCGATTACTGGTGCAACGGGACGAATGCTTGGGTCTATCGCCACCTGCACAAGATGGCTGAACGCATGACCGAACTCGCCAAGAAGTACCCGACTGCCGACGGCATTCGCCGGCGCGCGCTAAGCCAGGCGTCGCGGGAGCTCATGCTCGCCCAAGCCAGCGACTGGGCGTTCATCATGAAGACCGGAACGACCGTTCAATACGCTCGGAAGCGAACGATCGACCACGTCACGAGATTTCAGAAGATCTACGAAGACCTCCTTCACGACAGACTCGATGACGCCTGGCTTGCAGAAGTCGAGCGTAGGGACAATCTCTTTCCGGATATCGACTATCGCGTCTATGCGAGTTGATCTTTTCGGTCCGCCGAGGCCAATTCGGTGAGCTTCGATCCGTACGCGCCCGACACGCCGCCGACGAAGGACCAGGGACCGGTCGAGGAAGATCCTCGCCCGTGGGAAGTCGGGGAGGTCGTGTCGCTCGGCTGGGAGCGTTTTCAAGCGAAGTGGCCGTTGCTCGTATTCACCTACGTTCCGATGACGGTCTCCTTGATTGCGATGCAACATGTCGCCGACATCCTCGTGTGGCGCCGCGTGCTTTCTCCGAATTCCCCGGCGTCGATGGCCACCGAGGCTGCGTCAATCCTCCTGGCCCAGATCGCGGGAGCATTCCTCCAGGTCGGTTTTCTCCGAATCGCGCTCGACGTGGTGCGTGAGCGACCGGTTGGCTTCGGCACCTTCTTTTCTGGCGGTGGCCGGATGTGGCCCATGTTTGCCACAGACATCCTCGTGGGGCTCGCGACATTGGGAGGATTCCTGCTCCTTATCGTGCCTGGCGTTGTCATTGCCATAGGGATGGCGCTGGCCCCCTACTACGTAGTCGACGCGGATCTCGGGCCTGTCGAAGCGATGAAGGCAAGCTGGGCAGCGACGAGAGGACAGAAAGGGGACCTATTCGTTCTCTTCGTGGTCGGCGTCTGTCTAAGCCTGCTCGGAATTTTGTTACTCGGCGTGGGGCTTGCCGCTACAGGTCCCACGTTCGCGCTTGCTCAAGCGATTGTCTTCACGCGCATGTCGGGGCGCGGAGTCGTGGTGAGGCACGAGTCGCTCGCTCCGCCGCCGGGATGGCCTCTCGTTTCCTGATAGGTGGCGTACCCTCCGGTCACGAAGCCGCTGCGTCTTCTTCTTCTTCGACCACGGATGGTCCTCGACGGGCGCGCACCGCCCAGTCGTACACTTTCGCGTACTCCCGCGCCGCAATGTCCCACCCAAAGTGCTTCAGCATCGCACGCCTTTGCATGGCACGAAAGTGGTCGGGACGGCGACGAAAGGTCTCGACGGCCCAGGCCACCGTGGAAACGAGTGTGTCCGGCGTGAGATCCCAGAGCTTGAACCCGGTTCCTCGACCGGTCGCCGGATCGTAGTTCTCGACCGTGTCATCGAGTCCTCCGGTCGCGCGGACGAGCGGCAGGGCGCCGTATCGCTGGCTATACATCTGAGTGAGCCCGCACGGCTCGAATCGCGACGGCATGAGGAACAGATCGGCGGCTGCCTCGATGCGGTGGGCAAGTCCGTCGTGGAAACCGATCCACGCACGAAAGCGGTCGTATCCGTAGTGCGAGCGCATGAGGAGATAGCTCTCGGCCGCGCGATCTCCGGAGCCGAGGATGACGACCTGGGTGTCCATATCGAGAATGCGCGACAAGGTGGCGAGCACCACGTCGGTGCCCTTTTGCTCGCTCAATCGCGACACGACACCGATGAGCGGGACCTCGGGACGCTGGGCCAAATGGAGCTCCCGCTGGAGAGCAAGTTTGCAGGCCGCCTTGCCCGAGAGATCGTCGGCGTCGTAAGGCGCGGCGATGTGGGGGTCGTTCGTCGGATCCCAAACCGCTTCGTCGATTCCGTTGAGGATGCCTATGAGATCGGCAGCCCGAAAGCGCATCACGCTGTCGAGACCCGCGCCGCCTTCGCGCGTGCGAATTTCTGCGGCGTAGCGGGGTGACACAGTCGTGATTTTCGTCGCGTGATAGAGGCCGCCCTTGAGGGAATTGACGGCCCCGAAGTCTTCGAGCGAATCGGCCCGAAACTCACTCGCCGGGATGTGGGTCGCCTCGAGGTCGCTCGCCGGGTACTTGCCCTGGTGCGCCAGATTGTGAATCGTAAGGACGCTCGCGGACCTGCCGAGGGGGCCTTGGGCTTCGAGCGTGTTCAGGTAGACCGGCAAGAGCGAGGTCGCCCAGTCGTGGACGTGAAAGACGTCTGGCACGATGCCTAGCTGTTTGCAGAGCTGGAGCGCGCCACGCGAAAGGAAAGCGAAACGCACGAGGTTGTCCCACGCGAGCGCTCCGGGCGGATCGTAAAGGTATCCGCGACAGAACAGCTGTTCGTGGTCGAGTAGGTACACCGGGACGTCGCTGTCGGGCAGACGACCTTCCCACACGCCGGACCATGCGTTGCCCTTCCCGAGCGGAACGCCGAGCGGATCTTTGCGTCGCACGAATCCGTCGAGAGAAATAGCGTCGTACCGTGGAAGAACAACACGCGCGTCAATCCCGATGGCGCGCAGCGCCACGGGAAGCGCGCCGACGACATCCCCCAACCCCCCGGCTTTGATGAGATGCGCGCACTCAGGAGCGACGAACACAACGCACTGCGGATGAGTCATCGTCGCCCTTATGCGCCAATCTACGAAGGAACCGCTACGGAAAATTGCATCTCACGGTTCTTCGGGCGATGATCCATCCGTGGAGCTTGGCATCGATTTCGGAACAACGCGCACGGTGGTGGCCTGTTCCGACCGCGGAAACCACCCGGTCGTGGGATTCATGGACTCGTCGGGGGACTCCGTCGGGTGGATCCCGTCGGTCGTCGCAGAGCGAGACGGGGAACTTCGGTTCGGCTTCGATGCGCTCGGCGTGTCCGACGATTCCTCGTTCTCGACGCGTCGGTCGTTCAAGCGCCTCCTGTCAGGTCCGGACTCCGGGATGCGCCAAAGCGTGCGCATCGGCAGCACGGTCATCGGGGTCGGCGACCTCGTCACCCGCTTTCTAGCCACCGTCCGGACGGAGATCTTCGCACGATCCGACATCCGTGACTCCCTCGGGTCCGACTCGGCGCCCCTTCGCGCCGCCGTCGCAGTCCCAGCGAATGCCCTCGGAGGTCAGCGATTCCTCACCCTCGACTCGTTTCGTCGAGCGGGTTTCGAGGTCACGGCGATGCTCAACGAGCCGTCCGCCGCGGGATTCGAGTACACCCATCGCCACCGTGACACGCTGTCCGTAAAGCGCGACTTGGTCGTCGTCTACGATCTTGGCGGTGGGACGTTCGACGCATCGGTTGTTCGCATGAGCGGTCGCCGGCACGAAGTGCTCGCCACCGCGGGCGTGTCTCAGCTTGGGGGTGACGATTTCGACGTGGCTCTCGCAGACGTGGTGCTGTCCCACGTGAAACTCCGCTTGGGAGATCTGCCCGCCCGCTCGCGCGACCGGCTTCTCGACCAGTGCCGCGGCGCGAAGGAAACCCTCAACCCGAGCTCGAGGAAGATCACCGTCGATCTCGAGGCGGTGCTCGGCAAGGACTCCCCGAAGCCGGAGGTCATCATCCCGGTCGCAGAGTTCTACGATGCGTGCACGCCCCTCGTCGAGCGGTCCATCGAGGCGATGGTGCCCATCATGTCACGCGTCGATGCAGTCGCCGATGACATGGACGTCGATGCCACTCTGGCGTCCGACATCGCCGGGATTTATGTGGTCGGTGGAGCCAGCGAACTGCCGATCGTGGCTCGTGCTCTCCGGCAGCGCTTCGGGCGGCGCGTTCATCGATCCCCGTACCCGTCAGCGGCCGTGGCGATCGGCCTTTCCATCGCCGCCGACGTCGAGGCAGGCTTCGTCCTCATCGATCGGTACGCCCGCACGTTCGGCGTGTTTCGCGAAGCCTCGAACGGTCGTGCCATCACCTTCGATTCTATTTTCACGCCTGAAGTCGAGCTGCCCAGCAGCGGCGGCAACCCACACCGATGCCGCCGCGAGTATCGAGCCGCGCACAATCTGGGACACTTTCGGTTCTTCGAGTGCAGTGCGCTCGACGCGGGAGGTCAGCCTCGCGGAGACATGTCGCTCTTCGGAGACGTGTACTTCCCGTTCGATCCACGGCTTCGAGCGAACGCGGACCTGGCACACATCCCCGTGGAGCGCTGCTCGGACGACCGTGGTCCGCGCATCGTCGAGGAGTACTCGCTCGATTCGCACGGGATTGTCGATGTGCGCATCTGTAATATCGACTCGGGCTACGAGCGTTCGTTTCGGCTCGGCTGACGTGTGAAGCATCCGACGCAGCGGATCCGTGGGCGCGATTGATCGTAGGTCTAGACGTGCGGCCTTCCGGTAGGCGACACTGGGCCGCAATGCGCGGTGGATGGGCCCTCGGGATTGCGTGGACTTGTGTGTTCGTCACGCTGCCGAGCGCGCGCGCGTCGGAGTCCACGCGCGATCCGAAACAGTTGTGCCTCGACGCGTCTGAACGCGGGCAGAACGAAAGGGATGAAGGGACATACCGCGCGGCGCGAGAGTCGTTCATGGCCTGCGCGCGCCCGTCGTGTCCGCGCGTAGTGCTCGATTCGTGCACCCAGTGGCTGCGAGAGCTCGACGAGAGCGCTCCGACGCTCGTTCTCGGCGCCAAGGACGAACACGGCAACGATCTGACAGACGTCCACGCGTTGTTCGATGGAACTCGCTTCGCGGATGTGCTCGACGGCAAGCCACTCGTCGCCGACACGGGCGAGCACGTTCTTCGATTCGAGCGCGACGGCTCGCAACCGGTGGAGCAGAGACTCGTCGTCCGCGCAGGCGAACGCGCTCGCGTGGTCACCGTCACAATGGTGTCGCTCGCGCCACCGGCTCCTGCTCCGCCTGCTCCTGCTCCTCCTCCGCTGGTCGAGCAGGTCCCGCAGCCCGAGCCCCCACCGCAGCCCGAGAAGCCTGAGTCCGTCGATCTATTCCATTCACCACGCTTCTGGACCGCAGGTGGCCTGGGTGTCGGCGCGGTGGTTGCCGTGGGCCTGGGTGCCGCATTCCTCGATCTGGCAAAATCCGCTAACGACGACGCCGCCTCGATACTCTCGGGGTTTCCCAACAACAGCTCGGGCAACCACTGCATTGTCACGTCAGATCCGAATTGCGGCAACCTCAGCGACAAGGTCAACGCTCACACGCGTGACGTGAATATCGCGACGGGCATGTTCGTCGGGGCTGGGATCTTGGCGGTCGGTGCGGTGGCGACGTGGGTACTCTGGCCGGCGACTCCTGCCCCGACTCCGAACGCCTCTGCATGGATTTCGCCCACCCCTGGTGGTGCCGCCGTGGGCGTATCGGGGGCTTTTTAGTTACCTACGTTCGTCTGAGTCCGGCTGCATTCGCCAAGAGCATTTCACGCACAGCGGCTGCACGCTCTCGGGCGACCGGCACATGCACGCCCAGACCCGCTTCAGCGACCCCATGACCGATGAAGAGCTTGGTCTCGTGACCGTCGCGCTCGAGCATCTTGATGTGCGCGGCATTGACTAGCCAGTTTCGGTGAACCCGCACGAACAAGGGGCCGAATGCAGCCTCGACGGCTGTGAGCGATAGATCGAGATCGAACACTCCGTGCGTTGCATGGACGAATGTCAGTCTGTCGGCGGCTTCGAAGGCCCAGATCTCGCTCGCGTCGAGGAAGACCAGGCTTCGCTTGCGCCGGGCGACGATGCGCGCGGGCACGCGCGCCTCGGCACTCGGAAGCGCGGGGTGCTGACGCAATCGACGCAAGCACTGTCCGACCCGCTCCTCACTGAACGGCTTGAGCAAATAGTCGACAACCCCGAGCTCGAACGCCTCGAGCGCGTGCTCCTCGAAGGCCGTCGCGATCACGAACATCGGAGCACCCGCAATCGTGTTCGCGGATCGAACGAGGGACAGCCCCGTCTCGCCTCGCGCCGAACCGTCGAGCTGCACGTCGACGAAGACGACATCCACGGCAGGAGCGTCGCACTCGAGCACCTGGCGCGCTTCGCCCACGGTCCCCACTGCCCCGACGACCGCCGCGAGCTCCGAGGACTGAAGAAGCTCGACGAGGTAGTGCCGAGCAGGCAGCTCATCCTCCACAACGAGCGTGCGCAGCAGTTGCGTTTGATCGATCATGAGACACCTGTCGCTGCAATCTCGACGATCGAACGCGTCCCGGAATCGGACGACTCCAATCGCAGAGAGGACCGTGGCACTTCGAGTTCCAAACGGCGCCTGACCGATTGCAATCCGAACGCTCCTTCCCGAACGTCCACGTCAAGCATGCCCGGTCCGTTGTCTTCCACGATGCATTCGAGCGCACCATCGGGACGGACCGCGGCGCTGACGATGACCTCGCCCGCTCCGTCAGCACGGCACAGGGCACCGTGCTTGACGGCGTTTTCGACGAGCGGCTGCAGGAGCAGCCACGGCACCATGAATGGTTCGCTATCGCGCGCAACGTGCCACTGAAAGCAAAGCGAGCCGCGATGCCTCGCTTCGAGGATGTCCGCGTACCTCCTCAGCCACGCCATCTGCTTCGCCAGCGGCGCCATGTCACTCTTGTCCTGGGCAGCATCGCGAAGCAGGTCCCCTAGGCACGCAAGAAGACGCCTTGCTTCGCGCGGATCTTCGGTCACCAAACCCGCGATGGCATTGAGCGTATTGATCAAGAAATGCGGCTCGAGGTGCGACCTGAGTCGGGCGAGTTCGGCTTCGCTCCGGAGCTGCTGCGCCTCGAGCGCTCGGATGCGGGCCCCCTCGATGGCGACCGGGTACACGAATGCGACCGCCCAAATTCCAAAATACATCTGCGCGATCAGCACGCCATAGAGCGCCGCGCGTGCATAGCTTCCGGCGCCTGGACCGTGAAGTCCAAGCGACGGAAAGCGCGCCGCAGCGACCACGTGCAACAGGCCGATCGGGCATCCAATGGCGACAGCGATCGCCATCGCAGTGCCGAGAGCCTGCCAGGCCGTCATGCGCCTTCGGATCGCCCAATCGAACGCCGCCGACAGCGCCACCATAAGGAGCGGCACCTCGACCACCATCCACGCGATGCGACCCAGAATCCGATGGCTTTCTCGACCCGCCACGAGATCGACTGCGAGCTGCAGGAGCATCACGAGCAGGATGACAGCAGCTGCCAAGACACGATGATTGGGTCGCCCGGAAGGCAGGGCGGCAGCTTCGACTGACATACGATGATGGTAGCCCGTGCGTGCCCAATCCACGCTATGCGCCGGTCAGTCAAAGCGACGGCTCGGTCCGCGGAAAACTTCCCTTCGTCGCTTGCGCTCGCGACAAACCCAGCGTACTCGGCATCGTACCTCCCCGCAGCTATCGTCGGAACATCGAATATGTGCAGACTCGGCTTCTGGCTCGCGCTCGCGATGTCGATCGTCGGTGCCTCCATCCCCCCTCGCCTTGCCCGCGCACAAATCGACGAGGGAGGCGCTTCGCGGCCCCCCTCGAGCTCCACGGACGCCCACGCGTCGGCCGCGGCTTTCGAAACGCCAGCGACGGCGCCGCCGGCGGGCGCCAGCCGCGTGCTCACCCTGGACCAGGTGGAACGCGCTGCGATCGAACATCAACCCCAGCTCATCGCCGCCCGCGCTTCGACACACGTCGCGCAGGGCCAGGCGGAGCAGGCGACCGCCCCGCTGCTTCCGCAAGTCGTGGGCACCGCGAGCTACACGCGTGAGACCGGGAACTTCGCCCCACGTCCCGGCGTGGCCACGGCGCCCGGCCAACACATCGGAGGTTCCCTGTTTTCGACTTCGTACGACTACTGGAACTTCGGGCTGAACGCGACCCAGCTCATCTACGACTTCGGACAGACATCGGAGAAGTCGAGGGCAGCGGCGCTGAACGTCGATGCGCTGCAACAGTCCGAGCGCACCACCAAGCTCGGGGTCGTCGTCAACGTGCGTCGGGCGTACTTTGCGGCGCGAGCGAGCAAGGAGCTCGTCGACGTGGCGAGAGAGACGCTAGGCAACCAGAACAAGCATCTCGGTCAGGTTCAGGGAATGGTCCTTGCGGGCACGCAGCCCCCCATCGCGCTTGCCCAACAGAAGGCAGCGGTGGCCAACGCGACAGTGCAGCTCATCACAGCCCAGAACGGCTACGAAACTTCGAAAGCGCAGCTCAACCAGGCCGCCGGCATCGTGGGCGGAACCGACTACGACGTAAGCGACCACGACTTCGATGCGCTTCCAGACGAAGACGAGCCGCTCGAATCGCTCGTCGGCAAAGCCCTCGTAGCGCGACCAGAGCTCGCCGCCCTCGTCAAGCAGCGCAAATCGGGGGAGGCGACGCTCGCGTCCGCGAAGGGGACCTACGGTCCGTCGATAGCCGCGTCGGCGGGCGTGACGGACATCGGACTCAGCCTCGATCAACTCGTACCAAACTGGAACGCGGGCGTCGGAGTGACGTGGCCCATTTTCCAGGGAGGTCTCACCAAGGGCCTGGTACACCAGGCCGAGGCCGGCCTCGAAAGCGTGGACGCGCAGGTGTCGGTGGAAGAGCTGCAGGTTCGCCTCGACGTGGACTCGGCGCGCCTGGCCGTTCGAGCCGCCAAGGCCACCATCGGCGCCGTCGACGACGCGCTCGCGAGCGCGCGAGAGCAGCTCCGCCTCGCAGAACAGCGCTACGCGACCGGCGTCGGAAACATCATCGAACTGAACGACGCGCAGGTCACGTATACAACCGCTGCCGCTCAAGTCGTCTCGGCGCACTACTCCCTTGCTACGGCGCGCGCCCAGCTCCTCGCCGCACTCGGACGAACATGATCCAAGAACAACCCATGGGCATATCGACCGCATCTCCTTCCGAGACCAAGCGCTCGTCGCCCGTCACGCGACTTGTGCTCCTCGCGCTTCTCGTCCTTGCCGTCGGAGGAATGGCGTGGCTCTTCCGCGCCCGCGGCGCGGCCGCGACGGCAGCGGCAACGGCGGCGTCCAGCGCTGCGGCCAACCGCGTTGTTCCGGTGCTGACCGCCGACGTCCAGGAACTTGACGTCCCGGTGACGCTCGAAGGCCTGGGAACTGTCGCGGCCTTCTACACGGTCACGGTCAAGACGCAGGTCGATGGACGGATCGACAGAGTGTCGTTCAAGGAGGGACAGCAGGTCAAAAAGGGCGACTTGCTCGTCCAGATCGATCCCCGACCGTTCGCTATCCAGCTCGAAACAGCTCAGGCCACCCTGGCACGTGACACGGCCAACCTCACGAATGCCAAGCTGAACGCCGAGCGATACAAGACGCTCAGTCAGCAGAATCTCATCGCCGTTCAGCAGTACACCGACCAGCAGTCGTTGGCGGACCAGCTCGTGGCGCAGATCCAGAGCGATCAGGCGGCCATCGACGCCGCGAGACTGAACCTCGACTATGCGCGCGTTAAGTCTCCCATCGACGGGGTGACTGGCCTGCGCCTCGTCGACCCGGGCAACGTCGTGCACGCCACCGACGCTACCGGGTTAGTCGTAGTGACGCAGCTCGACCCCATTGCGGTGCTCTTCACGCTGCCTGAGGACGACCTCACATCGATCAACGAGGCGATGGCCGGCGGAGAGCTCCCCGTCGAAGCGCTGAGTCGGGACGGCGACAAGTCCCTCGGCACAGGAAAGCTCACCGTCATCGACAATGCGATCAACGTCCAGACAGCAACCCTCAAGCTCAAGGCGGTGTTCGACAATCCCAAGCACCTGCTCTGGCCGAACCAGTTCGTCAAAGCCCGGCTGCGCATCGCCACACGCCGTCATGCGCTCGTCGTCCCGGCAGCGGTCGTGCAGCACGGTCCGTCGGGCACATTCGCGTACGTCGTTAACGCGGACTCCGTGGTCTCGAACCGCCCGGTCACGTTGACAGCGATCCAGGGAGACCTGGCGGTCATCGCCAGCGGTCTCAAGGTGGGAGAGCAGGTCGTCGTGGATGGGCAGGCGCAGCTACGCCCAGGCGCCAAGGTCGCAGCCAAACCGGTGTCCTCGGCGCACACAGCCGGGGCTTCGCCGTCGGCGATGTCGCCGCCCGGCGGCAAGCCATGAGCGGCGGCGTCTCGGAGCCGTTCATTCGGCGACCGGTCGCGACAACGCTGCTGATGGTGGGGCTTACGCTGGTCGGCCTGGCGGCCTTCACGCAGCTGCCAGTGTCTGCGCTTCCGCAGGTCGACTACCCGACCATCGTGGTCTCGACGTGCCTGCCAGGCGGCAGCGCGGACACGATGGCGTCGGCCGTGACGACACCTCTCGAACGGCAGTTCGGGCAGATGCCTTCACTCACGCAGATGACGAGCGTGTCGAGCTTCGGATACTCGCAGATCACCCTTCAGTTCGACCTGGACCGCAGCATCGACGCAGCTCAACAAGACGTCCAGGCGGCCATCAACGCGTCCTCGAGTTTACTTCCCGCGCAGCTGCCGACTCCTCCGACTTACTCCAAGAGCAATCCGGCCGACCAGCCGATCCTGACGATCTCCGTCAGCTCCGACGTCCTTCCGCTCGACCAGGTCGACGACTTCGCCGACTCGATCATGGCTCAGAAGATCTCGCAGGTCTCCGGGGTCGGCCTGGTGACGATCAATGGCGGTCAGAAGCCCGCCGTTCGCGTGCAGGTGGACCCCCTTTCGCTCGCCGGGACGGGACTGACTCTGGAGGATGTCCGCCAGGCCCTAGCGACAGCAAACGTCAACCAGCCAAAGGGCAATATCGACGGCAAGCGCCAGGATTATACACTCGCGACCAACGACCAGCTCTTCAAAGCCGACGGGTTCAAGCCACTGATCATCGCCTACGCCAACGGCTCGCCGGTTCGCTTGGCAGACGTGGCGGAAGCGGTCGACAGCGTTGAGAACACGCAGCTCGCTGGGTGGGCGAACAAGCAGCGAGCCATCATTCTCAACGTTCAGCGCCAGCCGGGAGCGAACGTCATTCAGGTCGCTGACCGCGTCAAGGCCCTGCTGCCGCAGCTTCAATCGTCTCTGCCACAAGGGATCGACGTCAAGGTCCTCTCCGACAGGACCGAAACGGTCCGGGCATCCGTGGAAGACGTCGAGAGAACGCTCGTCATCACGGTCGGCCTCGTGGTTGCGGTCATCTTCCTGTTCCTTCGCAATCTGCGCGCGACGCTGATACCCAGCGTCACCGTCCCGCTGTCTCTCGTCGGCACTTTCGGCGTGATGTACGTCGTCGGCTACAGCCTGAACAACCTCTCGCTGATGGCTCTCACGATCGCGACCGGGTTCGTCGTCGACGACGCAATCGTCATGATCGAGAACATCGCGCGCTACATCGAAGCGGGCGACAAGCCATTTCAAGCCGCGCTCAAGGGAGCCGCTCAGATCGGCTTCACAATCGTGTCGCTCACCGTCTCGCTCGTTGCGGTCCTCATCCCGCTGCTCTTCATGGGCGGACTCATCGGCCGGCTATTTCGGGAGTTCGCGGTGACGCTTGCCGTTTCCATCGGCGTGTCAGCCCTCCTGTCGCTCACGCTCACGCCCATGATGTGCGCTCACTTGCTCAAGCCCGAGCCGAAGGAAAGCGAGCGCGGCGCTCTCTTCCGGCTTTCGGAGCGAGCTTTCGAGGGCGCAATCGCGTTCTACGATAGCGGGCTTCGACTCGTCCTGCGCCACAAACTGACCACCCTCATCGTGACCATCGCGACGTTCGGTCTCACGATCGCGATGGCCGTCTACATCCCCAAGGGCTTCTTTCCGCAGCAGGACACCGGGGCCCTGCTGGGCGTGACCGAAGCAGCACCCGACGTTTCGTTTCCCCGGATGATGGATCTGCAGCGAGCCATGGCCGACGTCGTGCTGCGAGACCGCGACGTCCAGAACGTCACCTCGTTCATCGGCTCAGACGGAACCAATCCAACGACCAACAGCGGGCGCATCTCGATCACTCTCAAGCCTCGCGAGGGGCGATCCTCCACGGCTGACGAGATCATTGCGCGGCTCAAGCCGGAGCTCGACAAGATCGACGGAATTCAAATCTATCTGCAAGCAGTCCAGGACTTGCAAATCGACAGTCGCGTCAGCCGCACGCAGTACCAGTACACGCTTGAAGACGCCGATCCCGCGGAGCTAACCGCGTGGGCGCCGAAGCTCGTCGAGGAGCTGAAACGCGAGCACGTACTCAAGGACGTGGCGAGCGACCAGGAGACTGCGGGCCTTCAGGTCTCGCTCACCATCGATCGCGACACCGCCTCGCGCCTTGGCATCACGCCCCAGCAAGTGGACGACACTCTCTACGACGCGTTTGGGCAGCGCCAGGTGTCGATCATCTTCACGCAGCTCAACCTCTATCGCGTCATTTTGGAGGTCAAACCCGAGCAAGCGCGCAGCGCCAAAGTCCTCGACAAGATCTTCGTGCGCACGGCGACCGGGGCTCCGGTGCCGCTGAGCGCGATGGTGCACGAGGCCACGACGACGGCTCCGCTAGCCATCAACCACCAGGGACAGTTCCCGGCCGTCACGGTTTCCTTCAACCTGAACGACGGCGAGTCACTGGGCGACGCCGTGACGTCGATCCAGAATGCCATGGCGCGGATCGGCATGCCCCCGAGCATCCACTCCGATTTCGTCGGCTCGGCGCAGGCATTCACGCAGTCGCTAGCCAGCGAGCCATTGCTCATCCTCGCGGCGATCGTGACCGTCTACATCGTTCTGGGCGTTCTCTACGAGAGCTACATCCATCCGGTGACCATCATCTCCACGCTACCGTCCGCGGGGGTCGGCGCGCTGCTCGCCCTGTGGCTGTGCAAGGCGGACTTCAGCGTCATCGCGCTGATCGGCATCGTCCTGCTCATCGGCATCGTGAAAAAGAACGCGATCATGATGATCGACTTCGCGCTCGAAGCCGAACGCGATCACGGACTGTCGCCGGAGCGGGCCATCCACCAGGCGTGTCTGCTGCGCTTTCGTCCGATCATGATGACGACGATGGCGGCGCTGCTCGGCGGGCTTCCGCTCGCCCTGGGAACGGGCATGGGCTCCGAACTGAGGCGCCCGCTCGGCATCTCCATCGTCGGAGGCCTCATCATCTCGCAGGTGCTCACGCTCTACACGACGCCCATCGTCTATCTCTACATGGATCGGCTGGGCCGGTGGGTCTCGCGCATCCGAGCCCGCGAGCCGTCAGCGGAGGCCGCGTGAACATATCGGCGCCGTTCATCCAGAGACCGGTGGCGACGTCGCTGCTGGCCGCGGCGCTGCTCCTGTCGGGGATGCTCGCCTTCTGGCGACTCCCCGTGGCCCCGCTGCCACGCGTCGACTTTCCAACGATTCAGGTGAGCGCATCCCTTCCGGGAGCGAGTCCAGAAACGATGGCGTCTTCCGTGGCCACGCCGCTCGAGCGTCGCTTTGGGCGCATCGCCGGTCTCACCGAGATGACGTCGAGCAGCACCCTGGGAGCGACATCGATCACTCTCCAGTTCGATCTCGATCGCAACGTCGACGCGTCAGCACGCGACGTTCAAGCGGCCATCGCCGCTGCGGGCGGCGAGCTCCCTCCGAATCTGCCCGTCAAACCGACGTACCGGAAGGTCAACCCCGCGGACGCGCCGATTCTCATTCTTTCCCTCCGAAGCGACACGCTACCGCTGTCCCAGGTATTCGATGCAGCAAACACGATCCTCGCCCAGAAGATCTCGCAGGTCCACGGTGTCGGGCAGGCGTTCGTCGCTGGAGGACAACAGCCCGCCGTGCGGGTTCAATACGATCCACAGACTCTCGCCGGCATGGGCGTCGGCTCGGCCGACGTTCGACGCGCGCTCGGAGCCACGACAGTCGACGAAGCCAAGGGCTTAATCGTAGGCAAGTACCAGTCATCGGCCATCGGCGCGAACGACCAAGTATTCGGAGCGAGCGAGTACAAGCCGCTCGTCGTCGCCCAGAGCGGAGAAGCGACAACCAAGCTCGGAGACATCTCGGATGTCTACGAGAGCGTCGAGAATGAGCGCGTTGCTGGCTGGGCCGACGGCAAGCGATCGGTTCTCATTTTCATCCGCAAGCAGCCGGACGCCAACATCCTCGAGGTCAATGCGCGCATCTTGGAGCTGCTGCCTCAGCTGGCACGATCCATCTCTCCCGCGATCGACATCGCCATCAACAGCGACCGCACGCAGACCATTCGCGCTTCGGTAGCGGACGTCGAGAAGACGCTGTCCATCAGCATGGTCCTCGTCGTGATCGTGGTCTTTGCGTTCCTGCGCTCGTGGCGCGCGACGCTGGTCCCGGCCGTGGCCATGCCCATGTCTCTCATCGGAACGTTCGGGGTCATGTGGCTGCTCGGATACAGCATCGACAACCTGTCGCTGATGGCGCTCACTATCTCGACGGGATTCGTTGTCGACGACGCGATCGTCGTGACCGAGAACATCATGCGCGCCATCGAAAGAGGGGTTCCGCCGATCAAGGCATCTCTCGACGGCGCGAAGCAGATTGGCTTCACGATCGTCACCATCACGGTCTCGCTCATCGCCGTATTCGTCCCCATCCTGCTGATGGGAGGGATCGTCGGCCGCCTGTTTCGTGAGTTCGCCGTCACGCTCAGCGTGGCGGTGGCCATGAGCGCCCTCGTGTCGCTGACGCTCACGCCTATGATGTGTTCCCGCATGCTGCACCCGGAGGGGCAGATACGCCACGGGTGGATCTACACCGCATCGGAGCGATCGTTCGACGCGATGCTCGCGTTCTACGAGCGGGGTCTTCGATGGGCGCTGCACCACCGCACGACGATGCTCCTCGTGACATTGGCCACCGTAGCGGTCAACGTGGCGCTCTTCGTCGTGGTTCCCAAGGGACTCTTCCCCCAGCAAGACACGGGAATGATCATGGCGACCATCGAGGCCGCGCAAGACGTGTCGTTCGCGGAGATGCGGCGCTTGGAGCTCCAGGTCAACAAGGTCGTCAGCGAGGACCCGGACGTCGACCATTTCGTCTCGTTCACGGGCTCCGGCGGATTTGGGACGAGCAACATGGGCTCGGCGTTCATCACGCTCAAGCCCCTCCCTCCGCGAAGGCTCTCGGCTGACCAGGTTCTCGCGCGGCTCCGAGGCAAACTTTCCAGGATGGAGGGCGTCAACACGTACTTGCAAGCGCGCCAGGACGTGAGCGTCGGGGGACGCATGGCGCGCACGCAGTATCAGTACACCGTGCAGGATGCGAATCTCGACGAGCTCGTCCAGTGGGCGCCACGCGTGTTCGACGCCATGCGGAAGATTCCGCTTCTCAAGGACGTGAACAGCGATCAACAGAGCGCTGGCCTCCAGCTCAACGTCGACATCGATCGCGACACCGCCTCGCGCCTCGGCATCACTGCGCAGGCGGTCGACGACGCGCTCTACGACGCCTACGGCCAGCGCTTCGTAGCGACGACATACACGCAACTCAACGAATATCGCGTCGTTCTCGAAGCCGCCCCACCCTATCGGGACACGCCGGACTCGCTCGACGGCATTTACGTCAAGAGCGCGACCGGTGCGGCGGTGCCGCTCCGGGCCATCGCCAAGGCGACTCCCACGCAGACGGCCCTCGCGATCACTCACCACGGGCAGTTCCCTGCCATCACGATGTCGTTCAATCTCGCGGCGGGGGCGTCGCTCGGCCCGGCCGTCGAGGCGATCAACGCGGCGGAGCTCGCCATTCACCTGCCGCCCGGAGTCCACGCGGACTTTCAAGGCACCGCCCAGGCGTTCACATCGTCGCTGAAGAACGAGCCGCTGCTCGTCGTGGCGGCCCTGCTCGCCGTCTACATCGTGCTCGGCATGCTGTACGAGAGCTACGTGCACCCGGTGACGATATTGTCGACCCTGCCGTCGGCGGGGATCGGTGCGCTCGTCGCCCTGATGCTCTTCGGAGTCGACCTGACCGTCATCGCGATCGTCGGTCTGCTGCTCCTCATCGGGATCGTGAAGAAGAACGCCATCCTGCTCATCGACTTCGCCCTCGACGCGCAGCGGAGCGAGGGCGCGTCGCCCGAGGAGGGTATCGTGCGAGCGTGTTCGCTCCGCTTCCGTCCGATCCTGATGACGACGTTCGCAGCCCTCTTCGGAGCGCTACCGCTCGCGTTCGGGACAGGCCTCGGGTCGGAGCTGCGGCGACCCCTAGGCATTACGATTGTCGGCGGGCTGCTCGCGTCGCAGCTTCTGACGCTCTACACGACGCCCGTCGTGTACCTCGCGCTCGAGAGACTTCGGGCCCGGTACACTTCGCCGGAGGCCGATCGCGCGCACGTGCTGGAGCCGGCGGCCTAGATACACCGACCTTCGCGGCAAAAGCCGCCACGAAAACCTCGCAGCATCATCTTCACGGAGCGTGACCTCCCGGTCACGCATCTTCTTCAGACGGTGCTTCGGTGAAGCGATATCCAACTCCTCGCACCGTCTCGATGTACCGCCCCACGGTCGTGAGTTTCTCGCGTAGCCGCTTGACGTGCGTGTCGACAGTGCGCGTAGTGATGTCCGCCTCGATGCCCCAGATGTCGTTCAGAAGAACCGACCGCGTCTGAACGCGGTTCTTTCTCTCATAAAGCGTCACCAGAAGTTTGAATTCCAGCGTCGTCAGCATCACCTCGACTCCGTCGACCCAAGCTCGGTGGGCAGCCGGGTCGATGCGCAGGTTGCCAAACTCAACGAAGTCAGCCTCCGCGGCGTCTCGCCGACGCAGCACGGCGCCGATGCGAAGCAGCAGCTCCCGGACGCTGAAAGGCTTGACGACATAGTCGTCCGCCCCGAGTTCGAATCCGACCACTCGGTCGATCTCCTCACCCTTGGCCGTGACCATGATGATGCGGACATCGCGCGTCGGAGCTTCCTTCTTGAGAGCCTTACAAACCGTTGTGCCTGGCATGTCGGGGAGCATCAGGTCGAGCAGGACGAGCTCCGGCCGCTGCTCTCGGGCCGCCCTAAGTCCGTCTGCCCCTGTGGCGGACACATGCACCCGGTGACCCTCGCGAGTCAGGTTGTATTCGAGCACTTCGCGCAGATCCGCCTCGTCCTCGATGATCAGAATGCGCGCCATGCCAAACTCCTTCTCGTTTGCGACACTGGGTCGCCACAACGCAGCCAACCTTTATCTTAACTCGTACGATCCTTCCGCCGTATCTCCCGTCGGAGCGCTCATTGGGAGGGGCGGCGCACCCCCCTTGCGGACCGTCCCCCTCTGGGCGCTCGCTTTTTTCCACACGTCAGATGCGGGATCGAACCGGAGAAATCGACCCACCCCCGATGCGCGCCAGCCGTTCTTGTCACCAAAATGACACGGAGACTCGGGCGCTGACCGAACGCCCGGCGCCCGCGCGGAGAGGTGGTACGGCCCCGTGAACGAAACCCTGGTAGATGCGCCGAAGGTCCTGTTGGTCGACGACAACCCGGAGTCGCTTCACGCCACCGCGATGCACCTCATCACGAGGGGACTTCGCGTCATTTCCCACGACTCCCCCTTCGGTGTGACGAACATCATCGCACGAGAGCGCCCGGACGTGATCGTGCTCGACGTGATGATGCCCGCCCTGAGCGGGGGATCGCTCGGCGGAATCATCCGAGAGAAACTGACGGTTCCCATCATTTACTTCTCCGCGATGCCCGAAGAGGCGTTGCACGAGCTGGTCTCGTGCACTCGCAACTCGTCGTACGTATTGCGGTCTGAAGGCCCCGCTTACTTGGCCGAGGAAATCGTGCATTGCGTCGGGGGTAGAGGCCTGGAACGTGCCAAAACCTGACGGCGAGCGCGAAGCGGCGCGGGGAGATGCGCTTCGACGCCTGCCGGGGGTGCTCGTCGCCGCGGCGCTCGTCGGGCTCACGCTAGGCCTCGTGCTGGTGGAACGCGAGCTTCAGGTCAGCATCGACCGGGCCCTCGCCACCGAACGAGACCACGTCGGTCGTGCCCGCGAGCTTCGCGAAACCACCGACCGCACCTACGTTTCGCTTCTCGAACGCTGGATCCGTCCAGCGGACGAGCGCACCGAACGGGCACGCGAAGTCTCACGCCTGCTACAAGACGTTCGCACGGCGTCGGACCGCCTGGCCGACGCGGCTCCAGTAAGCGCCACCGAGTCCCAGGCGCGCGCCAAGCTGGTCGTCGGAGCTGCCCTGTTCTCCAATCGCGTCCTGCGAGCCGTCATCAATGACGATGGTCCGTCGGCGATCGCAGACATCGGCGACTACCGGCTCGTGATCGCCGAGTCGTCTCACCAGGTGCTCGAAAGCGCCTCCGCGCTCGGTCAACAATCGGACACCGTGGTCGCCGCGCTTCGTCGCGAGAGTGCGATGACGATCGCCGGACTGACGCTCGTCAGCGCAGCTGCCCTTGCATTCGCCGGGATGTGGCAGCGCCAGAACCGCAAGGTCGAGAAGCGTCTGCGCGAAGCAGAGGCGGCCCGTCGTGAACAGGAACACGCCGAGCGGGTTCGATCTCGCTTCTATGCCCACTTGTCGCACGAGCTTCGCACGCCGATTCTTGCCATCAAGAATCTCATCTCGCAGATTGACGACTCCGGGGGAACAGCCATGGCCGCACGATTTCTCCAAGCCACCGACGACCTACTTCACAATGTCGACAACGTGCTCGATGCGTCCAAGCTCGAGTTGGGTTCCCCGCAGCTCCGGTGGGAGTCGGCCGATCTCGGTCAAATCGTTCGGCGCTGCGTGCGACGGTGCGAGGGACTGCTCGGAACGAAGGAGATCAAAATAGATATTCAGATCGAAGCTCTATCCCCGATCGTGGCGGACGTCGTGAAGATTCACCAGGTCGTTACCAACCTCGTCGCCAATGCCATCAAGTTTACGCATCGGGGAACGGTAACGGTTCGCGTACTCCGTCACGACCAAGAACACGTGCGCATCGATGTCGAAGACACGGGGATCGGGATTCCAGAATCCGCATTTCACACGATTTGGGAGCCGTTCAAGCAGGCCGACGATACCATCACCGGTCGTTTCGGTGGGACCGGTCTCGGGCTGTCGATCGTGAAGGGAATCGTCGGCCTTCACGGCGGATCGGTGTCGTTGCGGTCGACGGTCGGCGTCGGATCGTGCTTTTCTGTGACTCTGCCGATGGTCGCCACGCCTCCCCCCGTCAAATCCGGAGGACAGTTCGTGTCCGATCCCCCGCCATCGGGGAGCTCGAGGGGGGCCGCGAAGCGCCCCCCTCGTCGATTGCGGGGTCCCGTCGCCCTCCTCACCCTGGCCATCGTCCTTGTCGCGTGCAGGCGCGCTCCAGTCGTGACGGGGGACGACGCAAGCGGCCTTGCCCGGGTCACAATCGCCGGGTCGAGTGCGCTCTTGCCGCTCGTCACGGACGCGGCGAATCGATTCATGAAAGCGCATCCGGACATCGCGGTCGAGGTCACGGGCGGCGGTTCGCGCGTCGGCACCGACCGAGTTGCCCGCGGAGACGTGACGATCGGCACGAGCGATGTGGCTACCGATCCGAGCAGCGCTCCCGGCCTGGTCGACCACCGAATCGCGGTGGCCGGATTTGCGGCCATGGCCCACCGCGGCCCCTACGATGAACACATCGAGTCATTGTCGCTCGCCGCGCTCAAGGGCATCTTCACCGGAACCATCCACAATTGGTCCGAGGTTGGGGGCACGGACCAGCCGATTGTGGTGATCAATCGAGGCAAAGAGTCCGGCACTCGGGTCAACTTCGGGGCGATCGTGCTCGGCGGCGACCGTTTCGTCGCGGGCCGCGAAGAAGAGAGCTCTGCGCTCGTTCAGTCTGCGCTCGAGGAGACTCCGGGGGCCATTTCATACCTCGCGGTTTCCTATCGCCGCGCGACACTGAAGTGTTTCTCCGTGGAGGGCTTCGCGCCGTCTCGCGAGAACATCGCCTCCGGCACCTACCCCATCTCGTCGTATGAGCACATGTACACTCTCGGGCCGCCTCGAGGCGCGGCGAAGGCCTTCGTCGATTTCGTGCTCTCCCCGGCCATTCAGCGCGATGTCGTCGCAGCCAACGGATTTGTGCCTGTCGAAGACGTTCACGACCGATGACGTCTTAGGCCGAGGAAGACATGCCGCTTCACCGCTCCACGTGGAGCCGGGCCGCGACGATGGGAACCGGCCCGCGGTCGGAATTGTACGCGGGATTGGCAACGACTTGGAAATCGAGAGTCAGCGTCGCCCCCGCTGCGAGATTCGCCGCGTAGTAGGTCTCGAGAACCTGCTCCGGGCGGTAGTTGAGTTTGGTGTCTCCGATCAGGATCCCCATCCCGCCCGCGGCGAAGTAGGCCCTAGCTTCCGAAGACAATCCTTCGACAACGCCCGCCACTCCGACCCGATCCTCCGTCCGCCGCCAAGCAGACCCCGCGAGGGACGTACCCAGGGACAGGCTCTCGTCGCAATCCGTCCACCCCATGACTTCGACCAGACCGGGCGTCCAGCTCGCGCGGGAGAATAGCCCGACGTCTTGCGACAATGCCTGCTCGGCGTTCGCAACGAACCCGTAGGTGGACCGCACTCGCCGCGTGTCGGCGAGGTTCGGCGAACTTGACGTCGCCGTGGCCGTCGCGAGCGCATCCTCGTAGCCCCCCATGTTGGCGCGCGTCACCCAGGCCAAGAGCCGCAGCGTCCCAGGCTGGGAGAAGAGTGAGTAGCGCCATTCGGGCTCGACAAGATATTGGCCATGCGTCGGGATGTTGATGTCGAACGAATTGCCATCCGATTCCGTCGGCTCGAGGAAGTATCCAATCCGGACCGCCCACGCCTTCTGATTGAGCTCTGCAACGGCGCCCCACGTGAAGCCGGGCTTGTCCATGGTCCAGTCGTACGACCCACCCCCGTAGATATTCCAGTTGAGAAACTGGGTGCGCGGGTCGAACGCGTGCGAGTTCAGATTGAATGCATCGCCGACAGAAAACCGGCCTGCCGTGACGATCACGCGTGCGACATCACGCTTGCCACGAAGCCGGTTCGGCCCGTCCTCGATCGTCTCCTCCTCGCCCCCCATCCCGATGGTTTGGCGCACGACAGCGCGATCGATGTTCAGGCGCGGAACGTCGTACGCCGCCTTCTGCGCTTCGCCATTGGGAAAGGCGGCGACACCGAACGTCTGACTCAGGCCGTGGCCTTGGTCGATCTCCGGGTTAAAGTAGAACTCTGCCCCGTTCCATAGTCGCAATCCGACGAACGCGGTCGCGCTCACGGTATTACTGAACTGCGTGTCGCCCGAAAGACTGTTCGGCCCCTCGTAGGGCGAACGAAATCGAAAATACCCCTGCTCGATGATCGTTGACTGCCAATGAATGTTCCAGTCCTCTCGTCGGAGCGGCCAGACAGCTGTCCCAGCCATGGGAGAGGTCAAAGGGGACTGGCCCGTCCCGTCGAAATGCCAGTTGAGCCCCAGTCGAATGCCGTGAATGCTCGTGGACAGCGACGGATTGCCGGCGCCCGACGCGAACGGTCCGTTTGCATCGCTCGTGTACTCGAATAGGTACTCGCCCTTGAGGGTCCAACTCGGGGAAAGGGCGAGTTCGGCTCCCGCGCCCGCCGTCCAACCGATTGGCCAGTTCAGGGCATCACTCGAACGTCCGGTGGCGTCGGCCGCAGTGCTCGACCGCGCCTGTGCCCACGCGAGCCCGCCGGTCCCGTAGAGCAGCCAGCGGTCGAATGCGTAGCCAAGGCGACCCCGCACGGTCGAGAGAAAATCGACCTTCTGACGAAAGGAGCGTTGCGCATCGGCGCCGGACAGGACGCCGCCGTCGTCGGCGAAGTAGGGAAAGGAGATGTCGCCTTCGACGCCGACGAGGACCCGTCCGGGCAGCACGAGGTCATAGCCGATCTGCACGCCACCGAAGACGCTTCGAAGCGAACTGTTCAACCCCGTGGCTTGCGGCAGGAAGAGCACGCTCTGCGTTGACCCCAAATCGCCCGCGAGATGACCGCCGAGATGCAGGCCCGTCCATCGATGCATGGGCACCCCTGACAACGGGCTTACGTCCGATGCAGTCTGCGGCGTCACCGCGAGCCGTGCCGGACCCGGTCCCTCGTCGTCAGCGCTTGCGCGACCCGCCACGCCCGTCAGCAGCGCGACGATGGCGAGCCTCCATCGGGCACCCTGCCAAACGAATCTGGCAACGCGCACGATCACAGCCGGCACGCGTCGGGGTTCCGGGACGGTCGTTCTCGCCCAACTGCTGCTCGAAGCCACGGTGCGCGCACCCTTACCACGCATCGACCCGCGGGCAGAGAACGTGCGCGCACTCGCTCTCCCCAGCTCCCCCTAACGACGCTCAGGCCACGGGACAGACCAAGCTCCCGCGCCAAGATTCACGCTCGAGACCAAGTCTCAGACGCGCCACTCCCCCCAGCGAGGCTGCGCTAGGCAGCCTCGCTCAGTCCATTTTGTTTCAGTTGGCTTCGAGGCGCAGGTAGTCCCATTCGATGCCGGCGGTGGAGCTCGTGATGGTCAGCGTATTCGCGCCGGCCTTGAGCGCCGTGGCGGCGAACACGATCTGCCCGTCCCAGTAGTAGCCGTGGCTGCCGAGGCGGGTGACCGCGTCGCTCGTATTCTTCGGAGAAAGGTTGCCGATCGATGTGCCGTTGACGGACACCGCCAGGGTGCCTTCTGAGTTGGCAGCCAGTGCCACGTAGAAGCGCGCCTGGCCGGTCCCGGCAGCTGCCATCGTGAAGTTCACCGTCCACGGCGACGCGTCCATGTCCGAGTAGTTCCAGACCTTGGCGTAGTCGTCCGTGCCGACCGTATAGGTGACGCCCTTGCCGAAGTTGGTCGAATAGGTTTCGAAGGAAGTCGCCCAATTGGTGTAGTTGATGGCGCCGTTCAAGAACTCATGCGAGTCGCGGTCCGGCACGCCGATCTCCCAAACGGTCGCCGCGGTGCGCGGCGGCGTGATGGTCACGGGGACAGTCTGGCTCTGTCCAGCTGTGACGGTGATGCTGCCGGTCGGAGCCGTGAACGGCGTCAAGATGCTCGAGTTGGGGATGTTTCCGGTGGCCGTCGTGAAGGTTCCTGCGGCTCCGCGCCCAAACGCCCAAAGGGCGTACGTGCCAGGCATAACGTGGGGAATGGTATAGGACCCGTCCGATCCTGTCTTCACCCAATATTGATAGGTGAAGTACTGGGCTGCGGGATCGATACCGTCGTCGGGAGCCAGGCCGATCCACATGTCCGCAGGGGACGCGCTGGGATTGCCCGTATCCGCGATGGTCACCGTGCCTGACACCGTGCCGCGACCGCTCTCCTGCGCGTAGGTGCCGTCGCCGCCGGCGGGGTTGACGAACCAGGTATAAGGCCACGCGGCCTGCTCGGCCTTGGCCTGGGCGATCGCGTCGGCAAACAGAATGTCGTTGGCATTGGCCGTCCCGGCCGCAACCTTGTTATTGTAGTAGAAGAATGGGCCGTAGATCTTGCTCAGGTCCGTTCCGGCGGCGATCGTCTCGTCGCACTCCGCCCCCTCGTAGTGGCTGCCCCCAAGCATGTTGAGCAAGTCAGGGCCGTTGAGCATGCTCCCCATGAGCTCCCGCTTCTTGGGTCCGCCGTTGTAGTATTCATGGCTGCCGAGGGCGATCCACATGCCGACGTTCTTGGTAGTGGAGCTCCATCCCCAGGCATCCGTGTCGCCGAGGTCGGCGGTCCAGCTGTACTTGCAGACGTAGACTCCTCCGTTGGGCGCCTGCTCCACTTCTTTGGGGGCACCGGTGACCGCAGTGCCATTGGCCCAGTCGGCCTCGGTGGTGTCCAGCCATCCCGTTGCGCCCCCCACGCTGTTTGCTCCGTCACGGAAGTAGTCGAGGCTGTTCCAATCGAAGATGGTCCCGTTGTAGACGTTCGAGCGCCACTCGCCGCCATTGACCGCTCCGTACGTCGCGGGGTGCGTGAGAATGCCCGTGGCGTAGAAGCCGGAGCTTCCCTGGAGCATCGCGTAATCGATGTCCACGTCCAGATTGTTCGTGCTTCCTGTCGTGTGGATGCGGACCTCGGCCATCTTCCCGCCGTTGGTCGAGGGATCGGAAGTCAGAGTGCACGTGCCATTGCCGGCTTCCAGCTCCCAGTAGACCTGACCACCCGAGTCGCCTCCAGTAAGGAGGTTGATTCCGTCGTACGTCCAGGTCTTGATGGTCCCGCTTGCACAGGTGATGTCGATGGTGACGATCCCGTTGGAGAGCGTGTATGTGCCACCGTTGCTGGTTGCCGTGACGGCGGCGCCGCCTGCCGTGACGGCTCCCGCGACGTTCGTCCCGGTCGTGGGAGTGCAGCCGGCGTCCATTCCCGGGTAGTCCGTGCCCTGGATGATGCACGTCGCGCTTGGCGGACCTCCGCCCGAGCTCCCTGAACTGCTCGAACTGCTGCCGCTCGCACTCCCTGAACTGCTCGAACTGCTCCCCGAACTGCTGCCCCTCGCACTCCCTGAACTGCTCGAACTGCTCCCGGAACTGCTGCCACTCGAGCTCCCTGAGCTGCTCGAACTGCTGCCACTCGAACTGCCGGAGCTGCTGCCGGAGCTGCCCGAAGAACCTCCGTCGACAGACGGGGTCGAATTCGTATCGCTAGACCCGCAAGCGCTCATCAGCGCAAGCAAGACCCCCGCCGCCGTTGCGCCAACAATCCGTGATTTCATGCAAACCTCCTGGGCCGTGTGCGCTTGCGTGCCACGCAAGCATGGCGTTTCCCAGTAACCATTGAGTCAAGGGCCCCATTTTGCCAAAGCTTTTTTCGGAGCCTTACGGGACCGTCGTACTGCTGCGATCGCTGTCAGCGAGCACCTAGCGACTCGTGCCCACTGAGCACTGGGTAAACACGTATTTTGCGGCTGGCGGTCGGAAATAGTCACCGTATGCCCAACGCGGGGCAATTCTGGCGAGAGAGGTGCTGGTGCTGCAATTGTGAAGAAGCGCAAGCCTCGAGGGTTCTCTTGGATGGCGCCCGACCGTCATCGCGACCTGGCCAGCGTAACGGCGAAGCTCGCCGAAGCGGTGGGCAAGGCACACGAGTTCACAAAAAAACGCCGCGCCAACGGTGAGTTTCGCACATGACCGGACGGGTCACGCGTCGAAACTCATCGTCGGCGACGGCGTCGATCGAGAGAGCTCCTACTCTACCGCGCTCAGATACTGCCGGCCTCCAAGCGCAGATAGTCCCATTCGAGGGCACCGCCGGAGCTCTTGAGAACGAGCGTATTCGAGCCGGCCTTGAGCGCGCTGGCGTCGAACGTGACTTGCCCGTCCCAGAAGTAGCCGTGGCTGCCAAGGCGGGTGACCGCATCGCTCGTATTCGTCGGGGCGAGGCTCCCGACGGCCGTTCCGTTGAGCGTCACCGAGATGCTGCCGCCCTCATTCGCAGCCAGGGCGACATAGAGGCGCCCCTGGCCGGTCGGGGCTGTCGCCACGGTGAAGTTCACCGTCCAGGGCGAGGTGTCCATATCCGAGTAGTTCCACACCTTCGAATAGTCGTCGGTGCCGACTGTGTAGGTGACGCCACTGCCGAAGTTGGTCGCATAAGTCTCGTAGGATGTCGCCCAATTCGTGTAGTTAATGGCGCCGTTGAGGAACTCGTGCGAGTCGCGGTCCGGCACGCCGATCTCCCAAACGGTTGCCCCGGTGCGCGGCGGGGTGATGGTCACGGTTCCGAGGGCCTGCGTCTGTCCGGCGGTGACCGTGATGCTGCCGGTCGGAGCCGTGAACGGCGTCAGGATACTCGAATTGGGGATCTTTCCGGTAGCCGTCGTGAAGGTCCCCGCAGCGCCGCGCCCGAATGCCCAAAGGGCGTATGTGCCCGGGATGACGTGGGGAATCGTAAAGGACCCGTCCGAGCCGGTCTTGACCCAGTACTGGTAGGTGAAGAACTGGGCTTGGGGATCCAGACCGTCGTCGGGAGTCACGCCGATCCACATGTCCGCAGGCGAAGCGCTCGGTGCGCCCGGATCCGCGATGGTCACCGTGCCGGACACCGTGCCGCGACCGCTGTCCTGCACGTAGGTGCCGTCGCCGCCGGTGGGGTTGACGAACCATGTATAAGGCCATGCGGCCTGCTCGGCCTTGGCCTGGGCGATCGCATCGGCAAACAGAATTTCGCCAGCGTTGGCGGTCCCCGCTGCGACCTTGTTATTGTAATAGAAGAATGGACCATAGATCTTGCTCAGGTCCGTGCCGGCGGCGATGGTCTCCGATTCCTCGTTTTGCGTGTAGTGGCTGCCCCCGAGCATATTCAGCAGGTCTGGGCCGTTGAGCATGCTCCCCATGAGCTCGCGCTTCTTGGGCCCGCCATTGTAGTATTCGTGGCTGCCGAGGGCGACCCACATGCCGACGTTCTTGGTGCTCGAGCTCCAACCCCAGGCATCTGTGTCGCCGAGGTCGGCGGTCCAGCTGTACTTGCAGACGTAGACTCCTCCGTTGGGCGCCTGCTCCACTTCTTTGGGGGCGCCGGTGACCGCACTGCCATTGGCCCAGTCGGCCTCGGTGGTGTCCAGCCAGCCCGTCGCGCCCCCCACGCTGTCCGCTCCGTCACGGAAGTAGTCGAGGCTGTTCCAATCGAAGATGCTCCCGTTGTAGACGTTCGAGCGCCACTCGCCGCCGTTGACGGCGCCGTAGCTGGCAGGGTGGGTGAGAATGCCGGTGGCGTAGAAGCCGGAGCTTCCCTGGAGCATCGCGTAATCGATGTCCACGTCCAGGTTGTTCGTGCTGCCGGTCGTGTGGATGCGGACCTCGGCCAGCTTCCCGCCGTTGGTCGAGGGATCAGCACTCAGAGTGCACTTGCCGTTGCCGGATTCCAGCTCCCAGTAGACCTTCCCGCCCTCGTCGCCTCCGGTGAGCAGGTCTGTCCCGTCGTACGTCCAGGAGTTGATGGTCCCGCTCGAACAGTCGATGACGATGGTGACGATCCCGTTGGACAGGGTGTAGCTAGTGCCGCTGCCCGTTGCCGTCACGGCGGCGCCGCCTGCCGTGACAGCTCCCGCAACGTTCGTCCCGGCCGTGGGAGTGCAGCCCGCGTCCATTCCCGGGTAGTCCGTGCCTTGGATGATGCACGTCGCGCTCGGCGGACCTCCGCCCGAGCCGCCGCCGGAGCTGCCCGAACTGCTGCTGGAGCTGCCCGAGCTGCTGGTGGAGCTGCCCGAGCTGCTGGTGGAGCTGCCCGACGAGCTGCTGGTGGAGCTGCCCGACGAACTGCTGGATTTGCCCGAACTGCTGCCCGAGCTACTGCTGGACTTGCCCGAACTGCTGCCGGAGCTACTCGTCGTGCCGCCGGAGCTTCCCGAGCTGCTGCCCGATGTGCTGCCGGAGCTGCTCGACGTGCTGCCTGAGCTGCCCGAACTGCTGCCTGAGCTGCCCGAACTGCTGCCTGAGCTGCCCGAACTGCTGGTGGAGCTGCCCGAACTGCTGGTGGAGCTGCCCGAACTGCCCGAGCTGCTGCCAGTACCTCCGTCTCCCGACGGGGTCGAACTAGAATCGCTAGACCCGCAAGCGCTAGTCAGCGCAAGCAAGACTCCCACTGCCGTTGCCCCAATAATCCGTGAACTCATACAAACCTCCTCGACCGTGTGCGCTTGCGTTCCTCGCATGCCTGGCCTGACCAGCTAACAATTAGAGAAAGGGGCTCATTTAGCCAAAGCTTGTTGCCAACGTGGCCAGAGCGTGTCATCCCTCGCGGAGTGCATGGTACTGCTGCGCCCGCCTGGGGGTAACCACTTGGGAGGGCGACACCGAGCGCGCCGCTTCCGCGAAGCAAGCCGAGCGTGAGCGTCACGGCAAAAAGCCGAGGTCGGTCGCGAAGGGGAAGTCTTAGAGGCGGAACGCGACGCTCGCGGGGACGATCGGGTTCGTCGGCGCAGCCCGTCCCGTGTGGATGAGGACGCGACGGGCGATGCAATGCCGACTAAGGCAGAGAGCGTATGCCACGTCGGACTGCCCAATCAGTCTCCTCGAACCGGGCTGTAGTACGTAACTTGTTGACGATGACTTTCAACAATGGGACGGGGGGAACGAATGATGAACGAGTCATCGGACGGCCCGCGACCGATGGGGCGCGGCTTTTCTCAGCCCGATTCAACAGTCTCGCAGCGAGCGCGACTGGGCCTGCGCAAGAGTCCGTCGACGCCCGGGGGTCGCATGATGCCGGCGCTCGCGTGCGTGGCGGGAGTGGTCGTCATCGCCGGGAGTGCTCGGGCCGACCCCCCGGCATCCGTGGGCTCCGTGACTTCCATCGACGAGGGGGGCGCTGCGCGGCCCCCCTCGAGCTCCGCAATCGACGAGGGGGGCGCTGCGCGGCCCCCCTCGAACTCCCCCGCCACCCCGAATGTCGTGGAGGTGCACGGCGACCGCTCCGGAGCAGGGGGTCAAGCAGGCAGTAGCGTTGCCGTCGTTTCGCGCAATGAGATCAAGGCGCTGCCGGGGGGCGATGCCCAGACCCTCACTCAGGTCGTCCTCACTCAGCCTGGGTTCGCTCCGGACTCTTTCGGACCGGACGGAGTGCTGCACATTCGTGGTGCTGAAGCGGGGGTTCTCTACGTCGTCGATGGAGTGCCAATTCCCGGAGGGCTCGCGGGCCAATTTGCGGACATCATTCCGACACCCATTGCGCAAAGCCTCCGCATGGTCACCGGTGGCATTCCGGTGGAGTACGGTCCGAACTCGGGCGGCGTGATCGACGTGGCCACCCGCCGCGGGACCGCCAAGCCGCAGGGCGAGTTTCAGATGGTCTACGGCACCTACCAACGTGTTCAACCGTCGGCATGGTATTCACAGGCCTTCGACAAGGCCGACGTATTCGTGGAGGGCACGATACTGCGCACCGAGCGCGGTCTGGACTCCCCGGCCGCGAGCCCCATCCTGCACGACGCCTTGCTCTCCGGACACGCGTTCGCCAAGGTCGACTACCGGCCTGGCACTTACGACCGGGTCGAGGCGCTCGCGAGGGTTTCGCAAAACGCCTTTCAGATTCCGATCGATCCAACGCTCCTGCCGCTGTCGGACGCTCCGGCGGGGGCGATGCGCGGCGCAGACCGCTACGGGAACGCTCCGCCGGTCTTCGTTCCGTACAATGCCAACCCGACCGAAGTGGAGCGCGATCTCTTCGTGGCAATCTCGTATTCGCATGCGTTCGCCGGCGGTAGTCTGCAGCTGTCGCCTTACGTACGCTCCTCGTACGGCGACTTGGACTGCGACGCCGGCGGATCCCTCGGAGCCACAGCCGATCCCGGCGCGGTGTGCTCCAATGTCACGCGCCGACTTCTTCACGTGGGCCAACACGTGGCGCTAACCTGGACGGAGGGCGAAGCGCAGAACTGGAAGGCGGGCTATTCGATTGACGACGCGCAATCCAGGGTGGCCTACACCCAATTCACCCGCGACGACGCATCGCCCGCCGGCGGCCCCAACCCGGAGCTGACCGTGTCGGGGCGCGACGACACGAACATCCTTCTCGGCGGCGCTTTCATCCAGGACGAGGTCACGCTGGGTAGAACGACATTTCTCCTGGGGCTGCGTTCCGATATCCAGAATTCGAGTTTTGCCGGAACTGATCAGCCTAATCTGCTGTTGGCAGGCCCTAGCGTGAGGTTGGGCTTCTCCTATGCTCTGTCAGACGAGCTCCTGCTGCACGCGTTCGCCGGGTACCTTTGGCAGCCCCCGAGCGCGGTCGACGCCGCGGTCGCAGCAAGGGTGCTCGTTCCGAGTCTGGCCGGGAGGTCTGTGCCGAACGATCTCAAGGCGGAGAGGGATGAATACGGCGAGGTCGGTCTCAGTTACCGACTGCCGCGGCGCTTCGCAGCGAATCTGACCGCGTACGGTCGCTTCGCGCAAGACCAGCTCGATGTCCTGACCGTAGGATCGACGAACCTCTTCGAGGAGTACAATTACGCGAAGGGCCGAGCCGCCGGCGCCGAGCTGGCGATCCGGGGAATTGCCAACGGGTTCCTCAGCGGATTCGCAAACGTGAGCGGCAACCTCGCGCAGGGGCAGGGGGTCGACTCTGTGCGCTTTGCAGTCCTCGCCTACGGCGGCTGGCAGACTCTCGATCACGTGCAGTCATGGTCCGCCAATGCCGGCATCGACCTGCATGACGAGTCCGAAGAAAGTCACCTGTCCGTGCAGTTCCAATATGGAAGCGGCCTTCGAACGGGCGCCGACAACAATCAAACGGTTCCGGGTCATGCGACGTGGAATCTTGCACTGCGCCACCGTTTCGATGTCCCGATGCATCCGGAGGTCGCGGTCGATGTGCTCAACGTATTCGACACGGTGTATGCCATTCGCATCGCGAACGGGTTTGTCGGCAGCGCGTACGGTCCGCTTCGCCAGGTCGACGTGCGCCTGACTGTCCCTTTCGGGGCGTGAGACCCATGGGATTTCGCATGAGAACTCTTCGCGGCGTTCTATGGAGTGCCTTGCTTTTGGGCGCTCTTGGTTGTGACCTCTTGTACGAGGACAGCGGGACGGCCGAACCCACCTCGTGGTGGCCGTGGGTCTGTGCCGATGGCAGCGCGGCCCCGGACGCCGGCTGCTCGTCTCCGCCGTCGAGTCCGGACGCCGATGCCGATCGCCCGCCATGAACGGGCTTCTGCAGGATTCCTTGAGTGGCCAGTTGTCTAGCTCCTCTCACACACATTCTGAGCCACGAATGTTGCTACGCGTGCTGTCGCGGTGCGCGTCCAATTGCTAGAATCAATATGTGAACGCGTGCGATTCATCGGCACCCCATGGCCCCGTGGCCAAGCCACAGTCCCGGGGCAAGTTGCGGGCGGCGCCCGATGCGGCGGGCAAGAAGATGTCCGTCATGGTCGTGGACGACGACCCGGAGATTCGGTCGCTCGTGGCCTCGGCGCTCGAGATTGCCGGCTACCAGGTCGTGGTGGCGGACAACGGGATGAAAGCGGCCGAGCTCCTCGGAGGCGTCGGCCGTCCTCCCGACGTCATCATCTGCGACGTCATGATGCCGGTCGTCGATGGGTTCACGTTTGCCCGCTTCGTCAAGCGAGACAAAGCCTTGCGAGCCATCCCCATCATCTTCCTGAGTGCGCGAACGCACGCGATGGACATCGTCAATGGCATCGCGCTCGGCGCGCGCCACTACGTGCAGAAGCCTTTTCGGATTGCGGACCTCGTCGACAAGGTGGCGCGGACGGTTAAGGGGAAGTGAGCGGGGCGTGGTGCACCGTAACGAATTCGTTGCAGACGAACGGGACAATCGTAACGTTTGATCGCGCGCTGTTGAGTTAGCTTACGCGCGCCGCGACGGATCTCACTCCATCGAGACCAAAGAATCGTTGGAGTTGGGAGTCGTGCGGCCGCGCCTATCGTCCATCAACGGATTCCCGGCAAGTCGCCGGCAGCTCGGGATATATCTCATGGAATCAACATCGTTCGTCGCGACGTCGACATCCAATCTTCCCGAGGCGTCCACTCCGCATCGTTCCGATGGCATAACGCGTGCGCGAAAGATTTTATTCGCCGTCGCCGTCGCGGTCGTCGCGGTGCTCGCGAACGCCCACGTCTGCTTCGCTTCGACGCTTGTGGGATGGGACGTGCACGCGCTGACGGGGGGTACGAACAACTTCGGGCCGTCGCCGCTCGCAGCGACGGTCAGTGACCCCAATCTGACGGTCGGTGGCTTGGCCCGCGGGTCGGGCGTGGGGACGACCGGATCGGGTGCTGCCCGAGGGTGGGGCGGAAACACGTGGACGACCTCCGCCGACGCCAGCACCCCCGAGGCCACCGCGGTTGCGGCGAATCAATTCGCCACGTTCACGGTGACCGCCGAAACCGGGTATTCGGTGTCGTTCAGCCAGGTTAGCCAGTTCAACTACCGGCGTTCCAGCACGGGCCCCGCGTACGGCGAACTTCAAGTCCAGGTTGGCGGTGGGGCGTTCACGGACATCGCATTCCTCAGCTACTCATCGACGTCGAGTAGCGGCGCATCACTCACCGCCATCGGTCTTTCGACGGTCTCGGCCCTGCAGAACGTACCTGGAGGCACCACCGTCACGTTCCGCATCGTCAACTGGGGAGGCACGAGTTCCGCAGGCACCTGGTACATCTTCGACACCGCCAACACCACGGCGAACGATCTCGAGATCCAAGGAACGGTTGTCCGGGCGCCAATCGCGGCGACCGTCGGCGTGGAGACCGCGGGGGACGGAACGGGGACCGTCGTCGCCGCGGAGCAGGTCGCCATCGGCAATTCGCTCACCGTCTACGCGGTCGCGCGCGACGCGAACGGTGTCTTCGTGTCCGCGCCGGCGGCCAATTGGTCGTACGCCTCCGTCACGGGAGGAATCGTCGCGACGGACCTCGTGCCGGCCGCCGATGCCGAGAGCGCCGTGTATACGCCTCACGCCGCCGGAACCGCGACGATTCAGGCGACGGTCAGCGGACTCACGTCGATCCCGTCGGGGCTCATGACGACGCCCGCGGCGCCCACGAATCCCGTCGCGACCGTGTCCGCGAACCCCCCGAATGTTGCAGCGGGCCAGAGCGTGATTCTGCTGGTCCAGGTCACTCCCGGCTACAACCCGACGAGCACCGGCCTCTCCGTGACGGGCGACGTTTCGGCCCTCGGCGTTCTCGCCAGCGCGGCGTTTCACGATGATGGCCAAAACGGAGACGCCGTGGCCGGCGACAATATTTTCTCTTTTGAGACAACGGTGCCGAGCGATCTCGCCGGAGGACCGAAGACCGTTCCCGTGACCGTGACCGACGCGCAGGCAAGGACCGCCGCGTCGACGATCACGGTCAACGTGCTCGGTGGCTTCACGATCTTCCACGTGAACGACACGCATGCGCGCGTGACGCCGCACAAGTGGATCATTCCCCAACACAATTCGTACACCGGCACGTTCGAGAACGTCGGCGGCGCCGCGTATTTGGCTAGCGCAATGCTAGAGCTCACGGCTGCGCAGCCGACCGCGCTCGTCATCGACGGTGGTGACGTGTCCGAAGGCAATCCGATCGGCGATCAGAACGGAAACCTCCCGAACGTACAGTTCTTCCAGCTGCTCTCGAGCAAACTCAAGACGCAGCGCGGGCGTGGAATGGACGCGGTCGTCGTCGGCAATCACGACGTTCGGTCGGCGACCTACATCGCGAACCTCGACGGACTCGCCGCTTCCGGGGTCCCGGTCATCTCCGTCAACGTCCGCGATATCGCGACCCACACGCCGCACTTCGCCCCGTACACCGTCGTCACGGTGAACGGAACGAAGATCGGTATTCTCGGGTACACGACGCAGGCGGCCGAGGTCGGGGCGTCGCTATCGAACACCCTCGAGGTGGCTCCGTGCGACTGGAACAGTACGAGTCCATCGACCATTCACCTCGCGTCGTACGTGAACGACCTGCGACTCAATCAGGGTTGCGACATCGTGATCTTGGCGGCGCACGTCGGGCACTCGTTCATCGCGACCGATACGACGCTCGACTCGGCGCCCGCGCCCGCTCTGCTGGTCGACGACGGAACGGCCAAGCTTCCCGAGATCGCCGTGACCGGACACTGGCACACGTGGGCGAGCACCGTCTGGCAGCCCGAGGAGCTCAACTACAAGACGATCTTCACCGAGTCGAGCAGCTACATGAAGTACATCGGGGAGCTCAATGTGACCGGCGCGGGTCAGTACATCTCGTCGGCCCAGCACGTGATTCGAGACGCCGACTATACGCCGGATCCCGATGTGCAAGCGCTCATCGACTCGGCGACCGCTCAGTACAACACCGCCCACCCTGGCATGCCGGTCGACACGGTCATTGGCTACACGTCCAGCGACTTGATGCTCGACGATGCGATGAAGTGGTGGGCGGCGGACGAATACCCGTGGAGCGGCAATGACACCGCGGGTCAGTGGATCTGCGATGCGATGCAGTGGGAGGCGGCGCAGCTCTTCGGACAGTGCGACCTGGCGATGGAGTCGGGCGGCGGAGTTCGTGCAGACATACCCGCGGGCCCGGTGACGTATCTTCAGGCGTACGAGACGTATCCGTGGAGCGACGACACGTTCTATCGCGTCAATATGACGGGACAGGACGTCATCAATTACGTAATGAAAACCGGTTGCGACACGGGCTTCTCGAGCGCGCTCGAAGTTACTGCCGTGGATTGCGTGCCGACGACCGTCACCTTCGACGGACAACCGCTCGACCCCGCTCACACGTACACGGTCGCGATCAGCAGCTTCATGTACCAGAATCCACCGTCGGGCTGGACATGGTCCGACACGAACCCGCTCACCGCACCGAACCTCGTCCGCGACGGCATCGTCGCGTACATGGGCCAGTTTACCGTGGACCATCCGTACACGATTGGCGGGGCGAGGTACAACCTCAACACGCAGTTCTCCGGCGGGTATCGCGCGGTCGTCACGATGCTCGACGACAACGACACGAAGCCTGTCTACGACAACGCGTTCATTCGACTGCTCACCGCGACGCCCGAGACGCTCGAGCACCTGGGCACTCCCCAAGTGCCGACTTCCCTCGTCAACCCGGACGGAACGATCGTCCCGACGAACCGTCTGGCCGAAATTGAACTCTACAGGAGCTACCTCGGTTTCAAGACAGGGCTTCTTCACCCGGGCGATATCATCGAAACCTGGGGCAAGGGCAGCGCCTACGGTGGCAATCCGGAGTTCGTTGATCAGGAGGGCATCTATTCGAACGGAGTCGAATTCAACGTCGTCGGGCACGATGCCAGCTTGGGGAAGCCGACGTTCGTTCCCTCGGTTGCCGCGCTTTCGGACGGAAACCATAAAAACCACTACGTGACGTTTCTTGCCCAACGGACCGGAACGAACACGGTTGCGGACCAGTACGGTGCGACTTTGACTTTGTGGGACGCCACGGCGTATGCGGCGATGACGGGGATTCCAGGCAACGTCGGCGACATGCTCTTGGTCACCGGCGTTCCCACGATGGAGAGCTACGGGCTCCGATTCCGGTGCAGCGGCGTCACTCTCGGGTCCACGCAGGGCATCACCTCGTTCCCTCCGATGTCGTCTGTCTCATCGTCCGTGAATCCACTTCCGGCCATGACGACAGACTCGTCGATTGTGCTGTCGACGACGGCGAGCGTCAACAATCCCACGTTCACGCTGGCGCCTGTCGCCGATGCGCAGGTGGCCAGTGGGCACGCCACGACGAACTATGGCACCAGCACGAATCTCTATGTAGAGAGTTCGGCCGCAGGCTATGGCGACGAGCGCACCTGGGTGAAGTTCGATCTGTCATCCATACCGTCCTCCGCAGTCGTCTCCAGTGCGACGCTCCAGCTCTACAACTGGAAATCGACCGGGGAGGCAGTTCCCGCCGAAGCGCACGCGGGTACCGACGACACGTGGACGGAAACGGGAATCACCTGGAGCACGCAGCCTGCATTCGACGCCGTGGACGTGCTCGACACGCAGACGCTCGCCGCGGGCGCGATCAACGTCTGGTACTCGTGGAACGTGACATCGGCCGTCCAGGCCAAGCTGGCGTCCAACAAGCTTGTGTCGCTGCTCGTCAAGGCGGCGGTCGAAGGCTCTGAGGCGTCGCCCGCGCCGAGCTACGCGTTCGATTCGAAGGAGTATGGGAGCAACGCTCCGGTGCTCCAGATCGCGACGCAGGCGGAGGCGGTCACGGTGGCGGGCGTGCAGATCTACTCCCGCTTTTCGACCGACAACTCGTCGTGGAGTGCGTGGACTCCAGCGCCGCCCTCTGCGTCTCCAGTCAATCCGGGCGCGTTCGGCTTCCCGCAAGGCTATGGCTATTACGAGTTCTACAGCGTGGCGACCGACAGCAACGGGGCGAGCGAATCGGCGCCTCCCGCCGCGCAATCGTTCGTGCACTATGTCCAGACACCCGACTACGGGACGGTCGCCATCTTGACCTTGGGCAACCTGACGCAGGTGTTCGACGGAACGCCGAAGCCGGTCATGGTCACCTCCTACCCGGCCGGCCTTGCCGTCAACGTGACGTACGCCGGGGACACAGCGGTTCCCGTCCACGTCGGATCCTATCCCGTCAGTGCCACCGTGACTCAGCCCGGGTTCACGGGAGGGACGACGGGGTCGCTCACGATCACCCAAGCGCCGCAGTCGATTCGGTTCGGCGTTCTCCCGTCGGTGACGACGGCTGCCGCGCCGTTCCAGCTCATCGCCACGTCGACGTCCGGCGCCGCGGTGACGTTCTACAGTGACAATCAGGCGGTCGCGACGGTCTCTGGATCGACCTTGACGGTCGTCGGCGTCGGAACGGCAAACATCATGGCTGTCCAATTGGGCAATGGCGACTATGCAGCGGCGACTCCGGTGGTCCAGCCGCTCGTCGTCACGCAAGCGGGGACGACTTCGGCGCCCGCGACGCCTTGGTGGGCGTTGGCGTTGTTGTCGGGGTTCCTGCTCGCGATGGGTTGGGTCTGGAGGCGTCCGAACGTCGTATGAATCAAGCCGAGACGCGACCCCGTCACGTCGAGACGCGACCCCGTCAAGCCGAGACGCGACCCCGTCAAGCCGAGACGCGACCCCGTCAAGCCGAGACGCGACCCCGTCAAGCCGAGACGCGACCCCGTCAAGCCGAGACGCGACCCCGTCAAGCCGAGACGCGACCCCGTCAAGCTGAGTAATGTCTCCGTCACGCTGAGACGCGACCCCGTCAAGCTGAGTAATGTCTCCGTCACGCTGAGACGCGACCCCGTCAAGCTGAGTAATGTCTCCGTCACGCTGAGACGCGACCCCGTCAAGCTGAGTAATGTCTCCGTCAAGCCGAGACGCGACCCCGTCACGCTGAGACGCGACCCCGTCAAGCTGAGTAATGTCTCCGTCACGCTGAGACGCGACCCCGTCACGCCGAGACGCGACCCCGTCATGCTGAGTCATGGCCGACTCGATGGAAGCGGTTCGTCGCTCGGTCCGAGAGAAGTTCTTGTCGAGTGCAAGGACGACCCCAATCCCGCAACCGAATCACCCGCGGCGATGACGAGCACGCCCGCAACCTTGGCGCGTCGCCCCGACCGTTTGATGCGGAGTCCAACCCCCGGGATTGTCTTCCCCGCAACCGCGGCCCGGCCCCGAAAGCCCGCACCGCAGCCCGAGCATGGGGAAATGCTCAGGAAGCGGCTGCGGGCGCTATAGCTGGGATCGCTCTTACTGGATGACGCGGACGAGTGCGGCGCTCGCGGCCGGCACGTACACGGAAACGGTGTTGCCCGATGTCGTCTGCGTATAGGTTCCCGTGGAGCTCCATACGCCGGCGTTGGAGACCGTGGCGTTACCGACCGTGACGTTCCCTTCGGCTGCCGTCAGCGAGCCCGCAGGCGTCCCCTGGAGATAGATCGCGCTTGCGCTCGCGACCGGTGTTCCGAGATCCACCGTGGCGCTGACGGCGTTCGTAGCGCTCTTGTTGTCGAGCATGACGCTGATCCATCCGTCGGCCTTGAGCGCATACGCAGTGAAGTACTCGGGGGGACTGGTCATGGTCGTGGTGACGAGCGGGCCTGTCCCGGCGAGTTGGATCATGAGCTGACCGTAGTACTCCGGCTGCGCATCGACCACGACGCCGCCGGACTCCTTGATTGGCTCGTAGTAAAACGGCTTCGAGCCATCCATCCCCGTTTCGCCGCCGTGGAGATTGATGCCCGTCGCGCCGTTTTCCGCGGTCACGAACACGAGGTCGATCATCCAGAGCGCCGCGATGAGGGTGTCACTCACCCCCTCCTCACCGTGACCGGCGAACGTGTTGACCTCACCCATACGCCAGGCTTGCGGTATATTGTACTTAACCGCCGCGAGGTTCGTGTAGTAGCTGGTCCCGACGAGCCCATCGACATTCGTGGCGCTGTCGCCGGTGACGTCGGGTGTCTGGATTCGGTTTGTGTACCAGTCAATCGTGTTGGTGGAGCCCGCTGTTCCCGCATAGTAGTGCGACGTCAAGATGACGAGCTTGCTCCCGAACTTCGCCGACTCGTCTTCCGCGAACGGTGTGGTGAGCGCCACTGCATTGCCCCCTCCGGCAGCCGGGCCGACCAGGTCGGCGCCCTGCGTAGCGACGACGTCCGTCGCGATCGTCTCCCACTGTGTTTGGAGGGCGCTCCACGCGCCGAAGCGGTTGATCTCGTTGCCGATCTCGAAGCCCAGGATGCTGGACCCGCACTTGCCCATCGCGTAGGCCGCCTCCGCCGCGGAAGATGTGGGGTCGTCCGAATGGTAGTTGACGCCGTAGATGATCTTGCCCCCGGTTGCCGCCAGAAAGTCGCAGAGCTCATCGACCATGCCGGACACGACGACCTTCGTGAATGGCTGTCCCGACGGCGCTGTGGGGCCCGCCTTTGTGCCACCCCAGGTGCAGTTGTCGACGTCATCGGCCCCGAGCCTGATTACCGGAGACCCGATAAGCTTGAAGAGCCCGATGAGGTCCGTATTCGTGGAAGTGAGGGAGCCATTGACGATATGCGTCTTCTCGTAGCTGAAACCGGCATAACCGGGAACGATCGCCGCGGTACCGCCGGAGGTGGGCACCACGGGCGTGCTGGGATTCACCGTAATGGTAACCGCCGAGCCGGAGCCCGTCGGACCACCGGTTGTAGGCGTGCCCCAACTCGCGCCGGAGGATGTGGCCACGCCAGAGCTAGACGACGAGCCCCCGGAGCTGGACCCGCTCGAGCTAGAACTGGACCCGCCCGAGCTAGAGCTCGACCCGCCCGAGCTAGAGCTCGACCCGCCCGAGCTAGAGCTCGACCCGCCCGAGCTGGAACTGGACCCGCCGGAGCTGGAACTGGACCCGCCCGAGCTTGTCCCACTCGAACTGGACTTGCCCGAGCTCGACCCGCCGGAGCTGGAGCCGGACGATCCTGAGCCAGAGCTCGAGCTCGGCCCAGAACTCGAGGCGCTCGAACTTCCAGAGCTGGAACCGGATCCACCCGAGCTAGAGCTCGACCCGCCGGAACTTGTCCCACTCGAGCTGGACTTGCCGGAGCTCGACCCGCTGGAGCTGGAGCCGGACGATCCTGAGCTGGAGCTCGAGCTCGGTCCAGAGCTCGAGGCGCTCGAACTTCCGGAGCTGGAGCCGGAAGAACCGGAGCTGGAGCCTGAACCGGAGGAGCTGGACGTGCCCGAGCCTGAGCCCGACGACCCTGAACCAGAACCAGAGCTCGACGATGTTCCCGAGCTCCCCGATGACCCTACACCACCCTCCGGATTCTCGTCGGAACCGGAGTCGGACGTACCGCAGGCGGCCAGCGCCGCGAGGCAGTACGGAGCAATAAGGCTAGTGACGATCCGAATAATTGATGATTCCGGCTTCATGACTTCCCTTTGCGGGCGGTCCCAACCGTCGAAACACGGAGAACCCAATCCCAATGCTAGGTGTGATAGCGAGCCATGACGACTTCAAGTCGAAATGACGAAGATCCAACAATTTCCACTTCGTGTGTTTCTTTCCATTGCGAAGCGAACGGACTGCTCAGATGTCTGAAAAATGCTTGACGGTGCGCGGAGCGCACGAGATCCCAAAATCCGAGCAACGCTAGGAAGCAGCAGCCAAGTTGTCAAGTGGTAAGGCCATCGGACAGCCGAGACGAGCCGCGCAAGCTTCACGCGGCCACGGATGACGTCTTGCCCCGATTGGGTGGCCACCCGCGCTCAGTCGAAAGAGCGTAAAAGACGGATCATGGCCGACTCGATGGAAGCGGTTCGTCGTTCGGGCCGAGAGAAGTTCTTGTCAAGTGCAACGACGACCCCAATCCGGCAACCGAATCACCCGCGCCGATGACAGGCACGCCACCAACCTTTGCGTGTCACCCCGAGCGTTCGACGCGAAGTCCCATCCCCGGGATTTGGAAGGACCGTCCAGGTCTGTCACGCCCTAGCTTTACCCATGCCTTCGGGGACCGTCGCGGAGGCCCTGACCCGGCTAGCTGACCTGATCAGCGAGGCCGCCGACCACACGGTCGATATCGTGGCCGGCGACCGTGCCGTCCGCCTTATGCCGGTCCCGCCGCCTCAGCGCCGCGTGCCCCGCTTCGGCAGCGCAACGGGTCTCGTGCACATGGCGAACGACTTCGACGAAGCTCTCGCGGATTTCGACGATTACTCGTGAGACTGCCGCTCGACACGCACGCCTTCCTCGGGGATCACGCGTTGCGCCACCGCTTGATCCGCGATGAAGGCTACGGCTGACTACGCGCCACCATCGCCGACCGCCTCGTCCGCAAAGGCTTGCTCGTCAGCATTCCCGGCAAGTCCCGCCGCTCCGATCGCGAGGTCGAATCGTAGCCCAACCGACCCCAATCTCCTCCCATTCGACGCCCGGCTCACTGACGTGATTCCGGGCGTCCTCGCTTTGCCCTCCATCGGTCGCCGTTCGCGCGATCGAAACGCCGGGCTTTCACCCAATCGCTTCCATGCTAGCGGCCGCCACTGAATAGTTCGGTACGGTCACGCGTCATATTGGGTCGATTCCGGACTGGACAATGCAGTCCGGCAGGGGATGAAATCAATTGATATTGACAGCATTATCCAGCTGAGTAATGGTCCTTCATTGAAGGATGGGGTCAGAGGAAAGGGTGATGCGCCATGAAGCGATGGCTCCATTGGATCGCAGTGAGCATGGCCGGTGCAGCGATTGGCCTTCAGGGGTACGTCGCCGGAGCATTTGAGGGTCCTCTGACGCCGTGCAATTGCACGCGCGGGGACCCGCTATGCCATTGCGCAAGCGCGGAGCCGTCGTCGCGGCCGCCCTTGGTACAAGCGTCCCCGACGGTTCGGCCGCCGTCGAGGACGGTGCCGGCGACCACCGGTCCGTCGACGCCGTCGAGGCCTCCTACCTCGCACCCTCGCCACGGAGTAGCGTTGTATTGCGACCCGCAAATGAGTCTGAATCGCTCGTCGCAGGTGGTGCTCGCGATCGGCACAAATGAAGATGCTGCAAGGCAAGCTGCCGCCCTGCCGGCCACTCACCCTCCAAAGTCCGCAACATTCATCCATTCGGGCGCGATCGCAACGGCAACTCTCCAGTCCGACGAGGGGGCGTTCGATATCGTTCCGCCGGCAGCCCCGTCACTGGATATCGATCGCGATTCGAGCCCCACGAAGTGGATCTGGCTCGTCACGCCCCGGAAGCCAGGCGACCATGTTCTTCACATCGATTTGACTACCAATGATCCGGGCAGCGACGGAAAGCTCCAGGTGCACCCCGGGGCCGGCATCGAGACCCAACCGATTCATGTGGTGATCGACGGAATCTGGCCGCGAATGGTCTATTTCGTCAAGAACACCTCGCCCGTCATAACGGGGGTCCTCGCTCTCGCTCCGCCGGGTGCGATTGCCACCATCTTCGGGTTGGTTCGGTCCAAGCGGCGTAAAGCCGCGGCGTCCGAGGCTCTCGAGAGTCGCTCGGACAGTCGTCTGCGTGAAAAGTTGATGGGGGTCGCTTTCAGGCTTCGCACACTTCGAAGCAGGCGGCCGTGATCACACAGGCGACGTGTAGTCTTCGCGCGAAACCACTGGTGCCCCGTAACACGAGCAGTCTAAACGACCTAATTTAGGGAATAATTATGGAACTCCGAATTTATTATCTCCCGTATGCAATAAATTGGGCACGAGTTCAGCTACTCGCTACGCCATCTCGTGGAGAGACTGGAAACGATGGCCTCGGCAGAAGAGTCCTATTTCGGAATGCCGTACTAGCCAATTTGGCGCATCTCAAGGTGAGGTCAGGAGATGGTACGGCTATCTTCGAGTCTTTAGTAGTTGATTTATCTAGCGGCGCCTCGTTTTGTGGCCTTGAGTCGATTTACCTAACACTTCTGGCGGTCCCGGCAGTTCGACAACTGCCCGCGTACGCACAATCGATCAACCTGTGGAATAGCCGCGCGCCTGGAATCACTGCAGATGCTGGCACGATGTTTTACAACGCAACTGACGACCGGCTGTCTTTACTACTTCCGAAGACATTGGAGACGCTGAAACCTGGCGGGGTTCACTCCGCGATCCTGACTTCCGGGGATGCGCTCGCGACTGGTATCGAAGCGGTGGCGGATACGATCATTAGCGCGCCATTCTCGATGACCCCAGTGGTGCGCGCGACAGCCGACAATGGCCCCCAACGATCTGAGTTGGACATGTCGCCACAGGCGCAAGCGATGTCAAACGAACTAAATCTTGTCGCAGCCGTGCTCGCGGGCACGGCCGCTGTTTTGAGTGTCATTCCGGGTGGTCAGATCGGTGCGGCAATCTTCGCCGTGGCTTCCGCCGGGACGTGGGGGCTCGCATCGTCGTCATATGTCACTAATCTGAGTCCGTCTAACAGTACGAGCACAACGGCGCCTGGCGATCCGCCCTCTGATGCGCCGGTTTGCAGTCCGGACGGTACGCCGCAGTCAGCGCTTTCCAGTCAACCGCCTGACGACGACGGCGACGATGGCGGGGATGACCCAGGGGATGACCCTGCATATGAGGGCCAGGGGCAAGGCACGAATGGCAACTGGAGGCCGCCTGGGCTGCCGGGAGGTGATCCGGCTTCAGGCGATGGTGCCGGGGGTGGAGGAGGTGGCGATGGTGGTGGCTATAGCTATTCCACCGGCACTAGCGGTGGTGGGCACGGTGGCGATCCTGCATACGAGGGCCAGGGGCAGGACGGAGGGGGTGAAACCCCCAAGGGGCTTCCAGGTGGCGATCCCGCGTAGCGAACTTGACTCTGTACCGGCGCGACCGTCAACGCCTTCATCGTCCGTTCTTTCTTCGCTTTCATGGTGTGGTTCGTCGTCCAGATGCTTTTCGATGTCGTCGATGCGGACGGCCGTCGTTTGGAGGGTTTGGACGCGAGCACGGGCATCTCCTGTGCGACCGCAGTGAGGCGGTCGCCCGGTTGGTGGATGGCGATGGATGTGCCGAGGAACCTTCTTGGCGACACGGGCCATCGCATCCGCGCGCAGCGCGTGACTTTGCGCGTCGGCTCGCAGGCCCTTGGCGCTCTCACGCGCTCCGAGCCCCGCGTCGCAGACGGTGCCGTCGCGCCACATCGCCCACAGGACGCCAACCTAGACGGCGTTTCCAGCCTGAGAGGACGCATGCAGTGTGCAGTGTCGCCCACGTGCCGACAAACGAGTCTTGTGGTTAGATGCAAGCGATGGATTTCGGATTTCACCGTCTACAGGGAGATGTTGAGCAGACAGAGAGGGTCACGGTCACGTTGACCGTATTCGGCAAGACCGTGACACAGGACGTGGAGGTTCCTTCCGGGCCCACGCTGTCGCGACGCATGCTGCCGGTGTTCCAATCGCTCGCCCACACGTTGATCGACCACGCCGTCGCGCGCGAGCAGAGGGCAGGCAACAGCATCTCGTGCAAGCGCGGGTGCGGGGTCTGTTGCCAGCAGCTCGTACCGATCCCACCCGCGGAGGCACACGCGATTGCAGCCCTGGTCGAGGCGCTCCCGGAGCCTCAACGCAGCGGGGTGCGGGCTCGCCTTGCGGAGGCGCGCGAACGCCTCGAGGCTTCGGGTCTGGCCGCACGGCTTCGGGAGCAGGTCTGGAACGATGACGATGACAGCAGCTACAACACGCTGGCTCTTGATTACTTCGCGCTTCACATTGCGTGCCCGTTTCTCGACGACGAGGGAGCCTGCGCTATCTACCCAGATCGCCCGGTGGTCTGCCGCGAGTTTCTAGTGATCTCTACGGCCGAGGACTGTTCGAGTCCCGCGCCCGGCAAGGTCAGGGCCATTCCCCTTCCTGGTCAGGTATCGAGGGCCCTCGCGAGGCTGGATCCGCTCGGTGGGAAGCCCGGCGCGCCGTGGACACCGCTGACGCTCGCCGTCGAGTGGTCCGTTGCTCACCCCGAGGGAAAGCCCGACCGCACGGGGCTCGAGGTCATCAAGGCGTTCTTCGAGCGAGAGAAGCAAAGCGCCGAGGTGGCCCCCCGAACCAGGAAGAAGCGGAGGGGTCGGCGATAGGAGAGCCATGCGGCCTTTGTCACGCTCGGGCTCAGCTGCCCGGCGGGGCCATTTCGGCGTGCAGGACCTCTACGAGCAGCTTCATCATCAGCGCCGAGTCCCAGCTGCGCTCGCCCAGCTGGTGGTGCTCGAACGCCCAGTCCATCGCGTCGATGAGCGGTATCGTGGGCAGCGGCTCGCCGAGCAGGCGCGCGGCCACCTTCCCCAGCACGTTGGTCATTCGTGCGCCCTGGCGGATGGCGCGCACCTCCGTGAAGCGATCCGCGTCGGCGCAGCAAGTGGCCGGCGACGTCACCAGGAACTCGCGACAGGTGAACGGCCGACTATTGTGGATTGAGCACGCCTCGTCCACGAGAAACGGACACGCGTGTCCCAGCGAGAAGTAGACGAGACCGAACGCCACGAACCGCTCGTTCTCGAAGTGGCCCGCGAGCCCGGCGCGCCGGACGGCCTGCTGCACCTCGGTCATGCGCCGCAGCGCCGCCGTCCGCTCCTCGCTCGGCAACTCCTGCACTACCCCCGCGATCATGAAGGCTTCCGGCGCCGACACGGGTACGTCCTGCCTGCAGCACGCGCCGCAGCCCTTCGCACACGTGATCTTCCTGTCGCCGTTGCGAAGGTCGTAGCGCACCGCCTGCCCGATGAGCTGGTCGTCCAGCCCCAGCGCGCTCCAGGTCAGCTCCGCGAGTCGCATCCGGTCGGGGATTTGCACTCGCCCCGCCACCCGGCCGAGGGGCGTCGTGATGTCGACGTCGAAGGGAATCATGTCCGCGACCCTACACCGTCACCGAGGCTCGTTGATCTCTCTTCGGGCAACTGGTTCAATGCAGCCATGGTCCGCGTCGCACGGCAATCGTGCTTCGAGACCCGCCGGAGGAAACCAATGATCAAGCTCGTCGCCGCCCCTGTGATCGCTTCGACCGTGCTCCTCGGAACCACTTCCGCCATCGCGGAGGAAGGGGGCATGACCAATGAGACGGCCTATATGTACGCCAAAGGCCAGAAGACAGGGCCGATCAATGGAAGCGTGACCCAGAAGGGGCGGGAGAACTCGATTCAGGTCCTCGACGTCAGGCACTCCATCGTGTCCCCGCGCGATCCGCAGAGCGGGCTCCCTACGGGACCACGGCAGCACAAGCCCTTCGTCATCACGAAGGAGATCGACAAGGCGTCGCCGCTGCTCGAGCAGGTGTTGTGTACCAACGAGAACCTCACGTCGGTGACCCTCAAGTTCTGGACGCTCCAGGCCGCCGCGGGCGTCGGCAGCGAGGTACAGCATTATACAATCACGCTGACGAACGCGAACATCGCCTCGATTGACATCAAGCCGGAGATGATCGGCGGCAAGGAGGTGCTCGTCGAGCAGATCTCGTTTACCTACCAAAAGATCGAGTGGGTCTGGCCCAACGGCGGCATCACGGCCGTAGACACCTGGGGCGCGCGGTAGCTGACGGGCTGGGACGGAAGCCCATGGGTTCACGCGGTTGGCGCGTAGGAAGCCGCAAAAACTTAAAGTATTTTTCGGAAAAAGTGCCCCCGTACGCCCATACCTATTTGAAGGACGCCGATGCAAGCGACTCCGGGCAATGATGCCCGGGCGCTCGGCGCAGAGGCCGCCTTCAGAGAGAAGGAATGGGTTACCATGGCTACGAACACACGCAACAAGGGTACAGGGGCAGCGCTCGCGCAGCAGCTCATCACGGCGACGAAGAAGTACCTCGCAAAGGTTCCGGAGATAACGGTCGCGGGCAGTTCGCTCACACCGGACCAGATCACCAATCAGCTGCAGAAAATCGTGGATATCCACACCGAGGCGACTTCCGCCAAGGCGACGGCCAAGGCGAAGGTCGCAGCGGAGGACACGAGCTTGGCGAGTCTGCGCACGTTCGTGAACGCATACAAGACCTATGTCAAAGGCGCATTCGCCACCACGCCCGACGTGCTCGCCGACTTCGGGTTGTCGACGAAGGCCCGAACGCCGCTGACGGTGGAAGCCAAGACTGCGGCAGCGGCGAAGCGTGCGGCTACGCGCGCTGCGCGGCACACGATGGGGTCGGTGCAGAAGAAGAGCGTGAAGGGCAACGTCACCGGGGTCGTGGTGACCCCGACGACGAGCGTTCCGAGCGTCGTCGCAGCGCCAGCGACGAGCGGAGTGCCCGCCCCAGGTGCGGTCAACGGAGTCGCCGCCCCGGCGACAGTCGCGGCCCCGCCTCCACACGCAGCGTGATCGAATCAATTGGCGCCTAGGACGCAGTCTGCCAGCCTGAGAGCTCGTTGAATCGACGGCCAAAACAAGGGACATGGGGAGTCGGCCCGTGGGGCTGGACTCCCCGTCCCGCTTCTTGCCGTGTCCGCCCACGACCGCGGCTTCTTGCGATAGAGTCACGCGGCAACCAAGGCATACGCAATGACCGAACGACCGGCCGCGCATCTGCCGTTCCCACCCGACTTCGACCGAGTCCTGCGCGCCCAGGACTGGGAGGGTCTTCGAAAGCGCCTTTATGCCATAGCCAAATGGCGCAAGCTCTCCTCATTCCAGGCTTCGGAAATCGTGGATGCGGTCATCGTCGACTGCTGCGATCCGAATGCAAGCCCGTGGAATCCGAACGTCGAGCCCGACTTGGTCCGCCACGCGCTTCGCGTGCTCGGCAACCGATTGAGCGACGAGCGAAGAAAGGACCTCGTGAGGAGCGATCCGCGCAACGTGGCCGTCGTGAGCGAGCTCACGGCGCCTCCCGCGACGCCGGACCAACTCTTGGAGGACGTCGAGAAGCGAGCCCGCGACGACCGAGTCATCGAGCTCACGCGTGCCCACCTGTCGGGCGGGGTCGACGCGCAGGTGTTCGACTTGTCGCTGGACGGGATCGACGGAGCGGCCGAGCAGGCGACTCGGCTGCAACTCCCCATCGACGACATTCGTCGCGCCCGAAAGCGCGTCAAGTACGCCATCCGCGCGGCCATTGATGACGAGGCTTCCCTATGGACGAACGCAAGCGATCTCCTGAAGATATCCTGAACGCGCTCGACGACGGCGACATCGAAGACGAAGTCGATCGAGTGGCCGCGCTCACCAGCACGGACGTGGACCGCGAACTTGCGAGTGCGGGCGAGGATCCCGGCGCGATTGGCGCGGGCGCCCACGCGGCGTTCGAGCGGGGGATGCATCGACGCGCCAAGAGTCTTCATGGGGGTCCGAGACGCCCGCACCGAGGGAAATACGTGCGCTCGTGGATCGGAGTGGCTGCGGTCGCGACGTCGATAGGGTTCGCCGCGGTCGCGGTGAATACCCCCATGTTCGTCGCCCTATTGAACGGGTCGAACGTCGGTGTGACGAAACCACCCGATTCCGATCAGGCGCGCGCCGCCGCACTGCGAGCCGAAGCCTCGGCTGCGTGCGCGAGGGGTTTGATGGAGGTGTGTAGGGCAAGGCTCGACGACGCTCGCACGGTCGATCCGGGGGGGGAGGACACGGCGGAGGTTCGAGAGCTTAGGAAGGCGATCGAAGGCGCTGCGGCGTCGCGGGGGCGAGGGGATGATGGGGGCGACTGACTGGTAGTCGGCTTACCTTTTATGAGGTGCGATTCCACCACGGTGCGTTGAGCTTGCAGACGCCGAGGGCCGAGTCAGTGCTCCAAGGAGGCGAGCTCGCCGACCTGAGACCCGACGAGCCGAACCGGGCCAAGGAGCTGATCGAGGACCTGATGGTCGCGGCCAACGGGGTGACCGCCCGGTACCTCGCGCGCAAGGGCTTCCTGTCGCTGCGAAGGGTGCTGCGTTCGCCGGAGCGCTGGGGCAGGATCGTCGCCCTAGCCGAGGCGCTGGGCGCGACGTTGCCGGCGCTTCCGAGCGGAGAGGCGCTCGCGTTGTTCCTGACCAAGCGTCGCCTCGCGGACGCCGAGCGCTTTCCCGAGCTCTCCCTGTCGGTGGTCAAGCTTCTCGGGCGTGGCGAGTACGCGGATTCCAGGGTCTCGATGTCGGCGATCACGCTCGCGCGGAACTGGTCCACACAGATGTCGAGCGCGGCTTCGTCGACTTCGCCCGCGTGGGGGTCTCGTGAGCGCGAAGCCGTCGCCCACCGACCCAGCAGGAAGAGAGCTTCCCGGTTGAGCCGTCGCGAACGGTTCGTGCGGCGCGAGCATGCCGAGGCCCTCCCATGCAGACACCCCTTCAGCTCACGTTTCGCAGCATCGCGCACTCGGATGCGCTCGCGACCCACGTAGGTCGCCGCGCCGAGAAGCTCGAGCGTCTGTTCGACCGTATTGTCTCGTGCCGCGTCGTGGTCGAGCTTGCAGGTCACCATCGAAGCCGCGGTGAGCTCTACCGAGTCACGATCAACCTCGGCCTTCCGGGGCACGAGATCCTCGTCAGTCACGCTCCGTCCGAGGGTCGGCCCCTCGACGACGCGCGTGAGACCGCCGACCGAGCGTTCGACGAGGTGGAACGAGAGGTGGAGGACTGGGTCAAGCGCCGGCGCGAACGTCTCTGCCAAGCGACCTCGCCACCGCTGCCTGGTCACGCTTCAGGGTAGATTGCTTCCGGAGGCCGCCACCATGATCAAGCATATCGTGCTATTCAAGCTCAAAGATTTCGCCGAAGGAGCGTCGAAGACTGAGAACGCGCGTTTGGCGAAGGCGAAGCTCGAAGCGCTTCGATGCGTGATTCCGGGGCTCGTCGAGCTCGAAGTGGCCACCGAATTCGAGGCATGCGACGCCGATTGCGATATTGCGCTTTACACCGTCTTCGAGTCTCGAGAAGCGCTCGCGGGATATCAAGTGCATCCCGACCACCGCGCCGTCGCGGAATTCATGGGCCGCATACGCGAGTCGCGCACGGTTGTCGACTACGACGTGGATCGCGCTGTGGCGGGCGATCCCGCGGCATCCGGTACGGGAGCTTCGAGGTGGACGGGCTCACGACTGCTGGCGTTCGCTCGCGGATTCCAAGAGCCCCGGATTCTGCTCTCCGGCGTTGAGCTCGATCTGTTTACGCGATTGGCGCCCGCACCGCTGACAGCGTCGGAGGTGTCCGTGCAACATGGCGCGAACGTCGAGGCGCTGACCATCCTGCTCGACGCTCTCGCCGCAATGGGGCTTCTCGTCAAGAAGGCCGGCGCCTATCAAACCGAACCTTCCGCGGTGAAGTGGCTGGCGAGCGATAGCCCTGAATCCGTCCTTCCCATGATCCTTCACAGTTCTAGCCTATGGGAAAGGTGGAGCGCACTTACGAAGGTCGTCGCGGGTCCCCAGGCAGACAAGGCCCGGGGCGACAAGTGGCTGAACGCGTTCATTGGAGGCATGCACGTCATCGCGACACCACTCGCAGCGCGCATCGTCGCGTTGGTTGATCCGGGAACAAGCCGGCGGGTGCTCGACGTCGGAGGCGCCATGGGAACGTACACTCTTGCGTTTCTGGCCGCATCGCAGCACCTGCGCGCCACCCTCTTCGACCGGCCTCCCGTCGTCGAGATGGCGCGGAAAGTCTTGGACGGAGCGGGCGTGCTCGAACGCGTCACTCTCGTCCCTGGCGATTTCTATGTGGATCCACTTCCGACGGGCCACGATTTGGTCTTCGTGTCGGCCATCATTCACCAGAATTCCCCGGCCGAAAACGCAAAGCTCTTTCGCAAGGCCTTCGAAGCGCTCGACCCAGGGGGGCGCATCGTCGTGCGCGATCATGTGCTTTCACCGGACCGCACGCAGCCGAAAAGCGGCGCGCTCTTCGCGATCAATATGCTGGTCGCGCAAAACGGTGGAAACTCGTATACCTTTGCCGAGATTGCGGCCGCGCTTACGGAGGCAGGCTTCGAACGCGCCAGGCTCTTGAACCCCGACACGCAGATGGACGGTCTCGTGGACGCGGTCAAGCCAGCATAAGGTGTGCGCGATGGCTCTCACGCCGGTTGGGCCTCCCCGACCTCGTATTGCGACGAAGAATTGCGAGCGGGGCGGGGGTCGGAAGGTGCGAGGCGCGGAAATCCTGGGCTCTCGCGCGGATCAAGATGTGGCGCAAGGCGTCCACGCTTTGACGAACGCGTCCGCACGTGAGATGCGGCGGTCCTGATTGGCGTGTCCGTGACGAGCCGGGGTGCAGGGACACATGGCACTTCCAAATGGGAATGAACCAAAAACGTCGCGTCCCCGACCGCGACGAGCACGGGCGGGGACGCGGAGTTCATCTGCCTCCGAGGGATGCCCCCCGGGAAGCCTCTTCTTCTAGTGCTGGTAGACGCGTTCGGTCGTCCACACCTGGCCCTCGGCCTCCACGACGCTCAGGCCAAAGGGAGAAATTCCAGCCGATAGGCGCCAGCCGTAAGCCCCTGGGAGCACGACCCAGTTGTTCGTGGACGCATTGTAAGAGTAGACGACGAAGTCTCCCGGGACGAGCACCCCATTCTGGACGAACCCGCCTACGACGAAGACATTGCCGTAGTAGCCAACGGTAATGTCGGACGCCAAGGTGCCTTGAGGCCCAATCGTCGCCACCGTAGGAGCCGCCGGATTCCCGCTGACATGAAAGACCGTTCCGGTGCTCGTCGTGTACCACGCGCTCCCATCATTGGCGGCGTCGATGCGGACGCCGTACTGCCCTTGCATCTGCACCCACGGATTGGCGCCGCCGTTTGGACCGAGCCACTTGTAGATCGGGCCGCCTGCTCCGCTTTCCGGGCCGGTCACAATGTAGACCGTATTTCCGTCGGGGCTCACGCCAACGTCGAGGAAGGGGCCATTGCCGGGTGGGAGCATGACAGACTTCTGGACGCCCGTGGACGTCATTATGTGGCCAACGAGTTCACCGGTGTCGATGGTCCACGGACCGTAAGCGCCGACGTCGATCGCTGTGCCCGTGTGCCCCGTCAGCGCTGCGTATTGGCTGAGGGGCTGGTTGTGGCTCCAGCTCCATCCCTTCTGATTCTGGTCAAACCAAGTGACGTGGTACCCGTCGTCGCCGACGTCGACGGCGGACGCGTTGGGCACCTGTTGCCAGGTGTACGTCGTCATGGGATTGGTACACGCGGGCGAGTTGTAATCGCAGTTGAGTTGGAAAGTTTCGAGAGATGTCGTCATGTAGTTGAACGCCGCGAAGTTCATTGCCCAGAACCCGCCGCGTCCCACGTTCTTGCCCCAGTTGTTCTCAATGATGAAGTAGGATGAAATGGGATCGATAACGCTTCCGTTGTACGAAAGGCTGTAGCCGACTATGTTTACCTGATGTTGCGACCCCGTCGGATTGAGCACGTTATTGAGCTGTGCCAAGCTGCACGTCGCCAGCTCAGGAGGCAGGTACCAAGTCATGCCGTTTCCCATGGTGAATGTGCCTGCCTCATCGTTCGTGTGGGTGAAGTCTACGGAACCCAGTCCCGTATACACAACGAGACCCTGCTGAAGGACGTTGATCACCCACTGAAAGGCGCTCGTTTGGGTCTGATTGGCACGAGTCGGAGGAACGCCGGGCTCGGCGACCGTATCCAGGAACGTGTCCGCGACGCCGTAGACGCCTCCCGTGAACGGATTGTTACCCCAGGTACTGACGTTCTGCGCGTAGGTCCAATACGCCCCGGGCGGTGGCTGTCCCTGGCCAATGCAGAAAGAACTAGGCGGGAACGGAGCCGTTACAGGGCACATGCTGGTGGCAGTGGGGTTGCTGGTTTCCCAGGTACTCAAGTCGGGTTCGCGAGCCGGCCAATACGCCTCTGGGACCCACGGAGAATGGTCGGACGCGGATGCGGGCCACGGATTGTAAATTGGATCAGTGGAATCTATCGCATTCTGCCAGTTGAGATTCGAAACCTCCTCCGCTATTGGAGAGAGGCCGATCGGCGGGTTCGCTACCGAAATGGTTTGTCCATCGACGGTCACGCCAACGCTTGGAAGCACGTCGGCGGCCAGACGATTGTAGAGGTACTCCCCGTATTGCCCGGCTGCCTGAGACATACAGTCACCAATAACATTTGCGCGACCGCCATAGTACGGCATGTATCGGCTGAGGGAGAGCTTCGGACCTGTGCCCCCCGTCGGAAAGGAATCCGGGTCGATGTTGTCCGTCAGCGTGGGGCACGAGATCGCCGCGCTCGCGCCTGCGCAGGGCGTAAGTGAAACTACGATTTCAGTGTTTGCGGCGTTGAGGCCGCATGATGGCACCGCGTGAATCGGGTTCGCTGGAGTCGTGGACGCCACGGGTGAAATGCCCCAAACGGACGTCGACATTGGAGGAGTGCCGGACGGCGGGACTGTTGTCGGCGTTGATGCGACGGACGTCGACGTGATGGGTCCGCCTTCCAGATCGGCAACGGACGCCCCATTGACCGCGGTAAGCAGATGGTTGCTCGCGTCGTATACGACATCGAGGCATCCATTGGGCGATGAACAACGGGGAATCCCATGGTTGTCGAGTACGCTATGGAGGTACGTTGGCAGCCCGAAGAGCGGAGGCGCCGGCAATACGATATCGGCTGGATTGTCGTCGATGATCGAAGGGAGGGTTCCCGAGAACACCCCCGTTCCCCCGTCGTTGAGCGTCAGCTGTTCCGACGGGCCTCCGGTCCACGTGAACGTATTGGAGCCCGGATTCGACTCCTCGACGCCCCCAGTCACCTTCGTGATCCCGAGCATGTCCACGTCGAGACCCCAGGTCATTCCCGAGACGTTGTTGACGTTGGCATACATCTCGGCGCCGCCCCCTAACTCACGATCCAATACATTGCCGTTCCCGAAGGCAATCATTTCCCGCATGCCGAGCGTACCGCGGTCGAGGCGCTCTTCCACCTCCACGAACGCTGTGCGCACCCCGTAGTTCCCCCCGTTCGACTTGATCGCGACGATTCGAGGAGGATAGGCCGCGTACCGGCGCGTGGTGGGTTGCAAGGACACGCTCGTGCCGTAAACGGCTGAGGCCTGGTTGTTCGGGGTCATGTACGCGATGGGGAGATCCATGTGGTAGTTGACGCTTGCCGTCGATGCCAAGGTGCCACTCTGCCCAGTGAAGCTGAGACTGACGCTGTTGACAGCGCAAGGAACGGGCAGGCTGTTGTTGGCGAGCCACGGCAGATTGGCCTTTACGTCTACCGCTGAGAGCGACGGACTCAGGGCGGTCCAGGTGGCCGTGACGGAGCTTGGCGAGCCGCTCGAGCACCCCACCGACGCGACGCCACTCTGATACCCGGCCATGTTGGGTGTAGAGAACGTCGACCGAACCCAACCCGGTTGCACGCCGTACGTATTGACATACGTAAGCGACGAGATCGCGCTCGATACCTCATCGACGGTTTCAGAGTTGGACATGGACGTCGACCCGCAACCGATGGAGCACGCGGATGCGGCCGCAGCGAGAAGCGCGGAGCGCGTGAGGGCGCGGCGCAAGGAATGTGATCCGGTGGGAACAGTTCGATATTCGATAGTCTCAGACATCGCTCTGGGATCTCTCCTTCCAGGATAGAACCCATTGGTTAGTCGTTTCACGGAAGTCCTCCTTAGTTGCTGTCGTTTGGCAATGATTCGATAGGAATGCGGGCCACCACTCGATCGAAGTGCCGATCTCAATGGACGCCTCTCATGGGCATGTGGGGTTGAACGCAGTTCCGCGAACGGCACGCCGCGCAATCCACATCGGACCGCGCGCCACGGCAACGCAACCCGCGTGCCGACTCCGAACGGCCGACACCAATGGGCGTCTTGTTGGATCCGAAATCGTCGCGCACTGCCTTCTGCGCGTCACGTCTCGGGACTCGACGAGGGTCGACGCGACCCGCGATGGCGCGACGGAATCGAACACGCAGCAATCCTTCGGTGCTTGCACGTGCGCGCACGTGCGCGCACGACAGAGCACCAGGAGTGGCTTTGCGGCGATGGCCTGCATCTGCGCCTGCGTACAGATCGATCGCGAGCGCACACAGCCGGCGCCCAGCTGCGATGGCCATCACCCCGGCTTGGCGGCGGCTTGGGGAGCATCTCCACCGGATACCTCGTCGCCACTATCCCCATCGAGGCGCTGCGCGGCGCTCGAGCGCATCAACGATGAGCATCGGCAAGAGGGCTACGCCCTGACCCCTCGCGCCTCAATCAAGAAGCGCGCGCACAGAGGACTCCTGAACTTCTACCATCGTAAGGTGGCATGAAGCGCCCGGATGGCGTTCGTGACAATACGGGGGAGGCTGGGCGCGACTTGTAGACCACTCGAATCGGTTCAGGGGGTCGAGTACGTCGTTCCGCTGCCGGCAACTTGGGATGGGATGAATGCCTCTGAAGGAAGCGCAGAGAAGGCGGTGAGCGAGTTGTTCGCGCCCTGGAAGACGACGACTGCTGTGCCACTCGAACTCACGAAGATCGCGGGTGCGGAGTACGCCATACTTGGCTCGTAGCCATCCGGGAGCCATTCAGAATCCAAGAAAGGGCTGTCCATCAGGGTCCCCCACAGGTACGTGAGCGAGTGGTCGCGGCTTTGGACGATAATGTCCAATTCCCCGGAGGGGCGAACGAACATTGATGGCGAACTGTATGCCGCGACCTCCCCCGGGATCATGGCGGAGCCCCAATACCAGCCTGGAAGCGCCCAGTACACGCTCAGCACGTTATCGGTTCCTTGCGCCGCGACATACGCAATGTTATTGGAATCGACGAAAATCGAAGGCGCCGAGATGGCCGCGCCGGACTCCCCGAACAGGGTCAGAGTCCAAGGGCCTTCCGACTCTCCGTGGTAGTACGTAATCCGGTCGTCCGCGCTTTGCGCGACGATGTCGACTTCCGGATCCGCGCCACTGCGTACGAATATCATCGGCGCTGAACACGCCCCGGCATCCGCGACCGGAATCCCCGAAAAATCGTCACCAGGCGGCGTCGCGAAGTAGTAAAATAGGGAGTTGCTCGGGCCTTGGGCGACGATATCCGCTTCCCCGGTGGGGCGCACGAAGAGCGAGGGCGCAGAGTACGTCGTGCCCGCGTCCGCGACCGTCGTAGAGACCCAATCCCCGTTGGGCGACATGGTGTAGTAAATGAGCGAATTGCCTGGTCCCTGCGCGACGATGTCAGTCTCGCCCGTGGGGCGCACCACCATCGACGGATTGGAGAACGTCGTTCCGGCATCGGCGACTACGGTCAGTGCCCAACCACCGTCCTGAAGACTCGCGTAATAGAGGAGGGAGTTATTGGGTCCCTGCGCGACGATGTCTACCTCGTCAGTCCCGGGACGAGCAAAAACCGCAGAGGATGGCGCGTAGACCGTGGTGTCGACTTCTTGACCATTCGAGCCTTCCGGGGAGTCCTCCTCTGGCACGTCGGGCGGGGAGTCCTCCTCTGGCACGTCGGGCGGGGAGTCCTCCTCTGGCACGTCGGGCGCGGAGTCGAGGGACGATTCGGGCGTGGAGTCGAGGGACGATTCGGGCGCGGAGTCGAGGGACGATTCGGGCGTGGAGTCGAGGGACGATTCGGGCGCGGAGTCGAGGGACGAATCGGGCGCAGAGTCGAGGGACGATTCGGGTGCGGAGTCGAGGGACGATTCGGGCGTGGAGTCGAGGGACGATTCGGGCGCGGAGTCGAGGGACGAATCGGGCGCGGAGTCGAGGGACGAATCGGGCGCAGAGTCGAGGGACGATTCGGGTGCGGAGTCGACCGTGGAGTCGATGATGGACGAATTGGTCGCGGAGTCGAACGAGCTCTCCAGCTCGTTGTCCGCGTCCGCGCCTTGATGACAGGCTGGGTCGGACGTCTCGCACCCTGTGTCCGGCGGCGTCGCTTCAGTTGAATCGAGGCCGAGGAAGGACTCGCATCCGACAGCGCCCGTGGGGAGGATGGCCATGATTCCGATCCGAACGAGTGCATGCTTGGTCATGGGTGCTCCGTCAGTCTCGTAGGCCGCGTCGTTCACCCTGTCGTGGCCGGTGCGGCGAAGCATGCTACATATATGCCAAGGGATGAGCAAAGGTGACCCGGGGTTCGCACGTACCGGGGGCGCGCGCGAAGAACTGTCCGCTCGCGCGCCCGAACTGGCGCCGCGGTTCGAGCCGAGGGGCGTACTGGGAGCCGGCGGCATGGGGATTGTCTTCGAAGCGTTCGACCGAAGCGAGGGCCGGCTCGTCGCGATCAAACTCCTCCGAGACGCGGATACCCTCAGTCCAAGGGCGATCGGTCGGATGCTCCGAGAGGCGCGGCTGACGGCTGCCCTTCGAAGCGAGCACGCCGTGCGCCTTTTCCAGTCTGGACGGCTGCGCGATGGCGCGCCTTATCTCGTCATGGAACGCCTGACGGGCGCGGATCTCGCGTCGCGACTTCGTTCGGGTGTGCTCGCGCTGGCGGACAAGGTCGACGTCGTAGTTCAGGCCTGTGACGCGATCGGCGAAGCGCACGACTTGGGGATCGTGCATCGCGATCTCAAGCCGTCGAACGTCTTCCTGGAGGACCTGGACGGCAGCGGATGGCGCGCCAAGGTTCTCGACTTCGGGCTGGCCCGCGAGATGACAGGCCAAGCGGAGATGGGGCACGCGAGCCTGACGGAGTCTGGCGGGATCCTCGGGTCTCCATCGTATATGGCTCCCGAACAGGTGCGTGCTCTTGCAGCGCTCGATGGTCGCGTCGACCTGTGGGCACTCGGAGTCATCTTGTTCGAGGCGTTGTGCGGCTTCCAGCCGTTCCGCGGGGCAAGCGTGGCCGACACGTGGGTCCGAATCGTTTCCGAGAGGCAACCATGGCTTCACCGGGTCAGTCCGGGAGTGCCGGAAGGGCTGGCGGCCGTGGTCGACATGTGTCTCGAGAAAGAGCGGGAGCGGAGACCAAAGAGTGCCGTGGCTCTGGCGCGCGCGCTTGCACCGTATGCGAGCGATCGATGTTCCGCCGTGCTTGCCAAAGCGTGGTGTCACGATTCTGTCGAAGTTGGGTCGTGCGGTACGACGCGCGTCGAGTACCCGGTCGAGGGCCGCTCGACCGCTCCAGTGATGCACGACGACATCAGGTCCGACATGCGATCGCGCGCCGTCCGAATGGCGAAGGCTACACTGGCGTTGGCGGGCACAGCGGCAGCTGTTTGGGCGATGTCTACGTGGCATGCTCGCGCAAGCGACACCGCGAAGGTTGCTTCAGCCGCGATGCAACCCGTGGCTGTCTTACCCCAGGAACAGCTCTATGCGAACATTCCTGTTCAGGCGTTGTCGTCGTCAGCGTCCGAGTTGATTCAAGAGGTTTCTCCATCCGTCGCCGCGCCCCGAGCGCCTCCCAGGCCGTTGAGAACTCGGTCGTTGTCGCAAGCTGTGCATGCGATAGCGCCCGTATCCGCCGCAGCGCCGGACGGTGGAGACTCGACCAATGACGCGGGGGCGGCCGAACCGCAGGCGGACGGGCTTCGTCTGGACTTGCGTCCGTAGCGCCAAGAGGCAGCGTATCGACGCGTCAGAATGTGAGCTCGGCCCCGACGCCAGCTCGGCGTGGGCCCCACGTCGGAGCGACCGAAATGCGTAGCGGGCGCACGGCAGGTCCGCGTTCCATGACGTGCATGACAATCCCCGCAACGACAGCCACGGCGCTCGGCACCGCAATCCAGTCGAAAGCCTGCGCCCAGCCGAGCGCTTCTTCGCGCTCTCCAGCGTTCTTGCGTTCGATCGCTCCGACCCCAGCGATCGCTGCGGCAACCAGTCCACCGCATCCAGCGCTGAACGTGATTAGCCCGATCGGGCTGGCGCCAGTGCTCTCGCGAGCGCTTGGACGATCAGCCGCCTGAGGCGTGACTCCGTGCAAAGTCGACCGTTCGCTGGTCGGCGAATCGAGCGCCGGCTGGGGAACGACTACGACCGTGAGCACGGGTCCCTGCGCAACCTCGATACGGTCCGACCATGCGGCGGTCCGCGGCGCTCGCGCTTGGATCACGTGGGGGCCTGGGTCGACTGGCACGGGCGTCCCCCACAGCTGTGCGTCGACCCTCACCCCATCGCGCTCGATCTCCAGTCCGTCGACCGGCTTCGGAACCGACAGTTCGAGCTTCGCCAGCGTAGGCTCGAGCTCGTCGGCTTTGGCCCGGGCAAGCTCGGCTCGTTGCGTTTCCTTGGCCAGGGCCGCACGTGCCGACGCTTCGCGCAGAGCCGCCCACTCGCTGGCCGACCGTCCAAGCTTGCCGTAGCACTCCGCGAGATTGAGCAACGTGCCCGTCGCCGGCTCTAGGCGTTCGCTCGCTTCGAACCGAGCGCACGCTCCGGCGAAGTCTCCGTTCAGCGCCAGACGTCGGCCCTCGGCGAAAGCCGTCTCGGCGGCCGCCTTGTCCTGGGCGTCCGCTGGCGACGCACCAAGGCACACGCCGATCCCCAGCACTGCGATGCGCAAGGCGCGATTCGCAAGCCTCATGGGCTTTCGCCGTCGCCGGCGCGAATGCCATATTTCTTCATCAACCGATAGAGGACCCATCGACTTGGCAGACCGAGATACTGGGAGGCGCGTGCCGCGCTGCCGCGGTGCTGGGTAAGCGCCTCGCGTACCTCCAGTGCGGACGGAGGCTCGCGGCTTGCGGGTGGATGTGTGGACCGGGCGGCTCGCCGTGGAGCAGACGGATGGATGTTTTCCAGATACTCGCCGCGGCTCTCGCGGATCGACCTCCAAACGAGCTCCCCGAGCTCGCGCACATTATAGAGGTACCCGCGATGGAGCAGGCTCTCCATCAATGACGGCGCGATCCGCGGCTCTCCCGAAACGTCGAAAAATCGATCGGCGAGCGACGGCGCCTCGCGCCGGGCGGATTCGAGGATGTGACGAACGAGGAGCGGGATGTCCTCCTTGCGCTGGTCCAGGTCGGGTACTGAAACCTTCAGAGCAAATCGAGCCGCGAAATCTCCCTTGAGCGTGTCGATGCTCCGATTGGTGGCTGCCACGAGTCGGAAGCTCGATCGGCGTGGCATCTCCTCGCCGAGTCGGTGGAACTCGCCGCCCGAGTCAAGGACTCGAAGAAGGTGTGCTTGAAGTTCCACGGGCAACTCCCCAATTTCATCGAGGAAGAGAGTGCCTCCGTCCGCCGCGCCTATCAGGCCGGGCCGTTCGGGCATTCCCGGGTTCGGGAAGTTGCGCCTCGTGCCGAAGAACTCGGCGTCCACCAGTCCCGGCGGAAACGACGCGGCACTCCGAGCGACAAAGGGCCCGCTCGCACGCGGCGACATCCGGTGTATGGCCCGCGCGACGAGCTCCTTACCAACCCCGCTAGCCCCAAGAACGAGCACGTGTGCGGCGGCCGTGGCGACGAACGAAGTCTCATAGCGAAGGCCCCAGAGCGCGGCGCTCTCGCCGATGAATGAGTCGGCGTCTGCGCAGCCGAAGGGCCCCGCGCGCAAGGCCGCAAGCGGTCCATCGAAAGCGTTCAGCGGGCCCCGTCGAACGAAGTACAGAATCAGCTCGCCAGCCAGGGACAGCGTGTCCCCGGGTTGAACAGTGCCCGCGTCGCGTGCGACGCCGTTGAGCAAGACTTCGCAGCTACCGAGCCGTTCGAAATCGATGGCCCCCTGTTGAGGGACAAGGGCGACCTGCTTGCGCGAGATCGCGAGCCCGCAGAGAGGAGGTCGCTCCTCGACGGAGAAAGGGCGTTCGCGATAGAACTTTAGGCGGAGGCAGCCGTCGTCCGTCCGCGGGCCTCCGCGCCCCAGGAGTATCCGGGGACCGCCGTCGCGCAGTCGGGCCACCTCACCAGCGCGCCCCGGCTCGCTGCGCGACCAAGCGATGACGAGGGCATTGTCCTCTTCCGAGCAATTCGGAGACCGTCCAGCCGACCATCCAGGAGAGGCCTGCTTCTGCGTGCTCGTGTCGTCCGACCCGTTCATCGACAGAGGTCGGCAGGCTAGCAGTTGTCGGCGATGTAGGCCATCGGCGCCTAGCGCCTTACGGTGCTCGCGTGTGCGCGCACACGCGGGAACCGACTGCCTGCAGCGGGTTCGAGCCCGGTGCGGCATATTGTTTCCGGAGACCGCGACCATGATCAAGCATGGTGGCTGAAGGCGTTCATTGGAGGCATGCACGTCATCGCGACCCAAGGAGGGTCAGGACCGGACGACAGTACACGCGTTCGGCTGGCGTACTAATTCAAGTCCTACGCACTGAAGTACGGGTCCAGGGCCGCCTCCAAATCCAACGTGCCCCTCTCGACTCGGTGCCCCGGCTCGACACCTAGCAGCCCCTTCATCGCGCCTTCGTACATCTCTTGGTAGAGATTCGCCATCGACTGGCCCACACCGGCCTGCTGCATCGCGCCGGAGGCCGCCGAAACAGGCAAATTGAGCAGTTTGACCTCCTTGCCAAGCTTCTTCGATAGGTACGCGGCGTGGTCGACTGCGCTGTACTCGTGGGTTCCGAGCACGTAGACGACCTGGGACGCGGACGGCGGGGCGACCAGCGAGCGCACCGCCACGGCGGCGATATCGTGGGTCGCAATGGTGGCCATCTTGAGTCCGGGCGGGAAAAAATTCGGCAGGACTCCCTGGTGCTTCGCGGACGGGAGCATGGCGAGCAGGTTCTCGGTGAATGAGCCCGCGCGCAGGAACGTCGAGATCGCACTGGTCTTCTTCAGCGCTTCTTCGAGGACGTGGAGCCCGACGATGGGCCCCGTGCCCGCGGGGTGCTCGGCGCCCCATGAAGACAGAACGACCACGTGCCGGACGCCGCTTTCGGCGACGGCGGTTGCCTCGACGTGGGCCATACGATCCTGGAATGCGCGGACGTCCGGCGAGTCCATGGGCGGCGGGGGCAGCAGGAGGAAGGCGCCGTCGGCTCCGCGCAGCGCGCTCGTCAGGAACCGACCGTCGCCGAGCTCTCCCGCGAGGAGCTCAGCGCCCTGTCCCTCGAGAGCCTTGGCCTTGTCGACGCTGCGCACGATGGCGCGCACCTTTTGGCCCCCGGCGAGCAGTTCGCGAGCGACAACTGAACCAACGTGGCCGGTAGCGCCGGCAACGACGAAGATGGACATTCCGCCTCCTCAAGATTGAGTTCGACTCGGTAGCGACAACGTTCGATGTCAGGACCGATAGGGTCGTTCCGCTGCGACGTCAGGTCGGCTCGTCGCCATCCCTTCAAGGACGAGATCTGGACGTGTCGACCTGGCGGTGTCGTGGCTGCGGTCGCACGCTCCGCCTACGTACACTGCTTGGGATAGAAATTGAACACCGCCTTCCCAGGCGACATCCCTCTGAAATAGATGAAATTGGCATCCTCGTCCGCGCTCGTAGCGGCTGGGGACGTCACGTATTGGGTACCATCCCAAACCGTGGCTCCGTTGACTTGCACCACAGGGCTCAGCCCGAACTTCGGAATCCCGACGACGCCGACCGACCCCGTGTTGGTCGACGAATCGACGGTCATGTTGAAGTCGCCGCACATCGCGTGATCGTACGACACGGACACGGTCTTTCCGGTCGCAATCGTGAGCAGGCCCTCGACGTGAGTCAGGTCCCCAACGTGGGGAATCACGTGAAACGTCTGCCCCGCCGCGGAGTCCGGCGCCACGCCGAGCACCCACTGCGTCATCGCAAACGTGGGGCCCGAGGACCAGCCGTGCGCGTGGCTCATGTACGCGCCCCCGTAGCCCAGGCTGCCATCGGCCTGGTAGCCCTCCCAGAATGTCCCTCCAGCACCCTTCGGAGAGCTCAGCATGTATCCCCACTCGAGGCGAATCAGGTCGAGGGCATCCTGGTCGTCGTTGGCGATGAAGCGCGCAGCCACTTCCATGGACCCCGGAAACGGCGAAATCATCGCCTTCGTGGGATCGCCCTCGGGCGTCTGCGAGCCGTAGGTGTTCCAGTTCTTCTTCAGCGTTGCGAGGAGTGTCGGCGCCTTCGTGGTGTCGTCGACCAGGCCGAACCATACGGAGAGCGAGTTTCCGTCTTGTGGAATGAGAGTGCTCGTCGGGTTGTCGTGATAGCCACCGGCGGCAGCATTCCACAGCGTCGCATTGGCGGCGGCCTTGAGGGTTGCAGCCTGAGTTGTGTAGGTGGCGGCCTGCGCAGTGTCTCCCTCCACAGTGGCCAGTGCCGCTGACGTCACGAGGACTTGATACATGATGGCGTTGGCTTCGATGTTTTCGCCGCTCATCCCGAGGCGGCCCCAGTCGCTGACGAGCGTCACGCCGAGCAGGCCGCTCGCGCCTATCTTGGCGGTGCTGAAGGCGACGCCCTTTTTGTGGGCGGCCCAGTGCGCGTCGACCCACGCCTTGTCACCGGAGTAGAGGTAGTAGTTGTACGCGCCGATGAGCGTCCAGAGATGGTACGTGTCCGAGTTCGTGGTGCCCCCGGCCGCGTGAAGCGGTGGGCCGGAGCGCTGGAACTCGCCGGTCGTCGTGTTTTGTCCCGCGTAGAGGACGTTCAAGGAGTTCATCGTCGAGGTCAGGTCGCCGAGCGACACGTAGGCGGTGGGAATTGCGACCCCGAGATCCCCAGGCCACACGGTCCGGTCGCGCTTGGCGCCGTCCACGAGCACGCTGGTTCCGGTGCCGATGGTCGCATTGTCCTCCCAGCCGGTCGTGGGCGCCGGCCAGGCCCGACCTTGGTGGGGATCGACGGTGTCCATCTGAATCGTGTAAGCGCCCGCGTACCAGATCCGATTGAGCAGGTCGTCGTTCGAATAAAAGTAGTTGGGATACTGGTTGGGGACCGACATCGCGGGAGCCGGCGTGAAGTTCAGGGTGACGCCGGTGACCTCCACCCAACCGGTCGTGTTGAGATAGATACTCATGTATCGAAACCCGCCGCGCAGCTTGTCCGTCGGCATGACATAGGTGCTCGAAGGCGTCACGGCTGCCGAGAGAAACCCCTCCGTTTGATAGTAGGCGGCGTCGGGATACACATGTCCCGACGACCCATCGCTCGAAGGGCCGATGTATTCCGACGATTCGCAGAACGACAAGCCGACGGTCTGCGCCGCATCGCTTGCGGTGCCGAACATCACGGACGCGATCCCGCCCACTTCGCGCCCAAAGTCGAACGTGATGCCGCTGTTCGATCCGGTGATGCGAATCGTCTGGCCCGATAGCGCACCAGAGTCCGCGCCGGTGACGGTGCCATGGCCGATCACGGCAATCGGGCTGAGTGTGCGCGTGGGCGGCGAGTTGATGTACGCAAGCCACGGAGTGGATCCGTCCGGCGTGGGCAGGATGCCGCTGTCCCCCGCTGGTGGCGATGAGGCGTCCAGCGTACCCGGGCCGCTGTCTGACGCTGGCTGTGACATGTGGTCCAGTACCGAACCGTCGGAGACCGAGATTGACGTATGGTCCGGCGATCCCGACGACCCGCTGTCGGTCATGGGGGGCACGGAGCGGTCTGGCGATTCCGTTGCACTGCCATCTCCCGTCGAAGCGCTGGCGTCAGAGGTCGGCGGAGGGACAGATTGGCCGCCATCCCTCTGCGAAACCGTTCCGTCAAGCGGCGACGTCGAGGTGCCGTCCGCGACCGGCCCCATCGCATCCGAAATCGACGCGCTGTCGGCTTCGCTGCTCGACGTGTCGGACGAAGATGGCGTGCCCCCGCAGCCGGAGATCACCACGACGCAGGCGCAAACTGCCCAAACGGCGGCTCGGTTCATGAAATTGTCACTGCCTTTCACGCGTGCACTGCCTTGCCAAGCGTTCCACGCGGTACCTGGATTGTACAAAGTCCATTTGCACCCTCCTTGCCATGACTTTCCGCTGCCTCCGAACAAAGTTCGGTGGGCGTGTGATCCAAGAAATCGGCTGGGGCGGCACAATTGCGGTGCAGCGAAATTGGCTTGACCAGTCCTCGTGGTGAGCTAGCTGTGCTCTGCGTGGAGCATTCGGTGTGAGGGCAGTCCTCCTCGCCTAGCTCTCTCTTCCGACATTGAGGTGCACTCCCATGACCAGGACGGCATTCGTCTGGGCGATAGGTCTAGTCATCACGGGGTGCGGCGGTGGGGGACAAGGGGGTGGCTCGCAGCAAGACGCTGATTCTACGCAGCCGGGTCAGGACGGGTCCGCGACCTCTCCGAGCGGCGATGCAGCAGAATCTCCTCTCGATGCGAGTGGTCCCGTGCCGTCGGCGGATGCCGCCCCGGTCGACTCCGCGTCCGGCGGAGCCGACGCAAGGGGGATCACCCCGTCGCGCGACGCTGCGGCGTCGGGGGACTCCACGGTCGCGGACGCACCCTCCGAGGACGCCACTTCCGCGGGCTCGAAGGACGCAGGGGGATCGCCCACCAAGGATGGGTCCACTCCTGTTTCCGATTCCGGATCCGTCCCGCCCTCAAACGAGGCATCCGCTCCGATGGATGGTGCGGTCGGTGTTCCCGACGCATCGGCTACGAGCGACGCTGGAGGCCCCCCGCCGCTCGGCGATGGCGGTGTCGGCTGGGACCAGGTCCCGGTGATCCTCGCCCGGATTGTCCCGCCGACGTTTCCGAATCTCGTGTGCGATATCACGCAGTACGGCGGCGTGGGTGACGGTGTCACGGACAACACGACGGCCTTCTCGCAGGCCATCGCCGACTGCAGCGGCAAGGGTGGTGGTCAAGTTCTCGCCCCCCTCGGCACGGGGTCGACCACCACGTATTTCACGGGCCCCATCGAACTGCTCAGCAACATCGAACTCAACGTGCCGACGGGCGTGACCATCCAGTTCTCCACCGATCCCACCAAATACGGCACGCCGCTCGTCAAGACCTCTTTCGAGGGCAGCCTGCTCTACAACTTCCATCCTCTGGTCTGGTCGCACGACGCGACGAACGTCGCGATTATCGGCGGCGGCACGCTCGATGCCAACTCCACGACGAACGATTGGTATTCCGCTTCGTTCATGGCGAGTCCGAATCCAGACTCGACCAACCTGCGCACGCAAAACGTGAACAAGGTGGCGATTGAGCAGCGCCAATACGGCCCCGGCCACTATCTGCGGCCATCGCTCATCGAGTTCATGAACGTCACGAACATCCTGTTCCAGGACTTCACGGCGGCGCACTCGCCGTTTTGGACGATTCATCCCGTCATGTGCACGAACATCACGGCGAAGAACATCCATAGCCTCGCCAGCGAACCGAACACGGACGGGTTCGATCCCGAGGGGTCTGTCGACGTGCTCCTCGATGGCGCGACGATTCAGGTGGGCGATGACCCGATCGCCATCAAAGCGGGCCGCGACGTCGACGGACGAACCTACTACTCGACCACCGAGAACGTCGTGATTCAGAACTGCACGTTCAACTCGGGCAATCCCGGGCATGGCGGCTCGATTTCCATCGGCAGCGAGATGTCGGCCGGCGTTCGTAACGTGTACGCGCAGAACAACACATTCACCAGCGTTGGCGGGGTGCTAGCCCAGGCGATCTACTTGAAGGCGTCCACCAATCGGGGCGGATTCATCGAGGACTTCTACGCGCGCAACCTAACGGTGGACTCGATCTCGCAGTTCTTCTTCCTCAACGGGCAGTATTCGAGCACGCCCGTCCCCGCGGGTGACCCCGTCATGTACACGACGTTCAACAACATCAATGTCGACACCGTGACGGCGAACTCAGTGACCGGTGGGGCATTCGACATCACGGGAGCAAGTGCCTCGACTCCGGCGACAAACATCAACATCAGCAACGTCACGATCAAGAAAGCGGGGTCGGGGGTGAGCGGCTCGCACTACTCGGGGCTCACCGTGACGGGGAGCACGGTCAACGGGACGGCGTTGACGGCGGCCGCGTCGGCCCCGTAGGTCTTGACAGATTTGTCATCCGAGATGAGAGCACCCCCTGGACGGTCATCGGTCACGGGCGGGCGTTTCCGAGAAGGACGCCCGAGCGTCGTTTGCCTCGAGGGCATGGTTCGAATGCGCAGTGAGGAATGAATGGGCAAGTCGATGAATCAAGGAGTCATTCTCGGGGTGTGCGCGCTGGCGCTGTGTTCGTGTGCCAGCAGCGCCAGCAACTCACCGGCCGATGCCGGCGTGTCGGCGTCGATGTCCGGTGACTCCAGTGCTGGGATGGGTGGCGACGCGGGGACGGGTAGTGGCAGCACGAGCAGCGGGAGCAGCGGCGGGGCTACCAGCAGTGGGAGCGGTAGTTCGGGCAGCGCGAGCAGCACTGGCGGTTCGGGCGGCAGTTCGAGCAGCGCGAGCACCAGTGGCGGTTCGGGCACCAGTACGAGCGGTAGTTCGGGCAGCGCGAGCAGCAGTGGCAGTTCGAGCAGCAGCACGAGCGGCAGTTCGAGCAGCGCGAGCGGCAGTGGCGGTTCGAGCAGCAGCACGAGTGGGAGTTCGAGCAGCGCGAGCGGCAGTGGGGGCTCGACCAGCGGTAGCTCGAGTGGCGGGACCGGTAGCGGTGCCGGTAGCAGCAGCAGCGGGTCGAGCAGCGGAGGGAGTGGCAGCAGCGGGTCCGGAAGCAGCAGCGGCTCCGTGTTGAGCGATGCCGGCGGCGATGCGACGATCGGAGCGGACGCTGCGTCGGGCGGGTTCACGTGCAATCTCTTTCTGGGCCTCTCGTCTTCAGGAGAGTGGGTCAATCAAGGCGGCTTCTTCACCCTGGTCGATGGGACACGTTGGGAAGCGATCACGAAGGAGCACGAATACGTGCAGAACTTTGCGGATCCGAACGACTCCATCTGGACGCAGCCCTTTGACCCGCCGGATGCCGGCGTTCCGCACAAGTGCGTGGCAAACTCGACGTCGCCCGACCGTGTCATCGTGGTGGTGTTCGCGACGAACACGGACACGACGTACAACGACTTCGCCAATCCATCGGATCCGACGGTTGAGGCGAGCTGGGTCACGATTCTTGGCACCATCGTGACGACAATCCAGGCGAAGTATCCATCGGCCAAGCGCATTGAGCTCATGACGATGATCCGCGGTCCCGGAACGAGTGGTCCAGGCACGGATTGCATGCCCGCGGCCACGACGACCCACGAGGACATCGTAGAACCCTGGGTCGACAACGCGATTGCCACCGTGGCGCAGAACCATCCGTCTCTGGTGTTCGCTGCGCCCAAGTTTTACGTCGGCGCCTGCAGCTGGTTCGCAACAGATGGCGGCCCTCACTTCCTCCCTGGTGGACAACCGGGCTTGGTCGCGCAGATGGTCGCCGCGTACTACACGCTCCATCCCTAACGGATTGCCGAGGCGTCCACGATTTCTCGGTCTCGGCGCCGTGGCTCGAAGGAACGCACGGCCGAACTTACATCTCTTCTTTCCCTCGCCCACGGCTAGAGATAGCCTGGCCGCCGTCTGATTCTTGTTGAGAAGGAGAAGGATTCCATGGCGAAGCATTCGGCATCTCTGACCTTTGCGGTAGTCGGCGTACTCGCGGCAGTCGTTGCAGTGGGATGTGACACGAGCAACGCGCCTGCGCCCGTGCTCACGACCCCCGACGCTGCCGCGCTCTCGGACGCTAAGGCTGACGGGACGACAACGGACGCGGTGGCCTCTGATGATTCGAGCGATGCGGCGGCATCGGACGATTCGAGTGATGGGGCAGCGTCTGAGGCTGCCACCACCCCGGACGCGGCGCCCGAGGCGGCGACCGATATGGATGCGGCATCCGAGGCGGCGACGAGTTCCGATGCAGCTTCCGAGGCGGCAGCGATGGACGCCGCCCATGACGCTGCGGCCGAAGCCGCCAGCTCGGACGGTGCGACCGAAGCCGGGAGCTCGGACGGCGCTGCCGAAGCGGCGCCACATGATGCCGCCACCGACGCGGCGACCTCCTCGGACGTCTAGTCGAATCTGTCCGGCGGGTGGGGCTGCGGGTCGACCGACGCGCTCGCGCATGCTCGATAGGCGGGTGAGGACGGTTGCCGCGGCGGGGGGGCGTAGGTCTCAGAGGGAATAGTGACGGATGGTGGAGACGCACGTCGGGGTGATTCGCAGGGGCCTGACAGGTTGAACCTTCGTCGATCGGCAGCGCGTTGGATTCTTGTGGGGGGAGTGTGCTCCGCGCCCTGGGGGCCGGCGTGTCGCGCGCGGCCAATGGATCGGGCGACGAGGTTTCGGTGCGCAGCGAGCGATGCCGAAGTGGCGCTTGCGGCAGCGATTGCCAACGGGCGTGGCTCCTTCGGCAGAAGAGCCGATGCCGTGGATCTGGCGCGCAAGATGGCTGCGCGAGCGTCCGCTGCGCCCGACATCGCGACAAGGGCGGCGTGCGCGGGCCTCGCCGGCAGCATTCTTGAATCAGCATTTCGAGTCGGCCACAGGGACAGCGAAGGGCATCAAGCGCTCGATCTTTGGCGGGTCGCCGCGCAGGACTCCGACCCCATTTCTGCCTGCGATGCCGCCATACGCGGCGCGCGTCTCGCAGGCGAACTGGTGCACGATCCGAGCGTCACGGTCACCGAGCTCGATCGGGCCAAGACCAGACTTCTGAAGGTTCCTCCGAACGTCCCCGGTGCCCTTCCACCCGGCGATTGCGGTTCGCGGCTGGATGCCGATCTGGGTGTGCTCGTCGCCTTTTTGCCTCGTTCCTCCGTGGAAGGGGGTCTCGTTGACATTGTGGCGCCAGTCGGCAGTGCGGTCGGTCCCACGTTTCCACCGGTCGCGTCGCCCCATGGATTGCCGCCCCACATCGAACGAGTCGAAACATGGCCGGGAGTCAACACGGCTCGAGTCGTACTCCTCCTGGATCGGCCGGCGGCGTATCGCGTCGATGACGAAAACGGTCTATCGCCGAGCACGTCGCTCGAGTTCGACGGTGTTGGTCTTGGTGGTGATGCGCCGCACGAATCGGCGCCGATGTCGGGCATTGTTCGGGGTGTTCGCATGGACGCAACGAGCACGGGAACGCGCGTTTCCATCGAGCTCGACGGCGCCGGTTGGAGACGAGTGTTCCACTTGACGGACCCCTATCGAGTGGTCGTCGACGTGGCCCGACATCCTCCGGGAGTTCGGGGAGCGGGCCCCCCCGTTGTCTCGCGCGTCGTGCTGGACCCGGGACATGGAGGGAAGGACGCGGGAGCCATCGGACCTGGGGGACTGCGCGAGAAAGATGTAACCCTCGACGTAGCTCGGCGCGCGGCGCCGGCGCTCATCGAGCAGGGGATACAGGTCGTCCTCACGCGGGATGACGACCGGTTGCCAACCCTTGAGGAGCGCACGGCTCGGGCGAATGCGTTTGGGGCCGACCTATTCGTATCGATTCACTGCAACGCGAGCGAAGTGAAGGGCCATCGGGGCGTCGAAACCTACGTTCTCGATGCCACGCGCGACGAGCTTGCTGCCCGTGTTGCGGCGCGGGAAAACGCTACGCCGCTCGGTCGGGGCGATGAGCTGGCTGCGATTCTCGGCCGAATTCGCTTCGCCGATCAAGCACGCCGGTCGTCGCACTTTGCGTATCTCTTGCAGCGTGCATCCATGGGAGCTCTCCGCACCCGATATCAGGATGTGGCCGACGGGGGCGTGCACAACGCCGGCTTCTACGTCCTCGTCGGAGCGAGTATGCCGAGCGTCCTGTTCGAGGTGAGCTACCTGTCGAATCCCGCGGAGGAGGCTCGGCTCGACACGAGCGAGTATCGACAGTTGCTCGCCGACGCCATCGTCAACGCAGTCCGGGCATACCGCTTGGGGCGATGACTGCGGGGCGCTTTTCCGGGTTCGACCCCACTCAGCGGCGAGCGTGAGTTCGACGCCGGTCCTCCAGCGCGCACTGCTCGATGCGTCGCTGAGCGGTGACCCCCTCGACGATCCACCAGGCGTCGAGCTCGGTCGACGCGCCGACGCACTCGAGCGCAAGCGTGACCGCGCGCTCGGGGTCGACGGCATCGCCGACGCGCCCTGGGAGTTCGACAATCGCTTTCCGAACTCGCACTCCGACGAGCGTTCGCGCCAGGAGCCCAACGGCGTCACGAAAGTCGCCTTCGCAGAACGCAGATCGAGCGCCGAGTCCCAGCACGAGGACCTTCTCGAACGGGATGTGCGGCTTTCCCGGTACGAGAAGCACCTCGCCGCGTTTCCCGAAAAGGAATCCACGTTTTTGCATCGCGCTGAGACGTCCTGCAAGTCGCCAATCGAGCAACCCCGCCAATCCCCGCATCGGGCGTTCGTCGCTCCAGATGCAACACGCGCACAACTCGGCCGCAGTTTCGTCGAGACTCCGAATGTCTGGCGCGACGAACCGAAGGTCCATCAGGTCTTCTCTTGGTCGATTCGTCCTAGCTTGTCTGCGACTGCATTGAGTACACCGTTCACGAAAGCACTCGATTCATCGGTTCCAAATGCCTTCGCCAGTTCGACGGCCTCGTCGAGGACGACCGCACGCGGAACATCCGGCTTGAACCCGAGCTCCCAGGCGCCAATTCTCAGCACGTTTCGGTCGACGCGCGCCATGCGCTCGAGCCGCCAGTGAGTCGACGTGGCCGCAATCTGGGCATCGAGTGCCTCTCGAGACCGAGATGTCCCACGCACGAGTTCGTCCGCGTACGCGCGCGACTCAAGATCGACCTCCGCACCGAAACTTCGCCAAAAGAGCCCGATGGTCTCTTCAGGGTCTGCCCCAGAGAGCTCTATTTGAAACAGCATTTGAAGCGCAGCTTCGCGACCCGAGTGACGTGCCCCCATGGTTCTAGAGTCCCGCGCGATCGAGCTCACGCTCGAGGGCGACCATCTCGATGGCGCTCACCGCGGCATCCCACCCTTTGTTTCCGGCCTTGGCGCCGGCCCGTTCGACCGCCTGTTCGATGGTGTCCGTCGTGAGCACTCCGAAGACCACGGGGATGGCGCTCGCTGCGGCCGCGGCCGCAATGCCCTTCGCGGTTTCCGTGGCTATGTAGTCGAAGTGGGGAGTCGCGCCCCGGATGACCGCTCCGAGGGCGACGACTGCATCGACCTTCTTCGACGCTGCGAGTCTCCTCACGGCGAGGGGTAGCTCCCAGGCACCGGGAACCCGCAAGAGCGTGATGTCGTCGGAGCGCGCGCCGTGGCGCAGCAGCGCGTCGTTGGCCCCCTCGACCAGTCGGTCCACGATGAAGTGGTTGAATCGGGTGGCGACAAGGCCGAAACGAGCGCCTTCGGGGACAATCAGATTGCCTTCGATCACGTGCATGGCGTTCCTCACTCTGCCGCATCGCGAGCGCACGGCAAGGGCACTCGCTCTACCACGTGCAAACCAAATCCCTCAATGCCGGCAATCCGGCGCGGATGGCTCGTGAGCAATCGAAGCTCGTGGACGCCGAGGTCTCGAAGGACCTGCGCGCCAAGGCCGATGTCTCGGAGCGGAGGTTCGTTGGGCGTGCGTTTTCCGGAGTGCGCCCCGCCCGCCGCCGCAATCTCGAGTTCGCGCTTCACATCTCCCGTCGGTGCAACATACACGAGAGCTCCACGGCCTTCGCCCTCGATGAACGCGATGGCCTCTCGAAGCTGGAGAGTGGTTTCGCTGCCTGCCAAGCCAAACACGTCGTTCCATGTCGATCCCGTGTGTACGCGACAATACGGGGCGGAGCCTTTCGAGATGTCGCCTTTGACGAGCGCGAGGTACTGGCGAGTGCTCACCGGGCTCTCGTAAACGACGACATGCCACTCTGTGCCTGTCAGGCCGAGATTCACCGTAGTCTCCGACACCCGGCGGACCAGGCGTTCGGTCAGGAGACGGTATTGAATGAGATCGGCGATCGCGACGATCCGGATGCCGTGTGTCTTGGAGAACAGTTCCAGATCGGGCATCCTGGCCATTGTTCCGTCGACATTCATGATCTCGCAGATGACGCCCGCGGGATTCAGCCCAGCGAGCCGGGCGAGGTCGACGGCGCCCTCGGTCTGACCGGTCCTCACGAGCACTCCCCCGCGCTGCGCCCTGAGCGGGAACACGTGTCCTGGACTCGCGATATCGTGCGAGCGCGAGTTCGTGTCGGCAGCGATGCGGACCGTGCGGGCTCGGTCGGACGCGCTGACGCCAGTCGTCACGCCCTCGCGGGCCTCCACGCTCACCGTGAACGCTGTTCCGAGCGGCGGCCCGGATAGGCCCGGCGGCTGCATCATGGGGAGCCCCAATCGCTCGACCTGTTCTTCCGTGAGAGCTAGGCAAATGATTCCGCGTCCGTGGGTGGCCATGAAGTTGATGGCTTCGGGCGTGACAAGTTCCGCTGCCAACGTCAGATCGCCTTCGTTCTCACGATCTTCGTCGTCGACAAGAATCACCATCTTGCCGGCTCGAACGTCTGCGACGGCCGCAGCAATTCGCTCTCGGACGTCGATGTCGCTTGTCGACATGCGTCACCCGCCTTCAGCGCCACGGCAAGCAGCGAACGTCATCATTCTTCCGACGTAGCGCGCGATGACGTCGACTTCGAGGTTCGCCCGGTCCCCGACGGCAAGCCGATGGAGATTGGTCGCGGCCAATGTGACGGGGATCGTCATGACGCCGAAGCGCTCTGCGTCGACGTCATTGACGGTCAAGCTCACGCCGTTCAGCGCGATGGAGCCCTTTTCGGCGACAAACCGCGCGAGACCCTCGGGAATCGTGAACGTCATCGCCACCGAATCGCCCACAGGTCTTCGTCCGATCAGCGTCGTCACGCCATCGACATGGCCAGCAACCAGATGGCCGCCGAGCCGGTCTGTGGCTCGAACCGCGCGCTCCAGGTTCACGGGGGTTCCAGGGCGCACGGATCCAAGTGTGGTGCGCGCTAGCGTCTCAGCCGACACATCCGCTTCGAAGCCCTTGGGCAAGACCGCCGCGACCGTAAGACAGCACCCATCGACCGCGATCGACTCGCCGAGCTCGATCGGACCATCCGAATAGGTCGCGTGCACCGTGAGTCGCGCCCCGGGCCCGCGCGCCGTGCGCGCAGCGACCTGGCCTGATGCGCTCACGAGGCCTGTGAACATGGCCCCGGTGTAGTGACGTGGCGGTCCGGCGTCCAGCGCACCGTCCGAAGTTGCGCTCGACCGTTCATCGAAGGAAACTTGCGAGCGTGAGATCCTTAGTCTTGGCGGTTGTCTTGGCCTCTGTAGCCTGTTCTTGCGGCCCAAGTTATCAAGCGGTCAACGAGTGTGACGCGCGCTTCGAGCACTGCTACGCGCTCGATTTGACGTCCGGAGCACCGTCCGGGGGACGCCGGACGTGCTGGCGTGATTGGCTCCGCGGGTACACCTACGGGCAGTCCCGAGACCGAGTGGAATACGCGGCAACGCGCCTCAGCCAGCTGTCGCTCGAGTCGACGGCTTCCCACGATGGCTCGCCGAGCGGCCAATCGGGGCTCGACGGAGGGCCGACGCCAGGGGATCCGAATGCAAACAGCGCCCCAACCATGCCGCCGAGTGCGGTGGCAAATGCGGCGCCCGGTCCGATTTCCTTGGCAGCGGCGAGCCCGATGGCCTCGGTGCCCCCCGCACCAGGGATCCGGTGCGTCGAAACGTGCGCTTTGCAGTGGCGTGAATGCCGCGAGGCGTGCACGGAGCCGTGCGTCGGGTGCAACAAGACCTATCGGGCCTGCGCGAGCGCCTGCTTTCGCGAAGATGCGAGGCCGGGCCGTCCCGCTCCGTCCGCCATTCGCTGAGCCTCGCTGCCCTCGTTGTGTCTCCCGAGCCTATGGAAGTGAGCTGCCCGACGCAGGGCTAGCCTATCGGGCTGCTGAAATTGGCGATGAGAGAAAGCACCGCCAGGTGCGCCAGGGACGCCAAGAGAGCAAGATCCAAAGATTCCGCTTCTCTGCCCTGGCGTCTTGTGGCGTCCTGGCGGTCAAATTCCGCTTCTCTGCCCTGGCGTCTTGTGGCGTCCTGGCGGTCAACCTTCCGCTTTTTTTGGGGGTACAGCGGCTAGGTCTTCGCCAGACCCTCGTCGAGAGCCTCTAGGATGTCATCGATGTGCTCGATGCCGACGGAGAGTCTCACGAGGTCTTTCGTGAGACCGCCCGCGAGCTGCTCTTTGTCGGAGAGTTGCGAGTGCGACGTGGAGGCGGGATGCAGCACCAGGCTCTTGGCGTCGCCGACATTGGCCAGGTGCGAGAACAACGGCAGACCGTCGATGAACTTCACGGCCGCGTCGTAGCCACCTTTCGCACCGAAGACGACCATGCCTCCGAATCCGTTCTTGAGGTACTTCGATGCCGTCTTGTATGTCACGTCTTCGGGCAGACCGGGATAGCGGACCCAGGCTACTTTCGGATGCTTCTTCAGATGCTGCGCGACACGGAGCGCGTTTTCGCTGTGACGCGCGATTCGCAGTGGCAAGGATTCAATCCCCTGGAGGAAGATCCACGCGTTGTCCGGAGAAAGCGACGCGCCCAGGTTGCGCAGTGGTACCGTGCGCACACGGAGAGCGAACGCAATCGGCGCGAGGGGGTCCGGCAGGTCGAGCGCCCAGCGCAGGCCGTGGTAGTTCGGATCGGGCTCGGTGAGCAGCGGATGCTTCCCGCCTTTCCAATTGAACTTGCCGGCGTCGGTGATGATGCCGCCGATTCCGGTGCCGTGCCCGCCGATCCACTTCGTCAATGAGTTGATGACGATGTCCGCACCGTGGTCGATCGAGCGCAGCAGGTAGGGCGTGGTAAAGGTCGCATCGACGATGAGCGGAAGGCCATTCTTGTGCGCGATCGCGGCGATCGCGTCGATGTCGACGACGTCGAGCACGGGGTTTCCGATGGTTTCGATGAAGAGGGCCTTCGTCTTGGGCGTGATTGCAGCCGCGAAGTTCTCGGGATTCTTCGGATCGACGAAGACGGTCTTGATCCCGAGAGACGGAAGGATGGCCTCGAATTGAGTGAACGTCCCGCCGTAGAGATTGTTGGCTGAGACGATCTCGTCACCGACTTTGGCCAGCGTGATGATCGCGTAGAAGACGGCAGCAGTCCCCGATCCCACGGCCACGGACGCCGCCCCGCCTTCGAGCTGCGTGATTCGCTCTTCGAGGACGGCATTCGTCGGATTGGTGAGTCGCGAATAGATGTTTCCGAGTTCCTTGAGCGCGAACAGGTTCGCCCCATGTTCCGTGTTTTTGAACACGAACGAGCTCGTACGGTAAATGGGAACGCCACGACTCAGCGTGGAAGGGTCCGCCGTCTCCTGACCACCATGCACGGCAATCGTCTCGAATCGATGTTTCTTTCCCATGGGGCTCCTGTCGTCGAATGGTTCTGATCGATTCCGCTTCCATACACTCGCGTCGGTCGGTTGGCGAGCACTTGGCGACTCGCGTAACAATGTTTCATTAATCGGGAATCGCAACGAAATCGAAGATCCTCGTGCTTAGAGCCGGTCACGGACGTCGACCAGGCATCCCAAGCATGGCATTCGATTCGCACTAGGCGCCGGACTGAAGTCCGGGGCACCCGAGGAGCCCTTCGCTGAAGCCCGCCAGGAGGCCGGGCTACTGGGCGCGCAGCGATGAAACCACGGAGGTCAACACAGCCCGCCGCAGGGCGGCGGGCTTCAGTTCACACCCGATC
>Ga0326728_10001005_pt1 | contig 102841 bp, 92 predicted proteins | sample MB3enrmetagenome_FD_207602 | JGI IMG/M metagenome (GOLD analysis project Ga0326728, IMG submission 207602) | Lab enriched peat soil microbial communities from McLean, Ithaca, NY, United States - MB31MN | ecosystem: Environmental > Terrestrial > Soil > Wetlands > Peat | place: USA: New York... | reverse complement strand
ACTATGGAAGGAAATCGGTGACCTCATCAGCGCGGTTACGCCGGACCAGTGCTCGAACTTCTTCGCCTCTTGCGGATATGTAAACACTTAAATCGAAAATGCTCTAGTCCGGTAACGATGCACCCAATTGGGAGCGGTCAGGATAGGCATTATGAGGCGAAAGGCATATGGAGTTTGTTGAGTACAAACAGAAAAGCTCCTCTCTTGGAGGAGCATCTGGTTCAAGACTCGGAGGATGGGTGTCTTCGGATGGTTGCGGGGGCTGGATTTGAACCAGCGACCTTTGGGTTATGAGCCGGGATTCCCACTGATTCTAAACAGGTTGTAGCCTTTATAGGCTATCGAAGACATTTTAGAATCAACAGCTTAGGGGGCGGATAATTATCCTGTTCTCTAAAAGTTCTCGCATCGAGGTGTGGAGCATGAACAAACTACATTACGAATGCAGGATGAATCTGAATAACAATACAACTGCCGAAGCTACAACGCTAAACAGCATCATTCCACCGAATACGCCCACAATGATTTGCGATGTGCGAATCAACGGTCCGTTGGCTGCATCGTATTGCTTCAACAGTTCTCTTACGGTGTCTGCCATGTTTAGACCCCTTCAAGTAGTTCGGATAGAGTCATGCTAAATGCAACGGCTAACGTGGCAAGCGTAGTTCCTGTTCCATCCTTGATACCGCGTTCAAGGTCGCTTATAAAACTGCGATCAAGTCCTGCTCGCTCGGCAACCTGCATCTGCGTTAACCCACGTTCTTCTCTGAGTTTAAACAGGCGTAGGCCTATTCGCTGCTTTGTGGTGGACGGCGGTGGCTGGTATGTGGGGATGTTGGAGAAATGCTGTGTAATGGTATGCCCAATTCTGATTTCGGAGGTATTGATAATGCAGTAAAAAAAGAGAACTACAAAGTAAAATGTTCTCTTATTGTTCTCGAAGGGTTTTTAGGAAAGTGCTTGAAACCCCTTTGTCTATTGGTTGCGGGGGCTGGATTTGAACCAGCGACCTTTGGGTTATGAGCCCAACGAGCTACCGGGCTGCTCCACCCCGCATTCAAAGTATAGCAACCGAGCGCTGCCCGGTCAATGCGGCCTGTGGAAAGCACGACTGCATCCAAATCATTGACAAATCAGGAATTTAGCGGTGTCACAAAGGCGGCGAACTACTCCCGATGCACTCAACCGAAACGCAATCCGCTCAACGCATTCAGAACCTCATCCGGCTCAGGGCGAACGCGAAAATCTGCAAATGCTTCTGCGTACACGATCCGCCTATCCGAGGCCAGAACGTAGGTCGCAGGCAGCGGAAGCCTCCAGCTTTCATCCCCGTTGATAAAAGGAATGTTAACCAGAATGCTGCGGTAGTACTCCTGATACATCTCAGGTACGGTGTAAGCAATCTTGAATTTTTCCGCCACCCGGCAGCCCGGATCGCTCAGCAGCGGGTAGGGAAGTAAATGTTGCTGAATCGTGAAGTCGCTTTGTTTTTCATTTTGCGGAGAGATACCGACCAGCAACGCTCCCCGTTCGCGAACCGAGCGATACAGATCGCGCCATGTCTCCAGTTCGGTCACGCAATACGGGCACCAGCGGCCACGGAAGAAGTTGATAACCAGCGGGCCCAGCCCCAGCAAATCCTGCGAAGAAACCTGACGCCCGGTTGAATCGTTCAGAGTAAACTCCGGTGCAATTTCACCGACCGGCAGAATATGCTCTTCAATCCCGGTTGCAAATAGCTCTTCGACAGTGCGTTCGCTTACAGCCAATCGTTCCGGCTGCACCAGTTGCCTCGTGTTCGATGTAATTTCGTCGAGATGATCCTGAAGGTGCGTCATGGTTTACCGCCCGAACTTCTGTTTTGCGCCCAGTCCCGGCAGGCCGCCGCGCATCATCTGCTTGGCCATGCCCATCTTTCCCATCTGCTTGAACATTTTACTCATCTGTGCGTACTGCTTCAGAAGATTATTTACATCCTGCACTGTGGTGCCGGAGCCAGCTGCAATCCGCTTGCGTCGAGTGCCGGAGATGATCTCGTGATTCCTGCGCTCCTTCGCTGTCATCGAATTGATGATTGCCTCAAGCCGCACAAACTGCTTCTCATCCACATTCTTCGCGGCGCTCTGCATTCCGGCAAAAGGGCCAACCGAGGGCAGCATCTTCAGAATGCTCTCCATTGAGCCGAGCTTCCTGATCTGCTGTAACTGGTCGCGAAAATCCACCAGAGAAAAGCCATCGCCCAAAAGAGCCTTCTTGGCGAAGTCCTCGCTCTTCTTGCGGTCGAGTGTGCCTTCGGCCTTCTCGATGAGCGTCATGATGTCACCCATGCCGAGAATGCGGCCTACGATTCTGTCGGGATGGAAGGGCTCAAAGGCATCCGGCTTTTCACCGACGCCGATAAACTTAACCGGCTGCCCGGTTACATGGCGGATCGAAAGCGCAGCACCGCCGCGTGCGTCTCCATCCATCTTGGTCAGTACAATTCCGGTCAGCCCAAGCTGCTTGTGAAACTCGTCGGCAGAGCGAACCGCATCCTGCCCTGTCATTGCATCGGCGACAAAGAGAATCTCCTGCGGGTTGAGCAGCTTCTTCAATCGCTGCATCTCGTCCATCAGGTTTTCGTCAATGTGCAGGCGTCCGGCGGTATCCACGATGAGCGTGTCGCAGGCGGTGATGACGGCCTCGCGACGAGCTTCCTTCGCCAGTCGCTCGACCAGATTCGGACCTGGCGTTTCGCCCTTCTGGTCGCCTTCATAGATTTGTGCGCCGATGGTCTGCGCCACTACGCGCAACTGCTCCCGCGCAGCAGGACGATAGACGTCAACGGAAACCAGCAGCGGACGATGCCCGCCCTTTTTGAGCCACGCCGCAAGTTTTCCCGCTGTGGTCGTTTTGCCGGAGCCTTGCAGGCCCGCCATCAAAATCACTGTCGGCGGACGCGAGGCAAAGTGGAAGCGCGCCGTGTCTTTGCCCAGCAGCGTAACCATTTCGTCGCGAACAATCTTGACGACCTGTTCGCTTGGCGAGAGTGCTGTCAGCACGGATTGGCCAATGGCCTTGACGCGAATCTGCTCAAGAAGCTGATCGGCAACTGCAAGGTTTACGTCGGCTTCGAGCAGCGCAACACGAATCTGCGCGAGCGCATCGGTAATGTTCTCTTCGGTCAGTGTTCCCTGACCGCGCAGCGACTTGAATGCCCGCTGTAGCTTTTCTGTTAGGTTCTCAAACATGGCTTGATTCAGTGTATCGCGGCCCGGCACTCCCGCGCTTATTGCCCTGTTTCGCGATTACTCCGCCGGTTCGACCAGATACTGCTCAATCTTTCCATCGGGATAGGTGTAGGTCGAAATCCTCACTCGTTTGGTCGCAAAGGTCGCAAGAAATCCGCGATAGCTCATTCCGCCGCGCAGGGAATCTCCGCGCTGTTGAATGCTGAGGACCGGCCCCAGCGGCCCAAGACTCGCGGCAAAGTCATCGAGCGCCTCCTGCGAAAAATAGGCATCGCAGTTGGGAGCGAGCAGCGAACGGTCAATGCGGCCCTGCTGCAATCCTTCGAGTATCTTTTGCGCCAGTGCCTCTGCAGCACCGGGAGATGTTGTCCTGCTGGCGAGCAGCTTTGCCACACCGCCTGCAATGCGGCTCGCAGCAGGCGATGCATCCTGATTGGTCAGCACTACAACGGCGTATTTTTTATCAATGCCGACAATATGATCTGAGACAAATCCGGAGACCTCACCGGAGTGCTCAACCGTCAGTCCATCTTTTTCGTTCTTCACAAACACGCCCAGGCCATAGCCGGTTTCGGTGCCGTCTTTTAATTTCACCTCGGTGAACATCTGCCGGTAGCTCTCCGGCTTCAGAATGTTTTGTGCCATCAGGCTTACGTCCCACAGTGCCAGATCGTGCGCCGTCATTGCCAGTTCGCCCGCTGCAAACATCCATCCCTTGCCCTCTTTTGGAGCCACGCGCAGGGGCCCCAGAGCGTGGCGATAGTAGGCGGTTGCATCGGTGCCGGTCAGTTTGGTTGCGTCGCTGTCCCAGACAGATTTCATTCCCAGCGGGACAAAGATATGTTCCTGAAGAAACAGAAACAGCGGCTCACCGCTAGCCATCTCTGCAATGCGCCCGGCAATTACGTAGTTTGTGTTCGAGTACTGCCAGCGAGTGCCGGGATCAAAGTCCAGCGGCTTCATCGCCCAGTCGTGCATGATTTCGTCTGCGGCCGCGGGATGCAGCATCGGTGGCATCACATAATCCTCGGCCCAGTAATCCTGATAGCCCGATGTATGCGAGACCACCATGCGCAGCGTAATTTCATCGGCCCGCGTTAGCTTCGGCAGATACTTTGCAACCTTGTCGTCGAGGCTCAACTTGCCCTGCTCCTGCAGGATTAAAAGCGCCGCAGCGGTGAATTGTTTGCTGATGGAGCCGATGGAATAGCGCATCTCCGGCGTGGCCGGTTTTGCTGGTGTGAGCGTTGCCAGTCCATAGCCATGCGTGTAGGCAACCTTGCCGTCGAGCACTACTGCCACCGAGGCCGAGGGCACTCCGGTCTGCGAGAGCACCTGACCGGCGACTGCATCAATCTTTCCGCGCAGTTCAGTGGGCAGAGTATTGACGCTTTGCGCGGAACCGCAACAGCTCAGGAGCAGGGAAGTGAGGACAATAGCTGGAACGCGATGAAACTGCATGGTATTTCTCTCCAAAAAATCTTTAAACTGTGCGAAATCAAATGTAGCAGACCGCTATCCCAAAATAACGATTGGTGAAGATTACAGAAGATGGCTCTCGGCGATTGCCATGTTCCTGCGATATTCTGTCGAGGCATGAAGAAACTCGTTGAAGGCCACAGGCATTTCCTCGCAGAAGAGTTCCCGAAGAAGCGGGACAAATTTCATCGTCTGGCAGAGATGCAGGCACCGCGCTGGCTCTTCATCACCTGTTCGGATTCGCGTCTTGTCCCCGATCTTTTTTTGCAGACCGACCCCGGCGACCTCTTCATTATCCGCAATGCCGGCAACGTCATCCCGATGGATGCAGAGGTGGACGGTGTGACCGCAACCATCGAGTACGCGGTTGAAGTTCTCAAGGTGCGTCATGCCATTGTCTGCGGCCACTCGGACTGCGGTGCCGTCAAGGCTGCACTCGACAAGGAAAAACTCGTCAACCTGCCCAAGGCCAACCAGTGGCTGCGTCATGTGGAGGAGGCTTTTGCTTATGGAGCCGAGCATCTTGAGTCAACGAATGACGAGGCCGGACTGACCTCCTTCATTCACGCCAACGTCATCGCGCAGATGGAAAATCTACGCTCGCAGCCGTCCGTCGAGCGAGCGGTTGCAGAAGGCCGTTTGAGTATTCACGGCTGGTTTTATGACATCCTTAGCGGCGAGATTGAGGAGTATTCGCGGCAGGATCGGCGCTTTGTGAGGCTGGAAGAGCTGAAAACAATAGAGATATAAAGGCTTACGAGTTTAAATAGTTTTTTCTGGACAAACAGAAAATTATTTGGGTAATCTATCGCCAAATTCATTCTGAAGCAGTTATGTAATTGCAGTATCAGGCCCGCATCACCGGTTTAATGTTTCCCTGTCTTCCGGAGAACTCTGATTCACTCATGTCTGGGCTCCTGATCGGATCTCCAACCGGCTAACTTGTGCTGTTGCTGCCGGTCAACCAGAGCGTTTCCCCCAACCTTCCCAAAGAGGCCAAAACCATGAACTCCCCCTGTTTTACAAGAAGCCTGCTATCTCTTCTCTCTCCGTCGCTCTTTGCCCTTCTTATTACAACCGCGGTGTTCGCACAGACAACAGTAACTGAGGATCCAAACAAACAGATCAAGGATGAGCTTGATGCAACTCAAAAATTATTAACAGAAGCGAAAGCCGCTGCCGATAAAGCAGAAAAATCTGCTACAGCGGCAACAGATGCTGTGAATAAGTTAGAAGCGGCATCTAAACCCGCTGTGGTCATTATTGAAAGCCCTCTCTATGCCGGTGCTACAGAGGTTCAGGCCGTGAATGGAGAAGCCGGTAAGACCTATAAATTGTTGAAGAATGTCAAAGTGGATGAAGCCGGAAGCGGGATTGAATTATCCACGGCAAAAACCGCTACAGATAAGAGCCTTACTTTTTCCGTGTCCGCTCTTCATAAAGGCGATATCCTTCGAGTTGTGGAAGAGACAGCGAGCGCCAGTTCTAAGGACAGCCTGGTTACAGTTGAGCCCTCAGTCACTATGCCGCAAGGTGTGCAAACTCGCATGATTGTTGGATACCAGCAGGGTGGTGCGAATAGCTCTGATTCCGCAGGTAGAGTATTTCTCGACATATACACGAGTCGGCCACTTCCTTTCAAAACTATGATTCCGCTTCGCTGGACTGGAAACATCAGAGTTGGCAGTAGTTCGGTGGATGCTACTTCGACGGTGGGTAAATACGTCGCGGGCTTTAGCGGCAGCATAGGATCGCTGCAACTCAATCAGATCGCAAGCGTGGCGGAATTTGTTACCGGATTTGAGCATCAATTGAATCCACCTTCTGAGAACCTTGAAGGACAATCAGAAAATATGCCGCAGCGATTTATTCTTAGCGGCTTTGTTTTTTATGGAGCCAGTGGTTATCTCCAGAACTCCGAACTGAACCAGACCTTTGCTTTTCCGGCGAATAATACTCAGGCCTACGCGTTACTGGTAAATGCAGAAGCTTCCAATGCCGGGAGTATCGGGTCGCCAACCACAATCCCAACGACATGTAATTTCTCAGCATCTTCGAAAATTCCCAATGTGGCAGATAATTGCCAGTTCATCCAGTTTCACAAGCAACAGCCCTACTTTCCGCAGCAGTTATATGGCGGACTGAAGTTGGCTTCTTACAACCTGAATAAATCCGGAGCATGGTCTGACAATTCACCGGCACAAGTTTCAATTGGTTTTGGCGGGAATCAGGCAATCACGCGTAATCTTCGATTGAATACAGTAAAAATCGAGGGTTTTGTGCCAATGTATCTGCCCGCCTCCAATGCCGCCGCCTCTGCTCTTTCTCACATATATTTGTTTGGAACCTGCAACTTGGCTCTCAACCACGACAAATTTATCAACTCGGGGAATTACATTCCCCTCGACCCTATTAGCAAAGTGACCATCAATAATCTTGTAGTTACACCCGGCTCTGCGAATACATATGTCATTTCCAGTCGGCCTACGCCACAGGAAACATACAGTATTGGCGTTGGTGTTGATCTCTTGAAATTCCTGCCGAGTCTATTCCGATCTAACAAATAAAGGTCAGTTATCCTTCCTCCTCAGCAAGAGAGGCAAAGCCACCCCTTTCTGAGGAGGAATTTTTCTGAATGCCTTAAGGAAGCTCTGAACAAGTCTTGGTGTGCAGTGTTTTGAAAGGGCGCGGTTTTAACCGCGCCGCTTGACGGGTAAATGAATTCCTGGGCTTTAGCCCTCGAGTGAATGTATTTTCAACAGCTTACATCCCCTCGGCGGCTAAAGCCGAACCCTTTGATTGTGCGTCCATGGCGGGGCTGAAAGCCCCGCCCTTTCAAAACATCGCAAGAGCGGAACTTGTTCAGAGCTTCCTTAATGCGCGCTTGCTGTTGGCGGCTTGTGCGGATCAACCTTGTGAAAGAGCCATACCAGCGCAGCACATAAAAAAGCAATTAATGCCGTCCATTGGAAGATGTCCACAAAGGCCTTCAGTCGCGCCTGTTGCAGAATCATCATGTAAATCTCTCCATAGGCTCCTGCGCGCGCATTTCCCTTGCCGATTGCGGGAGCCAGAAAAATCTGCAGATTGTTCACGCGCTGTTGCAGCCAGTAGCTGGTCTGCGGAGCGCTGGCCACAATCTGCACCTGATGAAAGAGTGCGCGGCGTTCCAGCATAGTTTGCGAGATGGCAATGCCAACGGACCCGCCTAAATTCCGTAACAGATTAAAAATGCCCGTTGCATTGCCGATTGCCTGATTGCGCATATTGGAGTACGCCTGCGTTGAAATCGGCACAAAGACAAAAGTCATCGCAAAGCCGGAGATAACAATGGGAAGAATCATTGTGTATGGCCCCAGGCTCAGATTGACCGCGCCGAAGATCAGCGAGCAGACAGCAAAACAGACAAATCCAAAGGTCATGAGGATGCGGCTGTCAATCCGGCTGCCGAGAAAGCCGATGACCGGCATTCCCAGCATGGAGCCGATGCCGCGCGGTCCCACCACCAATCCGGCAGAAAGGGCCGTGTAACCCATGACCTCCTGATAGTAGAGCGGCAGCATCGTAAGGGTGGTGTAGAGAGCAAGGCCGAGAAGCGTTATCAGAAGGCATCCAATGGCAAAGTTCCAGTCCTTCAGGACGCGCAGATTCACCAGTGGATTTGGCGAGGTCCAGCTATGCCATACCCATGCCGCAAAGCTGACCACCATAATCACAAAGCCAACGCATATCCAGTTCGCTGAGAACCAGTCTGCCTCCTGCCCCTTGTCCAGAATGATCTGCAGGGAACCTGTCCAGAGTGCCAGCAGTCCCAGTCCGATGTTGTCGAAGGGGCCTGCTTTGGTATCGCGAATGTAGTGGGGATCTTTTACAAAGCGGCCAATCATCATGACGGCCAGCAGTCCCACGGGGATGTTGATGTAGAAGGCATAGCGCCAGCTATAGTTGTCGGTCAGCCAGCCGCCGAGCGTCGGTCCCAGAACCGGCGCTACCACGATGCCAAAGGCGTAAAAAGCCATTGCCGCAGGACGTTTTTTGGGCGGGAAGCTCTCCAGCATGATCGCCTGCGCCAGCGGTTGCAGAGCGCCGCCACCTGCTCCCTGCACCAGTCGTGCAAAGAGCAGCAGACCCAGCGAGTTGGCCGATCCGCAAAAGATCGAGGCGACCGTAAAAATGGTCACGCAGGTCAACAAAAAGCGCTTCCGGCCAAAGCGCAGGGAAAACCAGTTGCTTGCAGGCAGGAAGATGGCGTTTGCGACCAGATAGCTGGTCAGAACCCAGGTTGCTTCGCTGTTGGTGGCCGAAAGACTTCCGGCAATGTGCGGCAGGGCTACGGAGGCAATCGAGGTATCAAGCACCTCCATAAAGGTGGCCAGCATCACTGAGATGGCCACAATCCATGGGGCCCATTCGGCCAGGCGACTGTGGTGACCTGCCGAGTTCTCGCCGTTAGCCGCCGAAGTGCTCAAATGTGTTCCCAATCTCCAATGAATAGATGAAACATGGCCCAGTTTGGATTCTTACTTCTCGTCCCATGCAAAAGTCAGTGACAAGTTGGCACATCCAGTACAGTAAGAAAATCCCCGAATCTCTATTCTAACAGTTAAATCATAGAGCAGATGATAGATAGGATTAAGAGACTGTCAATATTATGAGTGCTGTCGAATCATTTAATCTTGACAGTAACTCACTCATATGTAATTCTGGTTCCGTCGAAAGTACTAGAATTCCCCGCGAGCGGGCACAGGCAGGTATCAGCAATGGGAAAGATAATCGGAATTGATCTTGGAACCACGAACTCAGTCGTCGCTGTCATGGAAGGCGGCGAGCCGAAGGTTATCCCCAATGAGGAGGGTGGTCGCACAACCCCGTCCATCGTAGGTTTTGCCAAGAGTGGCGAGCGTCTGGTCGGCCAGGTGGCCAAGCGTCAGGCCATCACCAATCCGGAGAACACGGTTTACTCCATCAAGCGCTTCATGGGCCGTCGCTACAACGAAGTCAACGACGAGATGAAGATGGTTCCCTACAAGGTCGTCCAGCAGGGCGATCACGTCGCCATTCTGGCGCAGGGAGCCGAGTACACGCCGCCGCAGGTTTCGGCGATGATTCTGCAAAAGCTCAAGGGCGCCGCAGAGGCCTACCTTGGCGAGAATGTCACCGAGGCGGTCATCACCGTTCCCGCGTACTTCAACGACGCACAGCGTCAGGCCACCAAGGATGCAGGCAAAATTGCCGGTCTTGACGTCAAGCGCATCGTCAACGAGCCGACAGCGGCAGCTTTGGCCTACGGCCTCGACAAGAAGAAGGACGAGACGATCGCCGTCTATGACTTTGGCGGCGGTACGTTTGATATTTCCATTCTCGAAGTGGGCGATGGCGTCATCGAGGTCAAATCCACCAACGGCGACACGCATCTGGGCGGCGATAACCTCGACCAGCGCATCGTGGACTGGCTCATCGAAGAGTTCAGGAAGGATGAGGGTCTTGACCTCAGTTCGAAGGGCAACGAGATGGCCCTCCAGCGCCTGAAGGATGCAGCCGAGAAGGCGAAGATTGAGCTTTCGACAGCCATTGAGTCGGAGATTAATCTGCCCTTTGTTACGGCAGACGCCTCCGGCCCCAAGCACTTGGTCAAGAAGCTCTCCCGCGCCAAACTGGAGCAGTTGGTCGGCGATCTTCTGGAGCGCTCGTTGGAGCCCTGCAAGAAGGCCATCAGCGATGCAGGAATTACCGCCGCGCAGATTGACGAAGTTGTGCTGGTTGGCGGGCAGACCCGTATGCCGCGTATTCAGGAGCTGGTCAAGCAACTCTTCGGCAAGGAGCCGCATCGCGGCGTGAACCCGGATGAGGTGGTTGCGATTGGTGCGGCCATTCAGGCTGGTGTGCTGGCTGGCGAGGTCAAGGATCTGTTGCTGCTCGACGTGACCCCGTTGACTCTGGCGATTGAAACGCTGGGCGGCGTGGCGACGACCATGATTCCGCGCAACACGACGATTCCCACCAAGAAGACGGAAACCTTCTCGACGGCTGCTGATTCGCAGACCGAGGTTGAGGTTCATGTGCTTCAGGGCGAGCGTCCGATGGCGGCGCAGAACCGCACTCTGGGCAAGTTCAAGCTGAGCGGCATTCCTCCGGCTCCGCGTGGAATTCCTCAGATTGAGGTGACCTTTGATATTGATGCCAACGGCATTCTCAACGTCACGGCCAAGGACACGGCGACGGGCAAGGATCAGAAGATTCAGATCACTTCCTCGTCGGGCCTGAGCAAGGAGGAGGTTGAGCGCATGGCCAAAGAGGCCGAGGCTCATTCCAGCGAAGACAAGGCCAAGCGCGATGAGATTGAGGCGCGCAATCATCTTGACTCGCTTGTCTACAACATCGAGAAGATGTTGAAGGAGAGCGGTGAAAAAGTGGCCGCAGCCGATAAGACCGAGGTGGAAGCAGCGCTCTCAGAGGCAAAAAAGACTCTGGAAGGTACTCCTACTGCTGCGGAACTCACGGCTGCGAACGAGAAGCTGACGGCAGCCAGCCACAAGCTGGCCGAGGCGCTCTACAAGGCCGCAGCCGCAGCGCCTCCGGCAGATGGAGCAGCGGCTGGCGAACCTGCCGCCGAAGCGAAGAAAGAAGAAGGCGTTATTGACGCCGAGTACGTGGACGTGGACGAAAAGAAGAGCTAGGGACCAGATATCCGGGCGTACTTGAAAGGCAGAGTCTCCGGTAGGAGCGATGAAGCGGGTGCCCCACATCTCTATTTTGAGATGTGGGGTCTTTGCAAAGATGTTGGGTCATAGCTTTCTTGCATCGTTTCGGCAGTTGTTTTGAAAGGGCGTGGCTTTAGCCGCGCCGCAAGAGGTAAGTAGGGAATCGGCTTTAGCCGACGAGGGAATGTGGATGTAGGAACAACATTCCCTCAGGGGCTAAAGCCCGGCATTTTTGTGGCGATATACGGCGTGGATAAAGCCACGCCCTTTCAAAACAAGAACGCGCCCGCTCAGAAAGGAATTAGGAGCAGGTCGCTGGGATCACAAGCCTTTGCATGAGAATTCTCTGCTATGTGAATTCTGCCGATAATAGACAATGCAGACAGATGCAGCGGGCGAACTGATACCTTAAGGGGAACTGAGCTAAAACAACATGCCGACCAACGCACAGAAGGACTATTACGCACTCCTCGGAGTTAAAAAGACGGCCACTTCGGATGATATCCGGAAGGCTTTCCGCAAGCTCGCCCGCAAATATCACCCCGACGTAAACCCCGGCGATAAAAAATCCGAGGAAAAGTTCAAAGAAATCTCTGAGGCGAACGACATTCTCTCTGATGAGAAGAAGCGCAAGGTCTACGACCAGCTTGGCTTCTACTCCGATCAGATTGACCCGGCGCAGGCAGCGGCTTATGCCCGCCAGCAGCAGGGAGGCAGTCCTCCGATTGATTTTGGCGGCTTCGACTTCTCCGGTTTTCAGGGCGAGGGACGCGGCTTCGGCGGCGGTGCTCAACAGCAGAGCAACCAATCAGGCTGGGGCGGCTTCCGCGATATCTTTTCCGGCATCTTCAGCGGCGGCGGCGGACAACAACAGCGTCCGCGCGGGCCCCAACCCGGCACCGATCTTGAATATGCAGTGAATGTAGACTTCTGGACCGCCATCAAAGGTGGAACAGCGCGTCTCTCCATCCAGAAGCAGGAGTTATGCCCCACCTGTCACGGTCACGCAGCCAGCGGCGGCTCCACCACCTGCCCGGAGTGCAATGGCAGCGGCCAGGTGACACAGATGGGCGGCAGAATGAAGTTTAATCTGCAATGCCCGCGCTGTAATGGCAGCGGCAAGGTTCAGGTCTCCTGCGTTACCTGTCACGGGGATGGAACCGTCACCCGCAACGAGCCGGTCGAGTTCCGCATCAAGGCCGGTACGCGCGATGGGCAGCGTATCCGACTGCAGGGGCGCGGCAATGCGGGCATCAATGGCGGTCAGGCCGGCGATCTTTTCCTCACCATTCGCATGGGGTCACATCCGGTCTTTCAGCGTGATGGGGATGACATCTTCCTCTCGGTTCCGGTGACGGTGGCCGAGGCATCGCTGGGCGCGAAGGTCGAGGTGCCGACGATTGACGGTCGCTCGCAACTCAAAATTCCCCCCGGCACGCAGAGCGGCCAAAAGCTGAGAATGCGGGAGCGCGGAGTTCCTTCTGCGGTTCGCGAGGGCACGCGAGGCGACCAGATTGTGACCGTCAATGTGGTGGTGCCGCAGCTTCACGACGAACGCAGCCGCGAGATTATGCGCGAGCTGGCGCAGTTACATACCGATGACCCACGCAAGGAGTTATTCAACAAGCTTTGATGGATAACCGGGCAATCAAAAAAGTGCATTCCCTCAGGGGCTAAAGCCAGCGCTTTTGGGGGGACTGGATGTACGGGCTGAGGCCCGTACCCTTCAAAGCGTTGTAGGATGGTATCGAAAAGAGCAGGAAGATGGCGACGAAAAGGAAATCCAAAGGCGCGTACATGATCTCGGCGGTGGCGGAGATGTATGCTATTCACCCGCAGACGCTTCGTCTCTACGAGCGCGAAGGACTGCTGAAGCCATCGCGCACCGAGGGCAACACGCGTCTCTACACCGATGAAGACCTGGAGCGGCTGGAGTTCATCCTCAATCTGGCCCGCGATCTCGGCGTCAATATTGCCGGCATTGCCATCATCCTGCAAATGCGCGAGCGCATGGAAGAGATGAACCGCCAGATGCAGAGTTTTGTCGAGTACGTCCGCACCGAGATGATCTCGCAGATTCAAAATGCAGCCCAGAGCAGCGCGCCGGGAGCGATGGTCCCCTTGCGTCGCCCGGTGATTGTGCCCCGGCCCGGAGCTACCATCTCCGCCAGGCAGGATTCCCGCCCGTCAAAACGCCGGTGATAAAGTATTTTTGACCCCGACTGCTGCACATCCCCTCTGAAAAGGGTCTAATAGAGTTACGCGGAGCAATCACCGCGAGAGTGAGTCATGTTCAAATTTGTCCTTGGTCTGGGTCTCTTCGGTCTGCTTACCTCCACCATCTATGCAGGAATGGTGGTGACCGGAGCCTTTGCCTATCTTCGCTCTCGCAGAAAAAACAAACTCAATCCCGACTACACGCCGCCGGTCTCGCTGCTCAAGCCGCTGCATGGTATGGAGCCAAATCTTGAAGCGCACCTTGAGAGTTTTTTCGAGCAGGATTACCCCTGCTACGAGATCCTCTTCTGTGCTCGTCAGGCCGATGACAAGGGCCTGCTGATGGCACAAAGGGTTGCTGCGCGTCACCCGAATATTCCCGTCCGCTTTCTTACCACCGGCGAGCCCAGGTACATCAACGCCAAGGTCCATTCGCTCGAACGGATGCAGGTTGCAGCCAGTCATGACATCTTCATCATCAGCGACTCCGACGTGCGTGTTACGCCGAATTACATTCGCGAAGTGGTTGCCCCTTTTGAAGAAGAAAAAGTAGGAGCCGTCACTTGTCCCTATCGCGGAGTGGCCGCAGGGGAGGGGCTTTGGGCGATGCTCGAAGCAGTGGGAATGTCCATTGAGATGACCTCCGGGGTGCTGGTGGCGCGAATGCTTGAAGGGATGCAGTTCACGCTTGGGCCAACCATGGCCGCGCGCCGCGAGTGCGTGGAGCGCATGGGCGGCTTCAGCCTGCTCGGCTCCTATTGCGCCGATGATTTTGTGCTGGGCAACGCCATTTACGAGCAGGGCCGCACTGTTATCCTCAGCGATCACGTCATTGACCACATGGTTATCAATATGAGCTTCATGGATTCCATCCGGCATCAGGTTCGCTGGATGAAGTCAACGCGCTTCTCGCGTCCCAAGGGACACTTCGGCACCTCACTTACCTTTAGCGTGCCCTTCGGAATTCTGGCTACGGTGGGTGCGGCTGGCCTTGGGTCTCCGGAGTTGGCGGCTGTCCTGCTTGGCTTCAGTGTAGGAACGCGGATTCTGATGGGCCTTATTGTCGGCGGGGGAGTGCTGGAAGACCCGGACCTGCTCAGGACCACACTGCTTTATCCATTGCGCGATGCAATGGGATTTGGATTCTGGGCAGCCAGCTATCTTTCGAACAAGGTTGTATGGCGGGGTGAGGTTTATGCACTTGCACCGGGTGGTCTGATGCGCTCGCTCTCCAACAAGGCGGAAAGCAAGCGCACCGAACCCGCTCTTACTGCTTAGTGTTGATGGGACTGTCCGTGTAGAGAATCTTCTCGCCCATCTCATGCACGTTGTAGAGCCTTGCACCCAGCAACTGTTCAACATGCGGCTTGGCCTTAAGCGGGACAAAGAGCCAGTGGCGCTCATTTGTACCCCAGATGCGAACCAGTTCTGCGTCATCAATAAAAATCTTTGGAGCATCGGGATAATACGATCCCCACAGCATCGAACTGGTGCGCCCATTCACAATGAGTGCGTCCTTCTTCAACTTGGGGTGGGTATAGAAGACCGCCGAGGAGCTATCCGATTGATCTCCGTAGAGAACCAGTTGATCGCCCTCATGTGCGTTGGTGTTGATGACCTCAGCCAGATGCTCGCTGGAGAGCATCGGCGAAAAGCGTCCATAGGCAATCTGCGCTGCTATCAGAAAAATGCCGCAGGTCAGTGCCACGGCCAGCGTCGCTGCAAAGTGCTTTGAGCGCCTGCGCAGGAGCCATGCTGTCAGCGGGCCAACCAGCAGGGTAATTGCTGCAATCACCGCAGGCAGGCGCAGAGCGGCAAAGCTCTCGCCGGTCAAATCAAAGAGCGAGGACATGGAGAGCGTGTAATCCCCCACGCCGCGATGAGCAATCAGCGTTCCGATGTCGGCCACAAAGGGCAGATTGCGCGACTGCCACAATCCCCAGCCGATGGCCACAGCCGCGAGCAGGCCAATCACGGCAAAGGCCGTTTGTGAGATGCGAATCCAATCCAGCGCGCGCTTGTATTTTTTGGGATTTTCTTCGACGGCTGCAATCACTCCGCTGATCAGCAGGATCAGTGGCAGGTAGACCGGCCAGGTGTAGTACTCCTGATTGGTCGAGAGCGAGAAGAAGGCCATCACGATGCTGGCAAACAGAGCCAGCAGCCAGTTGGTGCGTTGTTGGAACTTAAGCCGGAGGACGTAGCTGGCTACATCTTCGCGGACGGCATTTTCCAGATAGAAATCCACTGTCTGTCCTGCATCCTTTCTCAGATGCGAGAGCCAGTTATGTCTTGTCTGCCATGCCACGAGGAGCGCTGCCGGAGCAAACAGGCTCCACGGAAAGAGCCATACGATGTGCAGAACCCAGTAGAGCCCGAACGGAAGCCGGTTGTAGTCATGCGGATAGCGCGTTCCCAGAAAGCGCATCACATGCTCATTGATGAAGTAGAAGTAGGCAAAGCCGTGGATATTGCCTGGAGTGGGAATATTACCGAGCGGATGGCCGTGGTCCGGATTTCTCAGCGCTGCCATAATGTGCCACGGAGCCGCAATCAGCAGGTAGAGCAGTCCACCGCTGAAGAGGTTCAGCGTACGCCAGCGCCGCCATTGGCCGCTCAGCAACAGCAGAGGAACAATCGCCGCAACCGCAAAGATGGGTGCAATCAGCCCCTTGGTCAGGGTCGCCAGTGCCAGTGCAATCCACGAAAGGTAGAAGCGGTTTGGCCGTTGGCTCTCAAGCCCGGTCAGGAAGAAGTAGAGCGCGCTGATAAGGAAGAACGAGAGCAGCGACTCCGGAATAAAAAATCGCGTAAACAGAAAGGTTCCTGTTGCCGTCAGCATTCCCAGCGCCGTATAGAGCGCAGCGCGGTCGCCATAGGCGCGTCGGGCCCAAAGCCAGCCAATCCAGATGCAGCCCAGAATGCCGAGAACTCCCGGCAGATGCGTAGCAAAGGCATTCTCGCCGAAGACGCGGTAGAAGCCTGCCACTATCCAGTACGGAAGCGGCGGTTTTTCAAGATATCGGATGCCATTGACCTTCAGTGTGACCCAGTCGCCGCTCTCGGCCATATGGGCCGCAGCCTCGGCGTGGGTAGCGTCGGCGTCGTCGAGCAGAGGGGGCCAGGAGGCAGCAGCCAGATAAATGACGGCAAAAAGCGCAAGAATCAGTGTCCATGCGAACAGGGGGGTAGGGAATCTACGCGTTGTGTGCGCGTCGGGGGCTTGACTGTTCATATCGTTTAGAGGATATCAGCCTTCGACCCAATGGCGTGTAACAGAATCCACGCATTTTGGTTCAAAATCGTGTATCTTCCAAAGCGTAACCATCCTTTCACGCAAACAGAGTTCAATGCAGACATTCGCAGCGATTGATATCGGTTCCAACTCCTGCCGCCTCAAGATTGCCCGGGTGGTAAATCATCGGCTTAAATTAATCCACGAGGACCGCGAGGTCACGCGTCTTGGCGCCAGCGTCTTTGAGACGGGCCTTGTCAGCCCGGATGCCATGGCCAACACCCTGCGTGCCCTCAAGCGCTTCCAGCGGGCCATTCAGGCTAATGGCGTGGACAAGGTTCGCGTTGTGGCTACGGCTGCCATGCGCGATGCCAGGAACGCTCAGGCCTTTGTCGCCTGGGCCAAGGCAGAAACCGGTTGGGATGTTGAGATTATCTCCGGTCTCGAAGAGGGTCGCCTCATCCATCGTGGGGTAATGGGTACAGAACAGGGCGTTGGTGGTCGCGTCATTCTGATTGATGTCGGGGGCGGAAGCTGCGAAATCACGCTTTCGGTCAAGCAGAAAATGGTCGAGACCATCAGCCTCCCGATTGGCGCCGTCCGACTGACGCAGGAGTTTTTACCGGACGACCCGCCCACGGAAGAGGATGTCCACCGGCTGCATCAGTTCATCTCGCGGGAGCTTCGCCGCGCTCATCGCAGGATTCAGCCCAGCCGCATTTCCCTGGTGATTGCAACCTCCGGCACAGCGGCTGCGTTGTGTGATTCAGGCAGGGCAATCGCCAAGCCATCGGATCGGGAAGGGATTGCAAAGAGCAAGGTCGGAATCACCTCCACCCGCTCCGTTCGCCGCATCGCCAACAAGCTGGTGAAACTGCGTAATGAGGAGCGCGCAGCCATCCCCGGCATAGGTCCTCGCCGCTCCGAAATCATTATTGCCGGTGCGCTGGTCTACGCTCAGTTGCTGGAGTCCTTCGGCCTGCCCGGCTTTCGTTACTCGGACCTCGGCCTGCGCGACGGTGTTCTGGCACAGATGCTTGCCGAGCAGGATTCGCGCACCAGCGAGCACAAAAAATTCGAGCAGGAGCGCTGGGATTCTGTTCTTGCCACCTGTCGCCGCTATGGCGTGGACCCCAAACAGGCTGAGCCATTCCGCTATCATGCCGCCCAGCTCTTTCGCGAACTTGAGTCCCTGCACAAGCTTCCCGCTGAATACCTGACATGGATTGAGAGTGCGGCCATGCTGCGCGATATCGGGAAATTTCTCAACCATCAGGGACATCATCGCCACACGCAGTACATTGTGGCTGCCTGTGAAATCTTCGGCTTTACGCGCCAGCAGCGCACCATTGTCTCGGCCATTGCGCGTTATATGGGCAAAACGCGACCGCAGCCGACAGATCGCGCCATGCGCAATATCCCGCCCGAAGAGCATGAAAATGTGAAGAAGGCGATCGTGCTGCTAAGGCTGGCTGTGGCGCTCAATCAGGACCGGGCCAGCGATGTTCTCAAGGTAAAGAGCAGCGTCTATCCCAAGCGCGTTTTGATGCAGTTGAGCCCAGGTTCAACCGGTGCGGAACTCGAACTTTGGTCTCTGCGCAAAGAGGCCGATTACTTCCGCGAGGTCTTCCGCCGCGAGCTCTTCGTCGCGCTGCGGTAGAGCGCGCGTACCATTCGTGGGTCGAGCAGCCAGTTCAGTGTGCTCGGTCTGCGCGAGAGGTCCACGCGGGCAACGCCGGCCTTCCGGAGGCGCACATTCGCCTTGCCTTCGCGGGCAATCAATTGTGTAAGAAAAGCCTGTAGATTAGGGTTGTGGCCGACCAGAAGCACATTTTCCATGAGTTTGTACTCCTCAATCAGCCTCTCGAAGTCGGCAGTTTTTGCTTCGGGCGAGAGTGCTTCAGTGACCAGCATGGGCTGCTCGTAACCCACTTCCGTCGCTACAAGCTGAGCCGTCTGCAAGGCGCGCTTCAGCGGGCTTGACGCCACCAGATCAAACTGCAAATTGAGAGCATTCAGCACTCCTGCAACTTGCAGGCACTGTTCTTTTCCCTCTTTGATCAGGCCGCGTTTCCTGTCAAGAGTAGCGTTCTCGCGTGGTGTTCCGGCATTGGCATGACGCATAATATATAGATTCATCAACGACTTCCTTCCTTCAGTTGCAGTGGGGAGAGCAAGGCTTCCGGCGGTCAGGTTTTTCGCCGCTGGAGTCACTCCAAGCTGAAATTAACACGATTGTAACAATTTTGGGAAGGGAAGTCATTCACCGGCAGCGAGCGAAAAAAACAATTACCTGTTCGGCGAGGACTACTGCCTGCTGCTTAGATAGTCAACCAGCATCAGCAGCAGTGGTGTCAGCATGGCGGCATCGGCAGCCACCCGCAGGGTCATTGTTGCCCAGTGACCACGGCGCCGGTCTATGACAAAAAGTAGAAAGGCGCTGATAGCCGCGATGCCTGCCAATTGTTCGCCTGTATAGAGAGCAACTGTCGTCAGCGGAATCGCCAGCCACAAGGAATATTTCGATACGATGGCAGAGAGCCTGCGGCGATCAATGGTAGTGCTTTCCCATACCTCAATTGCCCAGCAGTTCAGCCATGCCACCAGCGCAAAAGCCAGCACCGGGATCAGGCTGCCTGTATTCGATGGATCGAGCCGCGACCAGGTGGGCACAGCCGTGGCCAGTGCAAAGATCAATCCAACGATCATCTCCTTGGGCAGATGCAGCTTTCCGCGCAGATGAACCCCGATAAAGTAGACGATGGCGATGGCAAACAGGGCTGCATCCTCTCGCATGGCCTGATACGGCATCTGGAAGAGGGCAAGATAGACAATTGTTCCCAGAACCAGTACGGCAGCTACCAGAAACATCCGCCAATGGTTCTTGTGGAAGATGTGCCGTTTGCGTATATCCTCCTGCTCCAGCAGGACGTCGAGCAAGCGATCCGAGACGTAGACCAGCCATGTTCCCAGAGCGAGAATTGCCAGTGTCGCCGGGGGCAGTTGCAGACTGCTTCCGCGGGCAAAGGCCCACGCCCACAGCGCGACAATAGACGGAGCATCGAGTCCCAGCAGATGCCAGTACTCAAAGATGCGCGGGAGTCGCAAGGGGCGTCGAACAATCTCGTTATACGACTTTGTCTTCAAAAACATTGTTATTGATTGTATGCAGAGAAGCTTCCTCGGCATAATCCTTTGAATAGAATTATTTTTGCTTGTTTGAGGGCGCGGGAATTCTGTCTACAGATTCCTTCCCCTCGGCCAGCAGCATCAAAAACTCCTGAGCGTTGAATTTTACTGCGTTTTTATAGAGCACGTTTGCAGCGACATACCGGTCATCCTCCAGAATGCGGGATTTTTCCGTATCGGCCAGATAAGCGGACAGAATCTCTTTTTGAATTCTCTGCCTGATCTGCGTATCGCGAATTGGGAAGACCACCTCGCAGCGTTCGAGCAGGTTTCGTGGCATCCAGTCGGCGCTGCCACAGTAAATCTCCAGATCGCCGCCGTTGGCAAAGCTGAAGATGCGGCTGTGTTCCAGAAAGCGCCCAACCACCGAGCGCACCCGAATCCGCTCACTCAGTCCCGGTACTCCTGCCCGCAGAGTGCAGATGCCGCGAATAATCAAATCCACTTCTACGCCTGCTTTTGAGGCAGCGTAGAGCGCATCAATCACGCTGGTTTCGAGCAGGGAATTCATCTTCGCAATAATGTGTGCCGGTCGTCCGGCTTTGGCGTGGTCCCGCTCGCGCTGAATCAGCCGGATAAAGGTTTCAGCCATGGTTAGCGGAGCCACCAGCAGCGGACTGTAATCATCACTCTCGGAGTGCGCCGTCAGGTAGTTAAAAACCGAATGGACTCGCTCGCCGATAGCCTGATCCGCTGTCAGCAGGCTCAGGTCGGTGTAGAAGCGCGCTGTATCCGGGTTGTAGTTGCCGGTGCCCAGATGGCAGTAGCGGCGTGTCACTCCATCCTCGTCGTGGCGAACCAGCATGGAGAGCTTGCAGTGCGTTTTCAGTCCTACTACGCCGTGGAAGACCTGCACTCCGGCATCCTCCATATTGCGCGCCCAACGAATATTCGATATCTCGTCAAAGCGGGCCAGCAACTCCACAACTACCGTCACTTCCTTGCTCAGAGCGGCCTCTGTCAGCGCCTGAAAAATGGGTGAATCCGAGCTGGTGCGGTAGAGCGTCTGCTTGATGGTCATCACGCGGGGGTCGCTTGCCGCCTGCTGGATAAAGGCCACCACGCCGTCATAACTATCAAAGGGATGGTGCAGCAGGATGTCGCGTTGTCGCAGGTCTTCGAAGAGGTCGTTTGCCTTGCGGCTCAGTGCCAGAGGTTTCGCGACAAAGGGCTTGTACTTCAAATCGGGGCGGGGAATCTCTCCGGCCAGCGACATCAGCCGTGACAGGTTGACCGGCCCATCGGTGCGATAGACCTGTGATGCGTCCAGTTCAAAGTTCACCCGCAGGCGGTCTACCGTTTCGGCATCGGCAGTTTGCTCAATTTCGAGCCGGACGGCATCACCCTTGCGTCGGTTGACCAGCTCCGAGCGGACGCTTTCCATCAACGAACGTGTCTCTTCCTCCTCAAAGTAGAGGTTGGAGTTGCGAGTGACCCGAAAGGCCGAGCGCGAAACTACCTCGTAGCCGCGGTACATCCCGGCGGCATGCTGCTCAATCAAATCATGCAGAAACAGATAGTCGTAGCAGCCCTCTTTCGAAGGCAGATGGATAAGTCGCGGCAGAGTACGGGGAATTGTGACCACACCCATCACCAGGCCGCCTGCTCCTTTGCGCTTGCGGCGCAGCATCAGCGCCAGGCACAGTGCCTTGTTGAGCACGCGCGGGAAGGGATGGCGCGGGTCAATCGTAATGGGAGTCAGCAGTGGGTCAACTTCGCGCAGATAGAAATCCGTAGCGTGTTGTTGTGCGTCGTCTGAGAGTTCCTTCCAGCGCAGCACGCGGATGTTGTTGGCGCGCAGGGCTGGCAGCAGTTGCTCGTTCCAGCAGCGGTACTGGCCGGCGACAAACTCCTGCATTTCGGTATTGAGTGCGGCGAGAGTCTCTTCCGGTGTCAGGCCGTCAAAGCCGGGCTCGTCGAAGCCGTCTTCGATGCGTTGGAGCAGTCCTGCCACGCGAATTTCAACAAATTCATCCAGATTGCTGGCTGTAATGGCAAGAAACTTGACGCGCTCGAGCAGCGGGTTGGAGGCATCTTCAGCCTCTTCCAGCACCCGCCGGTTAAAGTTCATCCAGGAGGTATCGCGCCCCGAGTAGAGATGCTGTCCTGTATGTTTGTTTGCCATCGCGGATTCCCTGTCTCCTGCCGAAAGAAGAGTTTACAGGATAGTTGATACAGTAGCCGAGGGTTCTTCGATATGAATTGAGTGCAAATTTGGAGTCAAAATGCAAGTGTTGACTCCGCAGAGGTACTGATGGAGGATTAAACTTAGAAGCCTTTTCGGAAGGGGCGTGGCAATTTGAAGTCGTGCAGGGCCACCCTCCCTGTTGGTCACGATGATTTTTTCCGGTCGGTTTCCGGTATGGAGAGAAGCTATATGAGTAGTGCGAATTGCGGCGAAGAGTTTCAGGCAAAGATTGGCGAAGCAGCCTCGAATATGTACCAACTGGTCATTCAACTTCTCTCGAAGGAAGAGGATGCCGTCTCTGTCGTCGAGAGCTTTGTGGCCGGGCTTGAGGTTCGCAACTCCGAGGACTGCAAGAGTTCAAGAATCAAACTCATCAACGAAGACGGCTCGCATGTAGAGGTTCTTGCGACGGAGGCGAACGACTCGCAGGCCCGTCTGGAATCCAAACGCCGCCTTGTTGCCACGGCTCTCAAGCGGCTTGCGGCACGGGACGCCAATCTGCTGGCTGTACCGGATATTGCTGCCAAAACCAGAAAAATCTGCGTGGATTGCGAGGATCTTGCCGCATCCGGGATTACGCACGCTGTTTTTGAAGACCTTCTGCATGGAACGCGCAGCGCTCAGGTGCGAGCGTGGCTTGACGGTCTGGACCCGGTGACCCGCACCGTCTTTGTACTGCGTGCGACGGCTGGTTTCAGTTCGGCAGAAACAGCGCAATTGCTGGTGGCGAACGGGGGTGCTGTTGCGGCAGGCTGGACGCAGGCTGCGGTCAGCAATACCTATCGTGCCGGACTCTGCTCGCTGGCAGCAAGCGTGATCCAATCGGCAGGGCGTGCATAATCCGGTGCTGCTACCGTTCTATGCTGCATTTTTTTGAATTCCTGAGCAGCCCGACAGCATCCAACAAGAGATAATGGAGTTACGCCGGAATTTTTCCAATTTTTTCCGGGCCATTTTTCCCGAAGTCCGTTTTTCGAAGGATGATGAGTGCAGTCTGAATCAGGTTTAATCGAAAGAATCCCTGCCCGGGCATCGAAGCTTGTATTGGTGCTCTGCCTGCTTGTGACGGGCACGCTGGGAGCACAGGCACCGGCTGGCTTTCGCGGCAGTGTCCCAGAGGGCAAGGCCACGGCAGAGACGCTCTCGCTCTCGCTTGACGATGCCATCGCTCGCGGTCTCAGGCATAATCTCGGCATCCTGCTCAGCTCGGCCTCGAACGCAGCGGCCAGCGGCCAGCGGTTGGAGCAGTTGCAGAGTCTGCTGCCTCGCGTGGATGCCTCGGCCAGTGCCAACGTTCTTCAGACCAATTTGCAGGCACAGGGATTGCGTGTTCCCGGCTTTCCTGCGGTTCTTGGTCCCTTTGGCTACTCGGACATTCGCGGAACGCTGAACTGGCAGATCGTCAATGTGAATTCGCTGCAAAATTATCTGGCTTCGCGCCACAACTTTGCTGCATCCCAACTCTCGCTCGAAGATGCCCGCGAACTGGTGATTCTCACGGTCGGCAATGCGTATCTGCTGGTGATAGCCGATGAATCCCGCGTTGAGAGCACCATGGCTCAGGTGGCCACTTCAAAGTTGTCGCTCGATCAGGCCGAGGCCAATCATCAGGCCGGTACTGCTCCTTTGCTCGATGAACTGCGCGCCAGGGTGGATTACCAGACGCAGCAACAGGCGGAGATTGTCGCGCGCAATCAGCTTGAGAAGGACAAACTCGCACTGGCGCGCGCCATCGGGCTGCCGCTCGACCAGAAGATAGCTCTCGCGGACAGCGCACCCTACTCAGCACTGGATGCGGTTGAAGTTCAGGCCGCCATTCAGCAGGCTCTCTCCCAGCGCAGGGATTTGAAGGCGCTCAAGGAGCAAGCCATCGCTGCCGGCAACGAGCGCAAGGCGGCAACGGCGGATCGTCTGCCTGTCGTCAAGGCGGAGGGTGATTACGGCTACATCGGCATCAATCTGAACAACTCGCATGGAACCGGAGATGCCTCGGCCTCTCTGAGTGTGCCGGTTTTTGCTGAGTTGCTCTTGCGCGGCGAGGCTCGCATTGCGCAATCGCAGCTTGATACCAAACGCGACCAGCTTGCCGACGCCCAGGCGCAGGTCGAGGCCGATGTCCGCGATGCTCTGCTCGACATTCAATCGGCGCAAAAACAGGTTGAGGTGGCGCACTCGAATGTTGAACTCGCAACCGAGGCTCTCACTGAATCCCGCGAGCGTTACAAGGCGGGTGTCAGTGACAACCTGAGTGTCTCGCAGGCTCTGCAATCCCTGGCTCAGGCCAACGATCAGTATGTCAGCAGCCTTTACCAGCACAATCTGGCAAAACTCTCTCTGGCCCGCGCGCTGGGTGTAGCCAGCAACTACCGGCAGTACATCGGAGGAAAGTAAACGTGACGGAGCCCAATCCAGCCACAGCAGGAGCAAAGAACGACGGCCGCAGGAGGCCCATCTTTTTCGTAATCCTCGGCGTGATCGTAATCGCTGCGGGAGTCTTCTGGTATCTTTCCACACTGGTCGAGGATACTGATGACGCGCAGATATCAGGCCATCTCATCCAGATCAGTTCGCGTATTTCCGGACAGGTTGTCAAGGTCAATGTGGATGAGAACCAGTATGTAGCAGCAGGCACCGTTGTAGCCGAACTTGATCCCAGGGATTATCAGGTGGCAGTCCAGCAGGCGGAAGCCAATCTCGCCAGCGCTGTAGCAAATGCCACAGCAGCCGGTGTCAATGTGCCGCTCACCGAGGTCAATACCGGCAGCAATCTGCGCTCGGCCAGTGCCGATCTGAGCGGTTCGCAGGCCGCCATCCAGCAGGCTTTGCGCCAGCTTGATGCGGCTCAGGCGCGCATTGCAGTCGCCAGAGCCAACAACGACAAGGCGCAGGCCGATCTGGCTCGCTACACGCCGTTGGTTCAGAAGGATGTCATCAGCAAGCAGCAGTATGACGCCGCCGTCGCCGCCGCTGATGCCGCCAAAGCCTCGCTGGTGGATGCACAGGCAAACAAACAGGCAGCGCAGGAGGCGGTCAAGCAGGCGCGCGACCGCTCCACGCAGGCCGAAGCCGGTCTTCGCTCAGCCGAGACGGCTCCCAAACAGGTAGCAGTGCAGGAGGCTCGTTCCCGGCAGGCTCAGGCGCAGGTGGCTCAGGCTCAGGCAGCGCTCGATCAGGCCAGACTGAACCTCAGTTACACCAAAATCGTCACGCCGTTAGCCGGTATCATCACGCGCAAGAGTCTGGAACTGAATCAGAACATCTCCGTCGGCACTAACCTGATGACACTGGTTTCGCTTGAGGATATGTGGGTGACGGCCAACTTCAAGGAGACGCAGCTCAAGCATATGCACGCCGGGCAGGATGTCTCCATCAAGGTGGATGCAACGGGCCGCACCTACTCGGGCAAAGTCACGCAGATAGGCGGCGCAACCGGTTCTGTCCTTTCGCTATTCCCGCCAGAGAACGCAACCGGAAACTACGTGAAGGTGGTGCAGCGCGTCCCGGTCCGCATTGATTTCACAGACAGGAATGAGGACAAGGACCATCAGCTAAGGCCCGGTATGTCGGTCATTCCCAAGGTACGCATCAAGGAATAAGCGGCTTTATTCCCGGAGAAAAAGGGAGAGTGCCGACCGGCATTCTCCCTTTTCAATTCTTTGCTATTTTTCCACCCGCCCCCACGCTGTACCATGTTGCTGATATGCAGGTACTCACTTCAGAAGAGATGCGCGCAACCGACCGCCGCACCATCGAGCAGCACGGAATCCCTTCGCGTGCGCTCATGGAGCGGGCCGGGAGTGCCGTCGCATCCTTTGCCTTGCAGCATTTCCAGCTTGCCCGGCGCATTACGGTGATGGCCGGGGGCGGCAACAATGGCGGTGACGGGCTGGTTGCTGCACGAATGCTTGCGGCAGCCGGGCGCGCTGTGACGGTGTTGATGCTCGCAGCCAGAGATCGCCTCAGCGAAGATTGCGCTGTCATGCTGGAGGAGTTAGGGCAGGAAGCGATCTTCTGTTCCACACCTGCCGAGTTGGCCGCCCATCGGGACAAAATCAGTTCAGCCGATTTGATTGTAGATGCGCTGCTTGGCACCGGCTTCAAGCCCCCTCTGCGCGAACTCGCAGCCGCAGCCATTGCGATGGTTGCGGCAACCGACGCTCCGGTTCTTGCCGTTGATCTGCCTTCCGGATGGGATGCCGACTCTACCCAGCAGGCAACAGGCCCAGCCATGCCTGCCGATGCGGTGCTTACCTTTACTTCGCCCAAGACCGCGCATGTTTATGGAATGTTGACCCGTCGCTGGACAGACCCCATTGCCGTTGTCCCCATCGGTTCTCCGGCAGAGGCCATCCAGAGTGCTCGCCGGCTCCATTGGGCCGGAGGTTCTCTAGCGATAGCGCAAAAGCCCCGCCGCATAGACGCCAACAAAGGCAGCTTTGGCCACGTTCTGGTTCTGGGCGGCTCTCCGGGAAAGATTGGCGCACCGGTGATGGCGTCAATCGCTGCTCTGCGTTCCGGGGCTGGACTGGTCACACTGGCTGTTCCGGAGAGCCAGCGGGTGCTTGCCGCCGGTTTTCACCCGGAATTGATGACTTACGGCCTTCGCGAGAGCCGTGTCGGCACCATCAACGAGCGCAACCTCGAAGACCTCAGTCCGCTGATTCAGGGCAAGACGGTCCTTGCCCTTGGCCCCGGAATGGGGGTGGACGATGAGACGACAGCATTTGTAGAGGGCGTCTGCAGCCACACCTCGCTGCCGCTGGTTCTCGATGCAGATGCGCTCAATGTGCTGGCGAAGCGTCCCCGAGTGCTCAATGCAGCCGCCAAACGCAGTTCGCTGGTGCTCACTCCCCATCCCGGCGAAATGGCACGTCTCACGGGGTTCAGTGTCGCCGAGGTGCAGGCAGACAGAGAAGGCGTTGCCGGCAGATTTGCTATAGATCACAATTGCATTCTTGTCCTCAAGGGCTGGCGGACGATTGTTGCTCACCCGTCGGGTGAAGTGGCAGTCAACACCACCGGCAACCCGGCCATGGCCAAGGGCGGCAGCGGAGACACGCTTACCGGACTGATTGCGGGCCTTCTGGCGCAGCATCCGGAGCAGCCCGGAGCGGCTGTTGAAGCAGCGGTCTGCCTCCACGGGCTGGCCGCAGACTTTGCCACCCGTGCCGGGGATGAGCACACGGCTCTGGCCACGGATGTGCTCGAACATCTTTTTTGTGCATTTCGCTATCAGACCTTAACCAAAGGCGGGTATGTTTACCTACAGGGAGCAGCGCAGGCCGCATCCCAGCCAGAGAGCCGGAGAGGGAGCCGCCCATGACAACCGGATTCATTCAGGACAGCGCTCACGTCTTTGAGACCGCCAATAATCTGGATACCATCGAGGTGGGTCGCGAGATTGTTTCGCTTCTTTCTCCGCCCATGCTGATGATTCTGCGCGGAGACCTCGGTGCCGGCAAAACGACTCTGGTGAAGGGAATTGCTCAGGCTCTTGATGCCGCCGAGCCTGACGAGGTTACCAGCCCCACCTTCACGCTGGTTCACGAGTACGATGGCACCCGCGCAGGCAAGCCCATCACTCTTTACCACATGGACGTCTACCGGCTGGAGGGCGAGCGCCAGTTGGAGTCTCTGGGACTCGACGACATGCTCACCGAGGACGCAATTGTGCTGGTGGAGTGGGGAGAAAAGTTTGCTTCCATCCAGAAGAAGTCCAACGGAGAGATTTTCATTGAAAATATCGGCGGCGATACCCGCAGAATTACTGTCACCCTGAAGGATTAGCGAGGTACTCAAAAGTTAAAGTGATAGATTAGGTTGTTATTAATAAATATGATTACTATGAATAGTTTATATGGTACATCTCACGTGATAGATGAATGTTTTGGGTGAGATATTTTGAGACGAATAGGCAATTTCCACAGGGGGTCACAATCTCCAAATGGAGGTAGCTCCGTGATTATTTCCACAGGCATGAAAACTGTTTTGAAGGTTCCGGGTGGAAATGCTATAGCTAGGCCGGATATTCAAGCCCGACAAAATGAGTCCAAATATTCGTTGCCTTCAGTGAGGCATGCCGTTTGCTTGGTTGAAAGCATACCTCAGGCTCTAGTAGCCCATGATGTTGTAGCCGCAATCAACGTAGATCGTCTCGCCGGTTACGGCTGAGGCCAGATCGCTCACCAGAAACAGCGCTGTTCCGCCAACTTCGCTCTGTTCGACATTGCGTCCCAGTGGAGCGCGCTCGGCGTGAATCTTGAGCAGGTCGCTCAATCCGCCGATGCCGCGTGCTGCCAGCGTCTTGATGGGGCCGGCAGAGATAGCGTTGACGCGAATCTGACTCGGTCCCAGGCTCGATGCCAGATAGCGCACCGTCGCTTCCAGAGCAGCCTTGGCCACTCCCATCACGTTGTACTTGGGGACGACCTTCTCGGCGCCGTAGTAGCTCAGGGTCACAATGCTGGAGCCTTCACTCATCAGCGGGGCAGCGGCACGCGACACGGCAATCAGTGAGTAAACGCTGACATCGTGCGCAATCCGGAATCCCTCGCGACTGGTCAGCAGAAAGTCGTTCTTCAACTCTTCAGCAGGAGCGTAGGCGACGGCGTGGATGAGGATATCCACCTTGCCGTAGCGCTCTTTGAGTTGCGCAAAGACATTATCAATCTCGTCGTCGTTCGAAACGTCGCACTGAAAACCTTCTGCCCGGGGCAAATCGGCGATAAGTTGCTCGCACTCGTTTTTGAGGCGTTCGTTCTGATAGCTGACGGCCAGGGTGGCTCCAGCCTCCTGCAGTTTCTGGGCGATACCCCACGCAATGCTGCGCTGGTTGGCCATCCCGAAGATCACTGCAACCTTGCCTGTGAGATCAATCATCTTTCTACGCATCCTCCAAAAATCGTAGTGCTGCCGGGGAACGGCAGTTGCGTCAAATTACCGCAACCTTTTAAGGATATCAGCAGAAGAGCAGCTAAATCGTATAGAAGCAAACTGTTGGGGTGAACCGGCGTTCATGCTGTCATCCGGAGATTGATTTACCCGCCCAGATCCACCAGACGAACCTCGCCCAGTTCGCGATTCAAGAAGCGCGAGCCCAGACGCTTGAACTTTTCAACCGAGTCTGTCGCGTAGAAGTGCAACTCCGCCGGCTCCGTTGCGGGCAGGCTTGCTGCGGTGGAAGAAACCATCTCCGCAGCAGCGCGGGCCGTCGCTTCCGCCGAATCAATCACCTTCATTCCGCGGGGAACCAACTCCTCAAGCAGCGTTTTCAGGAGCGGATAGTGTGTGCAACCCAGAACAAGAGTGTGCGGAGTAAACTCTTTGATTACAGCTTCCTGTACAAGTTCCTTCAAGTAAATTCCAGCTACCTGCCGCGTAACTGGATGGTCAATCCAGCCCTCTTCCACCAGCGGAACCAGCAGTGGGCAGGCCTTCTCCAGGGTTCGCACTCCGCGTCGCGCACAGGCCGCAGCGTAGGCGTGGCTCTCGACGGTGGCGGCAGTGGCAATTACGGCCACATCGCCCTTTTGCTTTGCTGCCTCGGCTGCGCCTGGCTCGATCACCCCCAGCACCGGAACCTTGACGGCGGCTCGAATTGCATCCATTGCCAGAGCGCTGGCCGTGTTGCAGGCAATCACCAGATAATCCGCGCCGCGCTCCTCAACCAGAAAGCGAGCGCTCTCCACTGCGTAGCGTGCGATGGTCTTTTGCGATTTGGAGCCGTAGGGAAGCCGGGCCGTATCGCCGATGTAAGTAAAGCGAGCGCTCGGCAGGTGCTCAATCAGCGCCCGTAGTACTGTCAGCCCGCCGAATCCTGAGTCAAATACGCCGATAGAAGTAGTTGTTGTCATGGTTGTTCCGTTCCGGAATCGCTGGTCAGGTAGGTGCGTTCCAGATCAATGTGTCCTGCCAGCGTTTCGTGTGCCTGTCCATCCACCAGAAAGCGGACCTGCGCGATGCGTGGGTTACTGGCCCGGAGGGTGGAGCAGATCGAGAGCACCGTCAGCGTCTCCGTCTCCAGGCCCGAGGGGTGGGTTTCAACAAAGTGCTTTTTCAGGTTGACGACGGCCAGCAGAGGCGCATCGTCGCCCTTGGCTCCCGGAACCGGCAGCAGAAAGACCTCCTCAACCCCATCGCCAACCGGCAGATGGTGCGTCGAGCGCATGTCTGTGTAGCCAGCCAGCAAAATATTCAGAATGAGCCGTGCGCGTGTTCCCGGGTCAGCGGGCAGGGCAATCTGGTGCTTCTGTGGTGTCAGGCTTCCATCCACATCGTTGGCCAGAATCAGGTCTACAGGCTGTTCCTCGGCTCCCTGTGCAAAGGCGGGGATGTTGTTGCGCTCATTCAGCAGGCGTTCGTGAGCGCGCTCCCGCAGATGGAGGAGAATCCCGCTCATCAGCAGGCAGATTCCCAGCAGTGCAAAGAAAAAGATTCGTTGCAATCGAGGGCTCATCGGCTATTTTTCTCCGTTCCGCCACTCAAGAATTGCGGCTACGATCGCTTCCGCTACCCGCGACTGATATTCCGTGCTGTCTAAAGCACGCTGGGGATCGCCTCCCGTTGGGGGCAGCGGAGAAACCTCAATCGCAACCGCCGGACAGGCCAGATTATCAATCGGCAGCACCGCAGCACGCGCCAGAGTTACCGGGACAGAGGCCTGCGTAAAGGCTCCGTTGAGGGTTCCGGCCAGCTTCAGGCTCTTTTGCACAAACGTTCCCTGCGCCGAGTTCCACGGAGTGATTTTTGTCGGGAGCATCGGCGCAATCGGCGATACAAACAAATGCACGCCGATGCCGGAGTTTGAAGCATGAAGCAATAAACAGACCGCAGCCTGTGCGCGATTTGCTGTTTCTGCGCGAGCCTGCTGCGTAACGGTGGTGTCCTGTTCGCGCGTGGTGACAACTGCAATTCCGCGTGCTGCAAGGGCAGAGCGCAGGCGAGTGCTCAGGGCCAGAGTTACATCTTTTTCCTGTATTTTCTCGCTGAGCCTTGCGCCGGGGTCAGAGCCGCCATGCGCAGCATCCAACACCACGGTAAAATGTGCTTCCGTACGTTGTAGAGCAGGGGTACTTTCTATTTTTTTTGCCGGAGATGAAATAGCTTTGGGCGGCTGTACGGGGACAGGCTTCTGCCCCCAGCATGAGCCGGATACAGCCAACAGCAGTACAAGTGAATTAGTCCAGCGCATAGATGGTGAGACCGCTCAACAGCTTTGGGAAGAAGTCGGTGGACTTCTGCGGCATCACATCCCCGGCAAAGGCCACCTCGCGCAGTTGCTGCATGGTTACGGGGTTTGTCAGGAAGGTCACATTGGCCTCACCGCGTTGAACCTGCTCAATTGCTTCGCCGGCATCGCGCAGGTAGCGCAGATTCACCTGATCGCGAATTGACTCCGCCGTCAACCCCAGCAACTGCTCCAGAACCAGCGAGTGCAACTGCACAATATCAAGATTGCGCTGGCGCTCCGGCTGATTCTTGAGGGCTTCGTTTACAGTGGCAGGCTTTGCCTTCAGCAGCCAGTTCCCGCTCGCCGTAATTGCCGCAAAGGCCGTTCCTGTCTGCTTCTTCAGCAGGCCAGTGATCTCTGTGGTTTCCGTCTCTGCGATAGGCGCTACGTCAAAGTAAGGCCTGACCGCTTCCAGAAACTTCGCTGCATCAAAACCCGGCAGGCTATGGACAACGCGATGAGTCGGCAGAATTACCAGTCCGTCGGAGTCCATATTCACAAACGTCATCATGACCGCTGCTTCAGGATAGGCAGGCTGCGGCAGGCTGCTGGTGCTGCGCTCGTGGTTGATGGAAATTTTTGGCGCATTCTCCTTCGAGTAGCGCAGGGCCGTCTCGTAGCGATGGTGACCATCGGCGATAATCAGCTTTTTGTCCGCCATTGCGGCCACCAGCAATTGAATCGTTGCCGGGTCTTTGACGCGCCATATCTTGTGCTCGACCTCGTATTCATCGGTCACGGTCGCATCGGGCTCGGAGTTGTTTGTGTATAGAATCCGTTCGATGGACTGTCCGGGGTCCGAGTACAGCATGAAAATCTGTCCGAAGTGCGAGCGCGTAGCCAGCAACAGGTTCAGGCGGTCGGCCTTGGGTTTGCTCAGTGTCTGCTCGTGGCGAAAGACCACCTGATCGGCGTAATCCTGCAACTGCCCCAAAGCGATAAACCCGCGGCGCTCGGCCCAGTCACTGGTGCCGGGAATCCGGAAGCGCTGTGCATAGGCAAAGATGGACGGGTCGGGCTCCTGCTTCAGGATGCCCTCTTTCTTCCACGACTCCAGATCGCGGGCGGCGCGCGTGTAAACAGTCTCGCCGGACTGGGCATCAAAGAGTTCAGGCAGGCCGAGAATGATGCGTACCAGATTGTAAGGGCTCTTCTGGTAATAGGCCTGCTGCATGGCAGGCGAAATTTTGTCGTAAGGCTGGGTGACTACATCCTGGAGATTGACTTTGGCGGGGTTGTAACGCCATGCGCGAAAGGGAAATATACGTGCCATTGGTTTTTTCCGGCTCTTTTCAGAAGAGTGAATAGCCGTCTGCCCTGCGGCAGACGGCTTTAGCAGATTGTATCCCAGTGGCGTAAATTGGAGGGAACGCGGTAGCCTCGACATATCACGATGCAAGAAGCCAAATCCATCCTTCGTCGCAGTCGCAGCCTTGCCTTAGCGCTGACTCTTTGCGCTTTGCCGGCCTGTTTCCTGGCTGCGCAGCAACCGGCAGAGCAGTCGTCGCCGCGCTATCCGCTTACGGTAGACCGTGATCCCGTCTCCTCGCCTGATCCTGAGCCTGGCCCCGGACAAGTAATTGCCAAACCCGGCGGGCAACTCCCGGAGACCGTCAAGGAGGGCAGTGATTTTGCCTTCCGCCAAAGGGTTGAAGAGGTTGTCCTCAATGTCACGGTGCTTGACGAGAAAGGCAACCTCATCCTCGACCTCAAGCCCGAGGAGTTTCGCATTCTTGAAGATGGTGTCCAGCAGAAGATTCGCAGCTTTCAGCGTCAGGATCTGCCGGTTTCCATTGGAATTGTGGTGGATAACTCCGGCTCCATGAGCAAGAAGCGCAAGTCGGTCGCTACTGCGGTGCTCGATCTCATCAAGGCTTCGAACCCGGACGACGAGGCATTTCTGGTCAACTTCAATGATCGCGCCTATCTGGATCAGGAATTCACGCACGACCCGGCCAAACTGCGTGATGCCATTATCAATCTCCGCTCTGACGGAACCACCGCGCTCTATGATGCCGTCGTTGCCAGTGCGGATGAACTGGCAGCACACGCAGCGCGCGCCAAGCAGGTACTCGTCGTCGTCACCGATGGCGACGATAACGATTCCAACGTCTCTCTGGAAGATTGCATTCACAAGGTGCAGCAGTTGGAGGGGCCTGTCGTCTACTCCATCGGCCTGCTTTTCGGCGATGAGATGACCAAAAAGGAGGCTGGCCACGCCCGCAAGGCGCTGGAACTGCTCTCCGGCGAGACTGGCGGGATTACCTATGAGCCGCGCACGCTCGACGAGGTGGATTCGATTGCCAATGAGGTAGCCCGCGACATTCGCAGCCAGTACACCATTGGGTACAGCTCGACCAAGCCCTACTCACTGGGTGGATATCGCAAGGTGGTGGTCGAGGTCAAAAGCAAGCGCTACAAGAAGCTCTTTGTCCGCACCCGTCCCGGCTACTTTCCGCTCGACAAGAAGGACAAATCCAGCGCAAAGGCGGAGCAGCCTCCGGCAGAAAAGAAGTAAACCATGCCGTCCAATCCTGAAAGTCCGTGCAAGTGCATCGGAGAAACTGAATGAACCTGTTACTTATAGATACCTGCGGGCCGGAGGGCAGTATTGCTCTTGCCCGTATCGAAGGAATCACCCGGCAGATTCTTGGTGAGGAGCGCCTGCCCGGCAAGACCTACTCTGCTGATCTGGTTACGAAGATTTCAGCCCTGCTTGTAGTGCATCAACTTGCCGTCGCCGATCTCTCTGCCATTGCCGTCCTGAACGGCCCCGGCAGTTTTACCGGAATCCGCATTGGTGTGGCTGTTGCCAAAGCGCTGGCAGAGGCCTCCGGCAAGCCGTTGCTTGCGCTCTCGCGGCTTCGCGTTCTGGCCCACAAGGCGGGAACCACCGCAGCGGCTCTGGATGCCCATCGCAAGGAGATTTTTTACGGTCGCTACGACCCAATTCCGCAGGAAAGCCTGACCACAGCAGAAGCGCTTCTCGGTCAAACCGGCCCGCCGCAGGTTCTGGCCGTCTGTGAGGAGGCAACCGTCAACGCGCTGGAGGACTCCGCCATCCTGCTCGTTGAGGTTCTGCCGCCTACCGCAGCCGACGCTCTGCCGCTGGCGCTGGAGGATTTCCAGCGCCAGCAGTTTGCAGACGTGGCTGCGCTTGATGCCAACTACCTGCGTCGCTCGGATGCAGAGATTCACACCACGCCTTATCTCGCGCAAAAGCCATGAGCCGAATTCGCAATCTGACCCCGGCTGACCTGACAGCGTTGGCTGCAATCTCCGCAGGCCAGCCCACAAGTCCCCATTCACCGGGAAACGAGAGTCTGTTTGCGCCGGAGGCCCCTGAGCGCATTCTTCTTGGCGTGGAAGAAGCAGGCGCGCTGGTGGCCTTTGCCATCGTGCTTCCGGTTATGGACGAGGCGGAACTTGAAAATATTGTGGTTGCCAGCGCCCGCCAGCAGCAGGGAATCGCCCAGGAACTGCTTACGGTGCTTATCGAAGAGCTTCGTCGGCGTGGCATCCTGCGTCTGCACCTGGAAGTACGCCCCTCGAACCTCCCCGCGCATGCGCTTTATCGTTCCGTTGGCTTCCGTGTCACCGGAAGCCGCCCTGGCTACTACTCCAACCCGTTAGAAGATGCTTTGCTGATGACGCTCACAATTCAAAACAAAGACAATCTCGACGCCATTGGGTTTTTCCGCAGCCTGTAAAACTAAAGTTACTTTATCCGTCGCACTTTTGTGAGCGCCGTCACGCCTCTAATCCGTTTGTGAATGCCCGGTAAAACTTTGGTGACAAAATCACTTGATTTGCACAATCTTGTGGGAGTAATGTGTCCGCACTAGCAGTACACGGAGGTGTTGCCATGGATCAGGAAGTTGCAATACAGGCAGAACTTGACCGTCTCGTAGCAGAGCATGACCACTACGAAAAACTCCTCGAAGAACTCCTCTCCGCACCCTTTCCTACCGCCGATCATCAGATGGAAGAACTCCGACTTAAAAAACTCAAACTTCACACCAAGGACATGATAGAAAACCTGCGTCACGGGCATCAGCCGGCTGTTGCCTAGCCTGTTTTTGCGATGCAGAATCGAATAGAGAGCGGGCTTTGATTGCATAATCATGGCCCGCAACTCTCTCTCCTATGACAGCTTTATTGGCTGCGCTGGGTTCTTTGTGTTCCTGAAAGCAAACTTGTGTCGGCAAATCCCTCTATAATCCAAGACAAATGGTTCGTGACGGATACTTTTACGGTGCAGGCTTTCTGGCAGTTGCTGTTCTTTGCTTTCTGCTGACAACCCCCTGGCTGGCCCTGGTGCCGGTTCTTTTGGCTGCCTTCTTTTTCTGGTTCTTCCGCGATCCCAATCGCGTGATTCCGGATGGCCCCGGCCTCATTGTTTCTCCCGCCGATGGGCTGGTCACTGAGACCGTTCGCGTAGAGACGCCGGATGGGCCGCACACGCGCATCAGCATCTTCCTGAGCGTCTTCAATGTCCACGTCAACCGTTCGCCCATCGCCGGTACATTGACAGGCGTGGAGTACCGCAAGGGATCCTTCGGCAATGCCATCAGCGCGGAATCTGCCGAGAAGAATGAGCAGAATATCGTCACCGTCTCTGCTCCTGGCCTGACGGTCACCTTCAAGCAGATTGCCGGTCTGCTGGCCCGCCGCATTGTCTTCAATTACAGGGCGGGGGATACCGTAGCTCGCGGCCAGCGTGTCGGGCTCATCAAATTCGGTTCGCGCGTCAATGTGCTTCTTCCGGTTGAAGCGGAACTTTCTGTCAGGGTCGGCGACCGGGTTCGCGGCGGAGCAAGCGTTCTGGCGGTGCTTGCCACGGGAGATCAGAAGTGAATCCAGCGAACCACAAGCAAGGCAGCCGCATGAGGCGCGGAATGTACATTCTGCCCTCCATCTTTACAGCGGGAAACATCGCTCTCGGCTTCTACTCCATTCTGGAGACGCTTAAGGCCACCGCCAGCGACCCGCGCCACCTCGATTACGCAGCCCTCGCCATCGGCTTTGCCATTCCCTTTGATGCGCTTGACGGACGCATTGCGCGCATGACGCATACCACCAGCGAATTCGGCAAGGAACTCGATTCCATGGCCGACGTCATCACCTTTGGCGTTGCGCCCAGCCTGCTTGCCTTTACATGGGGCTTTCGTCTGCTGCCCGACTCCATGGATTACCTGCTGCGCCACAAGCTGATTGAGGCCGGAGCCTTTGTCTGCTTCCTTTTTCTCTTGTGCGGAGCAAGCCGTCTGGCGCGCTTCAACATCAGCTCCGACGCCATCCCCAAAAATCCCGGACGCCCAGACCGCAAATACTTTGTCGGAATGCCCATTCCCGCTGCTGCCGGGTTGATTGCTGCCGTGGTCCACTTCTTTAACGGCGCGCCTGTTTTTAACTGGTGGCTGGCAATTATCTGGATGGTTTTGGTCGGCTTGGTAGGTTTCCTGATGGTTTCCACCTGGCGCTTCTGGTCCGGCAAGGAGATTAATTTTTCTCGCCGCCAGCCCTTCCAGTTGATCGCACTGATGGGAATCATTCTCTACGTGATTGCTGTCTACTCCGAGGTCGCTCTCTTCCTCATCTCGTCCATCTACATGTTTTCCGGCATCTTTGCGCGGGCGGCCTATTCCTGGCAGCGCGCGCGCCGCAAACATGCGCCGGCTGCAACCAATCCACCAACAAGCTAGAATTGAATCAATGAGTTCAACTGGAAACGGAAACTGGAAGATTGCGATTGTCGGCGCTGCATCCTTGCGGGGCAAGGAGCTCAGTGAGGTTCTGGGCGAGTCTGTTTTTGCAGATGCCAGCTTCACCCTGCTTGATGACGAAGAGGCTCTGGGGCAACTGGAGGCCGTCGCCGATGAGGTCACCTTCATCCAGCGCATTGAGTACTCCGCTTTTGCCGGAATGGATTTTGTTTTCTTCACCTGTGATCCAGCCGTCACGCGCAAGCACTGGAAGGCGGCACAGAAGGCAGGTGCCAGCGTCATTGACATCTCCGGCGCGCTCGAAGGAGAGCCGGATGTACTGGTTCTTGCGCCCTGGGTCTCGGATGCAGGCGAGGGAGCAGCGCTTCATCTGGCCACGCCGGCCGTGGTCACTGCGCATACAGCCGCTATTGCGCTCTCGCTCCTCATCAAACAATTGAACGAGCTTGCACCGATACGTTCGACCTCGGCAACGGTTCTGGAACCGGCCTCAGAGGCAAGTCGTGCTGCCATGGACGAACTGCATCAGCAGACGGTCAGCCTGTTGAGCTTTCAATCTCTACCCCGCGCCATTTACGATGCTCAGGTTGCCTTCAATCTGATTCCTGTTTTTGGGGAGCAGTCGAAGGTGAACCTTGGTGTAATTGAGCAGCGCATCAGCGATCACTGCCGGTTGCTGCTTGGTCCCACGCTGCCGCAGCCTGCGATTCAACTGATTTCGGCGCCGGTATTCCACGGCTACACCTTTTCGATCTATGTGGAATTTGCGAAACCCATCCAGTTGGACACGGTAGACGCCGCGCTTGAAGGCGAATTTGTGGATGTGGTTCTCGGCGACCAGGATTTGCCCTCGAACCTGACCGCATCCGGACAATCGGAGATTGTGGTGCGCATTCGCAGCGGACGCACTTCTGCGAGCGAGCCGGGCAAGGTGGATGCAATCTGGATTTGGGCCGCGCTCGACAACCTCAAATTCTCTGCGCTGAATGCCATCGCCTGCGCCCAACAATTGCGCCGTCTCAGGCCGCAGGGAAAAGTGCAGTAGCGCATACGAAATAGCGCTCCCACTCTTGTTTGTCATCCCGTAGCGTAGGGATATGCTTTTCTTCCACTGCACTCGTCCTCAACAGCATATCCCTCTGGTCGCGTTGCTCCCGGCGGGATGACAATTTTCACGGGGACACTGCCAAATACCTTACAGCAACAGTGAAAATGCTCTAGCCCAGCTTCAAATAAGCCTGCTGAATAAATCCATCTGTCATGCCTGCCAGATAATCTGCCACTGTTCTTGCCAGCCCTTCCGTTTCTACCAGTGCGAGATGCTCTTCCGGCAGCAGACCGGGCTCTGCCATATAAGCGGCAAATAAATCCTTCACCAGCGCAGCATCGCTGGAATTCGATTCCAACCGTGCATCGGTTTGATAGAGATGCTCATAGAGATAAGCCTTGGTCTCATGGCGAAGGTCTTCCATCTCCGGAGTCAGCCGCACCAGTCGTTCGCTGCAATTGCGCACATCGTCCAGCGTTTCAACGCCGAATTCTCTGATCGCCGCCAGAGTTCCCGACATCAAATCCCCGGCCAGAGCATTCAGCATTCCCTTCAGCGCCTCGTTTGCAACCAGACGCTCCGGTGCATCCGGGAAGAGCGCGCGCTTGCCGTACCAAAGCTCGGCAAAGAATCTCGTATTCGCAACAATGTGCGAGATCGGCAAAATCCCTGCGCCGATTCCATCGTCAAGGTCAGCCGTAAGATAGGCAATCTCATCTACCAGATCAATCAACTGCGCTTCGAGCGGCGGCTTCTTGTCCAGCATGTATTCGGAGAGCTCCGGATGCTCTGCAACCGTGTAATCCTGCGAATGTTTGATGATGCCTTCGCGCAGGCCGATCGTCAGGTTGATGCCGCGGAAGGCCGCATAGCGATGCTCAAAGAATTCGACAATGCGCAGGGCGTGCAGGTTGTGGTCAAAGCGCAATCCATGTTCACGCATCGCCTCATCCAGAGCCTTTTCGCCGGTATGGCCAAAGGGAGGATGCCCGATGTCATGCACCAGTGCCAGCGCGTCCGTCAGTGCCTCATTGAGTCCCAGTGCCGAGGCAATCGTGCGTGCAATCTGCGCCACTTCCAGCGTGTGGGTCAGCCGGCTGCGGAAGTGGTCGGAACTGCGCTCGGTAAAAACCTGTGTTTTGCCGGCGAGCCTGCGAAAGGCTTTGGCGTGGATGATGCGACCGCGATCGCGGTCAAAGGGCAGGCGATAGGGATGGTGCGGTTCCTCGTAGCGTCGTGCCGCAAGCGGGGACTCCTCAGAGCCATCTGCAGCGAGCCTGACGAGCGGATGATTCATCGGATACATTATTTATCGTTTCCGGTCCTTGCGTCCTGCCTGGCCAGCTTGACGCGAGCGCCTTCCAGTTTCTTCTGAACCTTTTGCTTGTCGCCCGGTTCGTAGTCCACGGGCAGGGCCTTATCATACTGCGAAACCGATATCTCCCACTGTGCCACGGCCTGGCGGATTCTGCCCGTCTTGTCGTAGATTTCGCCCAGATGATCGTGCAGCGTCGGGTCGGTAGAGGAGCGCTCCAGAGCCTTGCGCAGATTCTCTTCAGCCAACTCATATTGCCCCAGCTTGAAGTAGGCCCAGCCCAGCGAATCAAGATACGCGCCGTTCTGCGGGTCCTGTTCGACGGCCTTGCGAATCATCTTGAGCGCCTCGGTCAGCTTTACGCCGCGGTCGGCCAGCATATAGCCAAGATAGTTGAGTACCAGCGCATTGTTCTCGTCCTTCTCCAGCAACTGGCGGAATATCTGCTCGGCCTGATCGTAGTGCTTCTGTCGCTCGGCCAGAGTGGCGCGAACAAACTGGATATTCTGCTGATCCTCTGCGCTTTTACTGAGTGCGCCCGCCTTATCCAGTGCATCTTCGGCCTCCTTGAAGCGACGGCTGCGAATGTATATCTGCGCTACCGCTGAGTAGACCTCGCGGTCTGTATCGCTCTTGTTGAGCAGGCTGTCGGCAATGCTGATGCCTTCGTCCAGCTTGCCTGTATCTGCCAGTTCGCTGGCCAGCATCAGCTTGACGGCCTGATCTTTCGGAAAGGCATCGGCAGCGGCGCGGGCTACGCGGGTCGCATCGTCGTACAGATGCGCGTCGCGATAAGTATCAAGCTGCCCTGCATAGCCGCGCTTGGCGTAGTCGTCGCCGAGGTCAATCATCTTCTGGTATGTGGCGATGGCATCTTCCGTGCGGTTCTGCTCGTGATAGACAGCGCCAAGGCGCTCCAGGAAGATGGCGCGATTATTCTTCTCGCCCTCGGTGTAGGCGTTGTTGGCGTGGCTGGTTTTCTCCGCCATCAACTCGAATGTTTTCGTGGCCTCGTCGTAGTGGCCGAGCGCATCTGCAATCAGTCCTTTATTAAAGCCGATTTCCAGCGAATCAGGCGAGATGGCCTCGGCCTTCTTCAGGGTTTCCAGTGCCGCTTCATACTTGCCGCGACGGCGCTCGATCTCTGAGATGCGAACCAGTGTCTGTACATCCTGCGGGTCGCCCTGCGAAATCTCTGCATAAGTCTTCAACGCATCATCAAGCTGGCCCGTGTTGAGCAGTCCCTGCGCCAGTCCGCGCTCGGCGTCCAGATTGTCCGGCTCCATATCAAGCGAGCGCTTGTAGGCCTCGACGGCCTTTTTGCTGTCCTTCAGTTCGTCGTAGGCCGCTGCCAGCGCAAACTCCATTCGTGCCGTGCGCTTCTCCTGCGGAATGAACTCCAGCAGCTTGACAGCCTTCACCGTATTGCCCTGTTCGCTGTAGAGACGCGCCAGATTCAGCACCACATTTTCGGAGTTCGGATCAACCTCCAAAGCCAGCTTGAACTCTTCTTCGGCTTTGTCGTTCTCTTTGCTGACGCCGTAGAGCTGCCCCAGTACCATGTAATATTCGCTGTTCTTCGGCTCCAGCGTGACCAGCGTTTTGTACTCGTCAATGGCAAGTTGCAGTACCGTTCCTGCCGGTCCGTTGCTGTCGCCGTTGCTGAGCGAGCGCAGATAAATCTGTCCCAACAGCTTGTGTGCCTCAATGTTTTTGGGATTGGCCTTGATGCGCTCTTCCGCAGCCTGAGTGGCCTCTTTCACGCGGCCCATGCGCAGATAAAAATCCGGTAACCCATCCTGAAGAAACTTTGAATCCGGATCGGCGTTGAGCGCGGATTTGTACTCCTCAACCGCGCGCGTGGCATAGATGGCTCGTCCCGAGGTCGCTGCCATATCCTCATAAAGATGCGCCATCGCGATGTGATAGTAGGAGGATGCACGATCAGGCTGCTGCGCGGTAGCGGCCGCAGTCTTCGCTGCTCCTGAGCTTGCAGGAGCAGCCTGTGCCGGTAGCAGGCTCCCGCTGGAGACGGCAAGCAACAGGGTAGCAGTTGAAAGAACGACTTTGTATATCCGCGGATTGGGGAACATTGTTGAAAGAATCCTCATACTATTGACGATTGTACGCTGACAACGGCTTCAAATCTTCTCCGGAACCGCGTCTTTCCTCTCTTCGGCACTCCCGCCGAGCCCGTTTTTTTGCATTGTCAAAAGCTGCCGGACCAGCACGGTCGCCTGCCGCTCCAGGCGGGCCAGTTGCCGCTCCCCGTTCTGCTTCATCGGGTCGCTCAGAATGCCGTACTCGCTTTCCAGCGCTGCTGTTTCAATCTCTTCCTCGCTCGTCTGCTCCTGCCTCTCGGCGACGGGCGCTCCCAGCGCCTGCTCCATCTCTGCCAACTGCTCTTCAACCCGTTTCAGCCGTAACTGGATCGCGCGCGAGCTCTTCCACCTCTCTTCGCCGCCCATCGAGGCTAATCCGGTAATGCTCGAACCAAATCGCCGCAGAGAGGTTACAAAGGCAATTGCCGCCTCGGTTGCCTCGGCGTTGCGCCGGAAGCTCTCGGCCATCACCCGTTCCAGCGACTCCTCGGTATCGTTGTGCGCCAGGCCTGTTGCCCGCCGTGCATGGGCCAGAGCATGATCGCTCTGTCGGGAGGCTCCGTTTTGCCAGCTCTGGGCCAGTTCCTCTGCATAGCGGCGATTGGCTTCGAGCGACCGCGTCAATGCTCTGGCCACGCGGTTCTTTTCCAGCATTGGGAAGAGCGCCGCCATTGCTGCCATTGCAATGACTGCTCCCAGCACTGTATTCAGTATGCGGATGAAGGCAATCTGCCAGTCGCCGTCGTAGGGAAGAAAGGCCAGCACAAAGGTCGGCGTTACAAAGAAGCTGAAGATGGCATAGCTGACCGGCAGAGTTCCCACTGCAACCAGAGCCAGCGGGAAAAGTACCGCAGCCGTCAGAATTGGAGAGTGCAGATAGACGGCCAGCACTGCCGCAAAAACGCCGCCGCCCACCGTGCCGGCCACACGTTGCAGCCCCCGGCGGAATGTTCCGCTCACATGCGGCTGCAACACAATCAAAGAGGTCAGCGGCAGCCAGTAGCCGTGGTCAATCCGCCACCAGCGCAGCAGGGCAATATCAATCGTGCAGACCAGCGCTACGCGCAGGGAGTGACGCAGCATCAGCGACTTCCATGTCCAGTTCGCGACCAGGGCATCCAGCAGCTTGCTGCGTCGGAGTGCAAACTGGCGCAGGCCGCCTGAATCCCCGCGAGCACGCTTTTGCAGGATCGCCTCTTCCGGCTGGCGCCCCTGCCGAATGGCAACCGCGCACTCCAGAGCGGTCTCGATATTCTGAGCCGCATCCGTCAATTGATGCAGCAGAAACTGGCCTTCCGTGTCATCGCCAGCCATGCACTGCCCTATCTCAACAGGCATGCGATTCAGCCGCGCGCGATTGTTCTGCGCTGCCTCTTCCATATTGCCGAGTCGCCTTCGCAGCACAGTTGCAATCCACGCCTCAATCCGCGCCAGCTCCAGCAGAGCGCTTTTGCCGCGAACGGTGCAGGGTGAGGAATCCTGCCCGCTGGTCATCTCCAGATACTGCGCCAGCGCTACGGTGCGCCCCAGCAGCAGGTCTGCCGACTCCAGCAGGACCACAATGGATTTGCCGCGTGCCGACTGTGTTCGCGACAGGGTTGCTACCCCCGCTGCTGCATGCCAGCCTGTTTCCAACAGTCGCCGCATCGCATTCTGATGGCGCTGTTCGATGGCGTGCCATGCTTCGGGATTCTTTTCTCGTTCGCGGTTCAATTCCTGAATCGCATTCAGAAAGGCAGAGAGTTCCTCATAGCAGGCGCCAACGGCAAATCGAGCCGGGCGATACGGGTCCACGGGCCACAAAAAGAGAGAAAGCGCCATTGCCCAAAGCCCGCCTGCCAGCAGATAGATCGCCCTGAGCAGTGCCTCGTGTCTGGATGCAGCCGGAAACCCAAGTCCGCAAAAATAAATAACCTGTACCAGAATGCTTGCTGTAGTAAACGGTTGTCCCAGTACGCCCAGATAGCTCCACGCAAAGCAGAAAATAAGTGTGATGCCGACGGCCAGCGACCAGTGCACTCCTGCCAGTGTTCCCAGAGCAACGCCCAGAGAGCCGCCGAGCGTAATCAGGCTCAGCCCGGTCAGTCGCGTACGGTACGGACCGCCGGGGTCGGCCAGAATTGTTTCAAAGCCTCCCAGCGCGCTCCATCCCAGCATCAGGCTGTTGCCGGTCAGGTCGCCTGCCAGCATGGGCATTGTCAGTGCGAAGCCGGCCCGCAATCCGCGAAACCAGTCCATCCCGCTCACAAACCTGCGAGCAGAGTCAGCAGCACTCTCTAATTTGTCGAGGAGTACAGACATGCATCCAGTATCGCAAGGAATAGGAATAAATTCGTAAGGATCAGAAAGAAGATGGAGTTATTACAAACGGGCCACCCACATCTCGCTTTTGAGATGTGGGATTTCCAGAATCTCCCCGCGCTTTAGTGCCGGAAGTGCCGCATCCCGGTAAAGACCATCGCTACGCCAAGCTTGTCCGCAGCCTCAATCACCTCAGCATCGCGAACGCTGCCGCCCGGCTGAATCACCGCTGTAGCTCCGGCTGTAACCACCGTCTCCAGCCCGTCCGCAAAGGGGAAGAAGGCATCGGAAGCTGCTACGCAACCGGCCAGCGGCAATGCAGCCTTCATCGCGCCAAAGCGGGCTGCATCCACGCGGCTCATCTGGCCAGCGCCGACGCCAACTGTCTGCCCGTCGCGCGCATAGACAATCGCATTCGACTTCACATGCTTTGAAACACGCCACGCAAAAATCAGGCTGCGAAGTTCTTCCTCCGTAGGCTGGCGTTTGGTCACGCACTTCAACTCGCCGACCGTTACGTGTCCACGATCCGCATCCTGAAGCAGCAAGCCTCCGCTTACTTGTTTCGCTACACGCGGAGTCGTGATGTGTTTCACTTCGACCAGCCGCAGATTCTTCTTTGCAGCAAATCGTTCCTTTGCTTCTGCCGTAAAGCCGGGGGCTGCAATCGCTTCCACAAAGAGCTTTGCAATCTCCTCTGCTGCCGCCGCGTTCACCTCGCGATTGATGCCAATCACGCCGCCAAAGGCCGAAACCGGGTCCGCTGCCAGCGCCTTGGTGTAGGCTTCGAGCACGGTTGCGCCGGTTGCTGCGCCGCATGGGTTGGTGTGCTTGATGATTGCCACTGCCGTCTCATCAAACTCCTGCGCCAGCTCCCAGCAGGCATCAAGATCGACCAGATTGTTGTAGCTGAGTTCCTTACCCTGCAACTGTTTTGCACCGGCAATTCCTGTGCCGCTGCCATCGGCATAAAGCGCAGCCTGCTGATGCGGATTCTCGCCGTAACGCAGGCTTGTCGCCAGCGGAAAATTAATTCTGAGCGCTGCCGGGAAGGGAAGCGGATTGAGCTTTGCCGCTGCTGCGTGTGCATCCGACTCGGCCAGAGTTTCCAGCGTGTTGGCGATGGCGGTGTCGTAGGCCGCAGTGGTTGCAAAGGCCTGTTTTGCCAACTGCCAGCGAGTTGCGCGGCTCAGCGCACCGCCGTTTGCAGCCAGCTCTTCCGCAAGAGCCGAGTAGTCGGAGGCGCGCGTCACAATCGCCACGTCCTCAAAATTTTTCGCAGCGGAGCGCACCATCGAAGGCCCGCCAATATCAATATTCTCGATAATTTCGCCAAACTCGACGCCGGGCTTCGAGGCAGTTTTCTCGAAGGCGTACAGATTCACCACGACCATATCCACCGGCTCAATGCCATGCGCCTTGACGGCTGCCTGATGCTCCGCATTGGAGCGGATGGAGAGAATCCCGCCATGCACCTTGGGATGCAGCGTCTTCACGCGTCCATCGAGCATCTCCGGAAAGCCGGTCAAATCGCTGATGTCGCGTACCGTGAGCCCTGCCTCGCGCAGAGCCTTTGCTGTGCCGCCGGTCGAAACCAGTTCCACACCCAGCGCAGAGAGCGCTTTTGCAAACTCCACCAATCCGCTCTTGTCGGTTACGCTCAGAATCGCCCGATTAATCTTTTTCAATCCGATAGTATTGGTCACTTTTCTCCTTAAATGCAGCGGGAAGGCCACCGCCAATAAAAATTGTATCGCCAATAATTTATGTCCTTTTTCCCACAGGTCGCAGTCTCGGCAATCAAGAGGCGATGAATATTCGCTCAGGAATTTGCTCAACGCCGGCGACCAAGGTAACTTCAAAGAGAGATGCAATCGCCAGAAACCATTCCGCAACCGGACCCGAACATCCAGCAATACGAGCCGCCACCCCCACAGCGACCGCCGAGCCGGTTCATGTACACCCGTGCCACCTACACGCTGATGGCGATCAACCTGCTGGTTTACGTACTGATGCTCCTCCTCGACGGGCACGAACCGCTCCCCATCGGCAGTTGGCATCACAACGCGCTTGCGACGTTGAACTCCTACCTCACGCCGAATGTGGATGGCCTCTACCTTGAGAGTTTTGCCAACTGGGGAGTGGTTCACAACGGAGAGTGGTATCGCGCCATTACGGCTGCTTTCATGCACCTTGGGCCGCTGCACATTGCAACCAATATGTGGTGCCTGTGGAATCTTGGCCTTATCGGCGAGCCGCTGCTTGGCCCCTGGGGATTGGTTGCTATCTATCTGTTGACTGGCCTTGGCGGCAACATCCTCAGCGCCGGAACCCACCCGGACATTGCCTCCATCGGCGCATCCGGAGCGGTGATGGGACTGGCCGGTGTGATGGTTGGCCTGCTTCGTACGCGCTACCTTCCCATTCCGGCTAAGGATGTGCGCGGTCTGCGGCGATCCGTGCTGTTGTTTGCAGTGCTTAATCTGGCGCTGACGCCTTCCTACAATCTGCTCAGTGGATTTGCTCACTGGTTTGGATTGCACAGCATTACAAATATGCTGCCCGGAACGCTGCAAATTGATGATATGGCACATCTGGGCGGATTTATCACTGGATTTATTCTGGGCAGATTGCTGGTGCCGAGGATTCGGCTCTATCGCGCAGAGGCTCTGCGCAGGCAGAAGATACTCTTCCCGGCAGCGCTGGGTGTGCTTGTATTTTTAGCGATTGTTGTTACGTATGCATGGCGCTAGCGAACAGCCGTTGCTGCAAACTTCTTGACCATCGCCAGCAACAGCTTGCGGTCGCTGTCATTCAGATTCGTCGAGTAGCGTCTGATATGCGTCAGGAAGCGCAACTCATCATCCGAGAGCTTGGCCGTGTTCATCTCCCGGCCCAATGAGTCATCGGCAAAGAACTGTGCCAGCGGAATATCCAACGCCTGCGCAATCTTTGCCAGAGTGTCCAGCGAGGGAACGGTATGCCCGTTCTCCACGCGCGAAAGGTAACAGCGCAATAGGCCTGTGCGCTTTTCGATATCGCCTTGCGAAAGGCCCTTTTGCAGACGATAGCCACGGATTGTTGTGCCAATCTTGATAGGCCGTCCGTTATTCACGCGTCCTCCTGAGAGTTCGGTAACCAATTTGAACCACTTGTTATTGTCCACATAGTTAACATCCATAAGCAGGAGGAAGCAAGGCAATTCTTCAAGAAAATTATTACTCATCAGACAAGGGAGGACTAAAGAGGAACCTATTGTAAATAAAGGGAGTAAATCAATTTTTTGCTATTGCGTGACTGTCAAAGCGGAAAGAATCTTTATGGTTTCCTTATAACTATTTACTAACCCCCTGCCGAATTTTCATAGAAATTGATCCGTTCCAGCGCAACTGCGGCACCTAAACGGGATAGCAGAGAGGAATCAGAGACCAAGCCGGTAATAGCTCACGTTGTTCAGTAGCGCCCCGGAATAACTTCGACATGGAAGGAATCCCAGTCCGCGGTAAAGCGCGACTGCGCTTGCCATGCTCTCTTCCACCGTGTCCAGATAGAGCGCTGTTGCGCCGGCAGTACGGGCAGCGGTAATTGCGGCCTCGATCAAGCCCAGTCCTGCGCCGATTCCACGTGCCTCCGGAGCCACCCACAGACGCTTCAACTCCGCTGCCTCTTCTGTCACCGGAGCCCAATCCGGTCGCGGAATCCTGCGCCAGCCCACACAGCCAACCAACTCCACAGCGGCTTTTCCCTCCACCAGAATCTCAACGACGGCCACCAGTAGTTCGCCACCCTGGTCGAGGTAACTCAGCGGCAGTTCTGCGGCCTCTTTTGCAAGTCCCTCATAGCAGAAGTGCGCGGCATTGCCTTCAGTTCTTACAAACTCGCCGTACTCAAGCAAAAGCTGACGCGCCTCTTCCACAAAATCCGGAGGGGCCTCTTCGGTCAGCGCCAGTATATGAACTCGGTTGCTCGCAATGGGTTGCATACAGTCTCTCTATCAAGGGAAAGGCAATCAGCCGCCCATGTACATGCCGCCGTTCACATCAAGAACGTGTCCGGTGATGTAGCTTGCTTCTTCGCCTGCGAGGAAGCGAACTGCCGCTGCAATATCCTGCGGCGTTCCGGGGCGGTTGAGCGGAATCTGCGTCATCATGGCAGCGCGCTGCTGTTCGTTGAGCACCTCGGTCATCGGTGTCTCAATGTAGCCCGGAGCCACTGCATTTACCGTTACTCCGCGCGAAGCAACCTCGCGCGCCAGCGAGCGGGTAAAGCCGATCAAGCCGGCCTTGGCCGATGCGTAGTTCACCTGTCCGGCCTGCCCGGTACGTCCGACCACGCTGGTGATGTTGATGATGCGTCCCCAGCGGTTCTTGAGCAACTGGCCCAGCAATGCCTGTGTCAGCAAAAAGGCGCCTGTCAGGTTGGTCTGGAGCACCGCATCCCAGTCGCTCTGCTTCATGCGCAGCATCAGCCCGTCGCGGGTGATTCCTGCGTTGTTGACCAGAATTTCCACCTTGCCCAGTTCGGCAACAATCGCTTTGGCCCCGTTGGTGATGGATTCGGGATTCGCCACATCGAGCGTGCAGGCGTAAGCCTTGCCTCCGGCGGCCTCAATCTCGGCCTTGACTGCGGAGAGCTTCTCCTGATTGCGGGCGGCCAGTGCCACGGTTGCTCCGGCGCGGGCCAGTTCCAGTGCGATTGCCTGTCCGATTCCCTGAGACGCGCCTGTAACCAGCGCAATTCTTCCTTGAATACTCATTCTCTGCGTTCTCTCCTGCAAATGGATGCTGTGGAATTGTCTTCTGCATTATAAGGATTTGGGCGGCGAGATGAATGTGACTAAACCGACTTTGCCACCTGCACCGGTGCGGGAACCGTCAGCAGCGAGCCATGCACCAGTTCCAGCGGCCAGATGTAAACCGCCAGCTCGCGCGCGTAGTAGAGAACCGGTTTGGTATCCGGCAATTCAAAGCCGTGTGCCGCAGCCAGTTCCGTTGCGTCAATCTCTGCCTCTGCCTCTTCCAGCGGCCACGGCGCATGGTGGATGTTTCCGCGCAGTACCTTGCCCTTGCGGTTGGTCGTGAACAGGCAGTAGCGTTCGGTCAAAAAATATTCCAGCGAACCCGGACGGCTCTCTGCCATCTTCCTGCTGGCTCCCAAACTGTGATAGCGCGCAGAAAAGCGCACCGGCTTTCTGGTTAGCAATCTGGAACTGGTGTAGAGGAAGTCTCCGGGACGGCGCTCTTCGATCTTCATCCGCGACCAGTAGTAGGGAAGCCGGTAGAAGGTTCTGGCAATGGCCACTGCCAGCGGATTCGTCGCATCCAGACTGAAAAAATAAACGCCGCACATATTTGTGCGGCGGTCCCGGACGTAGGTACGCAAATTCAATTCCGGAAAACTATGCGCGCCCGGCATGCGTGGGATGCCGCGGAATTGTATCTGATCCATCCAGAAAGGAACCACGCCCACCCATGCGCTTCCGTCAAAGGTGTCCAGTTTGAGTTCTTCTGGAACCAGGCTGCGAATGGAGGCGGCAGGAACCGGCCAGTGCGCAAAGAGCAGGTCATTCCAGCGCTGGGTCATTCTCCACGGCGCTGAGGGCAGCGGCCAGGGGCGATGACTTACACTCGATAAAATCTCCTGCTTCACAGGGTTGCTCGATTCGGCTCCTGCAAAATAAGCCGAGGGAAATTTGCTGGTTCCAGTGTACTTTTGTTGACGCGGAGTTTGCAGGGAAAATTGCATGAATTTGATCCCTTTGACCGAATCAATTTCCAACACCTGATTTGAATGCCGTATCCTCTTGAAGAGCCGACCCATGACAGATAATAAGTTCGAAACCAAGCCCGAAACCTCTGCCTCAACTCCGAATACAACGCAGGTCTTTGCCGTTCATGGTGCTGATCCTGAGGTGCTGGCCTACGCCATGGCCAAATACTCGCGTTCGGCCATCTCCATGCGGGACTCGCTGCGCGAGATCAGTTCGCAACGCGCCGAGCAGTTCCTCAACACCTTTTATTTTCAATATGGACATCGCTCCATCGCCGATCTGGCCCATGTCGCCTTTGCCATTGAGCGCCTGTCGCTTCTGGCTGCGATAGAACTCCTCGACGAGCAGCGCTGGGATGGACAGGAGCGCTCCACTCGCTATCAGGACTTCAGGAAGTCCGGCTGGTATCGGCCCGACCTGAGCGCCGATCCTGCCGCTGAAAAGCTCTATTCCGCGACGATAGAAAAGCTCTTTGCCGATTATCAAAGCATCTCGGCGCGGGTTCTGGATGCGCTCAAGGAGCGTGTTCCGCAGCCGCCCGCCGGGCACCCGGACGAGATGAAAGAGGATGCATGGTTGCGCACCCTGAAGGCTCGTGCATTTGACGTAGCGCGCTATCTTTTGCCGCTGGCCACCAACACCTCTCTTGGCCAGATTGTGAATGCCCGCACGCTGGAGCAGCAGATTGCGCGCTTACTTGGAAGCCAGTTCAAGGAGGTTCGCGACCTCGGCGAAAAACTCCGCGAAGCCGCCAGTGCTCCTGCGTGGAATGTTCAGGGCGAGGCCATGGCAGAGCTTCAGCAAAAAATTAAGGCACTCGATCCCGCTCTGGCCGAGGAATCCGCAAAGCTCCTCACCCGCGAGGTTCACGTCTCGCCCACGCTGGTCAAATACACCACACCGAGCGAGTATCTTCGCGATACGAATCTCGAACTGCGTCAGGCAGCCTTTGAATTATTTGGCCGTGAACCAATCGCCGAGGCCCCACTGGTTGATCTGGTTGAGCGCACAGAGACGCTGGAGGTCGAGTTGGCCGCAACGCTGCTCTACGCCGCCTCGCATCACAGCTACCGGCAGGTGCGCGATATTGTCGCCGATCTACCGGAGCAGCAGGTTGCTGAGATTATTGATCTCGGCCTGCGCCATCGTGGCCGTCACGACGAGCTTCTGCGCCAGTTCCATGCCGGGGCCGCATTACGTTTTGATATTTTGATGGACATTGGCGGTTTCCGCGACATGCACCGTCATCGCCGCTGCACGCAGATTCTTCAGAGCTACACCACTCTGCACGGTTATCAGGTTCCCGAACACGGTGATCTGGCCGGAGTCAGTGATGCTGGCGTACTCAACGATTATCGTGCCGCCCTTGATGCAGCCCATGCTGCCAGCCGTGTGATTGCGGCATCGTCAGCTCCGGAGGCCGCAGCCTCGGCTAATTACCTTTTGCCGCTGGCGACGCGTCACCGTGCCCTGTTCAAAATGGATTACGCCGAGGCTCTTTACATCAGCGAGCTAAGGAGCGCTCCAGCCGGTCACTTCAGTTATCGCGAAGTTGCCTGGGAGATGTTTCGCGCGCTTGAGCACCAGCATCCAACGCTGGCCAAATACATCCGCGTAACGGACTACTCCAGGCCAGTGGATATTTTGAAGCGGTAGGAATGTGTACGTCCCACAAAAGGTTTGTCATTCCGTAGCGCAGCGGAGGAATCTGCTTTTGCACGTGTTCCCGACATCCTGCTAAAGCAGGCCTCGGATGCAACCACCCCATCATCCCGCAAGAAAGCCGCCCAATCTGCGATACTGTATCCATGTTTGTCATTCTCTGGCAGTTCGACATTGCAGACGACAAGCTCGCGGCCTTTGAAGAGAGCTACGGGCCCAACGGAAAATGGGCGCAGCTCTTTCGCCAATCAAGCGAGTACCACGGCACGGAGTTATTGCGCGACCAGCACGTTCCGGGGCGCTTTGTTACCGTGGACCGCTGGAGTTCGCTCGATGCCTTTGTTGCCTTCCGCCGCGATCACGACGCCGAGTATGAAGCGCTTGACCGCGCCTCGGACTCCCTTACCAGCGCAGAAGAGCGCATCGGAAGCTTTGAGGTTGTCGCGTAGTCAGCGCATCCACTCTGCCACTGGGACAGGCGCCGCAGATACCGTCAGCATCGGCACCACCAACTGAAGAATCGTCGCTGCAATCTCTTCCGCCGGGGGATGGTTCGGCGTGGCGTACCACTCCTTCACCGCGCCATAGATTGCCCAACTTGTTGCCGAGGCGACCATCTCCGGCGTCGCTGTGCCTTGCATCTTTCCGACTCCTTCCATCAGTACGCGCCGAATCGCGGCAGTAATGGCCGCATCCATCAGTGGCTCAAAGGCATTCTGCGGGCGGCACGGTGCGCTCGCGCGGCTCTCGCTCAGGTAGTCGCAGGCCACCAGAATGATGGCTCGTGCTGCCGAGGGGCAACTGCCGTCAAAGCAGACATTGCGCTCCTCCAGCAGGCGATGGAAGCCGCCCGCAACCATCGCCTCCAGCAGAGCGAATTTGTCCGTGTAGTGGTCGTAGAAGGTGGCGCGGTTCACAGTCGCTGCTTCCGTAATGTCCTGTACAGAGATTTCGTCAAAGCTCTTTGTTTCCATCAGCTTCTTGAGGGCGCTCTGCAACAGTTGCCGGGTGCGGCGGATTCGGGGGTCACGGACCTGACAGTCGGATATCGGCATAGTCACACCCTATTAGAGTTGATTTTGTAGAAAAAGAATCGAAAAAACAACAAGTGTCGTCTATAAGTAAACGGCATTTGTCGTTTAATCTCACTGCACCCCATCAAATCTCAAGGAGAGTCTGCCATGCCCACGCTTTTGCATCTGGATTCCAGCCCGCTTACGAGCTCTGTCAGCAGGGAACTGAGCCGCGAATTCGTCAAATCCTGGAAGGCCGCCCACCCGGATGGCCGCGTCCTAAGCCGCAATCTGAACGAGAATTCTGCGCCGCCGGTTGATGAGGCGTGGGTTTACGCCGCCTTTACCCCGGAGGAGAGCCGCACCCCGGAGCAGAAGGCCGCGCTTGCCCTCTCCGACAAGTTGGTGGACGAACTGCTCAGTGCCGACGAGATTGTGCTTGGCGTGGCCATGTACAACTTCTCGATTCCAGCCGTCCTCAAGCTTTGGATTGACCAGATTTCTCGCGCTGGTCGTACCTTCACCTTCAGTTCGAATGGGCCGGAGGGCCTGGTGAAGGGCAGGAAGGCGACGATTCTGGTGGCCTCTGGCAGTGTCTACGAGCCCGGCTCCGCCTTTGCGCCCTACAACTTCGTTGATCCCTACCTGAAGACCTTTCTCGGCTTCATCGGGATTACGGATGTGGCAATTGTCAGCGCAGGTGGTACGAGTGGGCTTATGTCAGGAGCGGTTACCCGTGAAGCGTTGCTGGCTCCGGCGCTTGCAAAAGTACGCGAAATTGCTGCTTGAAGCGTGTGATTTTTTCGGAGGGAGGCGGGGGTTTTAACCCCCCCCGCGCCATAGTCGCAAATGATTGTGGCCTTCAGGCCCGGGTCTTCTCTTCATTGTGCGCAGAAGGTTCGACTTCCTTCGTACGAAATGAGGATTCAAATGACGAATACATCAACGAAATTGCCTACCTACTTTCTCTCGCACGGCGGAGGCCCCTGGCCGTGGATATCCGAGCAGCGCGAAATGTACGCACCGCTTGCCGCATCTCTGCGCGCAATTCCTGCCGAGTTGGGCGTGGAGCCGAGGGCCATTCTCTGCATCTCCGGCCATTGGGAGACGGCGGCATTCACGGTGCAGACCAGCCCGCAGCCCTCTATGCTTTATGACTACTATGGTTTTCCAGCGCACACTTACAGCATCCAGTATCCGGCATCGGGCTCGCCGGAGTTGGCCTTGCGGGTCAAGTCTTTGCTTGATGCTGCGGGACAGCCGACCACAACCGACGCAGAGCGCGGCTACGACCATGGCACATTTTCGCCGCTTGCGGTTGTATATCCGGAGGCAAATATCCGGGTGGTACAGCTTTCCATTCGTGCCGATTACGACCCGGCGGCCCATCTCTCCGTTGGCCGCGCTCTTGCGCCCTTGCGTAGGGAAGGTGTGCTGATTGTCGGCAGCGGTTTGAGCTATCACAATCTGAGCGCATTGGGCTCGATTGGCAGAGAGCCGTCGCGTCGGTTCGATGAGTGGTTAACCGAGACGCTTGTGGATTCCACGCCCGAGGAGCGCGTTCGTAGATTGCTCGATTGGGAGCAGGCTCCTTCGGCGAGATTTGCCCACCCCCGCGAGGATCATCTGATTCCGTTGATGGTTGCAGTCGGCGCAGCCGAGCAGGAGCCCGCCACGCGCAACTACCACGAAGATTCTTTCTACGGTGCGATTACCGCGTCGAGTTATTGCTTTGGTTGATGCGTGGATTGGTTTTAAGCATTGCATCAGGAAAATAAGGTACGAGCAGAAAGTGGTTTTTCGAACAATGAAACGAATTCCACCATTCCATCACGCTGGGACTAAATACCTAGTGTGCATTATCTGAGCTTATGTTTTTCTAAAGCATCAATAAACTTAGTAAGGCTATCTTGGTTCATGCCTTTTGTGGGAACCAAAATCGTTTCCCCGCCGTTTGATGAGATTGCCATTACAGCTCGGCGAGTTAGAACATATGCAACGATGAAGGCTATTGCGAGTATGACAAATAGCGTCGTACTTTGACCGTGCTGCACAAAAGCAGCAATCAGGGAAAGTGCTGCGAGAATTAAAATAGCCGGATAGGATTTAGTCACAAATCCACAGGAAGCCACTGAATGTAGAGTAATGCTGACAAAACAAGAACTACCCCAAACGGTAGAGTTATAACGCACCCGTTTGTTTGTGAGGATAAGTGCATCATTGTCTGAACTAAGAACAACTTGCTCATCAGGTAATAATTCAATCGTTTTGCTCATTTCAGTTATCCCTTTCATTTGATTTCCGAATTTCGGAATTACTCTTCAAGAATTCCCATTAATTGAGTTGCAAAGGAATATATCACGGTGAATTTACGCCAGCAATAATATTTATTCTTGACGCTACATGTGTGCAAATTCCCCAACTCGCCACGCCTTTTGAGCAGCAACAATTTCAGCATCAATCTCTTCCATCGTCAGTTTGTCCATGCCGAACCGCTTCGCGCTCTCCCAGGAGTGTTGCAGGCTCTCGATAGCCTTCTTCTGGTCGCGCGATAGGTCTTTTGCCTGACGAATCATAGCTGCCACCCTGTCAAACGAATCTTCTCAAAGTGTAGGCGGAGTGCCGTTGAATGTCATCAGGAATAGCCATTTCCATGTGACCAAAGAGCAGAAAAATCACCCCATAAGCTCTTCGCCTTTTCATCCCCTGCCACTCTGGGCTATAATTCGCGCTAGTGATACCAGCGAAACAAGACAGCAGTACCTTTGCCGTAAATGCCTCGGACTGTGAAAACTTAAGAAAACCTCAGAATCCCGACCGGACTGAGCAGACAGGAGACTCCCTCAATGGCCGTTGACGACCGCGCACGCGCAGTAGAACTGGCGCTCTCACAGATTGAAAAACAGTTTGGCAAAGGTTCCATCATGCGCCTCGGCTCCAAAGAGGCGATTGTCCCAATTGCTGTTATTTCTACCGGTTCCATCAGCTTTGACGCAGCGCTCGGCGTCGGCGGAATGCCCCGTGGCCGCGTCATCGAAATCTACGGGCCGGAATCCAGCGGCAAAACCACCATCACTCTGCAAATCATCGCCGAAGCACAAAAGGCTGGCGGTCTGGCAGCTTTTGTGGATGCTGAGCACGCGCTCGATCCCGCCTATGCCAAAAAGCTCGGTGTGGACATTGACAACCTGCTCATTTCGCAGCCCGACTACGGCGAACAAGCTCTGGAAATCACCGAAGCTCTCGTCCGCTCCGGCGCCATTGATGTGCTGGTGGTGGATTCGGTTGCAGCACTGGTTCCCAAGGCCGAACTTGATGGTGAAATGGGCGACTCGCACATGGGACTTCAGGCTCGCCTGATGTCTCAGGCGTTGCGCAAACTGACGGGAACGGTTTCGAAGTCGCGCACCTCGCTTATCTTCATCAATCAGATTCGCGAGAAGATTGGCGTCATGTTCGGCAATCCTGAAACTACAACCGGTGGCCGCGCTCTCAAGTTCTACTCCTCGGTTCGTGTGGACATTCGCCGCATTGCTGCCGTCAAAGAAGGCGACGTAGTGACGGGCTCGCGCACCAAGGTCAAGATCGTCAAGAACAAGGTGGCAGCGCCCTTCCGCGAGGCTGAGTTCGACATTCTTTACGGGGAAGGCATCTCCCGCGAGGGTGATGTGCTGGACTTGGCCGTGCAGCAGAACATCGTCGAGAAGTCCGGCGCGTGGTACAGCTACGCTGGCGAACGTATCGGTCAGGGACGCGAGAATGTTCGCACTTTCCTCAAGGACAACAAGGCCGTTTTCGCCAAGATGGACGCGGAACTTCGCCAGAAGCTTGGCATCACGGCAGCGGCTATTCCTCCGGCTCCGATTCCTCCGGTTCCGGAGAGCGGTCCGGCTGAGGCAGCGGCTGTGGTTCGCGGGCGCAGGGGATAAGTGCAAACGTAACAACAGAAAACAAGAAACGGTTTCCTGCGGGGAGCCGTTTTCTTGCTTTTGACAATGTAGGTAAATATGGTTAAAGTATGTATGTAAGGAGTGGTTATGAATTCACCCAGCGAACAAACGAAGAAACATGTCATCGCCAACTATGTGGAGCCTGCTCGCAGTAAAGGGGAGAGGGTAATTTCTGTTCGAGTCGGCAATGTCCAAAAGGAGTTGGGATGGACGAACCGTACTCCATCGGTCTTTTCAACTTTGTCCTCGAAGGCTTTCATGCGAGAAGCTGGTGTAGAACTTCTGGAGAAAAAAGATGGACCTGCATCCGGTGGCCCCAGCACAACGTGGCTATTTGTATATGAGTTGGCATCCGATGCGAATGCAGGAACTACATTTCGAGAGGACGAGGGCGTCAAAGCGTTCTACGCATTGCGAGGAATTGGCCGTGAAATATTTGCTCAATTTGGCGGTGGAGAAGCTTATCTGAAGGCAGAGAGGGAGGAATTTACGCTTCCTTCTGATGAGTACTATCGCAATCGAGAGAATGCCGAAAATTTGAATGCTCAGGGCAATACGGAAGAAACAACCGAACTTGACCCAACTCAACATGTGACTGCGGGGAGTTTTTATGGCGAAAATCTACAGCCCGGTGGAAGGTTGGGGCCGGTATCAAGTCGTTCCAAAAAAATACCACCCGTTATCGCCCTGCGAAAAAAGAAGGCATGAACAAAATGCAAATGGGTATCAATTCCGCATTGCTGATGGGAAAGGACGGGGATGAGCAGAATTTATTGGGACTCAATGCTTTTCATTTATTACATTGAGGATAATCCAGAGTATGCGCAGCGCGTGAATGAGATTTTTGATTTAATTGCTGAACGCAAAGACATTCTCTGTACAAGTGTACTTTCGATGGGAGAAGTTCTGGCTAAGCCGAAACAGCTAGGAGCCGAATCGGCAGTGAGTCTGATTCGCGACTTCTTTCTGAAGAGTGGAAGAGTAGAACTCATACCATTCACAGCCAACGCTGCGGAGCAGTTCAGCATGATTCGTGCCACTACAAAGCTCTCACCCGCTGACGCAATTCATCTGGCAACCGCAATTGAGTCAGATGTTGATATTTTCATTACGCATGATGGGCAACTACAGAAGTTAAAAATGCCGGGCATCCCCTTCATCACCGGTCTTGACCTGAAGTTGTTTTGATTGGTTGCAGAATGTAAATGCATGGAAAACGACAAGCGGAAAGGAACGTAAAGCTTTGGCAGCGATGAAACCGGGAGATGTGAGAGTCTTTAAGCGCGGAGAGGGGAAGGCAATAGCTATTGCAATGGGCGTATGGGCTGCGCGAGAACGAGATCATATTCGAATCGACATAACTGCATGCAACAGCCATACAACAATTACTAACGACCCGAAATCTAAGCGCTACCACCGAACTTTATTCAGAAACTTGAGAAAAATCATGGTTGAGAATGATGTGTGGCAATTTGGCATTGAAGGATCTGAAACAGATGAAAAATAAGAATTTTTATTGAGTAGAGGCAGGTGTAGGCAATTTTCGTCACCACAATGCGGGGCGGCGTTTCATTCTGCTGCCCTGCGCTGCTACACTAGGCTCAAGTGATGAGCGTGAAAGCGATTTATCCCGGCAGTTTTGACCCACCCACCAGCGGTCACATTGACCTCATCGAGCGTGGTTCGCATATATGTGACCATCTCTATGTTGCTGTCCTGCGCAATCGCCAGAAGGAACCGCTCTTCACCGTCGAAGAGCGCGTCGAAATGCTTATCGAATGCACAAAGGATTATCCCAATGTTGAGGTGGTCAGCTTTGGCGGCCTGATGGTGGATTATGCGCGTAAACTGGGAGTTTCTGCCATTCTGCGCGGTATCCGGGCCATCTCAGACTACGAGTACGAGTTCCAGATGGCGTTGATGAATCGGCGTCTTGCACCGGAGCTTGAAACCGTATTTCTACAGCCCTCGGAAAAATATAGTTTTGTCAGCTCGCGTCTGGTCAAGGATGTTTACGGCTATGGCGGCGCCATTCAGGGACTTGTTCCTGACCTTGTCTATGAGCGCCTCAAGCAGCGCGTAAAGAGTGGCGAGTAAAGATCGCCGTTCCCCTGTTCTCCCTCCATAAAACGATTGCAGACTGGTTTAGCGCGTCAAAATCTGCGAACATAGTAGAGTCATGACCACAACCACAAAGACATTTACAGACCGTATTGGCCGTATCGAAGTCTCTGCCACCATGGCCGTCGCTGCTGAAGCGGCCAAACTCCGTGCCACCGGCGTCAATCTGGTGGATTTCGGCGCCGGCGAGCCCCACTTTTCAACCCCGCAGCACATCAAGGATGCGGCAATTGAGGCCATTTCGGCCAACTTCACCCGTTACACCGTTGTGCCGGGAATCCCCGACGTGCGCCGCGCCATTGTCGAGCGCCACGCTGCTGACTTCGGCTCAGACTACGCGATTGACGAGGCCATCTTCACCACCGGCGGCAAGCTGGCTCTCTTCAACACCATTCAGGTTCTTGTTGATCACGGCGATGAGGTCATCCTGCCCGTGCCTTACTGGGTCAGCTTCAAGGACATCATCCAGTACGCTGGTGGCAAGGTCGTTTTCCTTGAAACAGAGGAGAGCGAGAGCTTCCGCATCACTGCCGATGCCATCGAAAAATCAATTACGCCCCGGACCAAGGCCATCATCCTCAACTCGCCTTCAAATCCAGCGGGCTCTGTCGTCAGCGCTGCTGACCTCGAACGCATTGTTCATCTGGCGCACGACAACGGCATCTATCTGCTGCTTGATGAGTGCTATGCCTATCTGGTCTATGGTTCCGAGCCTGTTTCCGGTGGCTCCTACGGCTTTGCTAAGGATCACATCATCGTCCTCGGCTCGCTCTCCAAGACCTACGCCATGACCGGTTGGCGCGCTGGCTTTGCCCTCGGCCCCAAGCCTGTGATTGCGAACCTCAGCAAGCTTCAGAGCCAGTCCACCAGCAACGCCACCAGCTTTGTGCAGAAGGCGGCGGTTGCTGCCCTTACTGGATCGCAGGAGTGTGTTGCAGAATTCCGCGCCGAGTTCCAGAAGCTGCGCGATCACATGCTGCTGCGCCTTTCGGAGATTCCCGGCGTCACCTGCACCAAGCCTGAGGGAGCCTTCTACGTTTACCCAAATATTTCAGCCTTCCTCGGCAAAACTGGCATCAAGACGGCAACGGAGCTGGCAACGCGACTGCTGCATGAAGCGCATGTCGTTGCTGTTCCCGGTGAGGCCTTTGGTACGTCGCAACACATTCGCCTCTCCTACCCCGTAACCCCGGCCAACATTGATGAAGGCACACGCCGCATGGCGGAGTTCTTCAGCAAACTGCCTGCCTAACCAAAGAAAAAATCAAAACAGATGAGCGGAAGCGTCCCCACAGACGTCTTCCGCTTTGACGTCTCTGCACACATTTTGCGCGAGTGAGGAGAATTCTATCTATACCGCATTGCGATATAGATAGGGCAAACTCCCACATTCTAAACTGGTGTGACCGCAAACACTTGCCAGTCGTACCTTTGAACATGCAGGATACGTTTTCACTTTTCTTTTGGTACAAAAGGACCCCCAATGCCGAACACTACAATTCTGCCTCTTCCCAGTTTTCAGCCTGTCATTCTGGCCGGAGGTTCCGGTACGCGTTTTTGGCCCCGTTCCCGCAGGGCCCATGCCAAACAGGTACTTGTTCTTGACGGCGACCGCTCCATGATCCAGCAGACGGTGCAGCGACTTGAGCCTTTGGCGCCGGAGTCTGCTATGTGGATTCTGACCAACGATCTGCTCTCCGACGAGATATCCGATCAGTTACGGGAGATTCCACGCCAGCAGATTCTCTGTGAGCCTTACGCCCGCAACACTGCTCCGGCCTGCGGACTGGCTGCCTTCCTTATCGAGCGTGCGAGCCCGGAGACGGTCATCGGTATCTTCCCTTCGGATCATGTCATCGCTGACGAGCCGCGCTTCCTTAAGGCCCTCCAGCGCGGAATTGTGCTGGCCGCCGAGGGAGACAATATTGTTGTCTGCGGCATTCAGCCTTCACATCCGGAAACCGGCTATGGATACATCGAAACCGGCGAAAATGTCGGCGACGAAATTTACCGCGTCCGTCGTTTTACGGAGAAGCCAAACCTCCAGCGTGCCGAGGAGTTTATAGCCGCTGGCAACTACTACTGGAACTCTGGAATATTTCTCTGGTCCGCGCGAACTCTGGCCTCGGCCATTCGCGAGCATCTGCCGGAGACTGCTCCTCTGCTTGAGCGGATTGCAGCCGCCTTTGGCACACCGAAGTTCGAAGAGGTCTTTGCCGACCTCTATCCGAAGTGCGAAAACATCTCTGTGGATTACGCGCTGCTGGAGCCGCGTTCGGCCAAGGGCGAGCACTCCTCCAACCTCTACTGCATTCCCGCCGAGTTTGGCTGGAACGATCTTGGATCCTGGGCCTCGCTCTTCAACTATCAGCAGGAGACGCGCCAGCTTGGCGATGACTTCGGCAATGTCGCCGAGACTGACGGTCACCTCTCGCTCAACTCGCGCAACAACTACGTCTACAGTCCGCAGAAGTATGTTGCGCTGGTCGGTGTTGAAGACCTGGTGGTGGTGGAAACAGAAGATGCAATCCTGATTGCGCGTCGCGACTTTTCACAGGATGTCAGCAAGATAGTGAAGGAGCTCAAGGAGAATGGCCGCTCAGAGCTGATCTAGGTTTGTGGTCGCATAATATTGAACCAATGTGGGTGCCCCATCCTTGCGGCGTCTTTGTTTTTGCCGCAAGGGTGGGAGGGCACAAATTCAAACAGTCATACATACGGTGTGCAATTGTGGATAGTCAGAGCGTCGCGACAAGCGATACACTAAGGCCCATGTCTCAATCCCTCATCAAGTTTGGAACTGATGGTTGGCGTGCGGTCATCGCCGACGATTTCACCTTCGAAAATGTTCGTACTGCTGCCGGAGCCATTGCAGCTTATCTCTTCAGGCAAAACATCGCATCGCAGGGTGCCTGCATCGGCTACGACAGCCGCTTTGCCTCGCGCGCCTTTGCCGAGGCCTGCGCTGGCGTTCTCTCAAAGAGCGGCATTCCCGTTTACCTTGCCGACCGCATTACGCCTACCCCTGCGCTCAGTTGGGGAGTGCGCGAGTTGAATGCTGGCGGCGGCATCATGATTACCTCCTCGCACAACCCGGCGCAGTGGAATGGCGTCAAGTACAAGGCATGGTATGGCGGCTCCGGTTCACCCTCCATCATGACGGAGATCGAGTCCCTGCTCGGCGCGACCTTGCCGCAGGCAGCTATGCCCGCGCCCATCAAGAGCACGGATTTTTTGACTACCTATCTGGCGGCGGCCCGCGCTTTTGTTGATCTCGATCTGATTTCAAAATCCGGCTTCAGGTTTGCGATTGATCCGATGTACGGCTGTGGCGTGGGAATTCTGGCAGGCATTCTGCGTCCGCTCGGCATTGAGTGCTTTGAGATTCACAACCGCTTTGACCCGCTCTTCCCTGGAATTAACCCGGAGCCGATTTTGCCGCACATTCGCGCGCTCGGCGAGGCAACCGTCGCGCATGGTTGCAATGCTGGCCTCTGCACCGATGGTGATGCCGACCGCATTGGCGCCACTGACGAGAATGGAAACTTTGTAGACCCGCACAAGATTTTCAGCGTGCTGCTGGAGTGGTTGCTCAAGTACAAGGGATGGCCCGGCGATGTGACCCGCGCCTTCAACACCACCAAGATGATTGACCGCATCTGCAAAAAGTACGGTCGCACTATGCACGAGCACGGCATTGGCTTCAAATACGTGTGCGATTACATGCTGGCGGGCGAGGTTCTTATCGGCGGGGAAGAATCGGGCGGCATCGGTTTGCAGCGCTGGCTGCCGGAGCGCGATGGCATCCTCAACAACCTGCTGCTTGCAAATGTGATGGCTCAGGAGGGCAAGAGCCTCGGCCAGTTGGTCGCAGCCCTGCAGGCTGAGTACGGCGAGCATCAATATGCACGCATTGACCTGCACATCCCTGAGGAGCTAAAGCAGCGCGCCATTGCCCGCGCCAAGGCTCTCAAACCCGGCGACACAGGCTTTGCCGCAATGGCGGTTCTTCGCGTGGATACGCTGGATGGCGTCAAGTTTTACCTCGATAATCCCGAAGCCAAAACCAAGCCCAATGCAGCGGAGACATGGCTGCTCTTGCGCGCCTCTGGCACAGAGCCGTTGTTACGCATTTACTCCGAGTCCTGCTCGATTGAGAGCGTACACAAGCTGCTGGAAGCGGCGCGCGCTTTTGCGATGGGCAGCTAGCGCATAGTAACCAGAAACAACATGGGTGGCCTGCATCTCGATTTTGAGATGTGGGATAGATTTGCGTCTGAAAATTCCTCTCGCATATTTTCCCTTTATGATGGAAGTATGAGTCTTTCTGCTTCCGCTGCCTCTTTTACACGTCTTGCACCCATCACGCTTACCGTTCAGGGCGTTCTTTTTGATATGGACGGCATTCTGATCTCTTCGCTGGGTTCCGTCGAGCGTTGCTGGACGCGCTGGGCTGTGTTGCGTGGAATTGATCCTGCGCTTGCCATCAAAACCGCGCATGGTTGCCGCTCGATTGAGACCGTCGCCAAGTTGCGCCCGGACCTGATCGCCGCCGACGAGCACAAGATAGTCGAAGACATGGAGGTCGAGGACACGGAGGGCCTGCATGTTCTCCCCGGAGTTACCGCTCTTCTGGCTGCGTTACCACTCAACCGCTGGACGGTTGTGACATCAGCAACGGAGCGGCTGGCGCGTGCGCGTCTGGCAGCAGGCGGCATCCCTGTTCCTGAGCGCATTGTCACAGCAGAGATGGTCAAGCGCGGCAAGCCCTTCGCGGATCCATATCTCAAGGGAGCAGAGTTGTTGGGCTTTGCACCCGCAAATTGTCTGGTGTTGGAGGACGCTGCGTCCGGTGCCAAATCCGGTCATGCAGCCGGATGCAAGGTGGTGGCGACGACCTTCAGCCATTCCATCAAGTCGCTTGCAGCCGCAGATTATCTGATTGAAACGCTCAAGGATATGACACTGACGGTTGCGAAGGATGGGCTGAAGTTCAGCTTCGCGCCGATTGTGCGGTAAAGAAAAATTAACATTGTAAGTAATTCTGGGTGCCCATCTTTCGCGGCCTCTTCGCGAAGGGTGGGAGGCTATATTTTTATCCGCGCGCGAGCAAAATCTTCTCCACCGCGATTAAGTCCTCTTCCGTATCCACGCCCACCGTATCTGCGGGAGCCTCCGCGATCCAGATAGGAATGTTATTTTCCAGCAATCGCAATTGTTCCAGCTTCTCGGCCTCTTCAAGCGGAGAGGGCGAGAGCATCGCAAAGGCCGCCAGAGCCGATCTGCGATAGGCATAGATGCCCAGATGCTTGCGCCACAGAGGGCTCTGGTTCGCGCCGTTGCGCAGATGTGGAATCGCGGCCCTTGAAAAATAAAGCGCGCGGCCATCAAGAGCCGTCACCACCTTGACCACATTGGGATTCGTCAGGTTTCCAACAGGGCAGGGAACGGAAAGCGTCGTCACACCCACATCGGGCAGTTTGAAGGGGGCCAGCAGTGCCGCAAAGTGTGCAGCGGTCAGCAGCGGCTCATCACCCTGAATATTGACGTAGATATCTGCGGGAATCTTGCCAGCAACCTCAAAGACGCGGTCGCTGCCGCTGGCGCAAAGCGGAGAGGTCAGCATCGCCTCAATCCCGCGTTCCCGGCAAACCGAGAGTACCTCGTCGGAATCCGTCGCCACGACCACGCGACGGAAGGCCGCACAACTCGATGCTGCTCGATAAACCCACTCCACCAGCGGTCGCCCGGCCACCTCACGCAGAACCTTGTGGGGCAGCCTGGTTGAGCCGAGTCGCGCAGGAATCACGCCCAGAACCGTATCTTGTTTGCCTTGAGAGGTCATCCCATTGAGTTTACACAGACTTGTTCCCGGGGTCAGCGTTTGACCGGAGAATCCACGCGAAAGTATCATGGAAACTGGCGCAGTCCTGCGTCTTCTTCCGGCGGAGTAGCTCAGATGGTGAGAGCGACGGATTCATAACCCGTAGGTCGGCGGTTCGATCCCGCCCTCCGCCACCAAATCACATACAGTTTGCTTCTATACGCGACTCCAGCACCTTGGCTGCGATATGATTCGTCTATCGGGGTTTCCTCAACAATGTCGAATTTCTTCAAGCTTTCGGTACTCATTCTTTCGCTTGTCATTATCATCACGCTCTTTGTCGGGGCGCTGGGATTCCACGGCGTTCATGCAAGCGAACAGAATGACGGCGCTTATCGCCAGATGCAGGTTTACAGCGAAGTCCTCAAGCACGTGCAGACCGACTATGTGACCGAACCAAAGATGGATCAGGTCAGTACCGGCGCGCTTCACGGATTGCTCGAATCGCTCGACTCCGACTCCAGCTACCTTTCGCCGGAGGAGTACAAAATCTACAAAGATCGCCAGAACAGCGGCACCGCGCAGATTGGCATCAGTGTCTCAAAGCGCTATGGATATGCCACCATCATCTCGGTGCTGCCCGGCACTCCTGCTGCGAAAGAAAATCTCTCGGATGGCGATGTGATTGAGTCCATCGGCAGCCAGTCCACGCGGGAGCTTTCGCTGGCCGTCATTCGCCTGCTGCTTGAAGGAAAGCCCGGCAGCACGCTGACTCTCTCCGTGGTTCGCCCGCGCAAGGCAGAGCCGGAGAAGGTCACCTTTACCCGCGCAATGATTGCAGTTCCTCCGGTAGATACGCAGCAATATGAGAACTCCAGCATCCTTTACCTGCATCCGCGCGAGCTGGTTGCCGATCAGGTGGATGTGGTTCTTGACCGCCTGAAGAAGATGAATGCCGGTGGCAACAAAAAGATTCTGCTTGACCTGCGCGATGTCTCTGAGGGCGATGCGGCGCAGGCATTCCGCCTGGCAAACTTCTTTGTCAGGTCCGGAACCCTCGCCACGCTTCAGGGACAAAAGTTCCCGCTGCAAAGTTTTGTTGCAGACGAAAAGTTGTTTGTGACTGCAGCGCCTCTGGTGGTGCTGGTCAATCACGGCACATCGGGTCCCGGCGAGTTGGCTGCTGCTGCCATTCTTGAAGCCAAACGCGCCGATCTGGTTGGAGACAAGACCTTCGGCTCCGGCTCCGTGCAAAAGACCATTGAGATTGACGGGGGTGCTGCCATCATTCTTTCAGTGGCCAAGTATGCAAGCGCTTCCGGCAAAAAGATTGATGAAGTGGCTGTGACACCAACCGTTGTCGTAGACAGTGGCGCATTCTCTGAAGACGAAGAAGAGCCGGCAAAGCCTGTGCCGTCCGCCGGTCCCAAAACAGATGTGCAGTTGAACAAGGCTCTGGAACTGTTGAAGCAGAAGGCTGCCTGAGCAGCGATTGGGAGAGTGCTTGATGAAAGACTGGACGCTCTGGCTCTTTGAGACCGGCTCGGTTGTGAATCTGATTCTGCTTTTTATTCTGGCTCTCAATGATTCCAGAGGAGAGCCGACAAAGCTTTTACGCCGATGGGTGATTGCCGGCATGGCCATCATTCTGGTCATTACGCTTGCTGCCGGTACGCAAGTGCTGCTGCGTCCCTAGAGAGTGGTTCCGCACTCCGGCAAGCACTTCCTTTGTGCGATGTCCGGGGATTTGAAGTAACTGCAAGCTGTAAATCGCGGGGCAGCGCCCGCATGAAACCGGTGAAGGATGCCTCCTGCCCCACCCGATCTGGAACGTACCGGCCGCACCAGTGGCTTTCAGCCGCCTGTGCGTCGCCAGAGGCTTCATCGCAAATTTGCAGGCCGCTTTGCCTTCTATTCCCTGATTGTTCTTTCCATGATCACCGGTTCGCTCTCCGGCCTGATGCTTGTTTATTCTGCTGACCTGCCGCAGATTCACGATCTGGAACACTATCAGCCCTCCACCACCACGGAGCTTTACGACATCAAAGGCCGCGTCTTTGGCAGCTTTGCGCTGGAGCGCCGCGTCGTCGTCAACTATCAGGATATCTCGCCGACACTTCGTCAGGCGGTTATATCCATCGAAGACAAAAACTTTGAATCGCACTGGGGCGTAAATATCTTTCGTGTGGTCATTGCGGCCTATCACGACCTGACCAGCCCCAATCGCGCTCAGGGAGCCTCCACGCTCACCATGCAACTGGCGCGCAATCTCTTCCTCTCTTCGCAGAGAACCTTTGGCCGCAAGTTCAAGGAGGTTTATCTCTCCATTCAGATTGAGCGGACCTTTACCAAGCAGCAGATATTCACGCTCTATGCGAATCAGATTTATCTGGGTCATGGGATGTACGGTTTCGAGGCTGGCTCCGAATATTACTTTTCGAAGCATGCCAAAGACCTCACTCTGTCGGAGGCCGCATTGCTTGCAGGCCTGCCCAAGGGGCCGGTTGCATACTCACCGATACTCAATCCGGACAAGGCGCTGCATCGCCGCAATCTTGTGCTGAACGAGATGCTTCAGGATCACGCCATCACTGAGGATCAGGCAGAGAGAGCCAAGGCTGCTCCGTTGGGATTGCATCTTCAGCAACCGGAAAGCTCCCTTGCGCCGTGGTTTGTGGAAGAGGTTCGCCGCGAACTTGAGCGTCGCTTTGGCACCGAGCAGGTGCATGAGGCAGGCCTGCGCGTTTACACCACACTTGACCTTGACCTCCAGACAGTTGCCAACCGCGCTGTCCGCGATGGTCTGGCCAACTATGAACGCCGTCGCGGATGGCAGCCCAAGTTGATGAATGTCGTGATGGGCGGTCTGGATTTGGATAGTTACAAGCATCCCGACTGGGCCACCGCCCCTGCAAACGGCGACTACGTTCACGGTGTTGTGCAGGATGTTAAGCCCAATGAGGTCTCCGTCCGGATCGGGGAAAAGGAGATGATTCTGACGCCGGAGGATTGGGCGTGGACCGGCTACAAGACCGCTGATCTCTTTCTGGTCAAGGGCGACATCCTTTACGTCAAACTGGCGGCAGAGCAGAAGGGAACTACTCTCAAGGGAAGCCTTGAGCAGGACTCCGGTGCTGAGGGTTCGCTGATGGCGATGGACAACGCGACCGGCGATGTTCTGGCGATGGTGGGTGGTCGCGATTATGCGCTCTCGCAGTTCAATCGTGCCACGCAGGCCGAGCGCCAGACCGGTTCCAGCTTCAAACCATACGTCTACACCACTGCTGTCGAAAATGGAGCCAAACCGGAGGACAAGATCGTGGACTCCCCGGCCAGCTTTGGCACCTACACGCCGCATAACTACGACGGCAAGTATCTTGGCACAATCTCGCTGCTTCATGCCTTTGCAGATTCGCGCAACATTCCCGCCATCAAACTCGCCGAGCGTGTAGGCATCAACAAGGTGATTGAGATGGCCCACCGCTTCGGGATTACCAACAACATCCCGGCCTATCTCCCAATTGCGCTTGGTTCGGTGGAGTTGACGCTTCAGGAGCAGGTGGCCGGCTACTCCGTTTTCCCGAATGACGGCATTCGCATCACGCCGCGATTCATCCGCAAGGTCACCAACTCCGACAACATTCCCATCCTGCAGGAGCCGCCGGAGATTAACGAGGCCATCAGTCAGGAGACGGCGCGCACGATGATTGTTTTTCTGCGGGAAGTTGTTGCGGGCGGTACGGGATATGCAGCCTCTGCGCTCAAGCATCCGCTTGGCGGCAAGACCGGTACGACGAATGACTTTACCGATGCATGGTTTGTCGGCTTTTCGCCCTCGGTCACCTGTGGCGTCTGGGTTGGCAATGACAGCCGCCAGTCGCTTGGCGACAAGGAGACCGGCGCAAAGGCCGCGTTGCCTATCTGGATGGATTTTATGCGTGCAGCCATCGCCGGTCACGATGATGAGGTCTTCCCCAGCGATGCACAGCCGAAGGCGAAACCGGCAACTGTTGCAGCGGCAGCACCAATCAACAAGCCTGCACCGGCAAAGTCAGCTGTTCCATCGGGCAAGCCTGTAACACCGTCGGCCAAACCCGCTGCTCCAAAACCCGCGCTGGTTGCTCCTTCCGGCAAACAGCCGACTACGAATCTAAAGCCATCGGATACCACCATGGTTCCGGAAGCTAAACCATCCGACAAGCCAGTAGCACCGAAGGCCAAACCGGAGACAGCGCCCAAAAAATCAGCCGAACCCGCGAAGGAACCGCCAGCCAATCCCCAAAAGTCCAATTAAAGAAAGTTTTCTCTTTGTACAAGCCTTCTAGCCAGTCGAAAATATCTCTGCGCCTGTGCCACATCCTGTAGAATCTGCGTCTTCAACTCGACATGCGATTCAAACCTCTGCTCCTCGCGCAGACGGTCGAGGAAACTCAGTTCCAGCGGCATCTCCGGCGTCAACTCAAGCTCCCGAAAATCCAGCAGGTGTACTTCAATCGCCAACTCCAGTTCGCCGAAGGTGGGACGCACACCGATGTTCGTCACCGACTCAAACTCCTGCTCCCCGATGCGCAGCCACGTCAGATAGACGCCATTGGCTGGCATGATTTCCTTGTGCGGGATCAGGTTGATGGTCGGCACCAGCAGTTTGGTTCCCACGCCGCGCCCGCGAATCTGCGAGGAGAGCAGTGCAAAGGGATGTCCGAGCAGCCAGCGAGCCTTTTTCACCTCGCCCGCAGTCACCAGTGCGCGGATGTTGCTGCTTGAAACCGGCAATCCGCGATGAAAGAGCTTCGGGTGCGGCACCACTTCGAATCCCATCTTGCGTCCCAGTTCTGCCAGATCGCTCATTCCCGCTTCTGCATGGCGTCCAAAGCGAAAATCCGGTCCCTCGTGCAATTCGCGAAGATGCAGTGCATCCCGCAGAATATCCGCTGCAAAAGCATGCGCACTCTTCTCCGCCAGTTCCGGCGTAAAATCCAGCAGCAGGGTTGCGTCCAGTCCCACGCGTTGCAGCAGGCGCAGTCGCTCCCCGAGCGGAGCCAGCAGGAGCGGTGCCTTTTCCGGCTGCAAAATTCTCATCGGATGCGGGTCAAAGCTTATGGCTATGGAGCGCATTCCCAGCGCTCGTGCCCGCTCGCAGACTCCGCGCAGAATAGACTGATGCCCTCGATGCACCCCATCAAAGTTGCCGATGCTTGCGATGCAGGGGCCAAAGTCCTTCGGTAGTTGGGAGAGGTTGCGATAAATCTGCATCATGCGATCCGGAAGCTCACCTGTAACCCGTCGTAGGCCAGCCGAATTCCCGTCGGCAACTGCGCATCCACCTCGGCGTGCAGCACCTCATGGGACATGTGCGTAAAGTAAGTTTGCCGTGCCTTGAGTATGCGCGACCATTCAATGGATTCCGCCAGAGTTGCATGGCTGGAATGGGCGCGCGCTCTCAGCGCATCGAGCACCGCAAGATCGAGTCCCTGCAACTTCTTCAGGCTCTCATCGGGAATCACATTCATATCCGTCAAATAAGCTCCATCGCCAAAGCGATAACCCGTCACATTCATGCGTCCATGCCGGAGCGCGATCGGCTCAAACCGTACGCCGAAGATTTCGACCGGCCCAGTCAGGCGATGCAACTGGACGCGCGCGCGATTGGGATAATCCGCATCTACGCGGAAGGTGTAATCGAAGACGCGTTCCATCGCCGTCGCCGTGGCATCATCGGCATAGAGCGGCAGCGGCGCGCCATCCTTGTGATTGCGGTAGCTCAGTGGCCGCAGGTCGTCGAGTCCCAGCAGATGGTCTGCGTGATGGTGCGTATAAAAAACCGCGTCCACGCGTTTGATTCCGGCCCTGAGCGCCTGATAGCGAAAATCCGGGCCGGTATCAATCAGCACAGTGTGGCCCTCCCACTCAATGCGCACACTGGGCCTCAGGCGCCGGTCGCGCGGGTCCGCAGAGTGGCAGACAGCGCAGTCACAACCGAGCGTCGGAACGCCCATGGAAGTGCCGCTGCCCAGAAATGTGAGGACTGCGTCCATGCTCTAGTTGGGGCTCCCCGCAGGAGGCTGCGGCGGTTGCTTGGCCTGTGCATTGATCATGTTTGTCAGTTCGAGGAAGGCCATGCGCAGTTCGAAGAGCGCGCCATCCAGCAATTGATTTTCTTCTGTATTCAGATTGCCGCGCGTCTTCTCTGCCAGCACGCTGACCAGATCAATGGTGAGCCGCGCGCCAAGAATATCCACGCGAGGTCGTTCGCCTTCGGGCGTTCCTGCACCCATCTGCATCATCGCCGTCACGTAGAGCTGCTGTACCAGGTGAGGGAAGCCGACCTTTTCGCTTGCTGGCATTCCGGGATTCGATGCCCGCAGCAAATCCTCAAGTCCCTTAGCATTTTTTTCGTAGGCCGTTCGTTGTTCGGCACTCTGCTCGGCGGTAGGGCCGGTTGGGACGGGCTGAGGCTTATCTTCCGTCTTCGCTGCCTCTTCCGGAACAACCAGTCGCGGACCGGCGGAAACCGGCTCCTCAACCTTTGCTGTTGTTGTCTCTTCAGCCGCCGGGCGGCTATCGCCCTCGGCATTCACCTTGCGGCGATCAATCACTTCAAACTTCGGTTTATCACTCATTCGGGTCCCATTTCCTTTGAAATCTGTTTTGCGCTACAGCAGCGGCGCAGTATTTACAACGGTGGCCGTGCCTTCTTCGTACTCCAGCGGTTGTTGGCTCAGCAGCGCCTCGTCGCGCAGATGTCCCAACGCAAAAACATGTTCTTTGCCTTGAATTGCAACTTTGATGGCGCTCGTCAACTCGCCGATGGATTTCCCATCCTGAAAAATTGCTGTCGGCAGCGCAGGAATCCCGCCGCGCAATTCAAACTGGCGAATATGCCTGTGTACGGAGCCGCGCGAGTGAATCCGCTCGACAATCTCCTGCCCCAGATAGCAGCCTTTAGTAAAGCTGAGTGCGTGTATCTGGCTGGTCTCCTGTGGCAGGTCGGTCGCGAGAATATCCCTTCCGTAAGCAGGAATCCCCTCCACAATGCGCAACGCTTCCAGCGCCTGAACTCCTGCTGCTCTGGCTCCTGCCCCCTGCAATCGCGTCCATAATGCGCCAACCTCTTCCTCCGCAACCCACAGCTCAAAGTGCGGTACAACAGCGGAATGGCGCCGATAAACCTCCACCTGCATCTCATCCAGAAGCGCATCTGCACTCTGCATCGCTGCGGGAGCCGGAAGTCCAAGTGCAGTGAGCAGCGCGGGAGCCCCGGGCCCGGTCAATCCCAGAGCCGTGGTTCCGCATACCTCATGCAACTCCACATCGTCCATGATGATGAAGTGGTTGAGGTGTTCGAGGAGGGTGTCATGTTGGTTGGCGTCAAGCGTCAGCGTCAGTAATGACTGATTCCACACCTCCAGATCGCCCAGAATCCGCCCCTGAGCATTCAGCAGGAAGTTGTAGTTACCCTCATCCGGCTTCAGCGTCTGGACGGCATTGGTCACCATGCCATTGAGCCAACGCGTGCCATCGCTGCCCTTGATGCAGACCTGCCTGAGCCAGCCCAGATCGTGAACGGACGCGCCATAGAAGAGTGCTTCCGTTTCCGCTTCAAATCCGTCAAAGAATGCAGCAGTTCTTACGCCCCGATGCTCAAGGAGAGCCTCCGGGGCCACTATCGGCACCGGCAGGGCAGCAAGCGGTGTCGGCATGGGTGCCGGCGGTGCAGATGCAGTTGAAAGTGGATTCATCGTGGCGCAAACTCCAATAAAATTATAGCCTTGTGGAGGCTTCTCTTTTTCGCGGACAGGAAAATACACTTTTCATGATGATGCGTACCGTTTCCAAGGGACTTTGTCGGACCATTCCCGTCGTTTTGCTGGCTCTTTCTCTTGCTGCAATGGCCCAGCAGCCGACCGCGCCCGCTGAGGCTCCGGCAGCAACTCCTGCCGAAAGTCATCTCACGCCGCAACAGGCCAAAGAACTCTTCCGCAGCGTGGATGAGATTCTCCAGTTTGTCAGTGACGACACCGGCCTGGCCCAGAAGCAGAGCGTTAAGCGCCGCCTCATCAACCGGGAAGAGGTCGAAAAATATCTCCTCGACAAAATCAAATCCGACCCGGATACCAAACGCGCCGAGCGCTCCGAGGTTGTCCTTAAAAAATTTGGCCTCATTGACCGCGATTTCCATTTGCAGCCCTTTCTCATCAGCCTGCTCAAGGAGCAGATTGCCGGTTACTACGACAGCAAGACGCGCACGGTGAATCTGCTGGACTGGATTGAGCCGGCGCAGCAAAAGGATGTGCTCGCGCACGAACTGACCCACGCTTTACAGGATCAGCGCGTCCGTCTGGAGAAGTGGAACAACACGGCCTCCGCCACGCTGCCCCAAAACGCATCCGAGGACAACCAGTACCTCAACAATGACGAGGTAGACGACACCCGCGAGGCTGTTCTGGAGGGTCAGGCGATGGCCGTCTTTGTTGATTACAGCCTGCGTCCCATCGGCAAAACAGTGCTGACTGCGCCTGACATGGTCAAAGCTATGATGGAGCACATGTCCGATGCCGCCGACTCGCCCATCATGGCGCGTGCGCCTTTGCTCTTGCAGCAGTCGCTTATTTTCCCCTATCGGGAGGGGCTTGGATTCATCCAGAAGCTGCTGACTGACCGGGGCAAGGAGGCAGCCTTTGCCGGATTGCTGGACAGCCCGCCCTCCACCAGTTGGGAGATACTCAATCCCGATCAGTTTGAGCAGGGCAACCATCCGCCGCGTCTCAAAATTCCTGACATTCATCCGCTGCTTGGCAGCAATTACACGCCTTACGATCTGGGTGCAGTCGGCCAGCTTGATCTGCGCATTCTGGCAACGCTTTACGGTGGCGAGGAACTCTCGCAGACGCTGACTCCGGCATGGGATGGCGGCTACTACTACGCTGCTCATATAGAAAGTGATGCTGCAAAAAAGCTTCCCAGCACATCAACGGCGACCATTGCGACACTTTATTTTTCCTCGTGGAAGAGTGAGCAGGCAGCGCGGAGCTTTGCTGCCATGTATGCCGACAATATTGCGCGCAAGTACTCCGGCGTGGTGCAGGACGAGAAGGAATCCACTGAAGAAGAGACCATCTGGCAGACCGCCGAGGGCCCGGTGATGATTGTTGTTCGTGACAAGCAGGTTTTTATCAGCGAGAGCTTTGACCTATCCACCGCGCGCAAGCTGGAGTTGGTCATGACCGGCATTCAGGCAACCGGTGATACCAAAACGGCGATGCTCGCCATCCCGCAGGACGGCCTGAGCGATGGTCTGGTACGCCTTTTCGCAAACGCAGGAATGATGCAGGTGGCGCTGCCAAAGGCATTCTGAATTCAATATTTACATCCGCGATTTATACTTAGATGTTCCCCGCGAACAGAGAATTTCCGAACGGAGCACAACTGTGCAGCAAGCAGAGATTGGCATCATCGGCGGCAGTGGCCTCTACTCCATGCCCGGCCTCACCAAAATTGAAGAAGTCACCGTCGAAACCCCCTTTGGCGCGCCCTCAGACGCCTTTGTCCTTGGCGAACTTGATGGCCGCCGCGTAGCCTTCCTTGCGCGTCACGGACGCGGCCACCGCATTCTTCCCTCGGAACTGAACTTCCGTGCCAACATCTACGCGATGAAGAAGCTCGGCGTCACGCGCATCCTCTCCGTCTCTGCCGTCGGCTCGCTCAAGGAAGAGCACAAGCCCACGGACTTCGTCATTCCCGACCAGTTCATTGACCGCACCTTTGCCCGCAACGCCACCTTCTTTGGCGAGGGAATCGTCGGCCACATCGCATTTGGCGATCCGGTCTGCGCGACGGTTGCGAATACACTCATCGCAGCCTGCAAGACGGTTGGCGTCGTCGGCAAGAGCGGCGGAACTTACGTCTGCATGGAGGGTCCGCAGTTCTCCACTCGCGCCGAATCGAATCTCTACCGCAGTTGGGGTGCGGACGTGATCGGCATGACCAACCTGCAGGAGGCCAAGCTGGCTCGCGAGGCAGAGATTTGTTACGCGACCGTCGCCATGGTCACCGATTACGATTGCTGGCGTGCTGGCCACGACGATGTCACTGTTGAGCAGATTGTCGCCGTGCTGCACCAGAACGCAGACAACGCGGGTAAGGTTGTTCGTGCCGCCGTTGCCGCCATGCCAGCAGAACGTAAATGCGCCTGTCCCACTGCCGCGCAGTACGCAGTGCTTACCAGCCGCGAAGCCATTCCAACTACCGCCAAGGAGCGCCTCGCGCTGCTTTACGGCAAGTATTTTTAGGCCGCTTGTTGTTGTGTTTTTTGTTTTGAAAGGGCGCGGCTTTAGCCGCGCCGTAAGCCGCAAAAATTTGAAAAGGCTTTAGCCCCTGAGGGATTGAATGTCCATTCTCGTTGTAGGAAGCGTTGCATTTGATTCGATTGAGTCGCCCTCTGGCCGCGCCGAGCGTTGCCTGGGCGGAGCGGCCACGTACTTCTCGCTTGCTGCCAGCTACTTCACAGACGTGCGCGTCATCGCGGTGGTTGGCGAGGACTTCACAGACAAGGAAGAATCCGTTCTGCGTCGTCGCGGTGTAGATACCAGCGGCCTTGAGCACGCAGCGGGAAAGAGTTTTCACTGGGCAGGGAACTATCTGGAAAATCTGAACGAAGCCAAAACCCTCGCCACCGAACTCAATGTCTTCGAGCATTTTTCTCCCAGCGTTCCCGTGCAGTATCAGGACAGCGAGTTCCTTTTTCTCGCCAATATTGATCCCGTTCTGCAACTGCGGGTGCGCCGGCAGATGCCCAAAGTGCGCATGGTCTGCGGCGATACTATGAACTACTGGATCAATGGCCACCGCGAAAATCTTCTCAGGGTGCTGCCCGGACTTGACGCACTGCTCATCAACGACACTGAAGCCAAGCTCCTTGGCGGCGGCACAAATCTGGTCCGCGCGGCAGAGGCGATTCTTGCTCTCGGCCTCAACTCCATCATCATCAAGCACGGCGAGTACGGCGCGACGGCCTTCTTCAGTGAGCGCAGTTTCCCTGGCCAGAAGCATGTTTCGTTGCCCTTCCGCGCGCCCGCCCTACCGCTGGCCGAGGTCGTTGACCCGACCGGCGCAGGCGATTCCTTCGCTGGCGGATTCTTTGGCTACATCGCATCGCAACCGGCAGTCACGCCGGAGACATTCAAGCGTGGCCTCTTCTACGGTGGCGTGATGGGTTCCTTCGCCGTTGAAAAATTCGGAACAGAACGCCTGCAAACCCTCACCCGCGAAGAGATTGACGCGCGCTTTGAGCGCTTCCGGGAGATATCGCACCTTGACTGAGCAGCAGAGCGCCGCAGTGCAAACCGGTGAGTGTCAACGCCGCTGGTTCGTTCGTGCAGCGGCAGTTGTTTTTTCGTTGGTAGCATTTCTCCTCTGTCGCGCCGAGGGCTGGCTTCTGCTCTACGGCGATGCGGTCGCGCACCTGCACATTGCGCGACGCATCACGGATTCGCATTATCCCGGCCTTCATCAACTTGGCTCCGTTTGGCTGCCCTTTTCGCATCTGCTGCTTGTGCCCTTTGTGCAGCGCATGGATTGGTGGCAATCGGGCTTTGCCGGAGCCATCCCCTCCATGCTGGCCTATATCGCGGCCTGCATGGGCATCTATCGCCTTGCGCGCCTGTGGCTTGATCCCGCATCTGCTCTCTTTGCGTTTCTTTTTTTCGCGTTGAATCCCGGCCTGCTCTACCTTGAAACCACGGCGATGACCGAACCCATCTTCCTCTGCGAAATTATCTGGAGCGCGTTGCTCCTTGCCGAGGCAGACCGCGCTCTCAACAGCAGCAATGCGCGTTCTGCGGGATGGAAGATTCTTGCTGCCGGATTGATTCTTGTCGCTGCCGTCTACACGCGCTACGACGGATGGATATTCGCGAGCCTTTGCTGGCTGCTGCCTGCCGCATGGATGCTGCGCCGCAATACTCCTCGCCCGCCGGCATGGGTCTTCGCAGTATTCACGCTGTTACTGATAGCTGCGCCGGCCGGATGGCTTCTCTACAACGCGAAATTCTTCGGTGACCCGCTGGACTTTCTGCGCGGCCCGTATTCGGCGCGTGCCATCGAGTTGCGCACAACGCCACCCGGCAGCAATCACTATCCCGGCTGGCACGACATGCCGCTGGCCTTTCTCTATTACCGAACCGCTGCCGCACTCAGTTGTGTCCCGCTCTGGCTTTCGAACGTGCTCTTTACCATCACACTTGCAGCAACTGCGTTGCTCGGATGGCGTCAGCGCTGGTGTAGTGCGGCGCTGGTGCTGCTCTGGTTTCCGCTGCCTTTTTATGCATATTCGGTGGCTTATGGATCGGTGCCGATCTTCATGCCGCAGTGGCGTCCCAATTCCTACTACAACACCCGTTACGGAATTGAATTGCTTCCCGCCTTCGCGCTGGCTGCGGCAGTTGCACTGCAATTTTTGATCCGGCAGTTGAGGAAGAAAAGAACAAGTTGGACGAAGCCCGCCATCGCTGCTGCATTCGCGCTGCTCATCGCGAACAACGCCGCACTTGCATGGAAGCGCCCCCTCATCTTCCAGGAGGCGGTCGTCAACTCTTCAACACGCATCCCATTTGAAACTGCGCTTGCCAATGACCTGTCGCGGTTGCCAGCCAATGCCCGCATTCTCATGTCCCTGACTGATCATGTTGGTGCAGTTCAGCGTGCAGGTCTGCCGCTGGTACGAATTCTCAATGAATCCGATGGCAAGGAATTTGCTGCTGCACTCGCTTCGCCAGCCACCCACGCCGCATACGTTGTTGCTTTGGATGGGGACGCCGTCGCCAGGGCCGTGGCCGAGCATCCCGGCCAGCTTACGCCAGTGGACACCATTTGTCAGCGTGGCCAGCCCTGCGCCCGGATTTACCGTTCCGATACCGCGCTCACGCAGGAGTTCTCTCCGGCGCGCTGAAACAGTTACACTGCTTAGATGATGATGTTGCTTAATCAGCCGCTGCACAGCTTCGATTTCAGCAACTTCGAGCAAGTCGTATTTGCCGGAGATACGGCCCGTCGTCTGTTGCTTGCGGCCCTGCTTGGCGCAATCGTCGGCATGGAGCGCGAGTATCACCGCAAGGCCGCTGGAGTCCGTACTAACCTCCTGCTCTGTCTCGGATGCGCCTTCTTCACGTTGCTCTCCTACACGCTGGCGGGTGAGGCCAATCCGGACAAAGGGCGCGTCGCCTCCAACATCGTGCAGGGCATCGGCTTCCTCGGCGGCGGTCTAATTCTGCACAACCGCAACCGCGTCAGCGGACTCACTTCAGCCGCCGGAGTCTTTGTTGTTGCTGCCATTGGAATGGCCTGCGGGGCGGGACTCTTTGCTGCTGCGGTGCTGGCTACGATTGTTGTGATTGCCTCGGTTGTACTGGTCGGCATCCTCGAACGCAGGCTCAATCTCAAGATGTTCCCGCGTATTTACGAGGCGCGTGGCACAGACGATGCCCTCATGCTCGCGTCGGTCGTGAATGCGATGGATGATTCAAAGCAGCGCCTCAACATTCTTGATCGCGACAACCTCGGTTCGATACAGCGAATCAGTTTCCACGTCATGGCAACACTCGACCAGCACAACAAGCTTCAGAAGCGGTTGCAGCAGGAGCCGGCCATCACAAACATTTACACCTTCATTGATCCGGAGGAAGATTGATCCCCTTTACCAAAGCTCATGCATGTGGCAACGACTTTCTTGTCATAGAAGAAACAAGCGTTGCAGGTCACGCTCTTGCCCAGCTCGCTATTCAGCTTTGCGCGCGCAACACCAGCATTGGTGCCGATGGCGTGGAGTTCTTTACTACAACCGGCGAGTTCAGCGGACGCATCCGTCTCTACAACGCCGATGGCTCCATTGCGGAGCTGAGCGGGAATGGAACGCGCTGCGTAGCGGCGTGGCTTGCCGAGCGCGCAGGCGCGCAGCCCGACGATGTAATCAGCCTTGAAACCGATGGAGGGCTGCGCGAAAGCCGTCTCATTCGCCGTGATGGCGCACTCTTCGAGTTTCAGACCGCAATGGGTATTCCTGAAATCACCGAACACACAGTCGAACTCGCCGATGGAACTCTGGTTCAAGGCGCGCGTGTCAATACCGGCAATCCGCACTTCGTTATTTTTGTCGAGGACGAGAGCTTTGACTACGAAGGAATTGACTGGGAGAGCATTGGCAGTGAAATCTGCCTGCATCCTGATTTTCCCGATCAGACCAACGTCGAATTTGTAGCCATTCGCAGAGCCGATGAGATCGCCATCCGAATCTTCGAGCGTGGTGTTGGCCCAACCACATCTTCCGGCACCGGAACTACCGCGACATCTGCCGCTGCCATTGCCCTGCAAGGTTGCAGCAGGGAACTGCAGGTTGAAGCTCCCGGCGGAATGCAATTTGTCTCCTGGCCCTCGCCCACAGAGCAGTTGCAATTGACCGGCCCCGCCGTGCTGATTGCCGAAGGAGAAATCTGGCAATGAAGCTGCGAAGGCCGCCAGCCATCGCGCATGGAGAGACATTCCTTGCACTCTCTCCCGCATCCACTCCGCAGAAGGATCGCGTCGAGCACGGTGCCGCAGCCTTGCGCAGACTTGGCTACAAGGTAGAGTTTGCCGCGCACGCGCTTGATCGTAGCCCGCTCTACTTTGCCGGCGAGCCTGCGGAACGTGCCGCAGATTTGAGCGCTGCCTTTGCGGCAAAATCGAATGCCGCGCTGATTTGTAACCGTGGCGGTTACGGATCGAATTATCTTCTTCCATTGCTCAATCCTGATTTGCTCGCAGAAAATCCCAAGGTGCTTTTTGGCTACAGCGACATAACGGCGCTGCAAACCTGGCTTCTTGATCGCGCCGGTCTGCCCAGCTTTCACGGTCCCATGCTGGCTGCGGATTTTGCGCGCAAGGACGGTGTTCATTCTGCCAGCTTCAAGGCTGCAATCGCAGGTGATCTCTACGCGGTCGGCGAGCCGGAGGGGCTGCAAACGCTGCGCAGGGGAACAGCGCGCGGAGTCCTTTACGGCGGTTGTCTCAGTATTCTGGCCGCATCGCTCGGCACGCCTTACGCGCCCGATCTGCGCGGCAAACTGCTTTTTCTGGAAGACCTCGCCACCAGACCGTATCAGGTGGATCGCTTGTTGCGGCAACTCATTCTTGCCGGTCAGCTTGAGGGCGTAACCGGGATCATCTTCGGGGAAATGCTCGACTGCGCATCTCCGGGCGCGCCGGATTCCTTACTCAAAAATGTAATCCTCCACGTTCTCGGCGACTTCAGCGGGCCTGTTGCAATCGGTCTGCGCTCCGGCCATGTCTCGCGCGAAAATGTAACACTCACCTTCGGCACAAAGGCCGTACTCAACGCATCGAATTCTGCGCAATTGGAATTTGTAGAGGCCGCCACTCAGAAATGACAAAGCACATCCATCTCAGCGGAATCTGCGGCACCGCCATGGCTTCCCTCGCCGGTCTGTTGCAGCTTCAGGGCCATCGCATTACCGGCAGCGATCGCGCAGCATATCCGCCCATGTCTACGCAGCTTGAAGCGATGGGAATCCCTGTTGCCCAGCCATACGACGCTACGAATCTCTCTTCGCAACCCGATCTCGTTGTCATCGGCAATGCACTTTCGCGCGGGAATCCGGAGGTCGAGCAGGTTCTCAATGCCCGCATTCCCTTTGCCTCGATGGCCGCGTTGCTGCGCGAGGAATTCCTCACCGGTCGCGATTCTCTTGTGGTCGCCGGAACCCATGGCAAAACCACCACCACCAGTATGCTGGCATGGATTTACGAGGTCGCTTCGCAGGCAAATCCTGAACTCGCCCCATCGTTTTTGATTGGCGGAGTTGCAGAAAACTTCGGCACCAGCTATCAGCTACGTCCAACGCGCACCTTCATTCTTGAAGGCGATGAATACGACACGGCCTTCTTCGACAAGGGGCCAAAGTTCATGCACTATTTTCCTGATGCGCTCATTCTCACGCACGTCGAATTCGATCACGCCGACATCTACGCGGATTTAGCAGCCGTCAAACTGGCCTTCAAACGTCTCGTCAATCTCGTTCCGGGCCGGGGCCGTGTCATCGCTTACGATGCCAGTGAAAATGTAACGGAATGTATTTCAAATCCGCACTGCCGCATTGAGCGCTACGGATTTGCGCCGAAGTCCTTCTGGCAGATTCAGAATCTTCACTTCAAAGATGGCCGCTCGCACTGGCAACTTTTTCGCGAAGGAAAACTATTCTGTGATCTCGAACTTCCCATGGCGGGCGAACACAACGCGCTCAACGCAACCGCTGCCGCTGCTCTGGCAGCAGGGCAGGGAGTAAGTGCAGAGGCGATTCAAAAGGCTCTCTCCAGTTTTCTCAGCGTCAAGCGTCGTCTGGAGGTTCGCGCAGTCATCAACGGCATCACGGTGATTGATGACTTCGCCCATCACCCCACGGCGATTCGCGAAACCCTGCGCGCACTTCGCGCTGCATATCCGGATTCGCGGCTTTGGGCCGTCCTGGAGCCGCGTTCAAACACCCTGCGCCGCAACGTCTTCGAGCGCGAACTGGTGGAGAGCCTCAAACTTGCAGACCGGGTTATTCTGGCTGGGGTCTATCAGCAGGAAAATATCCCCGCAGGCGAGCGTCTTCATCCAGAGCATGTTGTAGATGCGCTCAACCGCGAGGGAACCCCTGCGCTGCTGGCCAGCAGTACCGAGGCCATCCTTGCCCAGCTTGCGTCACAGGCCAGGCCGGGCGATGTCATCGCGATACTCTCCAATGGCGGCTTCGATGGTATTTACGAGAAGCTTCCTCTTGCACTTGCAGGAGGTACGCCGAACGCATGATTGCCTCTCTGATTCTGCTCTTCAGTTTTGTTTTTTTTGGATTTCTTGTTGCCGTTGTTTTTATTCCCTGGTCGCTGATTACGGGCAATGTGACGCAGCTCTACATCTGGGCGAATTGGGTGGTACGGCTTGGTCTGCGCCTCGGCGGAATTCGCGTGGTCGTTGTGGGGCGGGATAAGATTCCAGCCGCGCAATCCTGTATCTTCCTCTCCAATCACGTCTCAAACCTTGATCCGTTGGTCCTGCTCCCGCTGATTCCGGGCCGCACGTCCATCTTTCTGAAGCGTTCGTTGATGAAGATTCCCATCCTCGGCTATGCCATGCGTCTGGGCAGTTTTATTCCGGTGGATCGCGGCGGCAGCATGGAAGCCGCACGCCAGAGCGTACAGGCGGCGCAATCCGTTATCGCCAGCGGTCTGCACATCACCACATTTGTTGAGGGAACCCGTTCAAAGGATGGAAGGTTGCTGCCCTTCAAGAAAGGGCCGTTCTTTCTGGCGAAAGAGACCGGAGCCAAATGCATTCCCATCACTATTCTTGGGACGGAGACAATGATGAAGAAGGGAAGTCTGCGAGTTACTCCGGGCGAAGCCAGAGTGATTTTTCACCCCGCAATCAACCCTGCGGACTACCAATCTCGCGAAGCCTTGATGGTTGCCGTCCGGAAGTCCATTGCTTCGGTGCTGCCGATGGAGCGCCGTTCGACTATTTGACAATCGCCGCGTAGCCGTCATCGTGCAGTCGCTGCTGCATCGCTTTGGCCTCATCCTTCGTAGCAAATGGACCCACCTGCACATGCGTCAGCGAGTCCTGCGGTTCGTGGCGGATGCTCACGTTATATCCATGCCGCTTGAGAGAAGAGACCAGCACCTGCGCATCCTCTTCATGCGAGACAGCCGCAACCTGCACCATGTAGCTTCCGCTGGATGTCGCCACTGGTGCTTGCGCGGGCCTCTGAGCCGTCGCTGGAGCGGACACAGGAGTACTGGCAACCTGTGTCGGCTGAGGAGCAGCGCTGTTTGTATCCGGAGTAGAAGCCGAGGAATCAGCAGGGGGTTGCGATGGAGCCTGTGTCTGATTCCCGCTGGCCGAGGGCTTGGCTGAGCCATTGCTCGCAACTACAGGTGGAGGCGTGGTTGCTGCTGCTGCGGCTTGCTGCGCACTCTCTGTATTGTGGCGTCCCATCTGGTAGCCAACTCCGAAGAAGATGGCGCAGAGAACCACCAGACCAAAGAAGATGGCCAGCAGGGCTCCCATGCCTAGCGTTACATCCCGGTTTTTTTGTTCGAGCGGAGACGGTGGCTCTGCCTCGGGCTCCGGATAGTGGTCATCAAAGAGATTGCTCATGCCTTCGTATCAATCTCCGGTTTCTTGGTTGTCACATGGTTCTGTAACAGGGTAAGGATGTCAATCGGCAGCGGGAAGACGATAGTTGTATTCTTCTCGACGCCAATCTCGGTCAGGGTTTGCAGGTAGCGCAACTGGAGTGTCAACGGCTCTTCCGAGAGCAGCCGGGCAGCATCCACCAGCTTTTGCGCTGCGCCGAATTCGCCATCTGCATGGATGACCTTGGCGCGCTTTTCGCGCTCGGCCTCGGCTTGTTTGGCCATGGCGCGCAGCATCGAGTCCGGCATATCAATCTGTTTGACCTCAACCGAGATGACCTTGACGCCCCACGGCTCAGTGCGCTGGTCAATGATGGTCTGGATGCGCAGATTCAGCTTGTCCCGATGCGAAAGCAACTCGTCGAGTTCCACTTCGCCAAGCACGGAACGCAGCGTTGTCTGCGCGGCCTGTGAGGTCTGGTAGACGAAGTTTGAAACCTCCAGCACAGCCTTGCGCGGATCCAGTACGCGCAGCGTGACCACGGCATTTACCTTCAGCGTTACGTTATCGCGCGTAATGACATCCTGTGGAGGAATATCGAGAACCTCCTGCCGCAGGCTGACCCGGACAATCGTGTCAATCGGTTTGAATACGAAGATGAGTCCGGGGCCGACCGGCTCCTTCAGCGCCTTGCCCAGACGGAAGAGGATGCCGCGCTCGTACTCGCGGAGAACCTTGATGCAGCTAAGAACGTAGAAGGCCAGAACGACGACCACGAGAAGAACAGGAAACCCTAAACCATAATCAGGCATAAAAACCTCGCACAGCGGGAATTGTAACGCATACAGGTTTGAAAACAGCAACACTTACAGCGATTTGTTCACCGTTTCTGCCGCCGTTTCCGGTTCAACAACAAGAATAAGCCCACGTGTGCCAGTGACGCGTAGTCGGCATCCCTTTTCGACAGGCCCTGCTGCACTGGCGTGCCACAATTCGCCGTGGACCAACACCTGCCCCTCCGGCGCAAGCGTTTCCATGGCAACGGCTGTTTCCCCAATCAATGCAGCACTGCCCAGCTTCGATTTATTGCGTCGGGCGCGGATGGCCAGCCGCAGCAACACCACCGTAATCCCGCCAAAGGCCAGCGCCAGTGCTACAGCCGTCGGCCAGTGTACCGTCAATTCTGGAATCGGTGCCGCCACCAGCGTCAGCGAGCCCAGAATCATGGAGCAGATTCCGGCCAGCGCCAGCACTCCGTGGCTGGTGTACTTAACCTCCAGCACAATCAGGATCAGCGCCGCTAGCAGCAGTGCAACCGCCGTATAGCGCAACGGCAGCAGATTGAGCGCAAAGAGTGCCAGCAGCACGCAGAGCGCTCCCAGCGAGCCTGGAACAATCGTTCCCGGAGAGTTGAATTCCACGTAAATCAGCAGCACGCCCGCCACCAGAATCAGCAGCGCCAGATTTGGATTCATCAGCGGGCCCAGCACGCGCTCGCGTACCGTCGGCTGGAAGAGAATCCTCTGCGCCCCTGCCGTATGCAGCACAACCTGCTTGCCATCGGGTCGCTGGACGCTGCGGCCATCGGCCTGACGCAGCAGGTCGTTATTGTTCTGCGCAACCAGATCAATCAAGCCATCGGCCAGCGACTCCCATTCCGAGTAGGAGAGCGATTTTCTGACCGCATCCTCTGCCGCCTGCTGATTACGGTGGCGCTCATTCACAAAGGAGCGCAAAAAGGCAGCAGTATCGTTCTCCAGCTTCTCTTTCATCACCGGGTCCATGGTTGTTCCGTCGCCGTTGACCGGATGTGCCGCTCCTGCATTGGTTCCCGGAGCCATCGCGGCAAGGTCTGCCGACTCCAGCAGAAAGAACCCGGCAGAGCCGGCCCGTGCTCCGGCAGGCCCGACGAACACAATCACCGGAACCGGCGAAGTAAGGATCGCGCCTACCATCTTGCGAGTTGAGTCCAGCAGGCCGCCCGGCGTATTCAACTCAATCAGAACGGCGTCGTCGCCTTCCTCGGCAGCTTGATGAATTCCGCGAATCAGGTAGTCGCTGCTGACCGGCTGCACCGTATCCTCAAAGGGAATCACCAGCACGCGCCGCGAAGGAGCCTGAGCCAGGAGCGCAGGCAAGCCAAAAAAGAAGAGAATCAGAACCGCGAAAATTCGGCGCATGCAATCGCCTTTCTACTACTACGGTAAATGCTGGCCACGAGCCTCCAGCGCCTGACGCATCCCCAGCGCTGCCGGATTGGTCTTGTCCAGTTGAAGCGCATTGGCAACATCGTGTGCTGCTGCATCCAGATTGCCCTCGCCCTGTTCCACTCGCGCCAGAACCAGATATGCCGGGGCATTGGGAGCAATCAGCAAAGACTGTTGTGCCAGCTTTCTGGCTGCCTGTGTATCGCCGCTGCGTTCGCGAATAGCTGCCAATCCGGATTGCGCCAGAGGGTTTGTGGAGTCGGCTGCTGCGGCCAGTTGGTACTCTCGCTCAGCCTCCAGCATCAGTCCTCGGTTCAGATATTCATCGCCGCTTTTAGTCTCTTCCGCAGAGCGATCTTTGGCGGGCAGGTTGGCCAGACGCATCTCCTGAACCTCTTCCAGTTGCAGCGCTGCCTGCCGGTAGCCCGCCTCGTTGTAGCTGCGCTTGATGCGCTCCAGCGGGTCGTCGTTGATGGCTCCATGGGAGTTGAGTGCTTCGCTCAACTGCTGCAATCCAGTATCGGAAGGCCGCAGATTCAGTCCTGCCGTAACCTCTCGTGCGGACCCGGCTGCGTCCCCGTGACGCTTCAGGCTGACGGCCAGGTTGTAGTGGTAATCGGCGTCGTTGGGATCGCTTTGAATCGCCTGTAAAAATTGCGGGGAACCATCGCGGCCATGTCTGCTTGCCGCCACGCCCTGATTGTTGACCACCTCAGGCAGCGGTAGCACTTTGGCCACGGCGGTAAAGCTCTCTTCTGCCCGCGCATAGATTCCTGCGTTGAACTGCGAAAGCCCTCGATAGAAGAGCGCTTCCAACTCGGCCGGATCGCCCTTGGGAATACGGGCAAAGGTGGTTGCAGCCAGTTCGAATTGTTCTGAGGCGTAGTAAGCCTTGCCCAGTGCCAGCCATGCAGGCGTGTAACCGGGGCCAAGTTGTGTTGCCAGCTTCAGATGCTTCAGGCGTTCCTCTGCCGAAGGTTCACTGAGTCCGCGAACGTAATTTTCAAAGGCATCCAGACGCAGATTGGCGTTTGCCGCCAGAAAGGTCTCCTCAGCAATCGAGAGCTTCGGGTCCAGTTCGCGCGCCACCTTCCACGCGGAGGAGTTCAGGATGTCGAGGAGTTTTTCGCTTGCTTCCTCAGTCACCAGCGGCTTGCCCAGATGCAGATTCTGCACATCCAGTATCTGTAGTGTCACCGTCAGCCTTCCATTGACAAGCGCGTAGCTGCCGGTCAGGACGTAATTGGCATCAAGGGTCTGAGCAATTCTCAGTGTCGTCGCGCGCGAGGGACGGAAGTTCAGCGGAAGTCCCAGATGATCCAGCGCATAGAGCCTGTCGGTGCGGCTGATGGTCAGGAATCCAGCCGAGGCCAGTCGCGGATTGATGATCTCCGGCACCGCCTCGCCGATCCAATCCAGAGCCGTTTGCCCGGAGAGGTTTTCAATCGGTTGCACCAGCACCAGACGACCATGTTCCTCCTCCTGAGCATGGGCGAAGACAGCAGCACCCGGCATCAGAAGGGCAACAACAGCGAGACTTGCGAGAAAACGAAGTTGAGAGGCCACGACTTAACGATTATACGAGGGCGCTGGCACTTGCCGTTTGGCAATCACCGGCCCGCGCGGAAACAGCAGCACTGCTGCCCACTGCCCGTTGCGTTCGGTCATCCACACCACCCGGCCATGCAGCAGATCGGCCACAGCCTGCGGATGCATGTCGTGATGCATCCCGAAATACTTTTCCTCGGAGTGTTCCGCACCGGGGAAAAGTGCCTCCAGATGGTTCCCGGCATCAAACTTTGTCGAAAAAATAATTGCAGAGGTATATTCCGCAGGCTCGCCCGCAAGATGTTCCATCTGCGGAGGAGAAAAATCATCCACTTTGACCACCTGCATCGGCTTTGTCAGATAGCCAAGAAATGGGTCGCTCAACTCCGAGGTCACCGGCCACGCAGAAAGGACTACGCCGCCCTCATCCAGTTTGCCAACCTCGTCAATCGCCTGCTGATGCAGCACGATCATGTCGCGATAAGCGAGGTTATCCTCCGGCGCAAACCCATAAGCAGGGTTATGGACGAGGCCCAGCAGAAACGCTCCCGCCGTAAACAGGCAAAGCGCATGCCACCACAAAACCCGTCGCTGCCATGTGCTGACGCAAAGGATCAGAATCAGCGGGAATACCGGCAGCAGATAGCGGGTCAGCAGCGCACCCCCCAGTACGCTGAAGGCGATGGCATTGGCCAGAATCAGCCAGTAAATCCGTCCCTGCGCGCCAACGCTGATTCGAGGCCTCAGCCGTGCGCTTCCCGGATTTCGCGGGCCGTCTGCCTCCACGGCGATTGGCCGCAGAAACATTGCACCAATCGTACACAGCACAGGCACATACATATTCATGTGGAAGCCCAGATGCCACGCTCGTATGCGGATGGCCTGCACAAAACGCTCGACGGTGAAGGTTGAGGTCGCGTTGTAGCGCAGGTACTCCGGATTGCCAAAGATGAATCCGGTCTTCGAATAGTGATATCCGTACCAGGCCATCAGCGGTAGCAGGCAGAGCAGCCACCACGCTGCGCGGCGAATCTTTGCAGCCCGAATCTCCGGCACACGTATCGCAGTTGCAATCTCCCATGCCGAGAGCGCCAGCGGAGTTACCACTGCCGTCTCTTTAGCCAGCACCGCCAGCGAAAACCAGATAGCTGCGCGCCATGGCCTGCGGGAGTGGTCTGCGGTTGTATCGGGCAGAGCATCCACCAGCGCCCACAGCGTGCAGGCCGCTGCCAGCAGGTCAGCGTGGGCCAGCGTACTTTGCGCAAACCATACCGGATAGAGCGCCGTCAGCGTCACCGTCCATGCAGCCACCGTCGAATTGGAAATGAGCCGCAGGGACAGGCGCCAGATTGCTGTCAGCGCCATCGCCGCGACAACGCACATCGCTACCCGCGTGGTTATCGGCGTAAATCCGCCCATCTTCCACCACATCGCGAGATAGATAGATGGCAGCGGAGGGTGCGCGTTTGTCAGCGTCGTATAGGGAACCAGCGACCCGGTGCGAAAAAAATCCCATGCAGCGGGGATGTAGTAGCCCGCCTCATCCCAGAAGTAGGGAAGCCGGAGCAGGGCAGAATGCGAGAGATAGATCGCCACAAAAAACACAGGAAAAAGCAGCCAGTCGGGCAGCGACTGCCTTAGCCTCATTCGCCAGAGAATATCCCGCACACGCGTCATGATTAATGAACAGGTCCTTGCGGTGTTGGCATCGGCTCCAGCGCCAGTTGACCGAAGGTCTCTTCATACTGCGCCAGATTCTGCCCCAGCACATTCCACAGGGCTTTGGCCTGTTGCGGGCTCAGGAAGATTCCCTGATGATTTTCAATATTCAGTTGATCTGCCTCCGGCGTTGCTACCCCGAAGATAAGCAGAAAGTCCCACACGCTGACGCGAACCTGCACGCTGTTCGCATAGGCTTCGCGATAGTCGGAGGCATTTTTCAGAGAGATGTTTTGTTGGTGCTGTTGATTTGCCATAGCAAGACAAGCATACATCTTGCGCCACGTGGAAAAATTGCCTCTGGCGCGAATCAGGGTAAACTATCTCCATGGGAAACAAAGATAAAGGCAAGCGCGAAACAAAGAAGAAGCCGCAACCGAAGCCGAAGGCCGATCCCGGTCGCAGACACGAAGACGCAAGTCAGGCAATCGTGCGCACCATCAAGGAAGGCTCCAGCAGCTAGCTCTTTGGCTGCTTGTGGTTGTACGAATGTGGATGCCCAATCTTTGCGGCGTATTTTTTTGCCGCATGGGTGGGATGGCACAAAATCACACGGTCAAAGGCCGGGGTTTGAGCTATCTCATTCCTTCGCAAATAACCCACTGAGCGCCCGCGAGCACGCATTCATCGAGAAGCGCCGCAAAAAGCTCTCTCTGGCTGCGATCCTCATGCGCGCTTTTTCTTCCGCGCTCATGTGCAGCCATCCGCGCAGAAGCTTCACCGTGCCGTCAAGCGTGTCTGCTGCGACCAGTCCAGCGCCATCGCTGACAATCTCGCGCCAGATATTCACCTTATCGGTAATCAATGCAGGCCGTTCGCAGGCCATCGCTTCCACCGCCGCAATCCCGAAATTCTCCTGATGTGAGGGCAGGATAAACACCTCGCTGGCGCGAATTGCTCCCCACTTGGCCGCGCCTGCCAGCATTCCCACCCAGTGGATACGCCCGGCAACCCCAAGTTCGCGAGCCATCAAAATCAGCCTGGTCTGCAACCCCTCCGAGTCCGGTCCTGCAATCACAAGGTGCAGGTCAGGAGCCTCCTGCGCGACTTTTGCAAACCCCTGCACCAGCAGGTCCACGCCTTTTTTATCGTGAATTCTCCCAAGAAAAAGCGCGAACCTGCGTCCCTGCAAACCAGCACACTGGGCAAAGAAAATCTCTTTCTGGCCTTCCGCATCCTGCGGCGGCTCCGATGTCCCAAAGGGAACCACCAAAGCATTCCACTTATTTGGCCGGAAGGGCTGTAGAGCCAACTCGCTCTCAGCCTCTGCGGTAAACAGAACGTATTTTGCATCGCGCAGAATTTTGTACTGCACCAGCTTCCAGTGCAGCCATTTCTTTACATGCTTGGCCGGATAGCGTTGTTTGAAGTAAGGGTCCAGTGTGCCATGCGGAAAAATCGCATACGGTGTCCGTTTGCGCGCCTCGCTCCACAGTGCCTGGCCGTGATAGAGCCACATCCCATGCACTACCACGCCGTCAAACCGTCCCAGATTTTCCCGGAGCCACGGCCTCAGATGCGGCGAGTAGCCATAGCCAAACCGTCCCGGCCCCATGGCGTGAACAGGCGTCTCATAGCGCGACAAAAAGCTGGCTTTGGGATCATCAGCCGTCACAATTTCTGCGCGATCTCCTTGCCGTTCCGCTTCCAGCGCCATCTGGTACACAGCTTCGGGCGGCCCGCCATCATCCGGATTCATGGAAGCAATTACATGCAGGATTCGCATCAGTTCTGTCCCGTTCTGAACTCGCCCGTACCCACGTCCTTCAGTAGTTGCCTGTCAATCTGCTCCTGAAAATAAGCGGCAGAGCGGCGCAGCCCTTCGTCGAGCGTAACCTTCGGCTCCCATCCCAGCGTTGTGCGTGCTTTGGTGATGTCCGGTTTGCGGCGTGTTGGGTCGTCAACAGGAAGATTTTGATACACCAGTTCGCTTTTTGCTCCCGTCACTTCGAGCACCGCCCTGGCGCACTCCAAAATCGTCAACTCTTCGGGATTTCCCAGATTCACCGGCATATTTTCATCGCTTGCAGCAAGCGCCAGAATCCCCGCAATCAAATCGCCCACATAGCAGAAGCTTCGTGTCTGCGAGCCATCGCCGTAGATGGTCAGCGGCTGTCCATTCAGCGCCTGCGTCAAAAAATTCGAGATTACGCGACCATCCCCGGCATGGAGCCTCGGCCCATAGGTATTGAAGATGCGCACAATCCGCGTATCCAACCGGCGATAGCGGTGGTAGGCCATGGTGATGGCCTCGGCATAGCGCTTGGCCTCGTCGTAGACCGAGCGCGGCCCCACTGGATTCACGTGTCCCCAGTAGCTCTCCGATTGCGGATGCTCCAGCGGATCGCCGTAGCACTCCGAGGTGGAGGCCAGCAAAAATCGCGCCTGATATTTTTCTGCAATATCGAGCAGATTGGTTGTTCCCTGCGAACCAACCCGCAGCGTTTCGATGCCCAGTTGCATATATTCAATCGGGCTGGCTGGCGAGGCGAAGTTGTAGACCGCGTCCACCTCACCCGGATCAAAGGCTTCGCAGATGTTCCGCTCTTCAAAGGTGAATCGGCTTTCGTAGCGCAGGTGGTCCAGATTCTCCAGAAATCCGGTGCTTAGATTATCCACGCCTATCACCCGATGCCCCTGCTCAATCAGTGCATCGGCCAGGTGTGACGCCAAAAATCCCGCTACTCCGGAAACCAGTACTCGCATCGTTCTTCTCAGTTCTTAAACAAAGTTCGCTCTGGGAATGCCCTCAAACCCGGAGTGCGATGCGGGCCGCCCGATGCTGACGTAGGTAAAACCCTTATCGCGCATTCCCTTATAGTCGTATAAATTTCTGCCATCAATCATAATCGGAAACTTCAGCAGCCCCTTCAATCGCTCCAGATCGAGCAGTGCAAACTGTGGCCAGTCGGTCAGAATCAGCAGGGCATCAGCGCCCTCGGCTGCTGCATATTCATCGGTCGCGTACTGCAAATGCGCGTTTGGCTTCAGCGATTCCTGCGTGCGCCCCATCGCCGCAGGGTCGTAGGCGCTCACGCGGCAGCCTGCATCCAGCAGCATCTTCACAATATCTATGGCCGGTGAATCGCGGATATCATCGGTTTCGCCCTTGAAGGCCAGTCCCAGCGCGGCCACCTTTTTCCCTCGCAGCGTCCACAGCGTCGAATGAATCTTCTGGAAGAAGTGGCGCTTCTGCTGCTCGTTGATCTGCTGCACTTCGGAGAGCAATTTGAAGTCAATGCCCTGCTGTTGCGCCACACTGTGGAATGCGGTCAGATCCTTCGGGAAGCAGGAGCCGCCGTAGCCGATTCCAGCCCGCAGAAAGCGCGGCCCGATGCGAGCATCCAGCCCCATGCCGCGCGATACATCATCCACATCTGCGCCAACCGATTCGCAGATCGTCGAGACCGCATTGATGAAGGATATCTTCAGCGCCAAAAATGAATTCGAGGCGTGCTTGATAATCTCCGCGCTCTGTGGCGAGGTCACCAGAATCGGCGCAGGATTTTCAGCGCTCATCGGCCCGGCAACCGCATTGGGATGGCGGTAGTATTCGCCCGTGGTCAGCGGTGCGTAGATGCGCCGCAGAACCTCGGCAGCTCGTGGAGTCTCAGCGCCCACCACAATCCGGTCGGGATGCAGGAAGTCCACCACGGCTGTGCCTTCGCGCAGAAACTCAGGGTTCGAAACCACATCAAAGAGCGCGTCTTCAATGCCGTAGCGCGACAGCACTCGGCGTATCCATGCGTGTGTATAGACGGGAACGGTACTTTTTTCGACGATAACCTTGTAGCTGTTGATGCCGCGTGCAATCTCGCTCACCACGGCCTCTACAAACGAGAGGTCTGCGCTGCCCGATGAACTTTGCGGCGTACCCACGGCGATAAAGACCGCCTCTGATTTCCCGACTGCATCATGCAGGTTCGTTGTAAAGTGAACCCCTTTGTTCAGGTGCTTTGCCAGCAGGTCGGTCAGGTAGTTCTCATAGATGGGAACCTCGCCGCGGCTGAGTCCTGCAACCTTTTGCTCGTCGTTGTCCACGCAGAGAACGTTGTGCCCGGTCTCGGCAAAGCAGACCGCAGCCACCAATCCCACATAGCCCGAACCGATTACACAGATATTGACCGGAGTGCTCAGAGTTTCCGTCATTGCCTTAACTCTCATCCTTTTGTGCGCTTGTCAGTAAAGAGCGTTTGCCTACGCACGTCCTACTCGTTCATTCTCAAACAACAGGAATCAAAAGCTGTTACAAATTCAAGAAAAGTACATTGGAAACATCTATTCCGTAGCCGCGCCGACTTAGAAATTTTCATTTCGCAGCTACACCAACTCAAGAGATTGTCATTCCGCAGCGCAGCGAAGGAACCTGCTGTTTTCCCAGAATGCTTCTAATCCTTTATTGGCGGCAGTGCCTCTGCTGCCATTGCGCCGTCGCGTTGTTTCACCAGCATCTGCACCTTTCCTTCGGCCCGGTCGAGCTCTTCCTTGCAGGCGGTTGAAAGCTGCACGCCCTGTTCAAAGAGCTTCACCGACTCTTCCAGCGGAAGCTCGCCTTTTTCCAGTTTTTCGACAATTTCTTCCAGTTTGCCAATGGACTCTTCAAAATTTGCCATCCCATCTCCTTACCCCTGCGGCAACAACTCCCGCAGAACCTCGACTGCAACAGAATACTTTCCAAACGGAGCGCTCACCTGAACCCCCTGCACCATAGGCCGCGCGCTTGCGAGCATCTCCTGAGCTATGCGCACTCCTTCCGTCCGCGCCGACTCCGGCCCATCCGCAGCCTGCATCCGTTCCAGAACCTCATCCGGCATGGAAACGCGCAGGTCATTGCGCATGAACTCGGCATTGCGCAGGCTGGTCAGCGGCCAGATGCCCGCAATCACCGGGATGCGATACTGCTCGATCTTCCTGAGAAACTCCTCCAGCAACCGCAGATCAAAGACGGGCTGCGTAATGGCGTACTCCGCGCCTGCTTCCACCTTATAGGCAAAGCGACGCAACTCCGCTTCCATGTCCGGTGCGCCCGGATTGGCCGCCACGCCCAGCGTGAAGTTGGTTGAAGCGCCGATTGAATTGCCGCCGATATCCAATCCATGATTCAGTCGTCGTGCCAGATTCGTCAGCCCGATCGAATCCACATCAAAGACCGCCGTCGCATCCGGATAGTTGCCCAGTTTTGGCGGATCGCCGGTCACGCAGAGAATATTGCGCAGCCCAAGGGAACTGGCTCCCAGCAGATCGCTTTGAATGCTCAGGATATTTCTGTCGCGGCAGGTGTAATGCAGAATTGTCTCTGTACCCGTCTTCTGCTGAATTTGCAGGCAAAGGCTCTGCGCACTCATGCGTGCCGAGGCACGGGGCGAATCGGGAACGTTGATGACATGTACGCCGAGTTTGGACAGCGTGGCTGCGCCCTCGATCTCCTTTGAGCAATCCACCCCGCGCGGCGGAACAATCTCCACCATGGTCACAAACTCGCCTTTGGCAAGGGAACTGCCTAATTTGGAACGCTCTGGGAGCGGCAGCGACTGTATTTCGTTAAGGGGTTTGGTGCTGGCCGTTACCGTCACATCCACCCGTTGTGCTTCGACCGCTCTCAGCGCCGAGCGCATTCCGCGAATGTGATTTGGCGTCGTTCCGCAGCATCCACCGACAAACTGCACCCCGGCGCGCAGAAACTTCCGCGCAAAACTTGCCATATACTCCGGCGAGCAGAGATAAATATTTCTGCCCTCTACAGCGCGCGGCATTCCTGCATTTGGCATCGCTATCAGCGGCAGGGTTGTAGCCGTCCGCATCCGTTCCATCGCCGTCAATACGGTTGCGGGGCCCACGCTGCAATTGCAGCCCACGGCATCGGCTCCCCAGGCCGTCAGGCGAGCAGCGGCTTCTTCCGGATTTGTGCCGTCCAGGCCCTCCACCTCTTCATCTACCGTAATCATCACGGCAACGGGAAGATTCGGTGCAACCTGTTTTGCCGCCAGCAGTGCCTGCTCGGCCTCATTGAGAGCAGCAACGGTTTCGATCAGGATCAGGTCCACGCCGCCCTCGGCCAGAGCTGCAATCTGCTCGGCAAAGGCTGTGCGGGCCTCTTCCAGAGAGGTTTTGCCAAGCGGCTCCAGATGCACGCCCAGAGGGCCGACCGAACCGGCCACCCAGGCCTTGCCAGCCTGTTTTTCCGTCAGTTGCTCGACGGCCTGCCGCGCCAGTTTTGCTCCGGCGAGGTTAATCTCCCGAACCTTGTTTGCCAGTCCATGCCTTGCCAGTCGGAAGCTGTTTGCTCCGAAGGTGTTGGTTTCAATCAACTCTGCCCCGGCCAGCAGGTATTCCTCATGGATGGAGCGCACCGTCTCCGGGTCCGTCAGGTTCAGTTCGTCGTAACAACGGTTGATGAAAACACCCCGGCTATAGAGCGCCGTTCCCATTGCTCCGTCACAGAGCACCGCTTTGTCGCCAAACAATTCCTTCAGTCGGTTCATGAATCCCTTTATCCTATCCCAGATATCAGCAGAAAGAGAGTGAAAGAACACAATCCCACCCTTTGCTTTTGTTATACTCAAGCTTCATAGAGAATCACAGAAGAGGTCACCAGGTTTTGAAGAACTTACGCCCGGGAATTGCTGCTTTGCTGCTTGTCTGCTGTGCCGTACTGTTTACGGGCTGCGGCAACAATTACTACGCTGACGGGCGTGCTCTGCCCCCAAGCGGAGTCGCCAACCGTGTTCTCGTTGCGGTTCAGAACCCCAGTGCCTATTCGGGCGGGGCTCTTTATTTTGATGATGCGTACTACGATGTCCGCCACAATATTAGCAATAGCATCCCGCAATTCAGCATCTCCGGTTATGCAGGCAAGCTTCCCGTCACCATCCAGAACATGCCGGAAGAGCAGATTGGCGCGGTTTATGCCTCCGGGGACGGTTCTTTCACGACCATCAATTATCAAACAGAAAAGGTCGGAGCCTCCATCAGTGGCCTCAGCGGCCTCTACCCAAGCAGCGTCTTTTTGACGCGCAACCAGCGGCGCGCCTTTGCAGCAAGTCCTTCGCAGCATGTCTTTACGGTTGTGGACAATCCGACCTCCGGTGGCAGCGGCTACTCGCTGAATCTGCCGAATGCTTATCGCGTCTCCATCAATCCCGGCGGAACCATTGCGCTCATCTTTCTGCAGGACAGCAACAGCATTTACTACCTCTATCAATTGCAGGCCAATCAGGCCGCGCCCTCCAATGCCTATGACTGCGAGCCGCAGAACAACCCGCAATACTGCGTTCTGCCGCTGGCGGGCACCTTTGATCGTCCCGTCAAGGCTGTTTTCTCCTCGGATGGTTCTTCGGCCTACATCCTCAACTGCGGCCCCGAGTGTGGCGGCACAACTGCCAGTGTCAGCGTGTTGCCGGTTTCTGCGGCTCTGATTGAAAGCGGCTCGGTAGTTCCTCCCAATGCTCCCACGCAGGTTGAGGCGACTATTTCTGTTCCCGGAGGCGCGTATAACGCGCTGGTTACAGGTAATGCCATTTATATTGCGGGCCAGCAGAAGCAGGCCAGCGGCACTTATTCTGGATTGTTTGCAGGCAACCTCAGCATTTTTAACCCGGCGACCCTTACCGTCACCAACACCTATTCCATCAGTGACGGATTCCATGGCAAGATGATTCTCGGCGACGACAACACGCTCTGGATTGGCTCAACTCTTTGCAATGAGGGTGTTCGTTTTGCCGAGCTCTCTGCCGGAACCAATACCTCTTACGGTTGCCTGACCATGTTCAATACCTCCACCAACGCGGTTACGCTGGACTCCTACAACGGCGACCTGACGGGAATTGCCGCTGTAACCGGTCTCCATAAGGTTTACGTGGCCGAGGGAGGGCAGGTTTACATCTATTCGACCGTCAACATGGCCGCGCTCGATAACGAGTACGTCACCGTGACCGGAACCGCCTACGATGTGGCCTACATGGACGCGCTCACAGACAGCAACAACACAACCTATTAGGCCTTTAACCGTTTTGCGAGCAAGCAGAGGCTCCTTCGCCCTATTTGGGAAAGAGCATCCGAACGCCGATTGCAATCAGCATCACGGCAAAGATTCGCCTCAGCAAAATATCCGGAATGTACTGCACTCCCCATGCCCCGAAGAATCCCCCAACGGTAAAGCCGGCAGCCAGCAACAGGGCCACGCGCAGATCGGCGTTGCCTTCCCGGTAGTATTGCACAAAGGCCAGAATTCCTACCGGTGCCAGAAGCGCCCCCAGCGAGGTTCCCTGAGCTTTGTGCTGGCTCATTCCAAAGTAGAGCAGGGCCGGAACAATCAGAATGCCGCCTCCGATGCCGACTACACCGGAGAAGGCACCCACCAAAAGCCCGATCAAAAGAACTATGCCTGTACTCATTTCCTGCTCCTTTTTACCTTTGACCGGGAACTGCCCGGTAAAATTCATCAAGCTTTTGCAATTTGTTTGCCCGGCTGAGTTAACCTGAAGTCAACACTGCGACCCTCTGCTCTAGCGTAGTACGGTTTTCAAGGGCTCGCTCATAAGAGGACACCTCGTTGAGCCAATTGATCTTTGTACTCGAAGACGACACAGACATCTCCCTGCTGGTGCAGCATCAACTCGAAGCATCAGGATTTACCGTAAAGCTTTTTGGCACGCCTGCCAATCTGATACCAGATGCCGAGCGCCAGTCTCCGGCACTTTTCCTGCTCGACATTATGGTTCCCGGCGGCGATGGGCTGGATGTCTGCCGTCGTCTGCGCCAGAATCCCGCGCTTTCAACGGTTCCCATCATCTTCATGACGGCGCGTGCCGGGGAGAATGACCGCGTTCTGGGATTGGAACTTGGTGCCGATGACTACATCACCAAGCCTTTCTCGACACGGGAACTGGTAGCTCGCGTCAAAGCGGTTCTGCGCCGGTTTGAGCGCCCCACCTCGCCGTCGGTCATCAGCTTTGAAGATGTGTTGATTGATGCCAGCGCGATGCAGCTGCGGGTTCGCGGCGAACTGGAAACCACGACGGCAACCGAGTTCCGTTTGCTGGATTATCTGGCGCGCCATCCGGGGCGTGTCTTCAGCCGGGATCATCTGCTGGATGCTGTCTGGGGAGATGCCCGCTTTGTGACTCCCCGCTCGGTGGATGTATATGTTCGCCGAATCCGTGAGAAGATCGAGGTGGATCCCGAAAATCCTCGCTACCTGAAGACGGTTCGTGGCGCAGGTTATCGCTTCGAGATTCCCAAGGCAGAGTAACGCCAACAGAAATTTGACCGGAGTCCCGGCCTTTGACAGGCAAGGTATTTACCAAGTTATTGCTCGTATTTCTACTGGTGATGGTGCTCTGCACCGCTGCCCTGGATCTGGTGTTGCGTCCGCTTGTGGGCAACTCTCTGCGCCGGCAGATGAGGCAATCCCTAACGGAAAAGTCGTTGATTCTGGCCTCTGAGGTCAAGAGCGCCCCTCCGACAACTCTTGAGCAGACCGCCCGCCAGCAGGCTCTTAATGCCGGAGCACAGGTCAGTATCTACAACCTGAATGGAACGCTTCAGGGAACATCTGTCTCCTCACCGGAAGATGCAGATTCCGGTTCTTCCGGAACGCCTCCTGAGGTATTCACGGCTATCCGGCAACACGCGCCCGCCGTGGCGGAACACAATGGCGTGCTCTCAGTTGCCGCTCCGGCAGGCAACTATGTTGTCACGCTGGCTCACCCGACAGAGGACATTGACATCACGCTGCATCTGCTCCGCAGAGACGCGCTGATTGCGTCTTTGTGTGCCCTGGGGGTTTCAACCTTGCTGGCGGCCTGGATTGCCTTCGGAATCTCGCGCCGATTGAAGCGGATTGTTCTGTTTGCGAACAAGATTGCATCCGGTGACCTGACGGCTCGCATGGAAGAGCGTCGTCTCGACGAACTCTCCGAGGTTGCTCATGCACTGGATGCTACGGCAGTTCGTCTGGAGCGGAGCTTTACGGATCTCGAACGCAGCCGTCGAGAACTGGCAGCGCTGCTTGACAGCATGCAGGAGGCCGTGGTGGCCGTCACCCGTCAGGGTGAGGTCAGTTGGTCGAATGCCGTGATGCAGCGGATTGCCGGAACCCAGATTCACGAGGGCCGTTCGCTGGTTAACTCTGTACGCGACCCCGAGGTTCTTGCCTGCGTGGAAGGAGCCCTGCGCGATGGTGTGGTCTGCTTTGGCAGGGCTATTTCGATTGCGCCGGGCAGAACCTTCGAGGTGAGTGCCGCACCGACGCCCGGCGGTGGTGCTGTTGCTGTGCTGCATGATGTCACCACGATTGAGAACACCGAGCGCATGCGCCGCGACTTTATCGCCAATGTGAGCCACGAGTTGCGGACTCCGTTGACCTCCATCTCCGGTTTTGTGGAGATGCTGCTCGATGAGCCGCATATACGCGAGGAGCAGGCGCGCGAGTTTCTTTCCATCATCCTGAAAAACTCCACGCGCATGAACCGCCTGACGGTGGATTTGCTGGCGCTGGCCAGCGTTGAAAGCAGGGACTACCGGGCGGTTGTGTTGCCGGTTCGTGCTTCCACTCTGGTTCGGGATGCGATTGAATCGCTTGCCGGAATGGCAATGGATTCCGGCGTTTCCGTCGAGTTTGCCGGTGCTCCCGAGGATAAGGTTCTGGCCGATGCCGATGTGATGAATCAGGTCTTCGGCAACTTGATTGAAAATGCAATGAAGTACGGAAGATCCGGCGGCAGAGTACTGGTTGGGGCGCAGCGCACCGAGGAGCGACCGGGATATGTCGAGTTTTTTGTACAGGATTTTGGTCCCGGCATTGCCTACGAGCATCTGGAGCGCATCTTCGAGCGTTTTTACCGAGTAGACAAGGCGCGTTCCCGCGAGTCCGGAGGAACCGGACTGGGATTGGCGATCGTGAAGCATATTCTTCATGCCCACCATGGACAGATTTGGGCCGAGAGCGAACTTGGTTCCGGCGCAACCTTCCGCTTTACTCTGCCCGTGGCGCAGTAATTCCGCTACAGCGCTCTCTCGATTCCATCACCCCGACAAAAGGCCCATCCTCGCGGAATTGTGCTTGAGACACAATGCACCGGGGCATTCCCGATCCATAAGAAAGTCTGTCAGCAGGCATAAGAGTCGTTAGTTATTATTTAATGGTCAATTTATTCTATTTTCAAGGGCTATTCGGGGGAAGGTGTATCCCGTAAAACGTTTACAACGTTACCGATAAAATACCTGTAATTTGTTATTTTCGCGCTCTTGAACATTTTTGACGGTTAAAAGCAGTGGGTTAAATAATCCTAAGAATTGGACAATATTGTCTATTCAAGGTTCTTATTCCGTCCGCGTAGTATCCGAAACCGTAAGTTCAAAGTATGTGCAGGCGGAGATCTCCTGAGGGCTTACAAAATCGAATTACCAGTGCCAGTCGCCGCAGTGCGCGGGCAGAGAAGGAAACCGATATGAATCGCATCCCACGACTCAACATTTTGGCAACGGGCTTTGTAGCCCTGGCGTTGCTTGCAGCCCTTGTTACTCCCGCAACTGCGCAATACGTTACTCCTACCGCACCGCTCTTTGTCCCCAACGCGGTATGGCCGGTGGCTGGTTTCGCCGGGGTGACCATCTCCCCAACGACAGGGGCGCTTGTCACCAATGCCAACACCGCCTACAACACCTCTTCGGGTGTGTATGGCTATGGTGTAGGCTGCACCCAGTCAAGTGGCTACACGTGTACCCCCGGCACCATCTCTGGGAATTCATTCAATTCTTTAGAGAACCTTCCTTCCACCTATAACGGCGTAAGCAATCCGGCGCTGGCCACGCAGCTCTATGCCCCCTCTGCCGTTCAGACCGACTCCAACGGCAACATCTACTGGATGGATGAATACTTTGGAACCATTCGCGAACTCAACATCTCAACCGGTGCCATCACCATTGTTGCTGGCACTACTCCCAGCGTAAACTGCGCCTCGCTTGGAGGAACAACTACGGCTCCCACCTCTACTACGGCACCCTCCTGCGGTCTCAACAACAAGTCTGACGATGGCGATACGGCTCCTGCCACTCTTGCCGGCATAAATGCGACTACCCTAAGCGCGCTTGGCATGGTGGTGGATCCATGGAACAACATCATTTACAGCGCTCCAAACAACGGCCTCATCCGCGTCGTTTATGGCAATGCCACCGCGACCGTCAACGGAAGTGTTGTCAATAATCCTCTTGCTGCCTACCTTGAGCACCTGTACTTTGCTACATACTCAAGCGGAACCGTTACCCTTGGTGGTTCTTACATAAGCTCGGCATGTGTGGATGGTCCTGGAGGCAACAGCGGCAGTCCATGCAATGCGGCAGGTCGTTACGGAAATGGGGGAAGTGGGTATGGTACCAACACCACGCCAATCACTGCCCCAATTCAAGGCAACACCTACACGCTGGCTGGTTTTTACAACCATACAGCCGTACCTGCCCTTACAACCGGTCCCGGTTACAAATACGGACTGACCAACGATGCAGCCGCTGTTACCGTCACAGGAACGGGTGTCGGTCAATACACGGCCAGCAGTGGCTATGTTCTTGGTCAGTTCCCTCTTCTGGCCCAGTTCCACGCTCAGACCTCGATCGCTGAGGACAGCAGCGGCAACCTCTACATAGCAGACATTTCAGATAACGCCCTCCGTATGATTAACGTCACCGGCTCTGCTATCACCGTTGCCGGAGTAACGGTGCAACCCTACTCCATCAATACGATCTTCGGCGCGGAGTCTTCCACCGGCGGCAACACCACCAACTGCAGCTACAACACACCCGGAACAAGCGCTAATGCTGCTTGCACTGCTGCCAGTGCGGCATATTCCGGCGCTGCAACCGCCAGCACCATCTCCACTCCTGGCCTGCCGACGGCTCTTCAGTCTTATGGCATAACCTCTGGTCTGTATGTGGATTCCTCCGGCAATATTCTCTTTGCCCAATATAAAAGCAGCGTGGCTGGAGCGGGCCTCTACGTCATTTACGCGCCAACCAGCACCTCCCCGACGGGATCAACCAACGTCCTCTACACCCTGCTCAATAACCTGTATGGAGCGGCTCCCGTGGCTGGCTATCTATACCCGCTTGCAGCGGATTTTGCGTCCAGCAATAGCCGTCACGCTTTTGATGCGTGGGTCTCGGCTACCGGTGGCACCTCTGTAGGAAACCAGAATACCTATGGAAGTTTTAGTGCCATTACCGAGGATGCAAATGGCAATGTTTACTTCTCGCTGAATAGTTCGTCCTCCAGCGTCTACCGTTTGGATGCGGCATCCGGCAAGACAGAGGTTGTAGCCTCTTACCCGGCATCCTCATCCCAGTATGTCCTGCCAAGCGCATACACAAACGCTACCCCTGCCAACCCGGTTGCCTGCGTTGCCATCAACTCTGCAGGCACAACAAATACGGCTCTCTTTGCCATTGATCCCTTTGGCGATGGTTGCCAGAGCAGGGGCGTGCAGTCCAACGAGCCAAGCGGCGTGGCTTTAAACTCCAACGGCGATGTGTACTTTACCGATAACGGGTTGAATCTGCTCCGTGTCATAGCCATTGGCAACAACTTCGGCACCGCTTTGAACCCGGTCTCTGCGAACACTACGCAGTATCTTCGTGTTCACTTCTACGGGGACGATCTGCCTCTTGCGTCGAACCTGACCGCCGGAACGGGACTCTTCGCCACACCTACTAATCCGGCCTTTACGGTTGGTACTGCAAGCTGCGCCAAAAACACCTATGACGTGGATGAGTACTACAACGGGTCAGCGGATCCAACCACCGGTCCGATCAATATCAGCAGCTCCAGTTACACGTACACGGGTGGCAGTTATGACTGCCAGGTTCCTGTCACCTTTAACGCAACAACGTATGGTGGTACGCAAACCGCAACCCTGTCCACCACAGGTTTGACCTTGAATGGCAGCATTACGCTGACAGGTTACTCCTCGCTTGTTTCCCAGTCCTCTCAGACGATCACCTTCACAGCGCCGACGACCCCGGTGACCTACGGAGCCTCGGCAGTGACGCTGGTCGCCACAGCAACCTCCGGTCTGACAGTTGCTTTCACCATTGACGGCAGCTCGACGAGTGGCGCATGTTCCGTGAGCGGTACTACGTTGACCTTTACCGGCGTTGGTAACTGCGTGATTGATGCAAATCAGGCTGGCAATGGCAGTTACTCCGCAGCGCCTCAGGTACAGAATACGGTTGTCATCAACAAGGCCTCGCAGACCATCACCTTCACGGCGCCGACGACGCCTGTGACTTACGGAGCCTCGGCAGTGACGCTGGTCGCCACAGCAACCTCCGGTCTGACAGTTGCTTTCACCATTGACAGCAGTTCGACCTCTGGCGCATGTTCCGTGAGCGGCACGACGTTGACCTTTACCGGCGCGGGCAACTGCGTGATTGATGCAAATCAGGCTGGCAATGGCAGTTACTCCGCAGCGCCTCAGGTACAGAATACGGTTGTTGTCAATCAGGCCACGCAAACCATCACCGGCTTTGCACCGCCTTCAACGTACACCTTTGGCAGCGGCACGATTTCGCTGAGTTCGACTGGTGGCGCATCGGGTGTCTCGGTTGTCTACTCGGTTGACGGAGCATCCACGGCCACCGGCTCTATCAGCGGCAGCACACTGACAGTAACCGGCGTAGGCGGCGGCACGTTAATCATTGACGCGAATCAGGCCGGCAACAGCAACTACGCAGCAGCCGCGCAGGTGCAGGCGACCATCACGGTCAGCAAAGCATCGCAGGCAGTCACTGCATTCAATCCACCCTCGACGTACACCTTTGGCAGCGGCACGATTTCGCTGAGTTCGACTGGTGGCGCATCGGGTGTCTCGGTTGTCTACTCGGTTGACGGAGCATCCACGGCCACCG
>Ga0326728_10001001_pt1 | contig 102987 bp, 99 predicted proteins | sample MB3enrmetagenome_FD_207602 | JGI IMG/M metagenome (GOLD analysis project Ga0326728, IMG submission 207602) | Lab enriched peat soil microbial communities from McLean, Ithaca, NY, United States - MB31MN | ecosystem: Environmental > Terrestrial > Soil > Wetlands > Peat | place: USA: New York... | reverse complement strand
TCAGTGTCACGATTTTCGAAAAAACCCCGATTTTAGAGGGCTTTTCCAACTTCAACGATCAATCTACCGATGTCGATCCAGGTATCCAGTTGAGCCTGTTCGACTTGTAATGGGACAGCACTGATCTAAGGTCTATAATTGACATGCCACTTGATTGCCGACAGGCGCAATTGGCTCGTGCCGAAAAGGCTTCTCTTGCAAACAGGCTCGCACGCAAACTTGACGCGTTCAGCGCTCAGGCCGGAAGGTTCCCCCAAACACGACTAAAGCGGGCAATTCTTGCACCCGCGATTGCCGTGCTGGCACTAATGCCGGTTTTGTGCAGGAGCGGTTTTGCCGACCCAGGCTCCACACTCACCGTCAGCCTCTCGAGCACCAGCCTATCTTTCGGCTACGTAACCGTCAGCGTGACGAGTGCCGCGCGCACCGTCGTGTTGCAGAACGTAAGTAACGCGGCCTTAGCTATTCAAGGCATCGTCATCACGAGCAGCGACGCCAGCGAGTTCGCTCAGAGCAACGACTGCGGCAGTTCGGTTGCCGTCGGAGCGAATTGCACATTCAGCGTGACAATGACGCCGACTGCTGCCGGCTCCCGGCATGCGAGCCTCACCATCGTGGATAGCGGTCCCGGTGGCAGTCAGACCTTGTATCTCACCGGAATAGGCATAGCTGCGAAGGTCAACCTCTCTCCTCTCAGTATTTTTTCGGGAGCCGTTCGACCGGCACGACAAGCGCGGTACAAAATATAACCGTCAGTAACGGCGGTCCCGGGATTCTGCTCATTACAAACCTGGCAATCATTGGCGCGGATGCAAGTGACTTCGCCCAAACCAACAATTGTGGCAACTCGGTTGGGCCGACGAGCAGTTGCACCATCGGCGTATCCTTCACCCCAATTGCCAGTGGTAGTCGTGTGGCAGTGGTCACCCTTAGCGACAATGCCAGCGGGGGCACCCAGACGGTCAGCCTTCTCGGGATCGCCACCGGACCTCCTTCCGGTTCGGGCAATCCACCGGCGGGGCCCAGCCTTTCCTCCACGAACCTCTCTTTTGGAAACCAACCCATTGCTGTTTCCAGCACGGAGCAGACGATCACCTTAACGAACAACACCGGCGCCGCAGCGAGCATTGCCGGGCTGACGATCGGGGGCGCCAACGCTGGAGACTTCGCTGAGATTGCAAACAGCTGCAGCACTTCAGTGGCTGCGGGCGGCACCTGTACGATCGGGGTGTCGTTCACGCCTTCCGACGCGGGACAGCGCACAGCCACACTCAGCATCACCGACAATGCCAGCAACAGCCCCCAAACAGTAAGCCTTACGGGTACCGGTTGCCCGGACGTAATCTTATCCTGGGCCGCCAGTGCAACCCCCGGAGCCGTAGGCTACGATATTTACCGGGGAACCGCCTCGGGGGGGAAAGCGGGACGCCGATAGATTCCGCGCCGGCCAACATCACGACTTTTGTGGACGCGAACGTGAAGGCAGGGACGACCTACTACTAAGTCCTTCGGTCCGTAGACGCCCATGGTGTGCAGAGCCCAGCCTCGAACGAGACAAAAGCCATCGTTCCGATCTCCTGACGGCCGTTTCCCTTCCCTGGCGAAGGGCCGTGACCTCAGACGAAAAGCCGGCACTAGTTCTCTGCGCATCGGCAGCAGGTGGGGGCCCTCGTGCAAGGCGGTTGGGTGGGAGCCGGCCACTGCCGAACGACGGCCAACCAAGCTCAAGGTGGCCGGCCTTGCCGGCGGCAGGGAACCAACTGTGACACGCCTCAGAAGAAGGAAACTGGTCGATGCTGAATTCCGGGGCAGAGAGCGGTCGGAAGTTGTTGAAACGATGGCGCATATACATGAGTAGATAACTATATCGTCTTCATGCTTCATTCGACGAATGGACAGCCTGTCCCCGAGTGCACTCGAGGCTCAAGCACTCGACTCGTGACCCCGGCGAACATGTTGTGTTTGCTTGACATTCCGGGGACGTTCAAGTAAGCTGCAAAGGTCCTAAAGAGCGTATCCTGATTCGGCAGAGTGAAGGGTGCACGCAAACCGGCGTGCGCGGGTCATTCTACGCCTCCGGCACAGCTAAGCTGATCCAAATGCCGAATGTGTAACAACTTGGTGTAAAAGGTTTAGGTTCTGTTTTGCTGGGCTAAGAGAAGTAACGTGGCTCGGGTCCGGTCGGCTGCCCATGGAAGAGTCTGCACCTACAATTAACATCGTCATTTCGGACGACCACGCACTATTTCGGGAAGGGTTGCGGAAGCTGCTGGAGGCTGAGCCGGGGATGCAGATTGTTGGCGAAGCCGTGGATGGCGAAGAAACCGTAAAGGTGGTTCGCCAGCTCAAACCGCATGTGCTCCTGCTGGATCTCTCGTTGCCCAAGTTGAGTGGCCTCGAAGTGCTTGCAGAATTGAGCAAGCTGGAACTCCAAACGCGCACGATTATGTTGACCGCAGGGATCGAGAGAGAGCAAGTCGTTGAGGCGTTGCAGTTAGGCGTGCGCGGGATTGTATTGAAGCATTCGGCACTGCAGCTTCTTCTTAAGAGCATTCGTTGCGTCAACGAAGGTCAGTACTGGGTTGGCCAGGAGGGCGTTTCGGACCTTATCCACGCGCTTCGCCGAATGAAGCCGTCTCGCGGCGTATCAGAGGTCCCGCGAAACTTTGGCCTAAGCTCGCGAGAGATGGAAGTCATAGCACTGATTGTGGCTGGCTATACGAACAAAGATCTGGCGCGGGAGCTTGGAATAAGCGAAAACACCGCAAAACACCACCTGACCAACATATTTGATAAGTTGGGTGTTTCCAACCGGTTGGAACTCGTCCTCTATTCCGTCGACCATGGTCTGGTCGCCGGCGACTAAGCCCACATTGTAGGCGGTAGGGTATGGCACTGGACGGTGCTACTGGTATAGCTACCAATAGTGCTATTTCAATGACACTATAGGGCCATTGTCAAGTTTTCAGGGCAGCGTAGACTGAGATTACAGATTAGCAAGAGTTGGGAAAGCACCAAGAGACCGTAAAGGGTCCCTGGTGCGGTCGCAAGAGATCATCGAGGATTAGGACGAATGATGTCCGATGCAAGCGGTGGCGTTAGCTTAAGTAGCAAGACACGTGCTCAGCGATTCGAATTACGAATCCCGGTGCGCTATCGGACCGACAGCGAACAAGGCTGGCACAGCGGAACCACCAGAAACATCAGCCGGTCGGGCATGCTATTCCACGGCGAGGATTGGGCTCAGCCAAGCACGCGTATCGAATTGACTTTGCTTCTTCCGCAGCAGATGGGCGTAGTCCGGGCTGCCGAGGTGATCTGTCGAGGCACGGTCACGCGCTCGGAGCGGCGCGGAATCGACGAGGGCGGCCCGTGGATGGCGATCCGGATATCTCATTATCGGCTTATTCGGCGCAGGGATGCGCGACGGTTGGACGATAACGGCCATCATTGACGCGGAATTTGCGGTGTTTGCACCCGAACCCGTTGTTGGGCAGTTGAATTCCCACAACGGAAGGTCAACTGGAGCCAGGGAGCGTTAAATCAGTCATCCAGTTGGTTGCGACGCGGGCTCGGGCGGCTTGCGGATTCCATCTTCGAACCATTGAAGTATGGCTTACAGAAAAGGAAGCCTGTAAGTCACAGGGCGGAGCTTTATATGAGCGGACCTCCTGCCCAACCAGTTGCTCGGACCGACCAAAAGCAGCCAACGTTTCGAGTTGCCGAATGTTTTCCAGCCTGACTTCTTCTTGTGTCCAACCCGACGGCAAGGGCCGGGAGGGACGATCCGCTTCCTCGACTCCCCACCTCGGGGCGTAAGCCCTTGGCGCTGAAAAGCGCAAAGGTCATTACATATCATTCTCAGTCCCGCGGTCACTATGAGCACTAAAACACTACATCAGAACGGCGAGCGCGCAAGGCGTTTCGCGCTTCATCTGCCCGTATACTTTCGCCAATCGCACAGCACTACATGGCTGGAAGGGACGACGGAGAATATCAGCTACACGGGGGTATTGTTCCGATCAACGCTTCCGCTGGTTCCTGAGACATCGCTCGAGTTGAGATTGCAGCTCGCGGTCGGACCCAAACCGAATAACGCGTCGGAGATTCGCTGTAGAGGCGCCGTTGTCCGCGTGGAGCAAAGAAATGCTCCGGAAACGCCGGTCGCTCTGGCTGTGTCGATCAGCGATTATCGAATTGTCCGCCAAGCCATACTCAGGGAAGACTCGATGGGGCTGGGCAAGAGCGCGGACACCACAGCGAAGGTACGGCGGCGCCAGCCTTAGCAGCCGGAGGCCGGGGATTTATGCGTGAGAACGGATTATTTACATTGCCCGCGCGCCTCTCTTGACCAACACAGAAAGTAACATCCAATGGAAAACATCGCGGCAAGCAACGATCACGCGACGCCGGCAGGCGTTTCCTGGTGGCATGCACTTTACACTCGGCACCAGCACGAAAACGCAGTCGCGCAAGCTCTATCAGCCAGGGGATTCGAGGTCTTCCTTCCACAATATCGGACCGTGCATCGCTGGAAGGACCGCGATAAGGAGCTCCTGCTTCCGCTTTTCCCCAACTACGTCTTCCTTCACGGCGGGCTGGACCGAATGTTAACGCTCGTGACAGCGCCTGGTGTCCACTCCCTTGTGAGCTGGGGCGGACGTGCGGCGAATATACCATGGGAAGAGATCGAAGCGGTCCGCAGGCTGGTCGCAAGCTCGTACCAGGTCGAGCCGCATCCCTTTCTCAAATGCGGGGACCGCGTCCGGGTCACGTCGGGACCACTGGAAGGGATCGAGGGAATCTTAGTCCGCAGGACCCGCGGATATCGACTGGTCCTCTCCGTGGAAATGCTCTCGCAGTCCGCTTCCGTTGAAGTGGACACAAGCATGGTGGAGCGCGTGAGCGGCGGGGATGCAAATGGCGTTGTCAGGACGGGGGCTGGCCTGGGAACTCGGAATCTCGAGTCGTATCGCTCCTACGCTCTGGCCGCTGGATAGCAGGGCTAGTTTGACCCGACATCAGCCACAGGGATTGGCCGTGAGTCGTGAGCCTGTAAGCGCCAAGCTCCTTTGCCTGCATTGTGCTTTTGGTTCGTTAAGCGTATCCTTAAGAAAGCGGCTTATTTCCGATGGGCACTCAGAAAACTAGACAGCTGTACGCGTGGTTCCTTCTCTTGGTGGGCCTAGTAAGTACTATCGGCCGGGGGTGGGGAGTGGCTTCCGCCCGATCCATCGCGAGCTCTGATGGCACGATGACCGCTGGGCCGGCCCAAGGGGGAAAAGAATCAACGGGCCAGCAGGCCGCTCCAAGTGCTAAGCGGGTGGTTGATGACTACCGTATCGGACCCTCCGATGTGCTGGCGATCAACGTCTGGAAGGATACCGAACTCACGCGGACTGTCACCGTGCGCCCCGATGGCAAAATATCCTTACCTTTAGTTGGGGAGTTAGAGGTAAGCGGGTTGACCGCGAGCAGCGTGCAACGCTTGATAACCCAGCGACTTGCTGAGTACATCTCCAGCCCACAAGTCACCGTTATGGTGCAAGAGGTTAAGAGCCAGACCTATGTCGTCGTCGGCAAGGTTACAAAGCCCGGATCGTATGAGTTGGGAAAGCCCACAACAGTGCTGGAGGCCATCGCAATCGCCGGCGGCATGCTCGACTTCGCCAAGGCCAACAAGGTCAAAATCATCAGGCGCCGCGAGGGTGGCCAGTCTGTGACGCTCTATTTTGACTACAATAAGGTCATCAAAGGGAAGAATGCGGAACAAAATGTGCAACTGCAGAATGGCGACACCATCGTGGTTCCATGAGGCGGAGTTGGTCGCATTCGGTGTGTGGAGGTAGAAGTCATTGGCTCAACAAGACGAAAACACTGACATCACGCTAGAACGAGCGTTGGAAATCGTGCGCAGGCGGCGCTGGTGGGTGATTGTGCCTACGACAGTCATAGCTCTCGCCGCCGCCCTGGTCACGTTCATGCTCCCCAAGCGCTACGAGTCAGAGGCTACAATTCTCGTCGAAGGCCAGCAGGTCCCTGAGCGGTACGTCACTGCGAACACGACGAACGATCTCCGGGAAGTGCTCCTGCTCATGACCGACGCGATTCTGTCGCGCACTCAACTGCTCCGGATCATCGACGAATTTGGTCTGTACTCGAAGGAGCGGAGCGGCCTCGCTCCCGAGCAGTTGGCGGAGTTGATGCGGAGCAACATCGTTATCCAGCCGGAGCAAGAACAGGGCCCCGAGCCCAGAGGCCTCAACGCCTTCAAGATTTCATTTATCGGTGACGCCCCCGGTTCGGCGCAGGCGGTGACAGGCCGTCTTACCGAGCTTTTTATTAAAGAGAACAATCAGTCGCAGGAAGAACAGTCGACAGGCGCGACGAAGTTCCTGGCCGATAAGCTTGCGGAAGCATTGGCTGACTTAAAAGAGCAGGATATTCGGGTTCGAGACTTCAAGATGAAGTATCTCGGCGAACTGCCGGAGGAGCAACAGGGTAATCTCGCCATCCTTTCCGGATTGCAGAGCCAACTCCAGAACTCTGTGACTGCCCTGGAACGGACGCGGGCGCAGGAAGCTTACCTGCAGTCCCTTCTCTCCTCGTACCAAGACTTCGCCGCTGCCGGGATCCCTGTCGCTGGCTCGACGGTTGCAAACCCCATCGATACGATGAGGGCGGAATTGACCAGGCTTCAAAATGAAAGGGCTGAGCTTCTGGCGCGGTACACCGAGAAGTACCCGGACGTGGTGAAGATCGATCAGCAAATTAAGGAGACGCAGGCCTTGCTGGCGGCAGTAAGCAAAAACCCTGTGCCTCACAAGGATAGTACCCAGGAGGCCTCCAATCAGGCTAAGCCGACGACGGAAAAAGACTCGGCCATGGCACAGGTCAAAAGCCAGTTGAAGGCAAACGAGATCGAGATCAACAATGACCTGGCCGACCAGAAGGCAATTCAATCGCAGATCGAGCGGTATCAAAGCCGCCTCAACCTGACTCCGGTGCGAGCGCAACAACTCTTGGATTTGCAGCGAAACTATGAACTGTCCAAAAAGAACTATGAGGACTTGATGGCCAAGAAGACGCAATCCGAGTTGGCAACAAGTTTGATTGAGCGCCGACAGGGTGAGCGCTTCCGGATCATCGACCAACCCAGCCTGCCTACGAAGCCGACCAGTTCGGCTCGGATCAAGGTCAGTTTGGGGGGCTTGGTCGCAGGACTCGCGCTGGGGTTGGCGTTGGCCTTCTTCGTTGAGTCCCGAGACCACTCGCTTCGCAATGAGCACGACCTAAGACGGGCTTTTGCCTTCCCGTTGATGCTGGGAGTTCCGCTGTTGCTGAATAAGGCAGAAGAACATAGGCGGACGCGCCTGGCGACGCTCGAGTGGGTGTGTGGGATCCTCATGTGTGTACTGCTAGGAATGACTGAGTTTTATGTCTATTGGCGGAGTTGAAGACGAACTTGCGACCCGTTCCCATGAATTCATACTGGGAACACAATTGGGAGTTGATAACAAACATGCCTGACCGAGTTCTTAACCAAGCTGGAATGGATGCGGGCCTTGGCTCACTCTCTTCAGAGGATTTGCTTCCGGAGTGGGAGAAGGTAGATTTTTGTCTTCCCGTTGGAACGGAGGAATGTACCATCTCTCCCGAGAGCCGCGTGGTTGTCTACCACGACCCGACGAGTGCCGGCGCGGATCGGTTCCGGTTGGCGCAAATAAGGCTCAAGAGCCTTCAAGCGTCGCGGGGATTGAAAAGCATCCTAATTACCAGCCCGATGCCAGGGGACGGAAAAACCACAGTTTCGTTGAACCTCGCCACGGCTTTGTCTGAGAATGGAAAAGTCCCCGTGCTCTTGCTTGAAGCGGATGTGTATAGACCTACGGTGCTCATGAGGTTGGGATTGAAACCGTGGGCGGGACTGAGCGAGTGTTCCCGGCGTGGTGAGGACCCGATGCTGGCAATTCGGCGAATCAATCCCCTGGGGTTCTACTTATTGCCGGCTGGATGCAGTGTGGACGACGAAAGCAACATCCTCCAATCGACCTTCACTTCACAACTGGTCAAGAGCCTTTCCGCAAGTTCTTTTGGCTGGATTCTGATTGACGCACCTCCCACAACACCGGTGGCAGACGTTTTAACCCTCAATGCCCACGCCGACGCTACTCTGCTTGTCGCCCGGGCGGGGGAAACACCGCGCGAAGCCATCGAGGAATCAGCACGGAATCTCGGCCGCGACCGCATCATTGGGATTATCCTCAACGGCGTCGAGGGGCTCGATCTGGTTTACTCCAAGTATTACGGATATAAGAGATCAGATGCTCATTCTCGGTCGCTCGAAGACGCAACCGTCAGCGCCCTGGGACTACAGAAGCCTGTAAAGTGAGTCAACCCATCCCTCTCCACCTGGTTGGGGGAGATTGAAGCGCACACGATGCAGACGCCCGCCCAAGGAACATACTCAGAATCTGAAATCAACAAGGTCGTCAAACAAGATGTTAAGAGGAAACTTGGAATCTGGACCGGCATTTTGCTACGGAAAGCATAGGGCCCAATCCTCCGAGGCAGGGCCGTACGCCTTGTTGTCAAGCTTGGCCTTCATCGCGTTGCTCCCCATAACCGTTGTGGCGCAAGGGCAAGGTCCCGCACCCACACCTGGGGTCAACGCTCCGGCGGTTGTTTACGGCGGAGCCGTTCAGGCGCCGCTTCTCTTTGAGGGAGAGCGTGTGCCGAATAATCAGGGGGGTCTTAGCTTTGGCGCCACAAGCTTTTACGACGACAATGTCTTCCAATTGAACACTCACCGTGATGCTGACGAGGGCCTTGCGCTCAATACCCGGCTCGACATTACAAGGCAATCCGACCGCTTGGCCGCCAGCTTTGATTACGCGCCGTTCTTTACCATATACCGCCAACTTAGTCAATTTGATCGGGTTAATCACGCTTCAGATCTGAACCTGGTGTATAAGCTGACTTCGCGCGTCGCTTTGGGAGTAAATAATAACTTCATTTACGCGGAAGGAAGCTACCCACTTCTGGATCAACTGCCTCTACTGTCCGGCCCACCTTCACCAACTGCTTCAAGCCCGCAGATTCTGGCGTACTCGACCCGAACCTTGTCCGACGCGGCGGGACTGGACCTGATGTTTGTGAAGAGCCGGCGTACGTCGGTCACAGTGGCCGGAGGGTACAATTTGACCAAATATGGGACTCAAGTACCCGGCCAGCCTCTCTACAACGCAAGCGGATATATTGGGAGTGTAGAGTTGGAGTACCGTGAGACCGAGCATACAAGCTTCGGCATTTTCCTCCTTCATCAAGACACCACTTTCGAGGGCGGCCAGGCTTTTGGTACTCGCCTCCGCTCCCAGCTTGAGAGTGCATATTTCTCCGTCGGGTCTCGCGTGTCACCATCTACGTCGTTCAGTATCTTCGGTGGTCCCCAATACATAGGGACGGTCGGCGTGGTGTCGGCCGGTGCCGGCATCGCTGGGCACTTCCAAGGTGCTGGAGGCGGTAGCATAACCAGAGAAGTAAGACGGACGGCATTGCAGTTATCTTGCCAAAGGGCCGTTACCAGCGGTGGGGGCTGGTACACGTCGGCGATTTCCACCAATGCGACTCTTGCCGTTCGCCGGCGGTTAGCAGGACAGTGGCAAGGTGATTTGCACGCGGGAGCGGCAGAACTGGACGCCTCGCTCTTTAAATTTGCCAACGGAAAGACGGACGGCCTGTACGGAGGTGTCAACATCCGTCGCCCTTTACCTCACGGCGCCGCGTTCCATATTGCTTTCGAAAGTTGGCACCAGCTCAGTAAGGGTACCCTACCCATCTTTGCGAACTTCGACCGCAACCAAGTGTCGGTGGGAATTGATTACCGACTAAAAGCCCTGCCCTTGGGGCGGTAATCCCCCAACTGGATTTAAGTTTCCATTTCAATCCGCATCACGTCGTCAAACAAGCGAATAGGACAAATGCAATGATTAGGGCGATTCTGGCTCGAACGAGACCAGGAAGGGCAAGGCAAGATGGCAGGCCAAGCCCGAAGTTCAGCCTGGCACACGCAAGCAACGCAAAAGTCGATACCCCGGCGCTTGTGCCTGAGGACGCGTTCAGGAGAGTGCTCTCCCTAGAAAGAAAGAGGAGTGCTCGCTCCCGTCAACGTTTCGTTCTCATCCTGCTACATCTCGGCAAAGTTCGCCACGGGGAAGGAAGGGACGCGGTTCTTGAATCCATTACCACTGCGCTGGCGCTTGCAACTCGGGAGACAGATCTGCTTGGCTGGTATAAGAACGACGAGGAAGTGGGTGTCATCTGTACTGAAATCGGGTCGGGCGGGATGAACTCCATTCTCAGCACTCTGGACTCGCGGATCGGGACCGCCCTGCGCAAGAGCCTAAGTCTGGAAGCGATGAACGCGATCCACCTTTCTTTCCATGTGTTTCCGGATGACTTGGACCTGGAAAACGGGGGCCGTCCGGCAGACAAGAGTCTCTATCCAGACTTAAGTCCCGAGGACATCTCTGCGAAGTCGTCGCAAGCCATCAAGAGGAGCATCGACATCATCGGGAGCATCTTCGCTTTGGTTTTCCTTTCTCCCTTCCTGATCATTATTGCCATCGCGATCAAATTGACTTCGAAAGGGCCGATCCTTTTCAAACAACAGCGGCTGGGGCAGTACGGAACTCGGTTTACCTTCCTGAAGTTCAGATCGATGTTCTACCAAAGCGACCCAAAGATCCACCAGAATTACGTCAAGCAGTTCATTTCAGGCAGGCAAGACTTGGCGCAACCGAGTGGTCACAAGGGCATTTTCAAGATCCAAGACGATCCTCGCATAACGCCGGTTGGGCAATTCCTGCGGAGAACCAGCTTAGACGAGTTGCCGCAATTCCTGAATGTGCTTAAGGGCGAGATGTCCCTGGTCGGACCGCGGCCTCCGATTCCTTATGAAATCGAAACATATGAACTCTGGCACCGGCGTCGGTTCTTGGAGGTAAAACCGGGAATAACAGGGTTGTGGCAAGTCGAAGGTCGAAGCAGGACGAGATTCGACGAGATGGTTCGCTTGGACCTGAAGTACGCCAGGACGTGGTCTCCCTGGCTGGACATCAAGATCCTGTTGCGAACCCCCACGGCCGTGCTTCGGGGCGACGGCGCTTGCTGAGGGCAATTCACTTCTGCTTATCTAACTCATTTATATTGAATCACTTACAACGATAGCTTGGGGAGGAAAACGTGATACGTGTGGGAGTTATTGGATACGGATACTGGGGCCCCAACGTCGTCAGAAATCTGCAGGCGTTGGATTCGGCCCAAGTCGTGGCCATCTGCGATCGAAGCCAGGCGGCGCGAAACCGAGCACTTCGTGCCTACCCATGTGGGGAGGTTATTTCCGACGCAAACGAGATCTTGTGCTCCCCCGATGTCGATGCGGTGGCCATCATCACTCCCGTGTGGACACATTTCGAACTCGCCAAGGCAGCCTTGGAAAACGGGAAGCACGTGTTCGTCGAGAAGCCGTTCACCTCTACGTCGGCCCAGGCTGAAACACTGATCGAGTTGGCTCAACAGCGGAACCTCAAGATCATGGTCGACCACACGTTCCTCTTTACGGGCACGGTGAGAAAGATTCGTCAACTTATCGACCAAGATGAGCTCGGCGACCTCTACTACTACGACTCCATGAGGGTCAACCTGGGCCTTTTCCAACACGACATCGATGTAATCTGGGATCTCGCCCCTCATGATCTGTCCATCATGGACTATCTCATCCGCCAGGAACCTGAGGCGATCGTAGCCACCGGCGAAACGCACTTGAATGGGCACGCCGACGTGGCTTTCTTGACGATCTATTTCCCGCATCGAACCATCGCCCACATCAACGTGAACTGGCTATCGCCGGTGAAGGTCAGAACGACGCTCATTGGCGGTGAGAAGAAGATGTTGGTGTGGAATGACTTGGAAGCCGACGAGAAACTCAAGGTCTACGATCGTGGAGTACAGATAGCGAATGGCGAGGGCCTCTATGAATTACTGGTCAGTTACCGCTCGGGAGACATGTGGGTGCCCAAGATCGAACAGACTGAAGCCCTGAAAGTTGAGTTGGGTTACTTCCTGGATTGCATTGAGAAAGACGTAACGCCCTTCAATGACGGCGTCGCCGGCTTGCGCGTCGTCAAAATGCTGGAAGCGGCGGGAGAATCTCTGAAGCTGAGGGGGGAAACCGTTCTCGTATGAGCGACTATGTATCCGTTGCGCCGGATGTGAGGCTGGGGCAGAACGTAAAGCTCTCAAAATTCATCAACCTCTACGGCTGCGAAATTGGCGACGAGACGAAGATTGGGGCGTTTGTGGAGGTGCAGAAAAACGTCAAGATTGGACGAAGGTGCAAAATCTCGAGTCATACGTTTATTTGCGAGGGTGTGACAATAGAAGACAATGTGTTCATCGGGCACAGCGTGACGTTTATCAACGATGCCTATCCTCGGGCTACTACTCAGCAGGGAACACTGCAAACCGAGGAAGACTGGAAAGTTGAACCGACGCTGGTCAAGAAAGGCGCCTCCATTGGATCAGGATCCACGATCCTTTCCAAGGTGACGATCGGCGAGAACGCCATCGTGGGGGCAGGCAGCGTAGTTACAACAAATGTTCCTCCTAATACGATCGTGGCAGGAACGCCGGCCAGGATTTTGCGGTCGCTGGACCAGATACCCGCGGAGGTACCAATTCATGGAGAGTAATAACATCCCATTTCTCGACCTCGTCACTCCCCATCGCGAGCTGAAACATGAGCTGGTCGCGGTTTTCGAGCAGGCCTTGGAAACGGCGGGCTTTAGCGGCGGCCCTATGGTGGCAGGTTTTGAAGAGGATTTCGGCCGATTCTGCGGTACTCAAAACTGCGTTGGAGTCGGGAGCGGGACAGATGCACTGCGGTTTGCTCTCATCGCGGCGGGCGTCAAGCCGGGTGACGTTGTGGTAACCGTTCCGAATACTTTCATTGCTACGACGGAAGCCATTAGTCAGGCGGGGGCTACTCCGGACTTCGTGGACGTTGACGAGCGCACTTACAACATGAACCCGCGCCAGCTTCGCAAGTATCTCCAAGTACAGTGCAGTGTCGACGGCGCCACAGGCCGAGTTCTGAACAAAAAGTTTGGCAGGCCCGTAACGGCCGTTGTCCCGGTCCACCTTTACGGACAGCCCGCGGATATGGATCCCATTCTGGATATTGCAGAACGTTTTGGCCTGCTGGTGGTCGAAGACGCGTGCCAAGCCCACGGGGCAGAGTATTTTTCGCGGAAAGCCAACGCCTGGAAGAAGGCGGGAAGCATGGGCAAAGCTGCCGCTTTCAGCTTTTATCCGGGAAAGAACTTGGGCGCCTGCGGCGAAGGCGGAGCGGTAACGACCGATGACGACGAGGTTGCTCGCCGGGTTCGAATGCTCCGTGATCACGGCCAGCCACAGAAATACTATCACGACATCGAGGGCTACAACGGCAGACTGGACGCCATTCAAGCTGGGATTCTGCGCGAGAAACTCAAACATCTTCCCGAGTGGAATGAGCGGCGTCGCCAGGCCGCAGGCCGGTACCGGCAATTATTTGCGTCAGTTGATGGCGCGGAGTTTCCGCCGCACGAGCCGGAGTGGTCGAAGCCGGTCTATCACCTCTACGTCATCCGCGTACCCGAGCGGGATAGCTTGCTGAAGAGTCTGGCGGAGATGAAAATTGACACCCGGATCCACTACCCGATACCCCTTCATCTCCAGAAAGCATATGCGGGTTTCGGTTACAAATTGGGGGACTTCCCGGCAGCCGAAAACGCAGCATCCGAAATCTTATCCCTGCCGATGTTCCCCGAGTTGACAGCGGAACAGCAAGATCGCATCGTCGGGACCGTCTTGAAGTTCGTTTCTGAATGCCGCGGACAGAAAGTCCTGGCAGTTGCATCACATTCGGAGTGATCATGTTTAAGGATTTCCATCGCGTTCTCGAAGCGGTTGAGAGGGGTTTTCAGAACCGCCGCGTGCTGGTGGTGGGTGATCTGATGCTGGACCGGTATCTCTGGGGCGCAGTCGATAGAATCTCCCCTGAAGCGCCCGTTCCGGTCGTCCGACTCGATCATAAGAGCTGTGTCGCGGGCGGAGCGGCGAACGTGGCTGCGAACCTGAATGCTCTGGGGTGTAAGGTGTCCGTGGCAGGTGCAGTCGGCGCCGACGAGGACGGCAGCCAACTTCTGGAACTTCTAAAATCCGCCGGCATTGAGACGAGCGCGGTTCTTTCTACGCCAGACCGGCCGACGACTTGCAAGACGCGCATTTTGGGTGGCCGGCAACAAATGCTCCGACTTGATGTCGAAAAGGGTGGCGAATTCAACCTCGAATCGCTGAGCCTTCTGCTTTCCGCAATTGAGAGAACAATCACGGGCTCCTCGGCGATCATACTGTCTGACTATGGAAAAGGACTACTAGGCGATTCCGTTTGCCGGGCCATCATCCGGCGCGGCCATCAACTCTCGATCCCCACATTCGTCGACCCAAAGGGCTTGCACTACGAAAAATACGAGCGCTGCGATGTGATTTCGCCCAATCGTTTAGAACTGGCTGCTGCAACCTCCACCGACTCCGGCAACTTGGAATTGCTCTTACAAAAGGGCGAGCGGCTACGGGCTAAACTCGGGATTGGCCAGTTGGTGGTCACTCTGGGCGAGTTGGGGATAGCACTGCTCGATAGCACCGGTATCTGTCGCTTCCCTGCCCTGGCCCGCGAGGTATTCGATGTGTCGGGCGCCGGCGATACGGTGATCGCCACCATGAGTGCGGCCGTGGCAACGGGTTTGGATTTCGACGACGCCATCCGGCTCGCCAACTTGGCAGCCGGCATTGTTATCCGAAAGTTGGGAACGGTCCCGATCTCCAAGGACGAAATGCTAGCCGGTCTGGCGTCGAATGGTGAGACAAGCCAGGGTGAGAAAATCTGCTCTCGGGAAGCGCTTTTGAAGCGTGTGGCGCATTGGCGCCTTGCTGGCCAGCGGATAGTCTTCACCAACGGCTGCTTTGACTTGCTTCACGTCGGACACCTGGCCATCCTCGAACAAGCCAAGCGCGAAGGAGACTACCTCGTGGTCGCTCTCAACACCGACCGCTCGGTGCGCGCTCTCAAGGGAGCCAATCGCCCTGTTATTGCCGAAGACGAACGAGCCAAGTTGGTGGCGGCGTTGCCGTGCGTCGACGCCGTGGTGCTGTTTGACGAAGAAACCCCGCTGACCTTGATCCGCGCCGTGCGCCCCCATGTACTCGTTAAGGGAGGAGACTATACGGAAGACGAGGTAGTGGGCGCCAGCGACATGAAGAGTTGGGGCGGTAAGGTCACCCTGGTTCCCCTTGTGGAAGGCATGAGTACTACGGCCATCTTGAAAAAGGCAATCGCTTCCCTGCCCGAGGACTCCCGCGAACTCGCCCAGTAAGCATCAGCGCACTCGATGAGTCGTTCTACGGTGGATGTTCGTCGAATCGGTAGTCCTTAAGGTTCGTGGAGAGGTCGCTGTTGGCAAGGCAGCGGTCGGCTTGCCGGCCGCGGTGGGTAACACCATCCGAGGGGTTCGAATCCCTTCCCTCTCCGCCACGAATTGACCACTGCTCCTGCCAGCATAGTTGCTAAGTTTTATCGTACGTACTCACATCTCCTCCACTGGACGGGGCGCTACATGAAGGTTTCCGGTAAAGACATCGGTATCGACGGACGGGTACTCCAGATTGCTCGCCTCGACGGAGATGGCTATAAGTTTCTTCCCGACGCCGAGGCAGTGCTCGCCGAGTTGCGCCGATCCAAGATTAAGCCCGACCTCTTTACCTTCATAGAGAAATTGCCTGAGACCTCTCCGAGGTACGCCTACCCGATGGAGTGGGACAATATGGCCGTCCTACCCGTCTCCACCTTTGAGCACTGGTGGACGCAGCAGATCGGCTTTAAAGCCCGGAACAAGGCCAAGCAGGCTGAAAAGAAAGGAATCGTGCTCCGGGAGGTCCCGTTTGACAACGCACTTGTTCGAGGGATTTGGGAGATTTACAACGAGTGCCCCGTTCGCCAGGGGAGGCTGTTTCCACACTTTGGCAAAAGTCTCGAGGACGTCCACACGATGAGTGCGACATTTCTTGACACGAGCATCTTTATCGGGGCGTTTCACGCTGACAAGTTAGTTGGATTCATCAAGCTAACGGCGGACGACACGTGGAGCCAAGCGGGCATCATGCACATCGTTTCAATGCTCGAGTACAGGGATAAGGCGCCGACAAATGCCCTCATTGTGCAGGCTGTCCGCTCTTGTGCTGAGCGGCGAATTTCCTACCTCGTTTACTCCCAATTCGCTTACGGGAAGAAGTTGCGGAGCAGCCTGAGTGATTTCAAGGAGCGCAATGGCTTCGGACGCGTTAATATACCACGCTATTATGTGCCCCTAACCCATTGGGGTTCGCTGGCTTTCACCATGGGACTGCACCGGCGACTAGCTGAGCGCGTCCCTGAGCGCGTGGCGACCAAACTTCGTGATCTACGCAGCGCCTGGTACCAACGCAAGTTTAACCAGAAGGCGGAGGCGCTTTAGAGGAACCCAAGTTGCCAGGAATCGTCGGCCTTATCACCAAACTTCCCAGGGCCAGGGCGGAGTGCGAGCTGCGCGAAATGGCGAAATCCCTCTGCCACGAACCCTTTTACGCCAGCGGCACTTGGACTGACAGTACGCAGGGTGTCTATGTTGGCTGGGTGGCGCGCCAGGGGTCTTTTGCCGATGGCATGCCGCTCCACAACGAGGCGGGGGACACCACCCTGGTTTTTTCGGGTGAGGAGTTTCCGGAGCCAAGCGTTCTTGCGGCACTTCGTGAACACGAACATAGGTTTGCGCCAGAGGGACCGTCGTACCTGGTGCACAGGTATGAAGAAGAGCCGGACTTTCCCAAGGCATTGAACGGTCGGTTTCATGGTCTTGCGGCCGACGGTAGGCGTGGAACGGCGCTGCTTTTTAACGACCGGTACGGTTTGCAACGGCTCTATTACCATGAAGCGAAGGAGGGTTTTTACTTTGCCGCAGAAGCCAAGGCAATTCTAAGGGTTCGTCCGGAACTACGGACCGTCGAGCCTCGCGGGTTGGGAGAATTCCTCGTTTGCGGTTGCGTGCTCGAGAACCGGACTCTCTTCCCTGGCATCTATCTTTTGCCACCCGGCTCGGCCTGGCTTTTCCGCAACGGAATGCTCGAGAAGAAAGCCGCCTACTTCGAGCCGCGTGAATGGGAGGAACTGGAGCCACTCAAACCGGAAGAATACTACGCTCGTCTAAGAGACGCCTTCGTGCATAGCCTGCCACGTTATTTCAATGGGCGTGAGCGTGTCGGTGTCTCGCTTACCGGCGGCCTGGACACCCGCATCATCATGGCTTGGCACAAAGCGCCGCAGGGCACGTTGCCCTGCTACACCTTCGGCAGCATGTACCGAGATAACCAGGACGTACGCCTGGCGCGTAAGGTGGCGAAGATTTGTGGCCAACCACACCAGGTTATCACTACTGGCAAGGAGTTCCTTTCCCAGTTCCCCCATTATGCGGAGCGCACAACCTACCTCACCGATGGATGTGTAGACCTTAACCGCTCGCCGGATCTCTACGTGAACGAGAAGGTTCGCGAGATAGCACCCGTGCGGATCGTCGGAACGTATGGCAGCGAAATCCTTTTGCACGCGGTGATGTTCAAGGCGGAGGAACCTGCCCCCGGGCTATTCAGCTCCGAACTCTTGCCACAGATCCGTGCCGCCAAGGAAACCTACGCAACAGCCCGACAAGTGCATCCGGTCACGTTTGTCGCCTTTCGCCAGTCGCCGTGGCACCATTTTGGTGTGCTGGGCCTGGAGCAGACCCAGGTAGCCGTTCGTTCACCGTATCTCGACAATGATCTTGTCAAGACGGTGTACCGCGCTCCCGGACCCGTCGCAATCAACGAGGCCGGGAGGGTACGGCTCATCCGGGAGGGAAACGCTTCCCTCGCCAGGCTGCGCACCGATCGCGGCATTGGCCTCGGTAGCATCTTCAGTCGCGGCCTCCACAGGTTTTTGTTCAAGGCTGAATATGCTTATGACATGGGTATGCCGCAGTGGATTGCCCAACTCGACCACTTGCTCGCACCAGTTCATTTAGAGCGTCTTTGGCTCGGCCGCCACAAGGTATTTCACTTTCGGGTTTGGTATCGCGACCAGCTAGCGAATTACGTCCGCCAGATGCTCCTTGACCATCGCTCACTCGCGCGCCCTTACCTCAACCCTCAAACGGTCCGAACGATGGTGAACGGCCATCTCAAGGGCAACCGCAATTACACTACAGAAATTCATAGGCTTCTGACCCTGGAACTGACGCACCGGCTCTTTCTGGATTCGAAATGACCTTTAGGGACGAGGAAACACTCCAAGCGGTCCTCCGGTTTGTCCTATGGCTCGACAATTTCGGTGAGCTCTCATACGACTGGCAGAATTTCTACGCCGGTCGTCTTGGGCAAAAAGCAAAGGCGCTGTATTACAGGAAGCCGCTCCTAGGGACCTTGGCGGTATCCCCGATGGTATTTTGCGAGGCCTTCGTTCCCTCGGCGCGGAGGCTTTTTTGGAAACTTCAGCGGTTCCCCATAGCGGACGCCCATTACGCCATGGGATTTGCTTTCCTTGCGCAGATTCGTCAACAAGAGCAATACTATAGGCGGGCACTCCATTTTCTCGATATTCTCGAGCAGACTCGGTGCCCGGATTATGATCGCTACTGCTGGGGATACCCCTATGACTGGGAAACGATGCGCGGCACGATCAAGGAAGGGACCCCGCTCATCACGACCGTACCTTACGTTTACGAGGCATTCAAACAAGTTTTTCAGATCGACGGGAACGCCCGATGGTTCGAAATAATGCACTCGATTGCCGAACACGCTTATCTGGACTATAAAGACATCGAGACTTCCTCCAGCGCCTCCACCTGTTCCTATACTCCGGACCCTTTAGATTCAGTGGGAGTCGTGAACGCGAACGCGTATCGAGCCTTTCTCCTGACGAGTGCGGCGCTGGATTTCTCAGAGGAAAAGTACCGGCAAGTTGGCAAAAGGAATCTGAACTTTGTCATTGAGTCTCAGAATCCCGACGGCTCCTGGTACTATGCCAACGATGGCAAGAGGCATTTTGTTGATCATTTCCACACGTGTTTTGTCTTGAAGGCGCTGGCGAAAATCGAGCTGCTAACTGCGGATCCCAAATGTACGAAAGTCATTGAACGCGGGGTCGGCTACTACGTCGCAAACCTATTTGACGAGCGCGGTTTGCCCAAACCCTTCTCGCGCCCTCCCCGCTTGACAGTCTATCGCCGGGAATTGTACGACTTTGCTGAGTGCCTCAACCTAGCCGCCTTGCTGCCGGGCCGGTTCCCACGCCTTGATGATGTCCGGGCGACCGTCGTCGACGAGATACTAACCAATTGGCAAAAGCCGGACGGCTCCTTCCGCAGCCGTCAACTCCTCCTGGGTTGGGATAATATTCCCATGCATCGCTGGGCTCAATCACAGTTGTTCAGGAGTCTTTGCCTCTTGCTGCACGCGAACTCACAGAACACCGGGGCCAAGTCTCAAGAAACGGAACTCGCAAGCCATAGCGCAAAGGAGCGCCCTTGAAGGTCAGCATCTTCGGCTTGGGTTACGTCGGAGTGGTATCGGCGGGCTGCCTTGCTAAAAGCGGGCATCAAGTCATAGGCGTGGATCGAGTCCCGATAAAGGTCGACATGATCAACGCTGGCCGGTCACCGATCATCGAGGCCGATATTGGGGAGATCATATGCGCGGCAGTCAAGGGCGGGCGGCTGCGAGCGCTGGCAGACCCAGTCGAAGCCGTCGCGGAGACCGCGTTGTCTATTGTTTGCGTGGGCACTCCGAGCCAGCTCAATGGCAACCTCGACCTGACCTATATCCGGCGGGTTTGTGAGGAAATAGGCCTTGCCCTCAAAAGCAAGGTGGCACGCCATACCGTCGTAATCCGCAGTACCATCCTACCAGGAACGATGCGTCGGGTTGTTATCCCGGTGTTGGAGGAATACTCCGGAAAGCAGGCTGGCATTGATTTCGGCGTCTGCAACAATCCCGAGTTTCTCCGCGAAGGCTCGGCCGTGATGGACTTCAAATTCCCTGCCAAGACAATTATCGGCGAGATCGATCGACCCAGCGGCGACGTGCTTGCTGCACTCTATGCAGGACTCGATGCGCCACTGATTAGGACCGACATGGAAACCGCCGAGATGATCAAGTACATCGATAACGGCTGGCATGCTCTCAAGATCGGTTTCGCCAATGAGATCGGGAATCTCTGTAAGGCGCTTTCTGTGGACGCACATAAGGCTATGGAGATTTTTTGCCTGGACAAGAAGCTCAACCTATCTCCCGCCTACCTTGTCCCCGGGTTCGCCTTTGGAGGCTCCTGCTTGCCCAAGGATCTCCGAGCGCTGGCTTACGCAGCCAAGTCGCTTGACTTGGAATTGCCCATCCTGAGCTCGATCCTGCGCAGCAATGAACTCCAGGTCATTAGGGGCATACAGCGTATTATGGAGAAGGGCCATACCCGCGTTGGCATTTTGGGGTTCAGCTTTAAAGCGGGAACGGACGACCTCCGCGAGAGCCCCATGATTGAAGTCATTGAGCGTCTTGTGGGCAAGGGCTATGATCTGTGTGTTTATGACAAGAATGTGCAACTCGCCAAGTTGGTGGGTGCCAATCGAGACTTCATTCTCAATCACATTCCGCACATCTCCAAACTGATGGTTGACGATATCGATGCCGTTCTAAATCACGCCGAGACGATGGTGATTGGCAACAACGATCCGGACTTTCTAACCATAGGGAGCCGTCTCCGCAATGGCCAGTGCCTCGTAAATTTGGCTCAGGCCTCGGACGTCTCGGGCAACCAGGCCACGGGCGCCAGCGTTTGCAGATAAGGAATCTGGGTATCTGTTGTGAAACGAAAGGTTCTCATAGTCGTTGAAAACCAATCGGTTCCGCCCGACCGCCGGCCCTTAAACGAAGCCCGCACGCTTCGTGCGAACGGATATGACGTAACTGTGTTATGCCCCCGGCGCAAGGCCTACCCCAAAAGACACGAACTGCTGGAGGGGATTCATATCTACCGGCACCCCACGCCGAGGGAGGGGGACACTCCCTTGGGGTACCTGTGGGAGTACGGGTGCGCCCTTTTCTGGGAGGTTTTGTATACGTGCTGGATCTTCCTGCGCCATGGATTTCATGTCATTCAGGCGTGCAATCCTCCCGACACTATCTTCTTGGTTACCCTTCCCTTCAAACTTCTTGGTGTTAAATTCATTTTCGACCATCACGATGCGGCCCCAGAGCTCTACCTTTCCAAGTACGGCGAGAAAACTTTATTGTACAAGTTTCTCCGTTGGCTGGAAAGGACGACCTTCCGCTTCAGCGACGTCGTCGTAGCAACGAACAACAGCTATAAAGAGTTAGCGATCAATAGAGGCCGTGTCGCTTCGGAGGACGTGTTCGTTGTCAGGAACGGGCCGGATCCCCGAACTTTCAACGCCGTCCCGCCGAATCCAGCCCTCAAGGACGGCAAACGATACCTTATCGGTTACGTGGGATTCATGAGCGTCCAGGACGGCTTGGATATTCTGGTCGATGTTGCGCAATATATAAAGAACTTGGGAAGGCGCGACATCCGTTTTGTATGTGCGGGTTGGGGCCCTGAACTGGCCAAGCTCCGGACGATGGTACAGGAGAAAGATCTGGCCGAGATGGTCACTTTCACCGGTAGAGTCCCGGACGAGGAATTGCTGGAGATTCTGTCGACTGCCGACGTCTGTGTTAATCCCGACCGCCCATGCGAAATGAACGATATTTCGACGATGAACAAGATTATGGAGTATATGGCGCTGGGCAAGCCCATTGTCCAATTCGAGTCGAAGGAAGGCCGGTTTAGCGCCAAAGAGGCGTCTCTTTACGCGGACAGAGAGAATCAGGTAGCTGATTTCGCCAACAAGATTCTTTGGTTGCTTGAAAGGCCGGAGGAACGAAAACGGATGGGAGAGTTCGGAAGGGCAAGGATCGAAAGGGAACTTGCTTGGAAGTATTCTGCTCAGCATCTGCTCGCTGCCTACGAGAGAGCCATCAGTAAGCGGCAAACCTCTGCGGAGATGGGCCAACGCAACGCCGGGCATGAAACAGATAAGAGTCGCCGTGTGGCCGCTACGAGCCACGCGAGCACGGGCAAGCAACAGTGAAAGAAAACATATGGATCAACACAGGTCTCACCTGCGCTACGTTCTAATCACTCCAGCCCGAAACGAGGCGGCGTTCATCGCGAAGACCCTCGAATCGATGATTCATCAAACGGTTGTACCCGAGAAATGGGTGATCGTCAATGATGGTTCTACGGACGGGACCGCAGAAATCATCGGACCGTACCTTGCGCAGTACCCGTGGATTGAACTGGTCCAGATGCCTCAAAGGCGAGACCGCAGCTTTGCCGCCAAAGTGCAAGCTTTCAATGCTGGCTACGAAAGGGTGAAGGATCTGGAATATGAGATCTTGGGCAATCTCGATGCTGATCTTTCCTTTGACGCGGGCTATTTAGAATTTCTCCTGAGCAAGTTCAGTGCAGACGCCAGCCTCGGGGTTGCCGGAACGGTCTTCAAGGAGGACGGATACAGCTCTGCGCAACAGAGCTTCGAGGGACATTACCATGTTCCGGGCGGCTGCCAGTTGTTTCAAAAGAAGTGCTTTGAGGATGTCGGCGGCTTCATCCCCAATCGGGCTGGAGGAGTCGATTGGATAGCGGTCACGACGGCCCGCATGAAGGGGTGGAAAACCAGGTCGTTCCGGGAAAAGTCGTTTTTTCACCACAGGCATTTGGGGATGGCCAACCGCAACCCCCTTGCCGCGACATTCTCATACGGTGAGAAGGATTATTACCTAGGTGGACATCCGGTGTGGGAACTATTCCGGGTCGCATATCGAGCAACTAAGCCACCCTATCTCATTGGAGGACTCGCGTTGGGCTTAGGTTATGGATGGGCGATGGTGCGGAGGATGAAAAGCCCCGTCTCCAAGGAGCTCATGACATTCCATCGCAAAGAACAAATGCGCAAGCTAAGCGTGATCCTCAAATCTGTCCTGACGCTCGACCATGTTGATAGCTTTAAAGTGCTCCCCGATTAGTGATCTGTTCGCGGCCTCACAAGATCAGTGAATGGTGATTGAGTTCCTTGCTGGAGGTCAAGGAGGAGGGCAAACATGGCCAGCGTGCTTTTCGCGACCGGTGACACACGACTCCATTCAACCCTTGGAGTCGAGTAGTATAAAACAACGATCTCCTATGTGTGGCATTTGCGGACAATATAACTTCGGAAATGGTAAGCCCGTCGAGCGCCGGGACCTCGAAGCGATGACCAAGACACTCATTCATCGCGGCCCCGATGACGAGGGCTATTACCTCGCCGGGCCGCTCGGATTCGGCTTTCGCAGGCTCTCGATCATCGATCTCGGGGGCGGTCACCAGCCCATGTCGGATCGGGAAGAATCCGTCTGGGTAATTTTCAATGGGGAAATTTACAACTTCCCTGAGCTCCGGCGGGAACTGGAAGGGTACGGCCACGTCTTCCGCACCAATTCGGACACCGAGGTCATCATCCATGGATACAAGCAGTGGGGCGACGAAGTGCTCAATCGCCTCAATGGCATGTTCGGCCTGTCCATATGGGATGTGCGAAAAGAGCGCTTGATTCTCGCCCGCGATCCAATGGGAATCAAGCTGCTCTATTACAGAATCGTTGGAGATCGTTTGTATTTCGGTTCCGAGATGCGTGCTGTTCGCGCCACGATTCCGGACGGGGTCGAAGTCGATCCTACTTCGCTGAATCTCTTTCTGCGTTATCGCTATACCCCCTCACCTTACACCATGCTCAAGGGCGTGCACAAACTCGCCCCAGGAACCAAGCTGACCATCCAAAACGGCTCTTATCAGTTGAGCCGGTGGTACAGATTCAAGCCCCTCCCCTTTGCGCCGCCAAAGTCGCCCGGCGAAGCCAGGGAAGAGTTGCTGGCCCTCTACAAAGGGGCCATCAAGCGACAGCTCATCAGCGATGTGCCGGTGGGCTTGCTGCTCAGCGGTGGCATCGACTCCGCATTGCTGCTTGCCTTGATGAATCTCAACGGGAGTTCCTGGCCGACTTACACGGTAGGGTACGGCTCCTCCTTCGCCCACGACGAATTGGCGGACGGCGCGGAAACCGCGCGCATCCTGGGATCGAAGCACACCGCGGTCGCAATTACCAGATCGGCCTTCGAGCAGACGCTCCCGAAGATTGTGGCTTGCTTGGAAGAACCCATCGCGGCTTCCTCGATTGTTCCGATGTATTTCGTCTGCGAACGAGCTCGCCAGGACGTCAAGGTGGCCTTGGTGGGGCAGGGCCCGGACGAACTTTTTGGGGGTTATCCTCGCCACATTGGTGTCCGCTATGGCACGCTGTGGGCCGGAATGCCAAGTTGGATGCGCACGCCCATCTCCTCGGCCGTCGCCGCGCTGCCCAGAAACGCGACTTTGAAGCGCGGGATTTACTCACTGGCAATCCCGGATCGGATGCGCAGGTATCAGCATGTTCTGTCGCTCCTGCCGGGAGGCCAAGTCGACGAACTCTTCCAGGACGGGCTTCTGCCTCCGAACTCAGGTGACACGATTCTGGAATGCTGGGAAGACATGGTTGACCTCATGGCTGAAACAGATGAGCTTGGCGGGCTCCAGTTCCTGGAGGTGCGATCCACCCTCCCGGACGAACTCCTGATGTATGCGGACAAGCTCTCCATGGCTCACAGTCTCGAGCTTCGTGTCCCGTACCTCGATAAAGAGATCGTCGAATATGTCGAACGCTTGCCGGCAAGCCTCAAAGTAAGAAGTGGTTCCCGGAAATGGTTGCATCGTCAGGCATGCCGGAGCTTCCTTCCCAGCTCGATTTTGAAACGGCCGAAGCGCGGCTTCGCCGGCAATGTCGTGGATGAGTGGTTCCGCAGCGCCATCAACAGCAAGATGAACGAGGCCCTCCTTGACGGAGCATCCAGGATTTATCAATACCTCCGGGCCGACGCCGTGCGCGAACTTTTCCAGCAGCATGCCTCCGGCCGGCACGACAACCATAAAATCCTGTTCAGCCTCGTCGTCTTTGAAGAATGGCTCCGGGCCCACGAGGCGCCCGTGGCCGCAATTCCGTGATAGCTCGTTCGCCCCGAGGGAGGCACAGGGAGTAGAGCGGAGACAGCGACATTATGTCCGTGGTTGTCCGCTGCCAAACTCCACACACAATCGAGTGATTGGCAGGTCGCGCGACCAGGTAAAGGAAAACCACATGTTTCACGCTTCCCTTTGCGACCTTGGCGTGCTTTGCGTATTTGCGTGAAGGCTTCTTTCTCCATGGATTACAACCGTCCAAACCACGATAGCTCGTGGCCTCGAAACCCTGCACTACAGCCCGCGGCACACCATTCCTTCGTGGCCGACCCCGACGACAAAGTACTAGTCACGGGCGCTGCGGGTTTCATAGGATCGCGAGTAGTGCAGAGTTTGGTGGATCGCGGCTTTCGCAACCTTGTCTGCTTTGTCCGTCCCTCGAGCGAATTGACGGAGATCGAAGCGGTCTGCGACGGCCGGCCACCCGGCGCTCGAATCGAGTTGTTCAAGGGCAATCTCCTCTCCCGGGAGGATTGCCAAGCAGCGAGCAAGGACGCAGCGGTAATCCTTCATTTGGCAGCGGGCACGGGCGAGAAGTCTTTCCCCGACGCTTTTATGAACTCCGTGGTCGCCACGCGCAACCTGCTCGACGCCTGCCTGATGCACGGGCACTTCCGACGATTTGTTTTGGTCAGCTCGTTCACTGTGTACACCAACCGCGGGAAACCCCGGTGGAGGCTCTTGGATGAATCGTGCCCGGTGGAAGAGCACCCCGAGCTCCGTGGGGACGCCTATTGTTTTGCGAAGGTCAAGCAAGAGCGCCTGGTGGCCGAATATAGCAAGAACTTCGGAGTTCCCTGCGTGGTGATCAGGCCCGGCAGCGTGTATGGGGGCAGCATAAGTCAGATTACGGGCCGGGTCGGCCTTGGAACTTTTGGACTGTTCCTTCACCTGGGCGGCTCTAACACCATACCTTTCACCTATGTGGACAACTGCGCAGAGGCCATCGTTCTGGCCGGCTTGGTGGATGGAGTGGAGGGAGAGGCCTTCAATGTGGTCGATGATAATCTGCCCACCAGCCGCCAGTTCCTACGCCAGTACAGGAAGAAAGTGAGACCATTCAAATCGCTTTATGTGCCCCATGCGGTCAGTCATGCTCTATGCTATCTTTGGGAGAAGTACTCGCAATGGTCGAAGGGGCAATTGCCACCGGCTTTCAATCGGAAACGGTGGCATGCCGAGTGGAAGAAGACGCGCTATAGCAACGAAAAACTGAAAGCCCAGCTGGGCTGGACACCCAAAGTGCCCACGCCGGAAGCAATGCGCCGTTATTTCCAGAGTTGCAAGCAAAGTGAACACGATGCTTAAGGCCGCCATCGTGGGCTGCGGGAAGATCGCGAACGCCCACGCGTCACAAATTCAGAAGATCGAGGGATGTGAGATCGCGGGCGTGTGCGATCGGGAGCCGCTGATGGCAAAGCAGCTCTCCGAGCGATTCCCTGTTAAGAGCTGCTTTACCGATGTCGCTGAACTTGTAAGCGAGGCCCGGCCGGACGTTGTCCACATCACCACGCCGCCTGCGAGCCACTTCGAGATTGCCAGTTTCTGCCTCAAGCAGGGCTGTCACGTGTACGTCGAGAAGCCGTTTACCCTCAATGCTGACGAGGCGCAGCAACTGGTCGACCTTGCCGTCGCAAAAGAACTCAAGCTTACGGTCGGACACAACGATCAATTCACCCAGGCAGCGCGACGCATGCGCGCGCTGGTTGAAAGCGGCTACCTGGGCGGGCCTCCCGTGCACATGGAGAGTTATTACTGCTACAATCTCGGGGACCGCAGCTACGCACGAGCCCTGCTGGGTGACAAGCGTCATTGGGTCCGCAAACTCCCCGGACGCTTGCTCCACAACATAATCAGCCATGGCATCGCGCGAATGGCAGAATTCCTCGCCAGCGATTCTCCCCAGGTGATCGCCTACGGTTTTGTGAGCCCGCTTCTCAAGAGCATCGGCGAAAGCGAAATTGTGGATGAGCTTCGCGTAATTATCTCTGAGGATGAGCGGACCACTGCCTATTTCACGTTCTCTTCCCAGATGCGGCCTTCCATCCATCTGTTCCGAATCTACGGCCCGAAGAACGGGCTTATTCTCGACCAGGACCACGAAATCGTTCTCCGGCTTCGAGGCGCGAAATTCAAGAGCTACGCCGACCACTTCATCCCTCCCGTGCTGTTTGCGAAGCAGCACCTCACAAACATGCTGGGGAACGTAAAGTTATTCCTGGCTAGGGATTTTCACATGGATTCCGGCATGAAGTTTCTGATTGAGTCCTTTTATCGTTCGATTCGAGAAGGAACGACAGCACCCATTCCGTACCGCGAAATTCTGCTGACTGCCAGAATTATGGACGATATTTTCGAGCAGGTCAGTTCCGACCCCTCGCAGGGCCGTTCGGCTCTTCAAGCGGCCGTAGCGCCCGCGGACGCGCGAATATGACCGATCCCGTTCGCGGTGACCGGCAGCCGCTCGTTGTCACCCGCGGCCTGCAAGCTAGCCTTGCTCGTCACCCGTCTCTGATCTGCTGCGCGTAACCTAGTCTCTTGCTATGCCTCCTACTCTAGCCCTGGCCATCTGGCTCATCCTCCTGCTGGCACTCTTTGTCTTGGACCCCGCCAAGGACACAAAGACGTCGGCGGCGTTGTGGGTGCCCGTGGTTTGGTTGTTCTTCCTCGGATCGCGGTCGCCGGCAGCGTGGCTCAGATTTTCTTATCGGAGCGCTGCCGAAGCCATGGAGGAGGGAAACCCACTGGACCGCACGATCTATTTGCTCCTGACTCTCGCGGCAATCGCTATCCTCGTCTCACGCTCGTTCCGGTGGGGCAAATTCGTTGCGCGGAACTCTGCTCTGGTCTTTTTTCTGGCGTTCGCCTTGCTCAGCGTGGTGTGGTCCGATTTCCCATTGCCAACTTTCAAAAAGTGGTTCCGGGATACGGGCGTCTACATGGCGGTCCTGGTTGTTTTGTCTGATCCTCGTCCACTCGAAGCAGTGCGCACCGTGCTCCGCCGGGTGTGCTATCTGCTGATCCCGCTGTCCATCACACTCATCAAGTATTACCCTTACCTGGGCAAGGCTTATTCGGAATGGGGTGGTCAGGAGTACACGGGTGCATCGACAAGTAAGAACATGCTGGGCGCCGTATGCCTGGTGAGCGGAATATTTTTCTTCTGGGATATGATCGTGCGCTGGCATGAACGAAGAAACGCGCGCACTAGGCGGGTCATCCTTGTGAATATCGCATTCATCGGCATGACCCTCTGGCTGCTGAATCTCTCTAAGAGCGACACCTCGACTATCTGCCTGGCCCTGGGCTGCCTAGTGATCGCTGCGGCGCATTGCAAGTTTGGCCGGCGGCACCCCAGTTGGGTCAAAGCGCTGGCTCCAATGAGCTTCGTTCTCTATTTAATCCTAACGCTCGGTTTCGGCATGAGCGGGCAGTTGTCCGAGGCAGTCGGGCGAAACGCCAACATGTCCGACAGGACTCGCATCTGGCAAGTTCTTCTAAGCGTGCCCATCAATCCGGTCCTGGGCACGGGCTATCAGAGCTTCTGGCTCGGCTGGCGCGTGCCGTGGGTCTGGGCGAAACTGAGCGGAGACAGCGTCATGGAGGCGCACAACGGCTACCTCGAGACCTACCTTGAGCTGGGCGTGATCGGGTTATTCCTCATCTGTACCTTTATGATCGCAACCTACCGCAAGATCTGCAAACGGCTCGAGCCTCTCACGCCCCTTGGCTCCCTAGGCTTGAGCCTTTGGACTCTCTTGCTCTTTTACAACGTAACCGAGGCCGCGTTCGGGCCAGGCCTCCTGTTTGTTGCCCTTCTGATGGGAAGTTTAACAGTCCCGCAGCGCGCCGGGGTTCAGGCGCACGCCTCCCCGCCGCTGACCCTGCGCACGACGGAACAGGCCACTGACGTCTCTTTTGAGATGACAGGCCCCTGAGGCTAGGACTATATTTTTCTGTATTTTTGTCGCTGGGCGCGAGACCCGTACCGCTGGAGCCAAATCCGGACTGCGCTCGTCACATCTTGAGCGGGAGCGGATCGAGAGCTCGCAGGCCGCTGCAGGAGCGGGAACGGGCTCGCGAAGATCTGGCTCTCGGACAAAATGGACCTTATTACTTCAATGTCCGACGAATCCGAACCAATGAAAATCGCCTACCTGATGCTGGTCCACAGTAATCCGCAGCTTCAGAAAAGGGCGATAGAGACGCTCTCCTGCGAAGGCTGTTCGTTCTTCATCCACGTAGACTCGAAGACGGATATCCAGCAGTTCGCCGGCATCGGTGGCGAGCATGTAACCTTCGCTGAGCCGCGGATACCCGTCTATTGGGGCGAATTCTCCGTAGTGGAGGCGACGATGCTTCTAATCCGGCAGGCGCTCGCTTGCCCGGAAGGCTACGATTACTTCGTCTTCTTGCAGGGAAGCGACTACCCCCTGCGGAGCGGCAAGTATATTCGAAGGTTCTTCGCGAAGAATCGTGGGTTGGAGTTCCTGAGCATGGTGAGAATGCCGGCGCCTGGTTACCCCCTGTCTAAGATTGAGGCGTTCAGATACCCGTCCGGGAGGCCGCTCTTGCGGTTCGCCGCGCGCGCGCTGGGCAGGCTTGGCTTGGCCCGGCGCGACTACCGCCGACACCTAGCGGGCCTGGAGCCGTACGCTGGGGACGCCTCCTGGTCACTGTCGAGGGAAGCGTGCCGGTATATCGTAGAGTTCGCGGTGCAGAACCCACGTGTGGGGGCGTACTTCCAAAACACTTTTTCAGCCCCCGACGAAATGTTCTTTCACACAATTCTTGGCAACTCGCCCTTTCGTCCCCGATGCCGGAGGACCCTGTTCTATAGAGACTACCCCCCCGCTCTTTCCCACCCGGCCCTCCTCACTGAAAAGCACGTTCAGTTCTTCGAATCACAGGAAAGGGTATGGGTCGAGGACGAGTGGGGCTCTGGAGAGGTGCTGTTCGCGCGAAAGTTCTCGGATCAGACCTTAAACGTAATAGATCGCATGGATGAGATGATAAGGCGGGAGCAACGGCAGAGCCCCCTTCACTGCCAGCCATGAAGGCCGCGGAGCAGCCCTACAATATTCTCTTCGACGTAACGGGTCAGCAAACGTAACCACACACGCCAGAAAGACTAGGCCAAAATAACTCGGCCGGGTGGTTTTTTGATTCAGAACTGCCAACCCGATTATGCGCCGTCGAGCAGCGGTAAGCGAGCCCATTTGCCCGACCGTTCCTTGTTTTATCTGGCGGCCGGGATTTCCCGTGTTGTATGTCGAGTCGGATGAAGGTTAAGGATTCAGGTCCAGCATGCAACGGCGACTAGGTCGCTGCATGCTGCCCATTTAACGAACGATTCGCGAGGACAACTCATGAATCGATTACGTATTCTCGTGCTCGCGCCGGATGCGAGCCCGCAGAGCATCTGTGGTCCTCTCCTAAGCTTTCGCCACGCTGAGGCCCTCGCCCGGCTCCATGACGTGACCCTGGTTATTCGTTCTTCCCGCGAGGCGTCCGTGCGCCGCGCCAAGGCGCCGTTCAGCGCCATCGAAGTGGTCCGGATGCCATGCCTCGACCGCATCTACGCCTGGAGTTTCCGGCGAATCTTCAAATCCAGCTATCGCAGCCAGGCGTTGACCGCCTTCAATTATCCGTTCTCCATCGCTTTTGAATGGCACGCCTGGCGACAATTGCGGCGCCGGATCCTTGGCGGCGAATTCGACGTCGTTCTCCGCCTCCTGCCAATAGTTTCGGTCTTGCCGAGCCCGTTCGCTTTCTTCCTCCGGAACGGTCCCATACCCTTCGTGATCGGGCCGGTCAACGGTGGCTTGCCATGGCCACCGGGTTTTAGCCAGGCCGATAATCAGAAGGAATGGATCTCTGGCTTAAGGAACCTGTACCGATTTCTGCCCTTTGCCCGGTCCACGTACGGCAACGCGGCAGCGATCATAGCCGCTTCCTCCCAAACGTATGCCGAGTTTGCCGGCCATCGCGAAAAACTCTTCTTTCTCCCAGAAAACGGCGTTGCCCCGTCCCTATGTTCCGATACCGTGCGCAGCCCCGAGCGTGACTGCAGGCTCGAGCTGATCTTCGTCGGAGGGCTGGTCCCTTACAAGGCTTGCGACCTCGGGTTGCGCGCGGCTGCGCCCCTTTTGAGAAGCGATCTGGCCCACTTTACGGTGGTCGGCGACGGTCCGGAGCGAAGCCGCCTCGAGCAGCTTACGAGATCTCTTGAAATCGAGAAAGCTGTCTCCTTTTGCGGCTCTCTCAGCCACGCGGAAGCCATGCAGCGGATGCGTTCCGCGGATGTGCTAGTGTTTCCGTCGGTTCGTGAATTCGGTGGGGCTGTAGTTTTTGAGGCCCTCGCGGCCGGGGCCGTACCCGTGGTCGCTGACTTCGGCGGCCCCGGAGATATCGTTAGCACGCAAGTAGGCTACAAAGTGCCTCTGATCAATGAGAGCGATATGGTTTCGCGGATGGAAAAGATTCTGGCCTCTCTCGCACAGGATCGGGACCTGCTTAATCGCTTACGACAGCAAGGCATGCCCTACGCGCGGGAGCGCCTGACTTGGGATGCGAAGGCGCAGAGCACTACTCGAGTCCTCAACTGGGCAGCGGGGCGGGGTCCGAAACCTGACCTCCCGCCGCCAAAGGTGTTGTACTTAAACTAGTGTGGCGTCCCGTTACCTCGGCGAACAAATCAGATGCTGTCATTCTGAGCGACCGATGGGAGCGAAGAATCTCTGCATTTGATTCAAATTGCAGGGGTCCTTCTTCCGCGATTGCGGCATCGCGATGACATTCCCGGAGTTATATTTCGAAACTCGGGGACACCGCACTATCTGATCGTTAAGATGTATGCGGCCACCGGGAATGCCAAGGCCCCAGAAGCAATTCCGGCCTCTGTCTAAGGCATGAATGTATGGACCCTAGGAGTCCCTAAATGCCTCTTCCTACAGAATCCAGAAAGAGGCGGCCTGAAAGGATCCCCGGAGTCCCGGCAGGCGTGAGCGCACGTCAGTGAGCAACCGCGTGGATGTTCGTCGGGGGGGCGAGAGGGCCAGCGCCAGCGGCTGTGAGCGGATGGGGATAGGTGTAGGGCGTGTAGTAGAGCGTCCAGGTGTTCGTTGACGTGCAGACGTAAAGTTGGCCTTGTCCTCCGCTCCCGCTCTGGTTCCAGTTTCCTTGGTCTGTGGCCCAATAAGCGACTGAGGGCGTGCAAGTTGATGGCCGATTGGCTAGTGTTCCTGTGCCCGTGCCGACCGTCCCATTGAAGCTGGCCTGCTGCTGGTAGTAATCTTTGTTCTCTACTGTCTTATTCTGCCAGTTTGGGCCGATCCATCCCGAAGAGGGACTTCCAGCCGTGGATGTGCTTCCCCATTCGTAAATCGGATCAAGCGCATCGTTAACCCAGCCGGTTGAGCTAGGTGAGTAGCCTGAAAGTAACGTCCCTTGACCTCTTCCCGGCTGGTCGATGCAAGCCGATGCCCGTAGAATCTGGTAAGTATCACCAACATTAAAGGCAGGCTCGCCGGATGACCATGCGCTGTAGGTGTAGGAATTAACAGTGTTTGAACTACCCGAAGAATCTATTTCCGCTGCGGGGTGGAGGCCGTTGCTATCCGTAATTGACGCGTCCACGACAAAGTATGTGTTGCTCAGGTTGTAGTACTGTGCGAGGTCCGAACGGGTGGAGTCGGTTACAGACAAATTCTGACCGCTCAGCGAGGTGGCCGTGATAGTGCCCGTTGCGTATACCGTCCCATCATTCTCGTCCCATGCGCCTTGGCCTCCGCAGAATCCCCAGGGGGTGAAACTGTGTCCGATCCGGTAGAGAGACAGGGAAACCTCGGCGTTGAATTGGCCACTGCCGGTAATCGAGTTGTTGAATGACAGAGCCGTCCCGCCCCGCAAGCCGATGGCCCAAAGCTGATCTCCGCTGGGGATATTAAAGGTGTTGCTATACACCTCCAATTGCCTGACGCTGCGGACTCTTCCGGTAGACTCCGTTCCATGAGTCTGAACGTTGCAGTTGGTAAAATTGTTGAAACGGACGACGAATCGAGGGCCGCCGCCGTTATCGGCGTCCGTGATAGCACCGTTGGCAGGAGAGGATGTGACGGTGTTACTCTCAAAATAAAACGCCTCGTCCGTTCCGAAAGAGTCCGGCTGCGCCCATGAGTTGTCGCCGTAAGTTCCCACTCCGAGGTAGGAACTATGGGCCATGTTAACGAATATGCCGGTAAAATTCATGGTATTGTGGTCCATCACACCAAAAACGTCATTGACATACCCCATGAAAGAGTCATAGTTCCCGCTTTGAGTCCACCCGGTTATGGTGTTGTGGTCTACCCTGACATGCGGGCAGCTATTACTGTCGCAAGTCCCATTGATGGATAGAAGGGGATACGTACCCAAGTCTCCAGAGCCGGAGTTGGGCTGAAAGGTTATCCCACTCACGCGAGCTGTTTGTGAGGCTAGAGAAAGGTTTATGGCTACTAACGTAGCCCCCGCGGCTGCATCATTGATGATGGTCGAGCTTGATCCAGCCCCGATAATACTAATTCCTACGGTCACCGAAAGGGATGATGCCCAAGTGCAGCTTCCAGCAGGAATATTAATTGTGTCACCGTCAATTGCTGTATGTGTCGGTCCATTTATCACTGCATTCACGTCGCCGTAATTGCACGACGCAGCAGTGTAACTTCCCTGCCCCTGCGCGCCGGTGGCAAACAGCGCGGCCAAGAGAAAAGGAAATAGAGTCCCTTTTATGATTTTTGCCATGACGGATGTTCCTCCTTAAAATTACCGAGCCTGACATACTAGTACTCATGAACTGGGAGGGGAATAGTACCTCTGTACTATTCGGAAAAGAAGTTGCTTCTACCTACCATCGTTCATGGGCTTCATGGTCGATCCTATCACAACGATATCGGCACGAACCGAAGGGCGCTTGAACGCCGGCGGCGCATCCGTTGACATGCGAGCGGCTTTGCCCCGCCAACTACCGACCTCAAGGTCGGCGCCGCAGGCGAATGCAATTCCCAAGCGGACCTTCATGCTCCTATGCAAGCATTGCCGCAAAAATACCCTTCTCCCTTTGAGATCCGGCAATTATTATGCCATAGATCAGAATACCTTGTACCGTTGGATATGCCACGCGGTCGCCGACAGTTGCCGCGAAGGCACCAGGGACAAACACCTGTGAGGATGGTCTCTTTCACGCGCACGAATTTATCCAGGGGTGCTTGATTTGAAACCTCTGGTCTCGATTCTCATGCCCGCCTACAACGCCGAAAAGTGGATCCGCTTTGCCCTCCAATCGGCGGTTGCCCAAACGTGGCCGCGCAAAGAGATTATTGTTATAGACGATGGGTCCACGGACCGGACGGCGAAAGTAGCGCGGCAGTTTTCCTCCAAGGGCGTTACTGTGGTGTCAACGGAGAACCGAGGGCTTTCGGCGGCCGTGAACCATGCCTTCCGGTTGTGCCAAGGAGACTATATCCAGGAGTTGGACGCGGATGATCTGCTGACACCGCATAAGATCGAGTGGCAGCTTGCCGCACTGCGCGAAAGTGACAGCAAGCAAGTATTGCTGTCCTCCCCGTGGGCACCCTTCTACTATCGCACCAGCCAAGCCCGCTTTGTTCGCAATTCCTTGTGGCAAGACCTTTCACCCGTTGAATGGCTCCTGAGGAAGATGAGCCAGAATCTGCATATGCAGAACGCTACCTGGCTCGTAAGCCGCGAATTGGCAGAGGCCGCAGGGCCCTGGGACGAGAGCCTTGATTACGATCAAGACGGCGAATATTTTTGTCGCGTGCTTCTGGCTTCCGAAGGCACGCGGTTCGTACCTGAAACCGGGATCTACTACAGGGTGTCCGGTGCCAACAGCATCAGCTATATTGGCAGGTCCAGCAAAAAGAGAAAGTCGCTCCTTCGGTCGATGAAGCTGCACATGAAGTACCTCCATTCTCTTGAAGAAAGCGAACGTGTGCGAAAGGCCTGTTTGGCTTACATGCAGATTTGGGCCCCGGTTTTCTATCTGGACTGCCCGGACCTTCTCCTGGAATTACAGCATTTGGCTGAAGAACTTCACGGCCACCTGGAAATCCCCTGCTTGCCCTGGAAATACGCGTGGATCAGGCGAGTTTTGGGGCGAAATGTCGCGTTTCGGGCGCAGGCGACGCTCCCGCAAGTCAAGGCATTTTGCGTCAGACAATGGGACAAGGCGATGTTTAAGTTGGAAGCTGGCGAAGTGGCCTCCGCCAGGGTGACTGCATTGGGAGCCTCATCCGAACGAATCGGAAAGGGGGATTAAGTGGCAAAAGCGGCTCCACAAGCGGATAGGATTGTGGCGATCTGGGAAGAACACCTCGAGGTAGCTAAGGCGCTTCCGGGGCTTGCCGCTGCCGTTTCAACCGCTGTGGATACCATCTTTGATTCCCTGGCCGCAGGTGGCCAACTTTTCACGGCGGGAAACGGGGGTTCGGCAGCCGATGCCCAACACATCGCGGCGGAGCTTACCGGCCGCTTCCTGCGCAATCGCCGGCCACTCCGAGCCATGGCCCTGCACGCTAACACCTCGGCTCTCACCGCCATTGGAAACGATTACGGTTACGAGCAGGTTTTTGCCCGCGAACTCTCCGCCCATGCGCGGCCGGGTGACGTGCTGCTGGCGATCTCGACGAGCGGCAACAGCCCGAACATCCTACGTGCAATTCAGGCCGCGCGGCAGAACAAGGTCAAGGTCATCGGGCTGACGGGTGATTCGGGGGGAGAGATGCGAACGGCGTGCGATCTCTGCCTTTGTGTCCCTTCCAAATCGACACCAAGAATCCAGGAAATGCACATCATGATCTATCATGCGATTTGCGAACTGCTGGAAGAGAGGCTCGCGGAGGCATGACACAAAACCCGGAGAATATCGGGGGTACGCGACCTGGAGGTGAGACGCGGGAAATCGCCTTCGACTGCCGGTTCTTCCTCGGCGATCGCCCCTGCGTGTGGCACAAAGCCACGGGAGCCCTTTGCACTTGCGAACACTATGAGCGGGTCGAACGGAACCTCCTTATGATCAAGCTCGACGCCATGGGTGACGTGCTGCGGACCACGGCGTTGCTTCCCGCCCTAGCGGAAGCGTGCCCGCGAGCCGCCATGACCTGGATCACCCGGCGGGAGTCACGTCCCCTGCTCCAGCGCAATCCGTATATCACCGAGATCATCGATTACGGCGAAGATGCACTCACCCAGTTGCAGGTGCGGACCTTCGATCGCGTGATTAACCTCGACGCGGGTAAAGCCAGCGCCGGGCTGGCCAGCCTGGCGCAATCCAAGCAGAAGGACGGGTTTGTTCTCGACCCAAGAGGGTTCGTGCAGCCGACCAATGCCGCAGCGGGGAAATGGCTTGAAATGGGCGTCTTCGACGACCTCAAGCGCCAGGGCACACGCACCTACCAGGACATCATGCTGGGAATCATCGGCCTTCCCGGGGCACCGCACCGCTATGTGTTCGAGTTGAGCGAGGAGGAGCTGGCGTGCGGGCGCAAGCACCTCGAGCGTTTGGGCGTCGATCTGTCCTGCCTTGTCATCGGCTTGAATACCGGCGCCGGGCGCAGGTGGCAGTTCAAGCAGTGGCGCGAGGAGGGCTACCTGGAACTGGTCGAACGCCTGGCAAGGCGGCAGAGCACGCAATTTGTGCTTCTAGGCGGCCCGGAGGAGCGCGAGCGACATCAGCGGCTGGTGTCGCGCTCTCACGTCCCTGTGATCGATAGCGGCTGCGATAACCCGGTGCGCCACTTCGCGGCAATCATTGCGGCCTGCACGCTGGTGGTGGCCGGAGATACCTTGGCGATGCATCTGTCGCTGGCCCTGGGTCGGCGAACGGTGGTGCTGTTTGGCCCGACCAGCGCGGCCGAAATCGAAATGTACGGACTCGGCGAAAAGGTTGTGCCGGGGATGGATTGCCTCGCTTGCTATAAGCCCACCTGCGACTTTGTGCCGAATTGTATGGACCTGATCACCACCCAGATGGTTGAAGCAGCGGTCGAGCGCCAATTGTCTGCGGCCGCATTTGCTCAACAGGATATGGAGAGAGTCCAAAGTCAATAATCGCCATGGGCCGCGGCCATGAATCCGGAATCCAAAATCCAAAACCCTCTGTGGCACTGCTAACCGGCGGCGCTGATCGGCCCTATGCATTCGGCCTAGCGACCGCTCTCATGTCCAAGGGTTTGACTCTGGACTTGATCGGCAGTGACGACCTGGATGGCCCGGAATTCCGCGTCGTGCCGGGCGTCAAGTTTCTCAACCTGCGAGGCAATCAACGCCCTGATGCGCACTTCGTAACAAAGATCGCCAGAGTGCTGAGCTATTATGTCAGGCTGATTCGCTACGCAGCCTCAGCCAAGCCGAAGATCTTTCACATCCTCTGGAACAACAGATTTGAGTTCTTCGATCGAACGTTCCTGATGCTCTATTACAAATTACTCGGGAAAAGGATCATTCTGACATTGCACAACGTGAATGCGCGCACGCGAGACGGTAATGATACGCGCCTCAATCGCCTGACGTTGCGCTTCCAATATCGCCTTGCCGACCATATTTTCGTGCACACGGAAAAGATGAAGCTCGAGCTCATCGAGGCATTTGGCGTGCCACCTGCCCGGCTCACCACTATTCCCTTTGGAGTCAACAACGCAGTTCCCAATACACCTCTTACCCGGGCGGAGGCGAGACAGCGGCTGGGCATTCGGAATACTGAAAAGGCCATCCTGTTCTTCGGCAACATCGCACCCTATAAGGGGCTCGAGTACCTTACCTCGGCATTCCGACAGGTCCTCCCGCGGTGCGAGGGTCTCAGGCTGATCATTGCCGGCAGGCCCAAGATCTGCCCGAGCTACTGGAACGCCCTCCTGCAAACGATCCAAGATGACGTGCAAAAGCAACGAATTCTTCTTAAGGCGGAATTCATTCCGGATGACCAAACGGAAGTTTACTTCAAGTCCGCGGATGTGCTGGTACTTCCCTATAAGCACATCTACCAGAGCGGAGTGTTATTTCTTGGATACAGTTTTGGCCTGCCGGTTCTCGCCGCCGACGTGGGCTCGCTGAAAGATGAGATCTTGGAGGGCAAAACGGGCTTTATATTCAGGCCTGAAGATCCGGTTGACTTGGCGAGCGTCATCGAAAAGTACTTCGCAAGCGACTTATACAGAGAGCTGAACATCCGCCGCCGGGAAATACGAGACTACGCGCTCGAGCGCCACTCCTGGGACGTTGTCAGCGAGACGACGATCGGTGTGTATCGCGCCTTGGAGTGCGGCGGCGGAGCTACCGATTTCGCCTGATCAGAAAGAGGTGCAGGGGCAGCCCTCGTGGCCGCCCTTGGGAAACTAACAGTATGACGACCCAAGGACAGCTCGTCGATGCGCTGCGCACCGACCATCTCCACGCGGACCTAAAAGGCCGGTCCGTTCGCGGCGGCGTGTTGACGCTCACCTCGCAGGGTGGCCGGTTTCTTTTCACGTCCGTCGCGACGATTGTGCTGGCACGATTGCTGACCCCCGTCGATTTCGGACTGGTGGCAATGGTTACAGCCGTCTCGGGGCTGGGCCAGGCATTTGCAGATTTTGGCCTCTCGGAGGCGACCATCCAGCGCCAGGAGATCAGCCATGAGCAAGTCAGTACGCTTTTTTGGATCAATGTAGGGATCGGGCTCACCCTCACGCTCGTGATGGTAGCTCTGGCTCCTGTGCTGGCGCGGTTCTATCGGGAACCGCGACTCTTCAAGATTGCCTTGGCAGTCTCCTTCACATTCCTCATCGGCGGTCTGAGGGTACAGCACAATGCGCTCCTCAAGCGACAGATGCGCTTTGTCGCCCTGGCTGCTCGGGACGCGGCCTCCTATGTTGTAGCGGTCCCGGTCGCCATCATCATGGCTTGGCGTGGAGCCGGCTACTGGGCCATAGTCGCTCTCCCCCTGACCGAGAATTTCACTGGCATGGTGCTTTCCTGGTTGATGGTTCGATGGATGCCGGGCCTGCCCAGGCGCAGGGCCGGAGTTCGTTCCATGCTTGCCTTTGGCGGCAATGTTTCTGCCTCCTACCTCATGATTAATGTGAATCGTAGTGCGGATAGCGTCTTGAATGGCTGGTATTGGGGGGCCCAGCTACTGGGGCTGTATTCACGGGCCTACAATCTCCTCATGCTGCCCGTGCGCCAGCTCGGCGCCCCTGCGGGTAGCGTGGCAGTCCCTGCCTTCAGCCGGCTCCAGAACGATCCGGAGCGCTTTGCGCGATACTATCTGCGGCTTGCTAACCTGATGATGTGGATCACCACTCCCATCTTCGGTTTTCTCTTCGTGGCGGCGCACCCGGTGATTCTCCTGGTCCTCGGGCATCAATGGGGGGAGGCAGCGCCTGTTTTTCAGATTCTTGTGATCTCAGCACTGGGGCAACTACTTCTTGAGTCGGTCGTCTGGTTGCTCATTAGTCGGGGAGAGTCGAGACGGCTCTTCAAGCTCTTGCTGGTCATTTCCCCCATCATTGTCGGCAGCTTTGCCATCGGTCTGCCTTTCGGCATCAAAGGAGTGGCCCTATGCGGCTCGCTGGCTCTGGTCGCCATTTTCCCGTGGGTGCTTAAATACACCTTTCGCGGCACCCACTTGAATTTGCGGCGCCTTGGGCAGGCCATCCTGTGCCCCATTGCACTATCCATCGTCGGTATTTTTGTGGCCGAGCTTGCTCTACACCTGATAGCCCCGCATGGGATCGTTGCGCAGATCCTGGTTGCCGCTGGCGCTTTCGCAGCCGCCTATTTGCTTTCGGCGGTTGTACGTCCGGTGCGAGAGGAGGCAATTTCTTTAAAGCAGCTCTTGAGCGAGCTACGTCTTTCCAGGCAAGCAGCCTAATCTGCCTCCTTATGCTGTTTCAAGAAACGAAGCTTCGCGGGGTTTTCGAGATCCAGCTTGAACCCTACCTCGATGAACGTGGGTTCGTTGCGGTCCGCTGGTCACAAAAGGAATTTGAACATCACGGGCTGAATCCCAAACTGGCGCAGTGCAACCTTTCGTTCAATTCTCGCAAGGGCATCCTGCGTGGCGTGCATTACCAGGCGCCGCCTCATGAACAAGGCAAACTAGTGCGGTGTACCCGGGGATCGATTTACGACGTTGCGCTTGACCTGCGGCCTCAGTCGCCGACATTCAAAGAATCGACCGCGGTGGTCCTCACGTCCTCTCTGCGAAACATGGTCTACCTTCCGGAAGGGTGTGCGCATGGCTTTCTGACCCTGGAAGATGAGAGCGAAGTTTTCTATCAAATGTCGGAATTCTACAACCCGGAATCAGGCCGGGGGGCACGATGGAATGATCCGGCATTCCGCATAGATTGGCCGGAGAAAGTGGAAGTTATTTCCGAACGAGACGGGACCTACCCGAATTTCAAGGGCGACGGCGCATGACTCAATTGCTAATCGAAGCCGGCCGCACCGAACGTCAGTATTGGCGCGATCTTTGGCGCTACAGGGAGTTGTTTTACTTTCTTTCCTGGCGCGACCTGCTAGTGCGCTACAAGCAAACCGTTGTGGGAGTGGGCTGGTCGCTCATCCGGCCGCTTCTGACTATGGTTGTGCTTACGGTGGTTTTTGGGAAGCTCGGCAAAATGCCTTCCGGCGGACGGCCGTATCCGCTGCTGGTTCTCTGCGGCATGTTGCCCTGGCAGTTCTTTTCCACCGCGATTTCCGAAAGCGGGAACAGCCTTGTATCGAACTCCAACCTGATTTCCAAGGTGTATTTCCCGCGGGTCGTTGTTACGGTCAGCAGCATCATCACCAGTTTTGTGGATTTTCTGATCTCCGCCGCGCTCCTCGTTGTCCTGATGATCTGGTACCACTATGCGCCTCCTGCGGCCGTATTATTTCTGCCATTCTTCGTACTGCTAGTGTTCGGCGCCTCACTGGGGGTCGGTTTGTGGATTGCTGCTCTCATGGTCGAGTACCGTGATTTCCGTTTCATTGTCCCGTTCATAGTGCAGTTTGGCCTTTATATCTCGCCGGTGGGCTTTCAGAGTAGCGTCGTTCCAGCGCGGTTTCGCCTCCTCTACGCGCTCAATCCGATGGTGGGAGTCATCGATGGCTTCCGCTGGTGCCTGTTGGGTGCGCAAAGCAGCGGTTATTGGCTGGGGCTCGGGGTCGCGGTGATTGATGTGGTCGTCCTCGTCGCGTCAGGAATATGGTATTTCAGAAAGACTGAGCAAACCTTTGCTGATGTGATTTGAGCGATGTTCGACGCACATTCAACGACGCCTGCTATCACCATTGAAAATCTTGGCAAACGGTACACCATCGGCCATCAACGGGCCCGGAATGACGGCATGCGCCATGCGATCGAGGGCGCAATACGCGCGCCGCTCGCCTGGCTTCGGTCCCGCCGGCAAAACAAGCTACAGCGGGAGGATTTCTGGGCGTTAAAGGATGTTTCCCTTCAGATCAAACAAGGTGAAGTGGTCGGCATCATCGGCCGCAACGGTGCGGGCAAGAGCACCCTGTTGAAACTCCTGAGCCGGATTACTATTCCCACCGAAGGACGAATCCGCATTGATGGCCGGGTCGCCTGCCTCCTCGAAGTCGGGACCGGATTTCATCAGGAACTCACCGGACGGGAGAACATCTTCCTTAACGGCGCAATCCTGGGCATGACCCGCGCCGAGATTATCCGCAAATTTGATGAGATCGTCGCGTTTTCGGAAATTGAAGAGTTTCTCGACACGCCCGTCAAACGGTACTCCTCCGGCATGTATGTCCGCTTGGCTTTTGCCGTGGCCGCCCACCTTGAACCGGAAATCCTGGTTATTGACGAGGTGCTTGCAGTTGGCGACGCGGCCTTCCAAAAGAAATGCCTCGGAAAGATGGGGAGCTTTGCCCAGAGCGGGAGAACGGTCCTGTTCGTTAGCCACAATATGGAAGCCATCCGCAGCTTGTGCCAAAGGGTTGTTTGGCTGACGGAAGGCCGGCTGCACAGAGACGGAGAGGCGAACGAAATCGTGGAGGCTTATTTCAACAGTATCTCCAATGAGCGCTCATTTCCCTGCACGAATCCCGATTATGGACTGATCCTCCACAAGGTCGTGCTAAAAAACGCCCGGGGGGAGGAAAGCAGCCAGTTTTGCCCCGGCGATGATCTGGTCGTGGAAATATCGTACGACGCACAAAAGCGCATTGAGAAGCCAATAATAGCCCTGGGGGTGCTGGGAATTAACGGCTCATGTTTCGCTTCCAATATGTTGCTTGATGGGCACAGGCCTGATTGCTTGGAAGGAGTCGGTCAGATATCATGCACCTTCAGATCCATTCCCTTGCTGCCACAAAGCTATACAGTTTATATACTCATCCGGGCCGCAAACGTAAAAGACCGGATCATTGACCACCAGGAAGTAGCCTATTTTAGCGTGGTCGGAGATCTTGCCGAATATGGTTATAAGGGTGAATTTCTGGCGTTTGCGCGCCACTCGACACCTGTTGTGGTGCCTTATGAATGGCGGTTGCCTGACGGCACCACCGTGGCCGTTGCATTGAGCCGGCCGTCCCTTGATGGCGGAGACGATATTTCGCCCAGGGTCGGGGACCATCCTTGACTGCAAACGCGCGGCCTCCTCATACGCGAGCATGAAAGTGTTTTTCGTCGGTGACAATCGGACCTCAATAAACTGGGGCCGTGCCGCCAGCATTGCGCTGGGTCAGTTATTATGCGGCTCATTCGATATCACAGGCCGCGTCACCTGCGACTTCTTCGACCTGTCTACGGCCGAAGCCGGCTACGTAGGTACTTTGATGCCGCCGAAATACTACCGGCACTTTCGGTATCTGCTGCTTAGACGGCGGCGGCCGTTTGCCTGGTACATCAAACTGGAACGGCTATTTGGTGCCAGGGATTTTATTTCGGAGGATCCTGCAGAAAGCATCGACAACCTGCTGGCTCACAAGCGCCGGCATCCGGCGCTCGCCAGGATCTACGATCAAGCCGCTGAAGCCGATCTGCTGGTGATCGACGGAGACGGTGACATCATTTTTACGACGCCGCCCCGCCGCTCAACTCTCTTCCTACTTGCGATGATCGAACTGGGCATTCGCCTGAAAAAGCCGGTTTTTCTTGTGAATTCGATGATTTCGGATTGTCCGTTGACCGGAAGAAATAACACAACGCTCGCGGCGGCCAGGCGTTTGCTTGCACAATGCCGGGCCGTGTCGTTGCGCGACCCTGAATCCCAGGAGTACGTCCAGAAGGAAATGCCAGAGACTAACTCCAGCTTTATTCCTGATTCGCTCTTCGCTTGGTTTTCACTCTACGCAAGCGGCAATTCGCATCCGCCATTGAACGGCGACTTTGTGCTGCCTCATCCCGAGAAAGATGAATATTGGGGCAAACTTGATTTTTCTCAGCCGTACATATGCATCGGAGGAGGAGCTTTGGCCGCCCGCGAGCCTGATAGGTCGGTGCAGTGCTATGCGCGGCTCGTTGATGCGATACGGCAGCTTGGGTATCGCGTCTACCTGACGGAAAATGATTTACCGGATTCATTTCTGCAGCGAGTGGCCAGAGAGAAGGATGTAGGCATAGTTCCAGTGGATGCACCTATCCTCTTGTGCGGGGCGGTTTTGGCCCATGCCAGGCTGTTCATCTCCGGGCGGTATCACCCTTCGATCTTTGCCTCGCTCGGCGGCACTCCCTGCATTTTTCTGGCGTCTCACGCGCACAAGATGGGCAGCCTGTCCCGGGTGCTTGAATATGACGTCCTCCACCAATTCAATGCCTCTCCGGGTGATTCTGATATAGCGGAAATTGTGTTAATAGCGCGGAAGTACCTTGATCAGGGCGAAACTTTGCGAGCCAGCATCAGGCAAGTGGCGAAATTGCGTTGCGACGAGGCCACCTCGCTGCCAGCCTTTCTGAAACGGCACATGAATGGCTAACATGTTCGAATCAAGGGGACTCTTCTGCAAACCAAGCAAGATATGGATGCAATCGTCGTAGTCGGCGGCGGCGGTCACGCAAAGGTCGTGATCAGCATTCTTCGCAAGCTGAATCGCTACCGCATTCTCGGCTATACTGACCTGAACGATAACGGCGCGGTTTTGGGAGCCCCTTATCTCGGATCTGACCGTGAGCTGGCCGCGCTGGCCGTGGGGCCGAAGAAACTAAATGTTGTGATCGCGTTGGGTCAAGTTGGTCTGGGGAAGCCGCGGTACGGACTCTGGAAGCGATTGCAATCGCTCGCCCTGTCCTTTCCCCCGATTATCTCGCCCGACGCAATCGTCAACGAGGGAGTATCGGGTGGCGAGGGCACCGTGGTGATGGACGGGGCGGTCATTAACAGTGGGGTGACCATCGGCCGTGGTGCGATCGTCAACACGAACAGCACTGTTGAACATGATGTCATACTGGCTGACTGGGTGCATGTTGCGCCGGGGGCCACAATTTCCGGAGGCGTCACGGTCGGGCGTTTCTCGATGGTTGGGGCTGGGGCCACGGTGATTGAGGGTATTGGGATCGCGGCCGGCTGCATGGTCGGAGCGGGAGCGACCGTCGTCCATGACCTTAAGGAACCGGGTGTTTATGTCGGCAGCCCAGCCCGCCTAATAAAATAGGAATTTAATGCCGCACGTCTTCATCATTGCCGAGGCGGGGGTAAACCACAACGGATCGCTGGATCTTGCCTTACGGCTTGTCGACGCGGCCAAAGCCAGCGGCGCCGATGCGGTCAAGTTTCAGACTTTCCGGGCTGGTCTGCTTGCCACTCGATCCGCCCACAAGGCGTCTTATCAAGAGCGCACGACGGCACCCACCGAATCCCAATTCGAGATGTTGCAACGGCTGGAGTTGGACGCCGCGGCCCACCAGCGCCTGATCGACCACTGTCGGCAAATTGGAATCGAGTTCCTGTCCAGTCCATTTGACACGCAAAGCGCTGACTTGCTCGCCACTCTGAACGTGCCGCTTTACAAAGTGCCTTCGGGAGAAATCACCAACCTGCCTTTCCTTCAGCACCTGGCCCGCAAAGGGCGGCCATTAATTATGTCGACCGGCATGTCGACATTGGGCGAAGTCGAAGAGGCCGTAAATGTGCTGCGGGCCGCGGGAGCCATGCAGTTGACGCTGTTGCATTGCGTAACTGAGTACCCCGCGCCGTATGCCGAGGTTAACCTTCGTGCCATGCAGACGCTCAAATCGGCCTTTGGCCTGCCGGTGGGCTACTCGGACCACACGCCGGGCATCGATATTGCCATCGCTGCGGTGGCCTTGGGCGCCGAGGTGATTGAAAAGCATTTTACTCTGGATCGTACGCTCCCTGGCCCGGACCATGCCGCTTCCCTTGAACCGGTCGAGTTCCAGCAGATGGTGGAGGCCATTCGCCATGTTGAGGCGGCACTGGGCACCGGCATCAAGGCTCCGGCCCCGTGTGAACTGCCCAACCTTCCGGTTGCCCGCAAGAGCGTGGTGGCCGCCCGCTCGCTGCCCGCGGGACACCAACTCGCGACCGGGGACTTAGAAATCAAACGCCCTGGTAATGGGCTTGCCCCGAAGCTTCTGCCGGCGTTGATCGGGCGCACTCTCCGTGCCGGCGTCGCCAAAGACGAAATCCTCAACTGGAATCACCTGGCGTGAAGCGACGTAGAATCTGTGTGGTGACAACCAGTCGGGCTGACTTCGGACTCCTCCTCCGATTACTAAAAGCTATCCGGGCTGATTCTGCCCTCCGGCTGCAAGTGATCGCCTCAGGCATGCATTTGGCCCCGGAGTTCGGGCTGACGGTGCGGGAGATCGAGGCTGAGGGCGTGAAGATCGACCGGAGGATCGATTTGCAACTCAGGGGCGGCTCCGGCCTGGCCAACGCCAAATCCATCGGACTGGGGCTGGCCGGCTTCGCCGAAGCCCTGGTGAAGTTGCAACCCGCCATCGTGGTCATGTTGGGAGACCGGTTCGAATTGTTCGCGCCCGCGATCGCTGCGTTGATGCTTCGGATTCCGATCGCACATCTTCACGGCGGCGAACGCAGCGAAGGAGCCATTGACGATTCAGTCCGCCACGCCATCACCAAGGTGGCTTCACTGCATTTTCCCGCCACCGAATCATACCGGCGTCGCATCATCCAGATGGGGGAATCGCCGGAGCGCGTTTTTAATTTCGGCGCCCCAGGGCTGGATCAAATTTACCGGACGCCGCTGCTGTCGCGCGCAGAACTTGAACAGGAGCTCGGACTGTCGTTGCGGGAGCCGGCGGCCATCGTCACTTACCATCCCGCCACGCAGGATCGTGGCAGCGTTGAGACCCAGGTGCGGCAGCTCGCCGGGGCGATCAAGGCGAGCAGGCTTAATGCCTTGTTTACCATGGCCAATGCGGACGCCCAAGGCGCGCGCATCAACGCACGGTTGTGCGCCCTGTGCGAGCAGACTCCCGGAAGATTTAAGTGGATCCCCCATCTGGGCCACCGTCGTTACCTGAGCTGCATGGAGCACTTTGCGGTCATGGTGGGAAACTCCTCCAGCGGTTTGACCGAAGCCCCTTCCTTTCGACTGCCCGTGGTGAATATCGGTGACCGACAGCGGGGTCGTGTCCGGGCAGCAAACGTGATTGATGTTCCGTGCTCCCAGGAGGCAATTGAACGGGGAATAAAGCGCGCCATCTCCTCGCGTTTTCGAGCCTCGCTGCGCGGCATGCGCAATCCCTACGACCGCTTTCACGACGGGCGCGCCAGTGAACGGATTAAGGATGTACTAAAACATGTTAATCTTTCCGACGACTTGCTTAAGAAAAGCTTTCACGATTTGCTATAGCGCAGAACCCAGAAATTCTGCCCACCCCCGACCCGTCAAATCTGCCAGGATTATCAGAAGCGATACCCATGAATGACGACGTTAAGCCCTTTCTCGTGCCCCAGACGTATACTATCCGGCAAGCGATGGAGCAGTTGGAGAAATCCGAGGAAAAAATTGTCTTCGTGGTTGATGCGGATTCACGGCTGATCGGCTCACTGACGGATGGCGACATCCGGCGATGGATCTTGTCCGACGGCGACCTGAAGGCGGAGGTGTCGCGCGTCTGCAACCAGAAACCCTATATGGCCGAAGAAGGCGTTGGGACTGAGCTGGTCCGCACCGAAATGCTGAACGGCAATTTTAGCTGCGTTCCGGTGGTCAATCCGTCCAGAGAAATAGTGCGGTTGTTATTCTGGAAAGAGCTGTTTCAGAGCGTGGGAGCGACCAAGCCAAAGCGCCGCCTCAATTTGCCGGTCGTCATCATGGCCGGGGGTCAAGGGACCCGGCTTGCGCCTTTTACCAACGTTCTCCCCAAGCCGCTCATTCCCGTGGGTGAACGGACGGTCATCGAAATCATCATCGGTCAATTTCTGCCCTACGGACTGGATCGGTTCCACCTCTCGGTGAATTACAAGTCCAAGATCCTCAAATCCTTTTTTGAAGAGCTGGCCCCAAGCTACTCGGTGGCGTACTTGGAGGAGAAAGAGCCGCTTGGCACGGCCGGCAGTCTCCGGGCGCTTTATGCGCCGACGCCGGAGCAGTTGATCGTTACCAATTGTGATATCGTGATCCAGACGGACTTCTCCGAGCTGGTGTCATTTCATACGGACAACAAATACGATCTCACCTTGGTCGCGTCCCTTAAGGATTATCGCATTCCGTATGGCGTTTGCGAGCTCGAGGAAGGTGGCACTCTCGCCCGCATTACGGAAAAACCGCAATACAGCTTTCTCGTGAACACCGGCATGTATGTCGTGCGCCGCGACCGGCTTGGTTTGATTCCGGAGCAAACACGGTGCGATATGACTGATTTCATCGAGCAGATCAAAAGGGCCGGCGGGCGCATCGGCGTCTTCCCGATCGGCGAGAATGCATGGGTTGACACCGGGGAATGGAGCGAATACCGTAAGGCGCTCGACAGCCTCGGCCGGCTGGGCAGGCGAGCGGCTGCGGAATGACGAAGGCGAGACGAAGTATCTCATGCTGAACGGAAAACGAATCATTGCGGTCATCCCCGCCCGGGGCGGGAGCAAATCGGTTCCTGGAAAAAACATCCGGTCGCTGGCAGGAAAACCGTTGCTTGCCTGGTCGATTGAAGTCGCCCGGCAGGTAAGCGAGATTGACCGTATCATTGTTTCGACCGACGACGCCCAGATTGCCTCGGTCGGCAAGGGCCATGGCGCGGAAGTGTACGCGCGCCCGCCGCATCTTGCGACTGACGAGGCCCTGGTGATCGACGCCCTTAAGGATCTTCTCCAGACGCTCCAAGCGGAGGGCGAGACACCCGAATGGGTCGTTCTCCTTGAACCGACCTGTCCATTGCGCACGGCGGACGATGTGCGCGACTGCCTAAAGCTTGTCGCCCAAGGCGGCTACGATTCGGTGGCCACCTTCAAGGATGCTGACTTGAACCCGCACCGGGCCTGGCGACTCGTCGATGGCGTCCCGGAAGTATTTATTGCCGGCGCTATTCCATGGCTGTCCCGGCAGAAGCTTCCGAAGGCTTACCAGTTGAACGGCGCGGTCTATGTGTTCCGTGCAAGTTTACTTGCGCAGGAAGCTAAGTCCCTGTTAGTGGGAAAGCTCGGTGCGGTGCTGATGCCCCGGGACCGATCCCAAGACATCGATGAGGGCGTCGACTTCACCATCGTTGAGGCTCTTATGTTAAAATCCCGCCCATGAATAAATCATTGCAACAGTTGCTTTCCTTGAAAGGTAAAACAGCGGTTGTCACGGGCGGTGCGGGCTATCTAGGTACCGCCATCAGCGAGACGCTCGCGGAATTGGGCGCCAACTTGGTCGTCGCCAGCCGGGACCGGGCGAAATGCGAGAAAAAGTGTGAGGAAATCGTCCGGCAGACGGGGGGCTCGATCCAAGCCTTGGGTTTGGAACTCGACGTATTGAAAAAGGGTTCTGCTCGAAAGTTCTTTGACCAAGTGCACGAGCACTTCAAAGCGGTCGACATCCTCGTGAATAACGCGTGGTCCGGCAATAAAAACTCCTGGGAGTCCATCAGCGATGCGGACTGGGAGTATGATATCGACATGAGCTTGAACTCGGTCTTCCGATTGACCAAGGCGGCTTTCCCCGATCTGATAACCACGCGGGGGGTAATCCTCAACATCGCCTCGATGTATGGCCACATCGGACCCGACTACCGGATTTACGATGGCAAGGAGTTCGCGAATCCACCGAGTTACGGTGCCGCCAAAGCCGGGGTCATTCAGTTTACCAAATACCTCGCCAGCTTCCTATCGCCCCATGGCATTCGCGTGAATACCCTCAGCCCCGGTGCCTTTCCGCATCCGCCGGTTCAGAAGCATGAGGCATTTATGCAACGACTCGCCTCTAAGAATCCGATGAACCGCATTGGCCAGCCTGAGGAGCTCAAGGGCGCCGTTGCGTTGCTTTGCTCCGATGCCGGGAGTTACATCACCGGACAAAACCTCTGTGTCGATGGCGGCTGGGCAATATGGTGAAATCCATCGGGATCATTGGATTGAGCGAGGGGAATGGGCATCCGTTCTCTTACGGATCCATCATCAACGGGTACTCCCCGGACGGGCTGGCGGCCTCCGGATTTCCGGGCATCCACCAATACGTCCGGCGGCGCCATGCGTCGGAATTCGGACTGGACGACTGGACGATAACGCACGCCTGGACCCAGGACGCTGAATCCACAAAGAAGTTGTGTGCCGCGTGCCGCATTCCCCACGGCGTAGACGACTATCGGGAATTTTTGGGCAACGTGGGTGCCGTCATCATCGCCCGCGATGACTACGAAACCCACTTTCCGATGGCCTGGCCCTTTCTCGAGGCCGGTCTGCCGGTCTTCGTCGACAAGCCGCTGAGCCTGGAAGTCTCCGAATTGCGCGCCTTCAAGCCGTACCTGGAGAAAGGCCAGTTGATGTCCTGTTCCGGCATGCGCTACTCCCGCGAATTGGATGAGCCGCGCGCCAATCTCGCTGCTTATGGCCGGTTGAAGTTGATCCGGGGTGCGATAGTCTTGTCATGGGAAAAATACGGAGTCCATTTGCTCGAGGCGATTTTGGCCATCACGCCGGCGCATCCGGTCTCTGTGCGGATGCTGCCGGTCGAGCATGCCGCGGCGGTCGTGCGCTTGGATGACGGAGTCTTGATTGAGCTCGATGCCTTGGGCGAATGCCCGCCGACGTTTCACCTCGAGCTGTTCGGCACGCAGCGCACCGGAGCGTTCGACATCACCGACAATTTCTCGATGTTCCGACGGATGCTCTGGGAGTTTGCCGAGTCCATTCGGACGGGCCGGCCGGCTATCCCGCCTGACCGGACCCTCGAAATTATGCGCGTGCTGATTGCCGGTCGTATAGCCCGCAAGGAAGAACGGGAAGTATTTCTCAATGAACTTCCACTATCGAAATCTCTTTGAATTAAACGGGAAAACTGCCGTTGTCACCGGTGCGGTGGGCATCCTCGGCCAGCGCTTCTGCCGCGGCCTCGCGGAATTCGGGGCGCAGGTGGCCGTGGTGGACCTGGACCTGGATCGATGCATCGCCTTCGCCGGGGAGTTGGAGCGCGACTACGGCACACCGGCCCTGGGGGTCGCCTCTGATGTGTCCGATCCGGCCTCGGTGGCGAACATGGTGGATCTGGTGGTCAAACGCTTTGGCGCCATCCATGTCCTCCACAACAATGCTGCTTCGAAGTCGGCTGACCTGGACGCGTTTTTTGGCAGCACGGAAAAGTATTCATTGGCCGAATGGCGGAGAATCATGTCCGTCAATGTCGACGGCATGTTCCTCGTTGCCCAAGCTGTGGGTGGCCAGATGCAAAAGCAGGGAACAGGCGGCAGCATCATCCAGACAGCTTCCATTTACGGCCTCGTGTCGTCGGACAAGCGGATCTATGAGGGGTCCTTCTACCTCGGCCGCCAGATCAGTAATCCGGCAGTGTACTCAACATCCAAGGCGGCCGTTGTTGGGTTGACTCGTTACCTCGCGGCGAATTGGGGTGATACGCGGATTCGGGTCAACGCCCTGGTGCCAGGTGGCGTGGAGAGTGGGCAAAACGACACTTTCAAGGCGCGCTATTCTGCCCGCGTTCCGTTGGCCCGCATGGCCCAGGCGGATGAGATGGTCGGCGCGCTGGTTTATCTCGCCTCCGACGCTTCCAGTTATGTCACCGGCCATTGTCTAGTAGTCGATGGCGGCCTCAGCGCATGGTAGATATCGATATGGGCCTCAGCATTCTCTTCAGCTCCGAACGCCGGATGTCCGTCGTTATGGCGCTCGTGTTTTTGCCCTGGATGGCGGGAGTGCTTTTTACGGCTTGGGGCTGGGCTGCCCTTACTTCTTCGGGTCTTCGGGGGGTGTACGAGATAAAAGTGGGAGCTACAGGGTGCGAGAGGCCCAAAAGTCTTCAAATCGGCCGGAGAGGATGCAACAACGCAGGGCCATGATGGCATTGGCTCCGTCTACGGACCAACGCATTCCCGATTGTTTAAGGCGCTTACCGATTACCGTACGGCAGCCGGCCTCGACCACCCCAGAGCCGACAAAGAACTTCTTTTGACGATATTCCGCATAGCGCATCTGCGGCGCGTTATTTTCGAAGTAGCCCAACTGGGTGAGCATGGACTTTTTGCTGGGGGCTGAGGAGGGCAGTTTTTGCCGGCCTTGCGCAGGAGTCGGGTGAGGTCTCCCGCTTCCAACCAATCCCGCCAGGCTTTCGGAGCCTTCGCCTCCTGACCCCAGAGAATCTGCGCGAGGGCGGTTAAATGCTCATAGGCGTGGAACAAATCCACGATGTGTACGGCCTGGGGAAAATGGGTTTGGATAATCGTGTGGTTAGAGCGGGCCCCGTCCGTCAGCACCACCACCGTCTTGGCCCGCTCGAGACCCCGCCGGAGAGCCTCCGCGTAGAGGCGCCGAAGAGCGTGCTGGATTCAATGGCCCCCACATAGGTGGTGGAGTTAGGGTCGCGTTGAGGGTAGCCGTCTGGGTCCAAGCCGACTTGGGTGAACACACAGCCCAGCTTGGCTTCGCGGGTGCGGGCCGAGCCATCAGCCTGTTTGCCGCGCCGGCCGATCAATTCGCTCTTGCGCACCGGAACCCCGGTGCCGTCGAAGCTGATATAGAACTTGGCCTCGCAGGCAGCGGCGGGTGCCGGTGCGCGCAAGGCTTGCAAGACCCGTTCCTGTTCCGCCGCGAGCCAGCGTTCGACTTGGTGACCCACCTCTTCGGCCACCCGCTCGACTTCCCTCGCTTCAACGGTTAGCCCCGCGTAGCAGCGCAAATCTTCGGCGGCCTGCGCAAAATGGGACTGACTGCCCGCCCGCGCCATGAGCCGGCGCACGCCGGGCGAATAGGTGGTTTGCACGATGTCCAAGCGCTCGTCGTCGGGAAAGCGCCCCTGGGAACAGGGTAGGCATTGATAGAAGGAGCGCGCGAAGGGTACCCGGCCCAGGGTCGTTAACAACCCCTTGCCGCGCCGGCTACGACTGCGCACGCGCTGGCCACACGGGCAGAAGATCACCTTGCGGGGAGCGTGTTGCTGCCAGTGACGCAGCAAAGTCCCCAGGACTCCCGCCCCGCCTTGGCGGGCGGCTTGCAGCAGGAGGCTCTCCCACGCTTCGAAATCAGGCGTCTGCCGGGCGGCTAGGGCGGCGGCGAGGCGACGCACCTCGGCGGCTTGTTCCAGTTCCACCAGGAGTTTTTTTTTGCACCACCTCGGCCACCGCTAAATCACTGAGTTGCTCGCCCACCTGTACCAACTCGTCCACGACGGTTTCAAATTGCCGCAGGGCTTGAATCTGTTGCCGATACAGGGGCACCAGGTTGGGATCGGTCAGGCGCCGGGAGATCGTCTTGGGGCCGTGCTTGCGGGTCAGGACCGGGTAGGGGCCGCGCTGGACGCGCGAACCGTCCTTGAGCTTAACCATGAGGAACTGTTCCGTGAGCGAGCCGCGCCGCAACTCCTGCAAGCCGGAGAGCTGCCGGAGGAGCTGCTGGCGCTGGTGCTGGAGATTGGGGTAATCGGACAAAGGCTTTTTCATATTGTAGTCTTACTACTACAATATACCGGCGAAAATCAAGCCAAAAAGCCAAAACCCACTTTTATCTCGTCCACCCTCTTCGGGTAGCGATCTTGGCTTTTCCAGCTGCCTATGCTATTATCAGTGCGGCTTTATCTACCCCCGCGAATGCAAATAATCTTGTTGCCCGTACGGTTGGCATACAGGTGTTCTCGGCTCTGACTACGTTCTGGCTGGGGCCGGGGCGTCCGCTTATTCTGGCCCCAGTTCGCGACTCCTATAGGGTATTTTAGGCGAAGCGAACGAACTGCTGTTCGCCGGAACCAACGAGTAGCGCGCACATTCGAATATGTGCAGCGGCGCACAGTAGCCCCCAGGACAAGCATAGAAGGAGGACAACTTGAGCGTCTTGAAGCAGATCGTCCCGATAGGGGTTAAGACCAAAATCAAGAACCTGCCAGTGATCAGGCCTTGGTACGAGCTCCGGAACTTGCTGGAGCGGTACGACGCCATCGTAAACGACGTGTACGATCCCAAACTACTGAGCAAGGTCGAGGACGTGCATATCTCTGAGATTGAGATCAACCGCAACTGTAATATCGATTGCGTCATGTGCAACACCTCGCTGTCGACGAGGCCGCAATTCAACATGGACCTCGACTTGTTCGAGCACGCGGTGAAATACGAAAAGAGCCAGGGGAAAGGCTATACAACTCTCCACACGATTGGCGAGCCCCTGATGAACAAGAACTTGCCTCAATACTTCGAGGTCTTGCGCAGGCAGGGTGTGCATGTCGGACTATCCACCAATGGCTTAATCCTCCACAAGCATCTCGACCTCTTGGTCGAGAACACAGATGTCATCTCTGAGCTCCGATTCTCGATCGACGGGGCTTCCCGAGAAACCTACGAGAAGATTCGCCGCGGCGGAAGCTGGGAGCGCCTGATCACGAACATGGAGATGTTCCGTGCGAGAACGCGGGAAGGCGAGACGTTCAAGCGAGTTCGGATCTCGTCGATCGTCAGCCAAGACGTTCAGCACGAGTTGGGATATCACATGAAGTTCTGGAGCCGCTACGTACCCATGGAGCAAATCGATCTGAACCTCGTCAGCGGGCTGTCGCCAGATAACACCTACTTTTTGACGCGCAGTATTCTGAAGAATCACATCATACCCTGGCCGCCCTGCTATATGCTGTTCTCGTCGACACTGCACGTACTGAATGACGGGCGGGTGACCGCGTGCTGTCGCGACTATAACGGCGACTTGGTATTTGGTGATATTCGAAAGAGTAGCCCGAAAGAACTTATCAACTGCGAAAGCGTTTTGGAGCTTCGGCGGCAGCATCTCGAAAAACGCATCCCGAAGGACTCACCGTGCGCGAATTGCTTCTTCGTCAACCCAGTCGTGTCGCAGCTTTTCAAGCTCTTCGTCTTTGGACTCGTGCGGCGCTTCTCGAACGATTGGGATGTCCAAAAGATGCAGGCCCGATTCGAGGAGTTCTTCGAGATGTTTAAGGTAGGCATTGCGGATCGCAAGCGATTCGCCACGCTCATTCGTGCGTAGGCCCGATTCGGCCGGTCGCCTCCAGTTATGTCACCGGTCATTATCTGGTAATCGATGGCGGCCCTAGCGCTTGGTAGGTATCGATATGAGCCTCAGCATTCTCTTTAGCTCCGAACGCCGAACATCCGTTATTATGGCGCTCGTCTTCCTGCCCTGGGTAGCGGTGGTGCTTTATTCCGCGGGAGTCTGGGCTGCGATCAATTTTTTGGGGTACGCGATTCTGGTGTTTGCGGTCGGCTACTGCATCATCAGTTGGGCGCTGCCGACCTCTGCAAGGCCGCCAGCCATCGTTTTCGCCCCTGCCGCCGGTATCCTGGCTATTTCGGCTCTGTCTGCGTTCTGGGTGAGGCTAGGACTCCCGATTATCTGGTCTCCAGCCCTTTGGCTGGGGCTGATGGCGGTTGGAGCAGTCTGCCTATGGAGGAACCGCGCCGACTGGGAGAAAAGCGCCGTCGCCTACGGCGGAGCGTTGGTCGTCCTCTCCGTGGTGGTTTGCTCGGTATACCTCCTTCCAATGGCTCGCAAAGACGCCGTTCTGCGACCCGACGGGAGCTACAATTGGATCTACCCGGACTCTCAATTCAACTTCGCGATTGCTGCTGCCGTTAAGAGAGGCAGCCCACCCCGGGAACCCGGAACGGACACGGAGGAAATCTTCTACCATTTTGGACCCTATGCGCCGTCGGCGGCCATTTCCCGACTTGACGGACTCGACCTGGGTGACGCTTACGCTCGCGTAACCCGCGGTGCATCACTCTGGGCGCTGGTGCTCTCTTGCTTCGGACTGGGCACGCTCCTGTCGCTCAAGGCCAGCGGCGGAAAATTCGGCGGAATCATGTCCGTGGCCGGACTCTTCTTCTACGGTTCGCTCCTGTCCCTTTTCACCGACGAGCGGAATAGCTCGAGCCGCGTGACCGGAGCCATCCTATTTAAGATACCCGGAATCGAGGTGCGCTCCGATGGAGGTCCTTTCAGCCATCTAATCCTCGGGCATTCGCTGCTCCACGCCCTGAGTGCGATTACCGTAGTCATGGGCCTATGCCTGATTTATAGAGAGCTGCCTACAGCCCCGAAATGGCGGGAGTTCATTTTGCTGGCACTGCCGGCGCTCGCGGTTCCCGTGAACTCGGTGGGTGGGTTGTACTGCCTCGGCATAGCGGGCATGCTGTTGTTTTGGGGGCGTCTCAGGGTCGTGCGTTCGTGGCTGCTGATCGTGCTGATGCTCTGCCTGTTTCTCGGAGCCTGGAAGATTATGGGTTATGGCCACGCTCCAGATGCGATGGAAACAGCGTTCAATTCGAACCAGGCTTGGCAGAACATGGCTTGGCAATGGTGGACGCTTGCGATCTGGTTCGTAGTTGGCCTGGGACTCCGAATCCTGGGCTTGCGCTGGATCTCACGGCCCTGGCGAGATCCTCTTTCCGCCCTGGTGCTAGCAAGTTCTGTAGGCCTGCTCATGTTTTTTCTACTGGTCCAATTCCATAACGGCCAAGAGAGCTATGGCATAGTTTTTCTGCAATGTATGCTTAGCATATTTGCCTTCTCCCGGCTTACGTCGGGATCTTTCCACGGCGCGGAACGCTCGCAATTGATTGCGGAGTGGCTCGGGCTGGCGAAAAAGGGCATGATCTTCCTTGCCCCCTGCGGCGCCTTGATCGGCATCCTCGTTTACGCGCATCATGGCCACACGGGGGTCCCCTACTATCCCATCAAGGTCTTCCTGATCTTCGTAATGCTCTTACTCCTAGTCGGCGCGTCAGCCCTGATGAAGCGGAGCAGCGGCTTTGCGACCGTCGGTTCCACAATTCTCATGGGCGGGCTACTGATTGGCTTTTTCGCGTGGATTGCGCCTTGGGCCAACTACGGCCTGGGACGGATGAAGATGGACATCACTCTTACACCCGACGAAGTCCGCGGTTTGAAACGTCTCAGCGAGCTTGCGGCGCAGGAGGAGCGATTTGCGACGAACAAACATGACGTTCCTGGCATACTGGACCGCCCCATGCGCTCTTACGCCTATGCTGCCCTGGCCGAGCATCCCGTGCTTCTCGAGGGATACTTGTTTCATATCCATGAAGAGAGCCCGGAGTTTAAGACCTTGCTTCGCGGCAACGATTTGATCTTTAGTACCACCAACCCGGAAACCGTGCGAGCCCTCGCTAGGACCTGGCGCGTCCGCTGGCTTGTCGCTCGACCCGGCACTGACATCGCCCTGCCCAGGCCATTGCCTGCATGGCTGGTTGCGCAGCAAAACTGCGGCGACCTCAAGATTTACCGGATTGATTAACCTGCCTAACTTGACTCGTAGCGCCGGCTTTTAGACCAGCAAATACCGGCCTAAAGGTCGGCGCTACACTCTCCAGAGGTATTCTCGAGCGACCTTGCCGCCGGAGACTAAGGTACGTATGAACCGAGATGGGCCCGTTACAATCATTATTACGCGCCTCCCGAAGTATGCCCGCGCACGACTGAGTCGTGGTCTGTCCCTCACTGCCTTAGGTCCGACTGAGTCGCGTATTCTGTTCGACTTGGCGGCTAGCTGCGGCGCTCTGGCAGTAGGTGTTTTGTTCCACTTCGCTTTCGTGGCTCTTCCAATCACTGGCGGTATATATCTGCCCTTTGTACCCGTCGCCTTTGTAGCTGCGAACACAGCGTTGGGCCTCTACACGTCGCTGCAAAGAGCGGGCATTCGTACTAAGACCAAAACGTTGTTGGGAGCGACGCTTTGCGTTGTAGTCCTGGGGAGGCTGTGCGGGGTAGCTTGGGATGTCATTTCGTTGTGGGCGACGCTGACTGCTGCCGCAACCGTGCTGGCGCGTTTTTTCCTGGGCCTGCCCTATAGCCGGCACAAGAACCTCTCGTTTCTCGCCAGCAACCGGCGCGGACCTGTCCTGGTGATCGGGGGCGCAGGCTACATCGGATCGTCCACCGTCGAACTCCTGCTGAAACAAGGTTTCCGGGTCCGGGTGCTCGACCGATTGATGTATGGCCGCGAATCGTTGGCCGAATTTCAGCACAACCCCGGCTTCGAGCTGATCGAAGGCGACGTAACGGATATCGCCAAGTTGACGTTCGCGGCGCGTAATGCGTCGGCGGTTGTCCACTTGGCGGGCTTGGTGGGTGATCCCGCCTGCGCGCTAGACCCCCAGTTCACACGGCACGCCAACGTCGTCGCCACACGCATGGCCAAGGACGTGGCGGTCTCGCTCGGCGTTTCCCGCTTCGTCTTTGCCTCGAGTTGCTCAGTCTATGGTCTTTCCGACCGCGAGGTCGGCGAAACAGGCCACTTGAATCCTGTCTCAGTCTACGCCCAAACCAAGATAGACAGCGAACAAGAGTTGCTTTGGAACCCTCCGGACGAATTCTTCGTCACCATCTTGCGATTCGCGACGGTATTCGGCCACTCGCGACGCCCGCGTTTCGATTTGGTGGCCAACCTTTTCGCTGCTCGAGCCCTTACGGAGGGCGTCATTTCCGTATTAGGTCCTCAACAATGGCGGCCGTTCATCCACGTCCAAGACCTCGCCCGCGCCATTGTCGCCGTGCTGCGCGCCGATCCGTACACGATGCAGAGCCAGATTTTCAATGTGGGTGACCGCCGCCTTAACATGAGCATCCTGCAATTGGCGGAAACCGTCCAGAAAGTGGTGCGGCCCTATCGCGATGCGGAGATCATGGTCAATGAAAACCCCGGGGACCCGCGCAGCTACGCGGTCTCCTTCGAGAAGATCAGACTCAAACTTGGCTTCGAAGCCGGAATCCTGATGGAGGAAGGAATTGCGGAAATCGTCGCCCACTTCCGGGCCGGTGAGTATCGGGATTACAGGGACCCCACTTACAGCAACGTCCTGACCACCAGCAAGGCTCTGGCCGATTTCTACAGTCCCGACGAGATGGCTCGGCTTTATGGCCCGCTCGGTGAACAGCGCGTCCAAACCAGGGGTACCGGTGCCTGACCTGACGCAGACGATTCTGTGCCGGGGGCGATCCGGCTGTGGGTGGCCGCGGCGAAGGTCGGATTAATTAATGAGTTCGACTTTGGCGGCGTCGAGCTGTTCTAATCGGGCAAAAACGACCCGGCAAATTCTGTCCGCGCCTGCCACGCTCACCCCCACGAGGCCAGGTGAGTCGTTCGTACAGGTTAACGAGGCTGGGCGGCCACGAATGAGGATTGCGGTCATTTGTGAGGATGATCCCGTTTGGGGACTTGGAACTTGGGAGCGCACGCTTCCCCTCCTGACCGAGAGACAACTTCGCCCTGTGGGACTATGGGTCTGTCCGGCAATCCTCTCGCGGCACAAAGGAGGCGAGATTCGTCGCTGGTATTTGAATACATTTGGGATTTATAACTTTCTCAAGCTGGGACTGTTCGCGGTTACGGCCCACGCTACACGCCTGCTTGGCGTGTTGACCGGAACGCGGGCGGCATCCTTCCCGGCACTGGCACGCAAACATCACATTCATTTCGATCGCGGCGCTACTCCAAATGACCAGCGGTTCGTCGCTTGGCTCCGCGACGAGCAAATCGATATTCTGGTCATTCTGCTCAGTAACATCCTCAAGGACGAGGTCCTTGCGGCTCCACGGATCGGAACTATCAACAAGCACGCTGCCGCTCTACCCGCGAACCGCGGCCTCTTTCCCTATTTTTGGGCGCGGCTTAAAGGAACACCGCTGGGCATCTCATTCCACGAGGTGATTCGGGGAATAGACGAAGGTCGTTTGCTGGTACAAGAACGCATAACCGACATGGCCTGTCAACGCAGTATGGTCGCGTTCTATTGCCAAGTTTTTCAACGCTACCCGGAAATGCTGTTGGATGCTATAGCAGCTCTGGCTGACCGTTGTCTTCTACCGCATCCACATGATGTCGAAGCTGGCTACTTCGGACTGCCTACACCTCAGGACGTAAGGTCATTTCGTAAGCAAAAAGGCAAGATCGTCATGTGGCGGGATATTATTTATGCTTCCAACCTGTAAAGAGGAGACTCCCATCTCCATCAGTCTTAATTTCGACAGTCTCAATGAAGCTTATGGTTTCCCCCAAAGCTACCGCGACCCTTCTTTCTTTGTCGCTTTCGATCGGCTTGTGAATCTGGCTAGCAAGCACGGCTTGACTTTCACTATCTACATCATTGGCAAGGACCTGGAAAATCCTGAGCAGTTTGCCCGTGTAAGAGACTGGGCGTCAGCTGGTTATGAGATCGGGAACCATAGCTGGCACCATTACTTCGATCTTGGGGCACTTACGCCTCACCAGATACGTGACGAGGTGTGTCGCGCCCACGACCGCATCGCTGAATGCGCCGAACGCGAACCCCGAGGCTTCATCGCGCCGGCATGGGCGGTTTCCAGGCACTTGATCGAAGTCTTGATCGACCTACAGTACGCGTATGACACATCGGTCTTCCCGTCGGTACTGCTGTACCCCATGCTGGCAAGAATCGCGCTAAACCATGCGGGCAGGCCAAGAAAGGCGATGCGCATCTTGCACCGGAAGGACTGGTTGGTCCCTCTTACCAAACCTCTCCGACCCTTCTTTGTCGACCGCCACTTCGGCAGCACCGCGGTGGGCGATCCGGACAGGTTACTAGTCCTGCCCCTGCCGGCTCTCACGCGTTTCGGTCCTGCCATCTGGCACACGGTCGGATTCACCCTTGGCTGGAAAACCGTCTGCAACCAAGTACAGAAGCTCCTGCGGAGCCGTGACGGTTTTTACTATCTGATTCACCCTGGAGACTTCCTGTCGCCTGACGAACTGAGTACCACATTCAATCATAGTCTGGCTCGCATGAACGTCCCGCTGGCAGACAAAATGGCTGCCCTCGACATGGTTTTTGGTCTGATGGCGGCATCCGGTAGACCGAAAGTCACCATGGCCGAATTGGCTCGCTATCATGGTGCAAAGGCTTGACTTGCAGCCCAGCAGGCAAGGCAGGAAATCTGATCTGGCAGAGCAACGAGGCGATGACGGCGCGCACCCCGTCCCTTTTTCAAGATGCGGCGGAGTTATCCTGCCGCTACGCGCCCTGGAGGGCGAGGTGACCATGGACTCTTCCAGCGATGGTTTCGACAGACCGGTCATGATGTCCGGAGGACTTGCCGTGGATGATCGGGGAGAAGTCGGGTTTGTCAACGACTTCAGTTTTCAGGGTGTCAAACGCTTTTATACGGTCTCAAACCATCGCGCTGGTTTTATACGTGCATGGCATGGTCATCGGAAGGAGGGCAAGTACGTTACCGCAGTCGTTGGGTCGGCGGTTGTCGGCGCTGTCCGAATCGACGATTGGGAGGCGCCTTCTCGCGAGTTGTCTGTCGTCCGGTTCGTGCTATCCGCCAGAATGCCGTCCGTTATCTTTATTCCCCCGGGTTATGCCAACGGCTTCATGTCGTTGACACAGGATCTGAAGCTGATCTTCTTCTCAACCGCCAGCCTGGAAGAAAGCCGCGGCGACGACTTCCGCTACGACAGCCGTTATTGGGACATTTGGCAGGTCGTGGAACGGTAGCCCCTGATGGACCATGAGGCCGGTTGGCAGCTTCGCTCCTTTTGCGTCCTGATACCCATGTACAACGAAGAGCGGGGGGCGGAACTTTGCGTGCGCCGCGTTTGCGCGGGCCTGACCGGCCTTCCCTTCTCGAGCCAATTGATCGTCGTGAATGACGGCAGTCGCGACCGGACGGGAGAGATTCTGGATCACCTGGCGCTCGAGTTTCCCCGCCTGACGGTGGTCCACCGTCCGAAGAACGCGGGTTACGGCGCGGCTCTCTGCACCGGCATCGAGCACGCCGCGCGGGCGGGATTCGACTATGCGCTGTTTATGGACAGCGACTTGACAAACGACCCAGCCGACATTCCAAGGTTTGTCGAGAAGATGAAAGATGGCTACGACGTCATCAAGGCAACTCGTTATAGCGATGGTGGGAAAGTGAGCGGGGTCCCAGCTTATCGGGTTATCATATCCCGCGCCGGCAATTGGATTGCCCAGCGGCTTTACCGGCTCCCTATAGCTGATTGTACCAATGGATACCGCGCCGTCCGAACCAGCTTGCTCAGCCAGATGAAACTGACGGAACGGAAGTTCCCCGTCATTATGGAGGAGCTGTATTACTCTAGTTTTCTGGCCAGGTCTTTCGCACAGATCCCCGTCAGACTTACCAACCGCGGGAGGGAACAGCGCCCCACGAGTTTCGTCTATCGGCCGCGAGTCTTTTACGACTACCTGAAGTATCCGGTCAAGGCTTTCCTCCGTGTCAGGCCGCAACTGGCGGCTCCGGGTACGGAAAGAAAATGAAATCAGTCTTAGTTCTCGGTGGTACGGGGATGCTCGGATCAATGGTGACTGACGAGCTTGCGCGGCGCGCTGGCATTCGCCTCACCGCCACTTGGCGCGCTTCCACTCAAATGCTGCAACGCGCAGCGATTCCGGGTGCAGCCTGGGTTCGCTTCGATGCCTGCAACCCCAACCTCGAGGAGGCGCTCGCGGCGTGCGGCCGGTATCAGTGGATTATCAACGCCATCGGAGTCACCAAACCGCTCATCCGGGATGATAATCCGCAGGAGATCGAGCGGGCCGTCCTGGTCAACACCCGGCTGCCCCACGAGGTCGCCCGTTTCGCAGCAGCCCACGACGCGCGCGTTCTGCAAATCGCGACGGATTGCGTCTACTCAGGCGCCAAAGGGGCCTACGTCGAGACAGACCCCCACGATGCTCTGGATGTCTATGGGAAAACAAAGAGCCTCGGCGAGTGCTACGCCCCTAACACAGCCCATTTGCGCTGCTCCATCATCGGTCCCGAGCCCAAAGACTTCAAGTTTCTTATTGAATGGTTTCGCACCCAACCGGTTGGAGCGCGCGTGAACGGTTTCATAAATCACAAGTGGAATGGCGTTACGACCCTGCACTTCGCGCGCCTCTGCGCGGGCATTATCGAGGCGGATATTCCATTGCCCCACTTACAGCACGTAGTTCCTGAAGGGGTTATTTCGAAGGCGCAGATGCTGCACGAGTTTGCCGCGGCATACCGTCGCTCAGATGTACAGATCAACGATACCAACGCCTCAAAGGTGATCGACCGGACATTGTCCACGATGAACCCTGAGCTTAACCGTCAGTTGTGGAGCGCGGCAGGCTATCCAACGCCGCCCGCCGTCCCGCAGATGATCGCCGAAGTAGCCGCGTATCCTTATCGGTGGTAATTCTAATCGTGTCGGCCTGAGCGAAGCGAGGGATCTCTTCAGTTGCTTACGAAAAAGCTGGCCTTTATTCTCGGCATCCGGCCTGACGTTATTCGGGCCGCCTTGGTGATCAATAAGTTGCGGCACTACGACGACATGGAGATGGTTTTCATCTGGTCGGGACAACACTGCTCGGACAACCTGAACAGCATTTTCTTCCGCGAGTTGAATGTGGCGCCCGCGGAGATCGATTTGGGGTGCGGAGGGGAGACCGACGCCGAGGTGGTTGCCTCCGTGATTTCGCGGCTCTATCCCGTGCTAAGCCAAATACTGTTCACTTAACGATTTTCGTGCTAATCTGACCCGGGCGGGAGGTCCCCCAGAATGGCCCGAACCGTTGGAACCCTGCCTGCCGGGAGCCGCATTACCGATTACATCAGCGTGGGTGTGATCGCCAAGTTTTTCCCTTTGGAGAAGGTCCGCGAAGTCTTGAAGCAGACGAATCGCGCCAGTCGGCGGGAGCGTGATTTGCCTGCCCAGGTGGTGGTTTATTACATCATCGCGCTTGCGCTCTACATGCGCTCGTCCTATCGGGAGGTGCTGCGCTGCCTGCTGGAAGGAGTGCAGTGGCTGCTGGATCCCTCGACGACCGTGAAGGTGGCGGGCAAATCGGAAATCTCACAAGCCCGCCGCCGGCTGGGGCCCGAGCCACTGAAGAAGTTGTACGAGACCCTCGTGGCCCCGCTCGCCGAGCAGCGGACGCGGGGGGCTTGGTATCGACATTGGCGGCTGGTGAGTCTGGACGGGAGCACCTTGGACGTGGCGGACACAGCGGAAAACGACCGTGCCTTCGGCCGGCCCGGGGCCAGTCGGGGATCGACTGCCTACCCCAAGATTCGTTTCGCGGGGCTGCTGGAAAATGGAACTCACGTTCTGTGGGCGGCGCAAGTCGATCGCTATGCGACGGATGAGCTCACGCTGGCGCAGGCCGTGGTGCCCGCCCTGAAAAAAGGCATGCTGTGCCTAGCCGACCGTTTTTCCCCAGCTACGAACTTTGGCAGAAGGCCGCGCGGACGGGTGCCGAACTGCTCTGGCGAGTCCGCCAGAATGCGCGCTTGGAGGTGAACCGGCGCCTCGCCGATGGCTCCTACCTCAGTCGTATGTATCGATCCATCTCGGACCGCCGCAACCACCGCAACCCTATCCCGGTACGCGTGATCGAATATCGTCTGAAGGATGTGCCCGGAGCGGAGCCGATCTATCGCCTGATCACCACGGTTCTGGATCCCTGATTGGCTCCCGCGAAAGAACTGGCGGCACTCTATCACGAGCGCTGGGAAATCGAGACGACGCTGGACGAGTTGAAAACCCACTTGCGGGGCACCCAGATCGTCTTGCGCAGCAAGACTCCGGAACTGGTCCGGCAGGAGTCTTACGGGCTCCTGATGGCTCACTTTGCCATTCGTGGCCTCATGCATGAGGCCGCGCTGCAGGCCGGCGAAGACCCCGACCACCTCTCCTTCCTGCATGCCGTGCGGGTAGTCCAACGTCGCATGGTTCTCTATCTCGCTACTCCTCCCCTCGGCGGAAGAGAGCGTTTCATGAGGCCGTACTCCAAGAGATTCTGCAGGAGCGTGTGAGTTCCAGTCGCAACCGGATCAACTACCGCAGGGTAAAGCGCAAAATGAGTAACTACAGCCTGCGGCCTCGCAAGCGGGGGCGAACCCGCCGTATCAACTTCTCAGCCCTTGTGAGGGTTGTTAAGTGAACAGTGTTGGTGCTAAGCCATTTGAATCCGCTTGCCGCGGTGGGTTGCCAAAGAGCCTCCCAAGTGATAGGCTCATGAAGCGGAGTGGCTCGCTACCCAGGCGGCACGCTCCTCACGAACGGCGACATGCGCTGGGCCCACCTGACGTTCGAGACGGACGCGACTTCGCCATCCATCGGACGCGGGCTCATCGACTGGAACCCACGGTCGGACCTGCGGCAACGACCCGTGGTCATTGGCGCGCTTTGGCCGCATACTGGTTCGCGCTCGGCTTTGCCCTCCGCCACTCCGCGACGCGTGGGAGTCGAGTCCCCGGCCGGGTGGCCCATATCGATCATGCCTGACAATGTCATCACGCTCGACTGGCGGAATGCCGAGCATCGTGCGGCAGCCGCTCAACTCGTTCTCACGCTCTTGCCCAGGAGCCCGGCCGGAGTGCTGGGACGGAGGTTCCTGACCGAGTTCTATTTTCTCGATCTCATCCGGGATGGCGAGATGGAGTGCCTGCTCTATTCGTCGCAGGGTCGGTACGTCGGCTTCAGTCTGTACACCGATAACCCTTTCGGCTTCATTCGCAACGGCGTGCGTCGCCACTTCGTGAAGCTAGGTGTTCTGGTCGGACGCAGCCTGATGGCGAACCCCAGGCGACTGGCCGTCATTTTCAACGTCACGAAGCAGGGACGCTACCGCGCGACGCACGGCGCTGACACCAAGGTGGGGGAGCTGCTCAGTTTTGGGATTCTTGAAAGCCATCGACAAGAGGTCGATCCCGGGAGCGAGATGAGGCTCCCGGCGCATCTTTTTCGCGTCGCGTTGACGCGGCTCAGGGACCGTGGTCTGGCGGTGGCGCAGCTCGTTACGGACAAGGACAATCTACCCGCCCAGGCGTTCTTCATGATGAATGGGGGTACTGTCGATCCGACGGGTTACTGCTTCGATGACTCGATCTTGTTCAAGTTCGATCTCGATCGAATCCTTCCTGGAGATGCCTGCGCGACTCCGGACCAAGCTACCGCCTTACGTGATGCCGGTGAGGACCGTGAGCCTCGCCGCCTTGCCGCTGAACGCGAATGGGAAGATCGATCGATCGGCCTTAGTGCGACGAGCCCGAGATCGTTCGTGAAGCTGCCACCGACCAGGCCCCCCCAAGAGATCCTTGCTGAACTGAATGAGGTCTTCGTTCGCTTGTTCAACAATCCGCGCATGGTCGTCACCGAGTCGACGACGGCGAAAGACATCGCCGAGTGGGATTCGCTGAATCACGTCAAGCTCATCCTGGGAGTCGAGGCGCAGTTTCAGATCAAGTTTAGCCTCAAGGAGGTCATGAGGTTTGAGAACGTGGGCGATATATGCGCGGCAATCGCTTTCAGGCTGGACCGCATGAAGGACGCTTAAACTAAGTCTCAGTTCGCCTAAATGCTGCCGCTCCGCCATGGTTCTGCGCCGGTCGAGTCGAATACCTTAACGAGGATTGGCCCGTAGGCGCACCGGTGACCAGGGCTTTTGGATGAACTTGACGGACCGAGCCGAGCGCGATAGATTCTGAGTTTCATACGCTGAGGAGGTCACATCGGGTCCCATGGCATTAAATGGAGTGCGGTAGTGTGACGTGAGCCCGAACCGTGCCAACAATCCCGGGTCAAGGCGTAAACACTCGCGCCGGCGATATCGGTAAGGACCATCGATCCGAAAACTTAACATGGCCGTAAAGGCACTTATCGTTGGAGAAGGTACTTTACCCGTGCTTTGCGGAGAGAGCCTGGAAGAGCTCGGTTACAGCGTTGCCGGTGTCTGCAGTCCGGACGATCCGCTACGGAAGTGGGCTGAGTCACGGAAACTCCGACACTTCGGGGACCTAAAGAGGTTTAGCGCCTATTCGGAATGGCTGCCGCACGATTACTTATTTTCAATAGTGAATTTTGCGCTCTTGCCAAACGAGATGCTACGTCGGCCGCGCCGATTCGCAGTGAATTATCATGACGGGCCACTTCCTCGATACGCCGGACTATGCGCTACAAGTTGGGCGATTCTCAATCGCGAGAAATCGCATGGGATCACGTGGCACGTCATGGTAGAGAAGGTTGACGCTGGGGACATCCTGGAACAGGTCACATTTGAGATCGATGATGGAGAGACTGCATACAGCCTCAATCATAGGTGCTATCTCGCCGCGGCAATTTCATTCAGGGACTTGGCTGGGAGTCTCTTTCATGGCTCGTTCCAGCGAGTCCCCCAAGATCTGAGCCTCCGCACATACTACGGCCGGAGTAAATGGCCTCCGGTTCCTGCGGAGAATTGGACGCCCGAACAACAGGATGCGTATCAGCGAGCAATCCATTTTGGTCCGACCCAGCACCCACGCCGCGCTGGCATCGAAGGTTAGACGGCAACGATACAGCAAAGATCGGCCTCCCGGAATAGGGCGTTCGCTAATCTTTAGTTTAGCCATGATGCTTCAATCGGTCCGACAATGCTGTGTTGACCTTCCCGACCGGAATGCATTTTTCATTCAAGACAAGTTCTACGCGTACCGAGCGTTCGCCGAGGCGATCGGTGCGATCCGCGACCGATTGGAGAGTGAGTTCGCGAGCGAACAGAACATCGGGGTTCTCGCGTATGACGATATTGAGACGTACAGTTCGGTGTTTGCCGTGTGGTTTTCCGGCAAAACGATCGTGCCGCTCGCGCCCACCAACCCGCCCGATCGTAACGCGGGGATCATCGAGCAGGCGGGATTGCGAGTCGTACTCTCGAGCCGCAACATCGGCGGTTTTGCCGGCCTCGGCTCCCGGGAGCACTACCGATTCGTGCTCACCGCCGGAATCGCGCGACCGGGAGTGGTGCTCGAACCGCCGCGCACTAATGCAGGCGAAGATGTCGCGTACATCCTATTTACTTCGGGTAGCACAGGATTCCCTAAAGGTGTACCGATTAGCCATGCGGCGCTCCAATCCTTCATTGACGCGTTTGCGGCGCTCGGCTACGACATCGGCGCGAATGACCGGTTCCTGCAGATGTTCGAGCTCACCTTTGATCTCTCGCTGATGTCGTATTGCGTGCCGCTGGCGCTGGGCGCGTGCGTTTATACGGTACCATCGGACACCGTCAAGCCGATGTACATTTGTAGACTGCTCGAGGAGCAGCAGATTACCTGCGCGCTCATGGTTCCCTCGATCCTCGCGCATCTGCGTCCGTTTTTCGGCGAGATCTATTTGGACAAGATGCGCTATTCGCTGTTCTGCGGAGAAGCGCTGTACGATGACCTGGTCGTGGAGTGGTCCGCCTGCGTGCCAAACGCCCGGGTTCAAAATGTCTACGGTCCTACCGAAGCGACGATCTTCTGCCTCACCTATGATTGCCAGCGGGGTCGACCCCACAAAGCGCACAATGGCGTGGTGAGCATCGGCCGACCGATGCGAGCGATGGGCGTCCTTCTGGTCGACGAGGAACTCCGGCCAGTGGGTCCCGGGGAGAAGGGAGAACTGTGCCTGACGGGGCCACAGCTCACTCGTGGATATTGGAACAATCCGGAGAAGAACCGGGAGGCGTTCTTCAGTCGTCAGGACAAGCACTACTATCGAACTGGGGATGTCTGCCTCCAGGACTTTGAAGGGGACGTCATGTACTGCGGGCGTACCGACCACCAGGTGAAGATTCAAGGCTTTCGCGTCGAGCTCGGTGAAATCGAACACCATGTTCGTGATATTACCGGGCTGAAGCAGGTGGCCGCAGTCAATTGTCCTGATGCGGCCGGGAATACCACGATCCACCTTTTCGTCGAGGATTCCGGGGGCGACATCCCTGAGATGCTCGCGCGACTCAGGACCAAGCTACCGCCTTACATGATGCCGGTGAGGACCGTGAGCCTCGCCGCCTTGCCGCTGAACGCGAATGGGAAGATCGATCGATCGGCCTTAGTGCGACGAGCCCGAGATCGTTCGTGAGGATCCCACCGACCATGACCCCCCAAGAGATCCTTGCCGAAGTGAATAAGGTCTTCGTTCGCTTGTTCAACAATCCGCGCATCGTCGTCACCGAGTCGACGACGGCGAAAGACATCACCGAGTAGGATTCGCTGAATCACGTCAAGCTCATCCTGGGAGTCGAGGCGCAGTTTCAGATCAAGTTTAGCCTCAAGGAGGTCATGAGGTTTGAAAACGTGGGCGATATGTACGCGGTAATCGCTTTCAGGCCGGACCGCATGAAGGACGCCTAAACTAAGTCTCAGTTCGCCTAAATGCTGCCGCTCCACCATGGTTCTGCGCCGGTCGAGTCGAACACCTGGCGCAAATTCTGGCTGGCTCCCGTCGACGCACTAAAATCGGTACCACCTACGTGTCGGGCCGCCACAAACCAACGCCCGTTTGCCCGCCGGAGCCCTTCGGCGTCATATCACTCCGGCCCCGAAGGTCGATCGGGCGCGCCGCGCGCACGCATCCTTGGGTCCATCCAATCGAGCCTGGGGGGAATCTATGCCGACTCCTCCAGTTGGGACACCGTGTTCCAGAACGCGCTGGCTGGCGAATGAATGCACACCCGAACAAAGAGGAACGGGATGGAAAAGAAGAAGTTGGCTTTTATTCTCGGCATCCGGCCCGACGTGATCCGGGCCGCCTTGGTGATCAATAAGTTGCGGTACTACGACGACATGGAGATGGTTTTCATCTGGTCGGGCCAACACTACTCCGACAACCTGAAAAGCATTTTCTTCCGCGAGTTGAATGTGGCGCCCGCGGAGATCGATTTGGGGTGCGGAGGGGAGACCGACGCCGAGGTGGTTGCCTCCGTGGTTTCGCGGCTCTACCCCGTGCTAAGGGACATGAAGCCGGTTGCCGCGGTGTTCCTGGGCGACACCAACACCACCACCGGCGCCATTGCCGCCGCGCAGTTGAACATCCCCGTGGTACACATCGAAGGGTGCATGCGATCTTATGATTGGCGCATGCCGGAGGAAAAATACCGCACCACTATCGACCACTTGGCGGACGTGATCTACACGTACTTCGACGAATACAAGGAACAGGGTGCTAGGGAGGGGCTGAACCCTAAGAACATCGTCTTGGTGGGCAACCCGATCGTCGACATTCTGAATCACTACTACTTCTCGCAAAAGAACAAATACGACGCGATGGCGACAGCAGAATTTTTCTCCAGCCGCGGCATCGAAAAAGGAAAATTCTACCTGATGACCTGTCATAGGCGCGAGAATGTACATATCACCAGTTCCCTTCAAGCCATCCTCACCCTGATTACTCAGGCACCTTATCCGGTTTACTTCCCAGCCAGCTACCGCACCCAAAAGGAAATTCGCGCTACCGGGCTGACGGTTCCCGGCAACGTGGCCATTGTTGACCCTATTGGCTATGAGGAGATTCTGTGCCTGATGGTGAATTCGCGTGGGGTTATCACCGATTCGGGAACCATCGTGGAGGAGGCCTGCGTTCTGCTGGTCCCTTCCGTGCAGATGCGCAAGTCGACCGAGCGTCCGCAGGTCTATGACGTGGGCTCGAGCGTCAAGTTTGATCCCGCCGAACCAGCAAAGTACCCGGCCGACGTTGTGTTTCGCAAGCTGGAGTCTCTTTACGGCAAACGCTGGATGCACACGCTCGGGGACGGGAAGTCTTCGGAACGCATCGCCAAGGACCTACACCGAAGGGTTGTCGATAACGATTTTGCCCGGCACAAACCGGAGCAATATCACGTGCCGATCGAACGCTCCTTCCGAGATGACGGTCTTGCGTGAGATTGGAAAACGGGCAGAGCATATGAACCGACACATAACCATAGTGATGTACCACTATGTGCGCGATTTGGAGCGCTCACGGTTCCCGGCTATCAAAGGCCTCTCGATCGATCGGTTCCGCCGGCAGCTCGATCACATTCAAGCCCACTACACGCCCATCACGGTCGAGGATTTGCTGGAGGCCGTGTCACCCCAACAAAAGGGACTGCCGCCGAACCCCATCTTGTTGACTTTTGACGATGGCTATTGCGACCACTTCGCAACCGTGTTTCCGCTCCTTGACGCGCGAGGCATTCAAGGCTGTTTCTTTCCCCCGGTCCAGGCGGTCCTCGAGCACAAGGTATTGGACGTCAACAGAATCCACTTTATCCTCGCGGCCGTCCCCAACGCCCTGGTCCTGCTCGACCAGCTTTTCTCCTTACTTGCGGAGTTTTCTTCTGAATATTCGCTCAAGACCAGGGAGGAGTATCTCGGTGAAGTGACCGAGGAGCATCGCTACGATACTCGCGAGGTGACCGTGCTCAAACGCCTCCTCCAACGCGAGTTGCCCGAGCCAGTCCGGTCTGAGATTGTGCGGCGCCTGTTCGCCGAGCACGTTACCGCCCACGAGGCGGCTTTCGCCTGCGAATTGTACATGTCGGCGGAGCAGATCTCCTGCCTGCGGCGCCATGGTATGCACATTGGCAGTCATGGTTACAGTCACGCCTGGTTGAATCGTATTACTCCGCAAGCCCAGGCTGATGAAATCGATCGATCCCTGGTGTTTCTGCGGAACCTGGGTGTAGGAAGCCACGAGTGGAGCATGTGTTATCCCTATGGCGGCTTCAATGACTCGCTCCTGCAAACTCTAAGGACCCGCCAGTGCCCGCTGGGATTTACCGCCGAACCACGCATTGCGGATCTGGACGTCGATGATCCGTTGACCCTGCCGCGCGTGGACACCAACGATTTACCCAGCTAGCCATGAAGACCATGATGCAAGTCTTGCAGGACCTCACGCCGCTTAATCGAGCCGTGTGTTCGCGCGGTTACGATCAGGCTCTGGATTATCTGCGCGAGGTGCTTCCGTTTCGCGTGATCTCCGTGCCGAGTTCCCGCGAGCACAACGGATGGGTGATCCCTCCTTCATGGGATGTCGAGGAGGCCAGGATCGTCAAAAATGGCCGCACGGTTTATGACGGCACCGCCCATCCGCTGGGGGTGATCGGGCTCTCGCAGAGCTTTTCCGGAACGGTAAGTCTGGAGTATCTCCGACGTCATCTCTATTATGACCACCGCGACGACGACTCGATTCCCTTCCACTATCGGCAGCAATTCCGGAGTTGGAGTCGGGACTGGGGATTCTGCATGCCGAAGCGAATCTTCGACCAACTCGTCCCGGGCGATTATGAAGTCGTGATCCGCACGGCGGAAGCTCCCGGCGTCGTGAAGATTCTCGAATACAAACACCAGGGCGCGCTCGACTTTGCTATCGTCCTCGGCGGCAACCTGGATCATGCGGGTGTAGCAAATGATGGCTTGGCCGGTTGCGTCGTGGGACTGGAGGTCATGCGCCGCCTGCGGGACCGAAAAACAAAGTTTACATATTTGCTTGTCCTCTCGCCAGGCATCATCGGGTCGGAGCTATACCTGGCCGGACTGAACCGATCGGAACGCAGGCAGATACTGGAAGGCATCTTTCTGGAGATGCTAGGATCCGCCACACAGTTCGCGGTTCAGGAATCCAGGCGGAGCATGGTTAGCAGCCTGCCCGCACTGAGGGCCAGCCTCGACCAACTGGGCCTGCCCTACCGGACCGGCGGATTCGAAAGCATCATAGTCAACGACGAGTATGTCTGGGAGAATTACGGCATCCCGATGCTTTCCCTTTCACGATTTCCCTACCCCGAGTATCATTCCAGCCGGGACAATATGGAGATTATCAGGGAAACCTCGCTTAATGAGGCTGTCGACGCCCTGATGGGAACAATCGAACGGCTGGAAGCATCACCCTTGCTCGTAAAGAAATTCGAGGGCAATATCTGCCTGTCCAATCCACAATATGACCTCTACATCGACTATGGTCAGATTGCTTTTGGTGACTCTCTGTCCGACCGGCAGCGCCGCATGCGCTGCCTAATGGACTTCGTGCCCGCTTTAGATCGCCCCGTCAGCGTCAAGGCTATCGCTGACCATGTCGGCCTGCCCGAAGAAGAGACTCTCGAATACCTTCGGCGATGGGCTGGCAAGGGACTGATTGATCTGGTTTGATCGCAAGGTCAGTAGCGCGGTCGGGACGCCCGTGCTACCGCCTGAGAAAAGAACACAATGAACATACTAGTCACTGGCGGCGCGGGTTATATTGGATCGACTCTGGCGCCCCTGCTCTTGGCCGAGGGACATCGGGTCCGAGTGCTGGATGCCCTTCTGCATGGCGGCGAACCACTGCTAGGCGTTTGGGCTCACCCCTGCTTCGAATTCCTCGGCGGTGACATTTGTGACCGGGCAAGGATGAGGGACGCTCTGGCTGGAATCGAGGGTGTGGTCCATCTCGCCGCCATTGTTGGCGACCCCGCCTGCGCCCGCCAACCGGATTCGGCGCGCGCCGTCAATCTCGAGGCTTCGCTTGCGCTCATCGAGGAGAGTCAGCGGGCCGGGGTCGGCCGATTCATCTTTGCCTCCACGTGCAGTAACTATGGAAAAATGAAGGACGCCGACGAATACGTGGACGAGGAGACGGAGCTGCGCCCTGTGTCGCTCTACGCCGAGACTAAGGTGGCGGTGGAGAAGGCGTTATTACAGAGTGCTTGCAATGGGAAATGGTGTCCGACGCCGGTGCGGTTCGCGACTATCTTTGGCGTGTCGCCTCGCATGCGATTCGATCTGACGGTGAACGAATTCACCATGGAGATGCTGACGAAAAAACGCCTCCAGGTATTTGGTGAGCAATTCTGGCGCCCTTATGTGCATGTGCGGGATGCCGCCAGGGCCATTCAACTCATCCTCAGTTCACCGGCTGCAAAAGTCGCCGGCGGCGTATTCAACGTGGGGGCCACCGATCAAAACTTCCAGAAGCAACAACTCGTCGAGATGATCCGCCCCTATGCTCCGGAGGCCGTCGTCGAGTTCGTGCACAAGCAAGAAGATCCGCGAGACTACCGAGTGTCGTTCACCCGCATCACCCAGCAACTCGGTTTCAACATCACCCGCACGGTGGCCAACGGCATCGAGGAAGTGGCGCATCTTGTGCGCAACAATGTGATCGGCAATTACGACGACCGGAGATATCGAAATTGAACCCCACCGAAAAGCTGCCTCCGGGAGCGCCGCCACCCGCTGATTTCATTCCTTTGATCGTGCCTGAGATTCGCGGCAACGAGTGGAAGTACGTAAAGGAGTGCCTGGATACGAACTGGGTCTCCTCGGTGGGTAGCTACGTCGACCGGTTCGAAAGAACTGTTGCGGAGCAGGTGGGGACAAAATACGCCATCGCCACAGTCAACGGCACTGCGGCGCTACACATTGCCCTTCTGCTGGCGGGCGTGCAACCGGAGGACGAGGTGGTGGTTTCTTCGCTCACTTTCATCGCTCCGGCCAACGCCATCCGTTACGTTGGCGCGTGGCCGATCTTCATCGATACGGAGCCCAGGTATTGGCAGATCGACCCTGCCGGAGTGGTCAATTTCCTCGATGAAGGGTGCCGTTGGGACGGACGCGAGTTGCGCAACCGCCGAACCGGGCGGCGCGTGAAGGCCATTTTGCCCGTCCACATCCTCGGACACCCTGTTGACCTGGATCCGATCTTGGCAGTCGCAACGAAATATTCTTTGCCAGTGCTCGAAGACGCCACCGAATGCCTCGGCGCGCGCTATCGCGGGAAGTGCCTGGGCGGCCTCGGCCACCTGGGCTGCTTCAGCTTCAACGGAAACAAGATCATCACCACGGGCGGCGGAGGCATGCTCGTCACCAACAATGCCGAGTGGGCAGTACGCGCCAGATACCTTACCACACAGGCGAAAGACGATCCGATCGAGTATGTACACAATGCCATTGGCTACAACTACCGCCTGACGAACCTGCTGGCGGCCATGGGTTGCGCGCAGATGGAACAGCTCGACATGTTTGTGGAAGCGAAGCGACAGATCGCGAAACGGTATCAGGAGGCCTTGGCTTCGCTTCCTGGAGTTTGTTTGCCGGAAGAGGCGGAGTGGGCATTCAGCACCTTCTGGATGTACACGGTGCTGATCGATGACAACAAATCACGCATCAACTCGCGGGAGCTTCTCCGAGAACTGGCCGCCCGGAAAATCCAGGCACGTCCGCTCTGGCAGCCGATTCATCGCTCGCCGGCTCATAACCCTTCCGGCAGTCCATCCTGTCCGAATTCCGAAGCACTCCACCGCCAGGCGATCAGCTTGCCGTGCTCGGTCGGACTGACTCGCTCTGGCCAGGGCCACGTGATCGACGTCCTGACTAATACTCTCGGTAAGGGGAGCTTGCCGGCAGGTGCAAGATGATCCAGGGCCCGCCGCATACGAGTCCGTCACCTTCGCCGCGATTCCCGACTGACATGGACTTGCACGATCTGTTCCGGTCGCCAAAAGGAAGCTGGCTTGAGGCGTTCGCACAGATGCAATTGCATCTGTACCGCCATGACGTGAGTCTGCAAGACTACTTCATGATGCTTCAGTCGGACACGTTTGCAAGTCCCCGCGCCAGTTCACGCGATCGACGCGTCGTTAGCCGGCATATCGAATGGGCGATCCACGCCGCTGACAGGGTCAGCCAGTTTCGTCCGCGCCGCAGAATCAAGGCGGACGTGCTCTTCTGTCCGATGCCCTACTTTGACCGGAAGACCGAGACCCAGTTTCTGGTGCGGACGCTTCTGGCGCTTGCGCAAACAGATGCGACAATTCTCTGTTTGCTGCCTGTCGGCGCCCCTTGTCGGGATGAATTGAACGCCCGGCTGGCGGCGGCAGGGCGCGCCGGCCAGGTCGCGTTCATTGACCCAGCCTCCCCTTTGAATCCGCTGGAGGCCCGTTTGCGCTCGGAGGTCGCGCGGTTGCGCGGACGCGCGGCTTTTGACGAAACGGTACAGATTCTCGAACCGTATAGTCTCAGCCCCGGCCTCGAAGTCAAAACCAATTTCGAACATGTAGCGTTCTTTAGCGAGTCATGGGAGCGTCTGGCGCCCTGGGTGGAATTTGATGCGCTTGTTGCCCGCTGCCACTGGCATGTGCTTTGCAGTTCCGTCTGTAGGACGGCGCTACAGCGAGGTAAGCCGGTCGTCACCTTTCAGCAGGGCGTGATTAGCCATACCTTGGAGGCTCCGGTCACAGCTTCCAAGTATGTCGCGTTTGGTCCGTCTTCGGCGTCCTTCCAGGCGAGAGTCAACCGTGCATTTTCCCAGGCGGTCGGAATGCCCGAGTCACCGGTCGAATACGTCAGCGGGGGGAGCCTCTATGACACCATAACCGCGCTTCCCGACCAATTTGACCGCCAGACGTTGCTCATGGTGGATGAGCCGACCGATTGCGGTCAAAGCAGATTCTACAGCCTGGAAAGCCAATGCCAAGCCCTGCTGGATTTGGCCGAGAGACTTTTGGCCGCGGATCTGCCCTTGCGGCGCCTCGTTATCCGGCCCCACCCGTACTGGAACAATCTGGACTTTGTCGCCTGTCAGTGCCTCGTCCGCGAACACTCGGACCGTTGCGAGTTGTCGCATCCCGCGTGGTCGCTAGAGGACGATCTGCGCCGCTCATCCGTCGTGGTGGGAATATTCAGCGGCGTACTTACGGTTGCCTCCGCCTGCGGTCTGCCAGCCGTTTTTCTGCAAACCGACGAGGGGTATGCGACCGGTGACTTGGCGTGCTTTTCGCCCCGCCAAACGCTGCTGCCTGATGCCGCGTTCTGCGCAATTTCAAGAATCCTGAGCGATCGGCAGGCATACGCTGAGGCACGGACGGAGGCGCTCCGCAACGCGCGTGAATATTATGCCGACGGGACCAACCTGGATCTCACTGGCGCCTTCTTTGAGCGTCTGCTTCGAACGGGGCGCGTGACCAGCGTAGAGGAGGCATAGATCGAAATGAGATTCGCTTTCATCAGTACAATGCTGGGGTCGCCGTGGGGTGCAAGCGAGGAACTCTGGAGCCAAGCCGCAGTTCAGCTCAGCCAGGCGGGACATGAGGTACAGGCATCGGTGGTGTACTGGCCCTGCCTATCGGAAAGAGTCACAGATCTGAGGCTAAAGGGCGTAGCGGTTGAGACCTATCCTTCGTACCACGCTGGAAAGCTACGGCATTTCTGGGACCGGCTCTCTCTCAGCTACCGCCGAAGGTATAGACGGTTGAAGCGCTTCCACCCCGATTTGGTCATTATTTCCCAAGGCTACATCATCGGCGGATTTGATTGGGCAAGGGTCTGCAAAGAGGCCGGGATACCTTACTCGATTATGGTCCACAGCAATAGCGAGTTTTGGTGGTTCCGGGAACAATTTGATGAAGCCGTGGCAGTTTACACCGGCGCCCGTAGAATCTTCTGTGTCTCTCGCAAAAACCTCGATCTACTGCGACTACAATTGGGTGAGCCGCTGCCAAATGGGGAAGTGGTATGGAACCCGTTCAACCTTTCCACTGAGCCAGCCCCGGCATGGCCGGACGAGGGTGGCGGGATGCGGCTGGCGTGCGTGTCCAGAATCGAGCTGGGACATAAAGGGCAGGATTTGCTGCTCCAGGCGCTGGCGCGGCCTGAATGGCGGAACCGTCCTTTTGAACTGAATCTATTCGGAACGGGCCCCGATGAAAAGGTGTTGCGCCGCTTGGGCTGTAGTCTTCAGTTGAATAGCCTGCACTTTCGCGGTCACTTAAGCAACGTCAGGGCCATCTGGGAAGAGAACCACTTGCTAGTGCTCCCTTCGCGGTACGAAGGTGTGCCTCTTTCCCTGGTCGAAGCGATGTGGTCTGGGCGGCCGGCGGTCGTGACAGATGTGGGGCGCACCGCAGAGCTATGCGTGGATAATGAAACTGGATTCATTGCGCCGGCAGCCACGGTGTCGTCATTCGGCCATGCCCTGGAACGGGCCTGGGAGCGGCGCCAGGATTGGCTGCACATGGGCCAGGCCGCGCGAGCGCGAGCCGAAAAGCAGATACCGAAAGCCCCGGTCGGAGAGTTCTGCGAACGATTGAAAGCCTGCGCCTCCGCGAAGTCCAGAGAGAGGGAGGATTCTTCAGATGCCAGCTAAGGGAACCGACCGGGCGGCAAAGTGTCGGAAACGCGGGTCGAAAGAGGGGCAGTTGCGGTCTTCGGGGTTCTCGGGAGAGGTACGAATGGCACCTTCCGCAGGCCGCGAAAGCACCGTCCACTGCAAACCTGATCCACAGTTGCGTTCACCAGCGCTCAGGTGTAGGTTATCGGGCGGACCGGACTCGTTAAAGGAAATTCCGATTAAACCCTTTGAAGCAAAGACCATCGTGCGGGATCAGATTGTAATTGTGACGACAGGTAGAGCCGCCGTGCTTATTCAGTCCTTTCTTGACTTCGTCACAACTCAGCGTAGGCAATTGTGCTTCTTGGCATCGGTTGTGCTATTTGTCGCCAGTCTTTCACGCTACCCGTTAAGTTTCGATCCCAACGCTTCGCTCCGCCTGATTGGTGCCAGCCTGCGCTGGGCTCCTAGCAGGTTGCTGCGCGAAGGCCTGGAAAAAACGTCCGCTTGGATTTCAAAGCAGGTTGAACAAGTGCAGGCATAACGAGGAAATGGAAGAGAAATGCCGAACCCTGATGTAGAAGTTCTATTGCCTGTTCACAACGAAGCTGAGAGCATTGAAGGCACCGTTCGCGAGATCTATGGCGAACTATCGAGGAAGGTGAGCGTAGGCTTTATCATCTGTGAGGACGGAAGCAAAGACAACACGCAGGAGATCCTTCGCCGTTTGGCGAAAGAACTGCCCATGCGCCTGAACCTTGGCGAGGGCCGCAAGGGATACTCCCGGGCGGTCTGCGAGGGAATGCAGATGTTGGAGTCCGACTACCTACTTTGCCTCGATTCGGACGGCCAATGCGATCCAAAGGACTTCTGGGTATTCTGGGATGCCCGCAACCAAGCCGATGTGGTTTTGGGATGGCGTACGGACCGCGCCGACACGTTTACGCGGCGGGTCTTTTCTCAAATCTTCTACCTCATATACCAAACGGTCCTTCGAACGCCCGTGCACGACCCGAGTTGTCCCTACGTGTTGATCAAGAAGGCTGTGGCGTTGCACTTGTGCCGCGAACTAGGCGCCATGCAACAGGGCTTCTGGTGGGAGTTTGTAGGGCGTGTGCACCGGCGAGGCTATACGATCAAAGAGCTACCCGTGCACCACCGCTTGCGGACGGCGGGCGTCACGCAGGTGTACCACTGGCGCAAAATGCCAGGCATCTTCTTTCAACACGTCGCGGCCATTTTCCGCATCTGGACGGAGACGAGGCGGTGATGGTGTCCCATGACATTCGATTTTAAGAGGAGAGGTCGCGAGCGAGCCGCAAGGATGTATAGCGCTGTGGCTCAGGATGCCAAAATGAAAGTCTTCGTTAACAATGCGTATGATGTACTGAGAAGCCGCGTGGTCTTTGAAAAGGTCGAAATTCTGTTTTTGTTAGCGGCGGCCTTGGGATGCCTGGTTACACTCGTCGGCGCTGTTCTGGCAGTGCCACTTCCCTATGCTTTGGATTTCGCGGAAGGGCCCCTTTTGGGCGGAAGCGTCCGGGTGGCTCACGGGTTGTCCCCCTATCCCCCGGCAACTGAGCTCCCATACGTCATCAATCCCTACGGCCCGCTGCCATACTACATCGCGGGTCTGTGCGTAAAACTCTTCGGCGTCAGCTTCACCGCACCCAGGATTCTGGTTATCATCTCAGGCATCTGGTGCGCGGCTCTCATCGCACTTCTGGTTCATCACTGGGGCGGCGAACCACACGTCAGCCTGGGATTTGGCCTCCTCTATCTGTCACGCCAAGTGATGACGGACTGGTTACCCCTCTTTCGCGTTGACTTGATCGGCCTCGCGCTCTCACTGACCGGCTTGTATCTTTTCGCGAAACCCCGCCGCTGGTACCTCTCCATCCCGTTCTTCGTGGCCGCTTTGTTCTGTAAGTTTCTGCTGCTGTCGGCACCTCTGGCCTGCTTCCTGTATTCCGTCTTCAGAAAGGAGACTCGGAAAGCCTCTTGGTTCGCCGCAAGCAGTCTGGCTCTGGGGGGAATGGCCTTCCTGTGGGTTCAGCGAGAAACCCACGGGTGGTTTGCTTTCGACACGGTGTGGACGCAGGCGCTTCATCCTTACAGTCTGAGAGACGCGCTTAATCGGGCGCACGGCGAGCTGATAACCAACTACTTCCTGGTGGTCTTGGCGTTGGCGCTTGTGTATTACCTGCGCTCTCGCCCTGAACTCTCCCTTCCCTTTATCTATCTCGGCTTGTCCTTTCTGACCCTACTCGCCCGTGGGAAGTTAGGAGCATTCACCAATTACTCCCTGGAATGGACCGCGGCGCTCTGCTGCTGTGCGGGACTGGCCTATAGCTCTCTGCGAACGCCCTCCGCTATTCGGAACTTTGTTTCCACGCTGATGCCTGGGGCTCTGGCCTTGATGGTGGTCGTCAACCTTCACAGGCCCGATCCGGACAAGGGGCATACCGAGTGCAGGCAGGCTTACCAATACGTGAAGGATTACCCTGGCAGGCGCATCCTCTCCGAGAATCCTGGTGCTTTGGTCATAGCTGGGAAACCAAGTGTCGTAATGGAGCCTTTCCTCTGGACCCAATTGATCGTTCACGGCGGTTGGCCCGACACTGAAATTGTTGATCTTATTCGCTCGCGTCAGATCGACCTGGTTGTTTTGGGATCGAATGTGAAAGATCTAAGTAATCGATCCGTTCAGGATCGATGGCCGAAGTCGGTGGCGGATGCCGTTGAACAGAATTACAGGTTAGTCCACACCTTCAACTGCACCGACGCCAATTTCGTCTATCTGCCGGAAACTGCCCCCACAGTACGATGAATGCTAACTCCAGTGTCGAGGCTCCGGTGCGATCGGAGCGGCGGACGTCAGTTGTCATTGCGTTGGTGTTCCTGCCATGGATAGCAGTGGTACTTTACACCGCGGGGGGCTGGGCTGCTCTCAACTTCTTCGTGTACGGGATCCTTGCCTTCGCAGCCGGTTACGGCATCATCAGTGTTACGCTGCCTGCCCCCGCCCGGTCAAAAACAATCGCCCTCGCTCCGGCAGCCGGTATTCTAGTGTTCTCAGCTCTCACGGCCTTCTGGGTAAGGCTGGGCTTTCCCCTCATCGTGGTCCCAGCGCTTTGGCTCGTACTGGCAGCCGCGGGAGGGCTAGCGCTTTGGCGCGATCGTGCCTCTTGGGCCAAGAGCACCGTTGCTTACGGCCTAACGCTGGCTCTCTTTTCCGCGATGGTCTGCGCGCTGTTCTTCCTTCCAACGGCTTCCAACGACATGGTCCGGCGCCGTGACGGGAGCTATAACTGGAGTTTCATCGATACGCAGCACTTCCAGTCCATAGCTGCGAGCCTAAAGTACAGCGAGGGTCCGCCGAAAACGCCAGGGACGTTCACCGCGGACCTTCTCTACCACTTTGGACCCTATGCACCGGCCGCGGCGATTTCCAAGTTCGATGGACTCGACCTTGGGGATGCCGTGGCCCGCGTGACACGCGGTGCATCGCTCTGGTCGCTCGTGCTCTCATGTTTTGGCCTGGGCACGCTCCTGTCCGTCAAAGCCACGGGCAGAACCTTCGGTGGGATCATATCCGTTGCGGGATTCTTCTTCTATGGTGCGCTGCTGGCCTTTTTCACCGACGGGTATACAACCTCCGGCCATACCTTCGGAGGTATGCTGTTTACAATACCTGATATCAGGGTGCTTGGCGACGGGGGTCCGTGGGACCATCTGCTCGCCGGGCATTCGGCGCTCCACGCCCTTGGCGCCATTACCGCGATCATGGGCCTGTGCCTAGCTGGAAGCGGGCACGAATCGGTACTAACATGGCGGGGCGGCGTTCTGCTGGTGCTGCCTGCACTGGCGGTCCCAGTAAACTTGCCAGCTGCCCTGTACTGCCTCGGCGCAGCGGGTATTCTCTTGTTTTGGGGACGTCTCAGGGCAATACGGTCATGGCTCTCGATAAGTCTAATGGTCGGCTTGTTTCTCGGAGCCTGGCATATTATCGGTTATGGCCATGCGCCGGACGTGACGCATGTGACGATCAAGGAGAACGTGACCTCGCAATGGTGGATGCTTGCTTTGTGGGTAATCATCGGTCTGGGATTCCGCATCGTGAGCATCCGATGGATCTCACGACCTTTGAAAGACCCTCTTTCTGTTCTGGTCCTGACCAGCGTCTTGGGATGGCTAGCGTATGCTCTCCCGTTCAATCTCGTACATTACAACGAGCGTTACGGCATATATTTCTTGCAGGCCCTCTTGAGCATATTTGCTTTTTCTCGTGTGACATCGGGATGTTGGCACGGCGTCGAGCGATCCGAGATGATCGCGGACTGGCTCAGGTTAGCGAAGAAGTGCATGATTTTCGTGTGTGCCGGCGGCGTTTTGATCGCCAGCGTCGCTGTTGCCACTCATCGCCACACGGGGATATCGCATTTTGGGCCCAAGCTGCTTCTTTCCTTCTTGCTGCTCGCACTGCTGGCAGCCATATCGGCCCTGATACAGCGCAGCCGCCGCTTTTCGACCGTTAGCTCCGCAGTCCTGTTGGGTGTGCTGCTGGTAGGTTTTCTGGCTTGGATGCCCGATTGGATCAGATACGGCCTCGGAGAAATGAAAGCCGGCATAACTTATCCGCCTGGCGAAGTTAGCGGGCTGCGGCGTCTTCGCGAGCTCATGGCGCCGGACGAGCGGTTTGCAACGAACAAACATGCCTTGGATCCGGAAAGTATTGTGCCGTCTGATAACCAGCGTTCTTACGGCTACTCTGCGCTGTCCGAGCGGCCGGTACTTCTCGAGGGCTATCTGGACCGAGCCGAGAATTTGCTCCCCTGGTTTAAGACGCTATTTCGCGACAACGAGTTGCTCTTCAATACTACCGACCCGGAAACGCTGCGCCGCATTGCCAAGACCTATCGTGTCCGATGGCTTGTTGCAAGTCCCGGCACCGATCTGCCGCTGCCCAGGCCGTTGCCCGCATGGCTGGTTGAGCAGCCAAACTGCGGCGACCTTAGAATCTACCGGATCGATCAACTCGCTTCTCCCTGATGAATCGACCAGTCACGGTCGTGATGTACCATCATGGGCGCGACCTGGGACGGTTCCGCTTCGCGCTGTGAAGGGTCTTTCTGTCGAGAGCTTCCGCCGTCAGCTCGAATACATCCAGATCCGCTACACTCCCATCGTGGCCGAGGACCGAATTACGTTGCATGTTTTGGTTCCTTATAGAGGCTTGGAGATTCCAGAATACCAATAGAGGCGGTTAGAATAGATCATGAGATCGCTCATCTCCCTAACTTTCGACGACGGACTGCGATGCCAGTTTGAACAAGCCCTCCCCATTCTCAATCAGTACGGCTTACCCGCTACGTTTTTCCTCGTCGCTAACACCGACCGAATCCTCAAAGACGGATACTCGCATCCTAACTGGAATAAGACCGATTGGAGCGAGAAGGACGTTCAGTTATTTAAGAGCATGGTTCAGCAGGGACACGAAATTGGCGCACACGGCGTACACCACAGACATCCGTTTTTGGATAGGGACCCGAAGCTTGAAGCCGAGGGGTCGAAAAAATGGATTGAGGATCGAGTGGGGGTAGAAATCTCGTCATACTGCTACCCGCTTTCTCACTTTACCTATCACATCAAGAGGTCCGTAATTGATGCGGCGTACAAGCAGGCGCGTTGGGGAGATAATGAGGGTTATTATCCGCTGCGAGACCCTGTAGACCACTTCAAGGTGGACTGTCGTCGGATCGGCAAGTATGGTGCCGAAAATGTCGCTGACTGGCTGCGGCCCGGTTGCTGGCATGTCCTGATGTTTCATGGCATTGGAACCGCTAATGATGGCTGGTGCGCTATTTCGGTTGACGAATTCGCCAGGCAGATGGCAGAACTGGCGGAGTATCGTGAATCTGGTGCCGTAGAAGTCGTCACTTTCAAAGAGGGGGCGCAGACGCTTCGCCGTGCGTCGCGTTCAAGTGTGAAGAGCGGCGCGCCCGGACCTAGAGGTAGCAGCATGAAGATCACAGTCATCGTGTGCACTTATAATCGCTGTCAGATATTGGCGAAGACTCTGGAAAGTATCGCTGCCCAAACTGTTCCCGAGCCGGTCACATGGGAAGTTCTGGTGGTGGACAATAATTCGATCGATCAGACGGGCGAGGTGATCCGGGATTTCTGCCGCCATTACCCCGGCCGGTTCCGCCACTTGTCTGAGCCCCAACAGGGGCTGTCCTATGCCCGTAACACCGGGATTCGTAATGCCCAGGGCGAGATTCTGGCCTTCGCGGACGACGACGCAATAGTTGAGCCCGATTGGCTCTGGAATTTAACCTCAGCGCTGAAGGGTGGCGAGTGGGCTGGGGCTGGGGGACGCATTATCCCGCTGTGGTCGAAGCCGGTTCCGAGTTGGCTATCACTTGACGGCGATGACACGACGGGGCCCTTTGGCCGATTTGAGCCGCACGTCGGGGCTGGCGCGTTGAATCGCCCCGCGTACGGCGGGAACATGGCTTTTCGGAGGGAAACGTTCGACAAGTACGGTGGTTTCCGAGTTGACCTTGGCCGTTCTGCCAGCAACTTGCAGGGCCGCGAGGATCTGGAGTTCTGCAACCGGCTGTTCGCTGGCGGCGAGAAGATCCGGTACGAACCCCAGGCCATCGTTCATCACCTTATAGCGGAGTGCCGGATGGAAAGGAAGTACGTTCTGAGATGGTGGTTCTGGTATGGCCGCTCCGAAGTTGCCGATGTGGGCCCTCCGCCCGGCGGACGGCGAGGCCTCGGTGGGGTTCCGCTTTACCTGTTCCGCAGGTTGTTGAGGTGGGCGGCGCAATCGATGATCTCAACCAGCGCGCCGCGCCGCTTTGCTTGTTGGCGCAACGTCTGGTACTTAGCCGGAACCATCGCAGGTTGCTTTCAATGGTCGCGCCGCATCGCGCACGGAATTCCGGCTGGTGCGAACGTCGGAGCCATTCCTGAGCGGAAGCCGACGCCGGCCGCCACCAAGAAGTAACCTCGACGGGCTTGTTACTTTACCTACAGGGCTCATCGCAGAAACCGATGGTATTAAACAGCAATCGGGACCGGCCCAAAATTCTGTTTGTGACATCCCATTGGCCATGGCGGCAGCCTGCGGTGCACAGCAACGTGTACGGCCTAGGACTAAACGCAAATTCCCGCGCGTGGAGCCTCACACCACTGCCGCTGAGGCCTGCTTTTACTGCCACTCAGCCGCTTGGCGCACAGTCTGCGATCGGGATACCTAGCCCGGGCCGTGACATACTGCCTTTGGCCCGCGTCGCCGTCGCGCACCGGCGCGATCGTTCAAATAGGCCACTATGTCCTACCGAATTCCGAAACGGATAATTCAAACCGGAAAGCGATCCGAGCAGCCGCTCCTCATTCGAGCTTTGGTGTCGAATGTAAGGCTGCTGAACCCCGATTACGAATACCTCTTCTTCGACGATGGACAGGTGGAGCAATTCATCACCCAAGAGTTCCAGCAATACCGCGCCGTCTTTGAGTCATTCCAGGTTCCGATTCAGCGCTATGATTTCTTTCGGTATCTTGCTGTTTACCACTACGGCGGCTTCTATCTTGATCTTGATGTCGTGTTGGGCTCGGGCTTGTCGAGTCTTTTGGAGACGGGCTGCGTCTTTCCCTTTGAGCGGCTCACTTTCAGCCATCGCCTGCGCACCGAGTTTGGCACGGACTGGGAAATGGGGAACTACGCTTTTGGAGCCGCTGCAGGCCACCCCTTTCTTGAAGCGATAATCAAGAATTGCGTTAGGGGCCAGAGGGATCCGCTGTGGGTCAGGTCGATGATGCGCGGAACGCCCCCTCTGGAGAAGGACTTATACTCTGTCTTATACTCGACCGGCCCCGGCCTCTGCTCTCGGACCCTAGCTGAAAACCCGGAGCTGGCGAAGACGGTCACCGTGCTCCTTCCTGATGATGTTTGCGACGTCCGAAACTGGTATCACTTTGGGGAGTATGGGGTTCACCTGATGAACGGTTCGTGGCGGCCCAAGAGGGGCTTCGTAACCGGGCGCCTCGCGTATCACCATTGGCGTTGGATGGAACGAAGGCTCTTGAAGAAGAGCCGTGCGTTGGGCAGGTCGAGACGACACCTCACAGATTATGAAGCTGTTGGTCTGAATTCTCATCCCCGCCTATAACGCGGAGAAGTGGATCACCGAGACGGTTCAATCTGCGATCGCTCAGACATGGCCGCAGAAAGAGATCATCGTCGTGCACGACGGTTCCATCGGTCGCACGGCGGAAGTGGCGGGGCAATTTGCGTCGAGCGATGTTTTGGTCGTATCCAGAGACAACGGTGGTCCGCAGATGGCCTGCAACCACGCTTACAAGCTGAGCCAGGGTGACTACATGCAGTGGCTGGGTGCGGATGACCTCCTGGTGCCGGACGAGATAGAACGCCAACTCGCCGCCCTGCGGGAAACGAACAGCCGGAGGACCCTGCTTTCCTCTCCCAGGGGCTTCTTTTACTACCGAACCGGCCGAGCGCTAGGTCCTGACATCATTGGGCTGGGTTGGCTGGAGGATCCGGGTGATGAAATTGCTTCCTGGTCCGCCATGATTGTTCCCATCAAAGTGGGCGGTGGCACCCGAGTAAAAGTGGCGGAAGGATTTGCTAGGAGATGCCCCGTTGTTGCAACCACGATCGGAGCCTTTGGATATGACGTGGAGAACGGCAGAGAGATCCTTCTGGCGGATCGTGCGGACGATTTTGCGTCGGCCTGCATCCTGCTGCTGAGGGACCCAGAATTTGGAGAAGCCCTTGCAGAGAGAGCCCACAAGCGATTTCTGGAGCGTTGGACGTGGGATTCTTTTGAGGGTACCGTTGGCAGAGTGGTTCAGGAATGCCTCGCGAGAAGCGCCGATGCGCAATATGGCCAAGCTGCTCCGCGAACCCCGAGGTTACAGGTCACAGGCAGCAGGGAACGGTCATGAGTGACCGGAGCTGCGCCACAAGTGACGAGTGGTGAGCGGCGAACACGGGATTCCCCCATTTCAATTCCGATTCGCGAGAGGAATAATAGGCAGGGATATTTTTCTTTCCAGAGGCCATAAGATAGTCTAGAACAGTTCATTGAAGCGATGTAGCAGGTCACACCCTATTGGAGATGCAATACGGCATTGCTAGGCCCGGCACAACCTATCGATGAAAACAGTTCAAGCGGGACGGAAAGCCCGCGAATTGCCCGCCCCGGCACAGAAAAGAAGTCGGTCGCCGCACAGGAAACATGAAATAATTCTTCAAAATTGACGGAATGAAGCTTGTATGTCTGTGAAAGAGAGAGGCCACTATAGAAAAACTGCCAACAAAGCTGGAATGTGTATGAAAAAAAGGTACTTAGCCACCTAGAGCGAGAATGTTTTTGAAAAGAAAAGTGGTTAATAGGAGCGTTCACCTGTAGCCGTAACTGAACACCGATTGCTTAGGGCTCACCAAATAGGGGGCTCGTAAGCGGGCTATGCCATGATTGGGCGGAGAGTGAAATCGTGCAGGGCCACTGGCCTGAGATGGCGAGGCAGTACAAGGGTAACATTGAGGGGTAATCAGGTTTGGATATAATAAGGTTTGAATGAATCCAATTCCCGCTATGCAAATACAAGTGGGGACAGAACCTGCGGAGACAGAATCCGCTAATCGTATACTGGCCGATTATTATCGTTGTCCTTTGGGCCCTGTACAGTTCAGGGTGAGAGGTCAATTGGAAAGGCGGCGAGGGTACTTTCGGCTGGGGCCGGACACCGTCTGCTACGGGCGGCTCTCATGCGGCGATACGGCTAGCAGTCCGCTCGGAGACCTGCCTGACGCCCTCAAGGGTGCTGAAGTGGAATCGCATGGAATCCAACTCTCATTCGACGTCGGGGAAGCGATTGACAATTTGCGCCGGGAGCGCTACACCGCCCATTTCCGCGAGGAGGGGACGGTTCTCAACGAGATCTTACGAAAGACCTACTACTTCGTTCGGCCGCTTCTAGGAGTCTCAGTACGCCGGCACCTCCAGAAGATCTACCTGCGAGGTTGGGACAAAATTCCCTTCCCTGCCTGGCCCGTTGACGCCACTGTCGATCGAGTTCACAGAAAGTTACTGGCCATGTCGTTGAAAACCCAAAGTCTGGAGAGGACCCCGTTCATATGGTTCTGGCCGCGGGGTTACACGAGTTGTGCAATCGTCACCCACGACGTGGAGGATAAGATCGGCAGAGACTTCTGCGCCAACTTGATGGATGTGGATGAGTCGTTTGGCATTCGCAGCGCCTTCCAGGTAGTTCCCGAAAGGAACTATGACGTTTCAAAGAGCTTCCGGGAGAGTATCACTGCCCGGGGCTTTGAAGTGAATGTTCACGACCTGAAGCACGATGGGCGCCTTTACGCTGACCATGCGGAGTTTCAGCGCCGTGCGGCGCGCATCAATAGTTATATTCGGGAATACGACGCCCAGGGGTTCCGTTCCGGCATCCTTTACCGCAACGCAGACTGGTTCGGCGCTTTCCAGTTCTCCTATGACATGTCGCTCCCCAATGTGGCGCATCTCGACCCGCAGCGAGGCGGGTGCTGTACAGTAATGCCCTTCTTTATTGGGAAGATTGTCGAACTTCCCCTCACCTGCACACAGGACTACACGCTTTTTCAGATTCTCGGTGATTATTCAATCAACTTGTGGCAAAAGCAAATTGCCTTAGTTCGGAAGGATTACGGGTTGATCAGTTTCATCGTCCATCCTGACTACCTCCTCGAGCCACGGGCCCTCAGCACCTACAAGGAATTACTGGAATTCCTGGCTTACCTGCGGACGAAGGACAGGCTCTGGACCGCCTTGCCCAGGGATGTGGCGAATTGGTGGAGGGCGAGGAGCCGGATGGAGCTTGTGCACAAGAACGGCGAATGGCGCGTGGAAGGACCAGGCAGCGAACGAGCTTGCGTGGCCTACGCTTCACTGGCAGGGGATACCGTGACGTACCATTTGGCCGGCGAGAGGGAAGCTGCGCCTTCGAGAATTTGGTCATCGGTTTGAAGCATCTCGGGGAAGCCTTCCCCGCCCGCGGGACCTCTGCTACACCAGGGCGAAGCTAGCTGGGGGAAAAAGAGGATCGTAGTGCGGCCGTTATGGCTCCCTGGGAAACGGCCCGCGCCGGCGAGACTGGTAAGGCATTACTGATGAGCAAAATCACTGGCAAAGTCCTTGATCACAGCATGTACGTGGACGGGGGATATCTCGAAAAAAACCCTGAATGGCACGCTGATGAATCTCCCTTCAAGGTCACGCAGATCCTTCGCATGGTGCAAAAGAACGATCTGAAACCGAAGACCATCTGCGAAGTGGGATGTGGCGTCGGGGAAGTGCTGAAGCTCTTACAGGAGAAAATGGATAAGTCTTGCAGCTTCTGGGGATACGAGATTTCGCCGCAAGCCCTGGAACTCTGCAAGCGCAAGGCGAACGAAAGGCTGCAGTTCAAGCTGGCGGACATCAGCCAGGAGGAAGGCGCCTTTTACGACATGATTTTAGTGCTCGATGTTATCGAACACGTGGAAGACTACTACGGCTTCTTGAAAGGGATTTTACCCAAGAGCGAACTGAAGGTCTTTCACTTCCCTCTCGACTTGAGCGTCCAGGCTGTGGCCCGCAAACGCGGTCTCTTGACACGCCGCGAGCTTTACGGGCACCTCCAGTACTTCACCAAGGAAACCGCCCTGGAGACCCTGAGAAACGTAGGCTACGAAATCTTGGACTATTTCTACACGCCGCGCTGCATCGAACTCGCCAAGCAGAATATTCAGAAGATCGCTATCTTACCCAGGAAGATCTGTTTCGCAATTCACCCCGACCTGGCTGTCCGAATTCTGGGCGGATACAGCCTCCTAGTGCTGGCCAAATAACTCTGAGAATGGAACTACCATGACGACTTGTGATGTGGCGATCATTGGCGCGGGGCCTTACGGACTAGCCGCTGCCGCCCACCTCCGCACCGTGAAGGGTCTGGAGCTGCGTATATTCGGCATTCCCATGTCCTTTTGGGGCCGAAACATGCCGGTGGGAATGTTTCTCCGATCCGCTTGGACTGCGACGCACATTGCGCATCCGGCCGGACAACTAACTCTGGAAGCCTACCAGGCGGCGAGCCACTGCCGGTTTTCTACGCCCGTACCGCTCGAGCGGTTCGTTCAATACGGCCGATGGTACCAGCAGCAGGCAGTTCCCGACGTGGACCAGCGCGCGGTTGACAGAATTGAACCCGTTCCTGCGGGCTTCCGGCTTCATCTGGAAGATGGTGAGGCCTTCGTCGCAAGGCGCGTCATCGTGGCGGCCGGGATCGGGGCTTTTGCCTACCGGCCGACCGAATTCTATGGCCTTCCGCCTTCTCTCGCTACTCATACGTCCGAGCACCGCGACTTCCGGGATTATGGAGGCAAATCCGTCCTCGTGGTGGGAGGAGGACAGAGCGCGCTGGAATCCGGCGCGTTACTTCATGAGGCCGGTGCGGAAGTAGAAGTCGTTGCGCGCGCTCCGAAAATTCACTGGCTGCAAGGCTGGGCATCCACCATGCTTCACTACCGGTTGGGAGGCTTCACCAAGCAACTGCTTTACGCACCCACCGATGTTGGACCCGCGGGCCTCAGCCAGCTCTTGGCAAGGCCTGATCTGGTTCGCCGCCTGCCTCGCGCCCTCCAGGACAAGCTGCGACGACGCGCCGCTCGACCGGCCGGGGCGCGCTGGCTGGTGGACCGGCTGAGAACTGTGCCCATTCGGCTGGGTCGTTCGGTGACTTCGGTGGATGTGGCCGGCGAACGCGTGAAAGTCCGGCTTTCCGACGGCAGCGAGCGGATGGTGGATCACATTCTTTTGGGCACCGGCTACAAGGTAGATATTTCTAAGTACAGGTTTCTAGGCCCTGATGTCGCTGGTACTCTCGGGCGCTTCAACGGATTCCCCCTGCTGAATGATGGGCTTGAATCCTCCCTACCGGGATTGCATTTTCTTGGCGCGCCCGCTGCCTGGAGCTTCGGACCGCTGATGCAGTTTGTTTCCGGTGCACGTTATGCCTCTCGTGCCTTGCTTCGCTGCATCACTGGCCATGCGAACCTGCGCACTTAAGTGCGGGGCTCTTGCCCAAAAGGACCTTCACACTCGGCAGCGTGAACGGCGTCAATGCCACCTATTATGACCCAAACTCTCGAGCCGCCGGTTCAGACGCTGGAACACCGGGCGAAAAACATCGGGGCGGTGATCATAGGCGGCGACTATCAGGGGCTTGGGATCGTTCGCAGTCTCGGGCAGCGGAAGGTGCCCATCTGCGTCATTGACGACGAACGCTCGATCGCCCGTTTCTCCAAGTACACCACCTATTCGGTTCCCGTGGCTAGCCTTCGCGAACCGGAGGAGACGGTCGAACACATCCTGGAGATAGGCCACCGGTTGGGGCTCGAGGGTTGGGTGCTTTACCCGACTCGAGAGGAAACGGTCGCCGCCATTGCGCGCAACCGGTCTTTGTTAGCAGGTTTTTTCCGCGTCCCCACGCCCGCCTGGGATACAACGCAATGGTTCTGGGATAAGCGCAATACCTACCGACGGGCCAAGGAGCTGGGTATTCCCACCCCATCCACCTGGTACCTGAGGGACGTCTCGGAGTTGGAGACCATTGACACAGACCCTCCTTTCGTCATCAAGCCCGCCATCAAGGAGCACTTTATCTACAGCACCAAGGTCAAGGCCTGGCGGGCAAACAGCCGAGCCGAACTTCGGGAATTGTTTCGACGCGCGGCCAAAATCGTCGGACCTGGCGAAGTGATGGTCCAGAGCCTTATCCCGGGTGGCGGCAGCCAGCAGTTCGGCTATGGCGCCTTTTTCAAGGAAGGCCGGGCGTTGGGGAGCATGGTGGTTCGAAGGGCTCGCCAACATCCCCCGGAATTCGGCCGTTCGAGTACCTACGTTGAGACCATTGAACTTCCCCTGCTCGAGCGGCTTTCCGAGCGTTTCCTGAAGGCAATCAATTATTACGGGCTCGTGGAATTGGAATACAAGCTTGATCTTCGTGACCAACAGTACAAATTGCTGGACGTGAACGGAAGAACCTGGGGCTATCACACCTTGGGTTTCGGGGCTGGCGTAGATTTCCCTCTTATACTGTACGCCGACCAGGTAGGGGAACTTGTGGAGCCCCGCCGCGGGCGCGTTGGGGTCAAGTGGATCCGCCTGATTACCGACGTTCCCACCGGGATCTTAGAGATTCTTGGCGGCCGGCAAAATTGGCGATTGTACTTCCGATCGTTGCTGGAGTTCGATGTCGAATCTGTTTTCAGTTGGGAGGACCCTTTACCCGGTCTCGTCGAGCTTGCCTTGCTCCCTTATTTGGCGTTGAAGCGAGGCTTTTGAGGTCCGTGTTGCCTTCTTCACTGACTTTTGGTGGCAACCGAGGCGGCCGAAAAGCCGCGGCAAAGTAATAGTTGAAGCAGCATGATGGTCAAAGAACTAGGGCGGACTGGGGTTTTTCTACCCGAAGTTGGCATCGGGACATGGGGTTACAACGCGGGCCCAAACCCGCTGCGGCGTGGCTTCCAGGCAGGAGCTGCCTTCATTGACACTGCTGAGTCGTACGGAACAGAGGCGGTGGTCGGCGAGGCCCTGAAACGGCTTCGGGAACGCGTTTTCGTCGCCACCAAAGTGTCACCCGAGAATTTTCGGACCGCCCGTCTGCAAGCATCAGTCGATGCCAGCTTGCGCCGCCTGGGTATAGAAACTATTGACCTTCTACAGCTTCACCAACCAAATCCAAGTATTCCTGTACAGGAAACCATGGACGCGCTGGCAAGCCTCGTGGATGTGGGGAAAGTAAGGTTTGTTGGTGTCAGCAATTTCTCAGTGGCTCAGCTCAAAGACGCCAAAAGCGCGTTGCGCAAGTACCCCATCGTATCGAATCAGGTTCGATACAACTTGATTGATCGAACTATCGAGCAGGGGCTATTGCAATATTGTCAGGCCAATCATATAACCGTGATAGCCTATAGTCCGCTGGCGCGCGGCCTGCGTCGCCTCGAGGATTGCGACCCTGGCGGCATTCTTGAGCAGCTTTCGCGTGGGATTGGCAAGTCGCCGGCGCAAATAGCTCTTAACTGGTGCCTGTGGAAAAAGGGGGTTGTAGTTATTCCCAAAGGAAACTCCAAGGAGCACATCCTCGAGAATTGCGCCGCTTCGGATTGGCGCTTAACTTCGCAGCAAAAAGCTTTGTTGGATGCGGCCATTCAGTATCGCCATCGGGGTCGGTTCGACGCACTCCTGAGGCGCTTGACGCCCAACTCGCTGAGGCCCGTCGCCCTGCGCGCACTTCAATACTTGCCGCGAGGGCTGCGTCGGCGGGTCACTTAACGGTTCGGAGACCTGGGCTTTTATTAGGTGACTGATGGGCTTTGTCATGTCGTTCGTGTTCTTTCGCAAAGTCTTTAAGCAGCTGTTCAAGGCTTTAGCCAAGGATATGTCCAGCTACCGTACCGTGGTTGTAAGCGTTCCGGCCCGACCTGTCCAAGAGGTTGGTTCCGAACGGCCAAATGTAAGCCTGGGTCAGATCGTGGTGTTCTTGCCGTATCTGTGGCGGAAAAAGGGGTTCTAAAAATGACGTGGGTGATCCTCGGCTCTAGTCTGGTTCTGAGTCTGCTAACCCTTCTACCGCTCGGAGCCAAGGCGGAGCTTCCCGAACGACTGGCCGTCCCGTCCTCATGCGTGATTGGCCTGTTAGCCGGGCTAATGGTGCGCGGCATCATTGGGATCGCTACCGTGAGATGGCCTGAGGTACTCGTGCTCGAGCTGTCGTGCGTGAGTAGCCTAGCTGTGGCATTCGGGCTTTGGAGGTTCTATAGGGATCCCGAGAGAGTCCCTCCAGGGGATGGCACCGGAATCGTTTCTCCTGCCGATGGCAAGATCATTTATGTAAAACGGGTCGAAAAAGGAAGCATCCCCTTTTCCGAAAAGGAAGGGCGGACATTACCGCTGACCGACTTCGTCGGGTCCAACATCCTGCCGCACGAAGGAGTTCTAATCGGTCTCTCCATGAATTTTTTCGACGTGCATGTGAACCGCGCGCCGATTGGCGGCAGGATCTGTCTGGTGCACCGCATCGCGGGAAGTTTCATCTCCTTAAAGAAACAAGATGCCCTGTTTCGGAACGAAAGAGCCTTGACAGTCATTGATAATGGCCTCTTCAAGGTAGGAGTTGTCCAGATAGCATCGCGCTTGGTTCGTAAAATTGTTCTCTACATTTCGGAGGGCAGCGAGATTCGAAGGGGAGATAGAATTGGCATGATTCGATTTGGCTCTCAGGTTGACATCTTCCTCCCGAGTGTGTCGGGTCTTCAAGTCATTGTCGGCTGCGGGGAAAGGGTTAGAGCTGGCGTGTCCGTCATTGCCAGGGTAGCCGTTGGGGAGCAGGTGCCGGCAGTCGAATCGCGATCGGTGCCGCCCGGACGATCTGATACCGAGGAACGGGACGACGCAGCTTAGTGTCATCATTAGTTTTCCACGGGAGGCGGAGCGCGCTTTTCTCGGGAGTGCAAATGGCTGAGAAGATTAGAGTAGTAATACTAGCCACAAAATTGCCGGAGGACATCTGGCTAATCAACACGCTGGCGGATGTGTGCCAGATCGAAGGCATTGTCTTTCCCACCGGGACGCGGTGCCGCGAATATGGTATGGCCCACGTATTGAGAGAAAGAATCCCCCGATTGGGTCTTATCAAGGTTGCTAATCAAGCCCTATTGGTTCTTTATCGGCGGCTCGTTGAAAACCGAAGAGATAAGAAGTCTGCGAAGGAGTTCTTCAGCAGTAAGCCAACCCAGTACATTGAAAGGAAAGGCATCGATATCCTTGAAGTATTGGATATCAATTCCGATCAGGTGAGAAATTTCATACGAGCAAAAACCCCCCAGCTTGTTGTTGTGAGCGGAGCACCTCTTCTGAAAGAATGCATTCTTGAAGCTGCCGAGGGGAGAATCATCAACCTGCACCCCGGCTATGCACCACAATATAGGGGAAGATATGGATCCTTCTGGCCGATATACAACAAGGAGCCAGAATTGGTAGGTGCGACGATTCATTTCGTGGACAAGGGAGTTGATACTGGACGAATACTTCTCCAGGAAAAAGTGGAATTCAATCCGGATGACACCTTGAGAACTATAACATACAGGCAGCATAAGCTCGGAACCGAGTTGCTGGTAAGGTGTCTTCAAGATTTTGACAAATACGCAGAGAGTGCGTTCCGCAAGACTGATTGCCCCAGCAAAAACTACATTGCTCCAGGCTTAACTGAGTATCTAAAGGGGAGAAGGTGGCTGAAGAAAAAAAGCCGGGCTCGGAAGCTCCCATTGCCCGCTTGAGGAGTCAAACGCAAAGGCTCATGATTATTGGGTAGCCGGCGGGACGTATTCGAGAACTTGAAACAGGTCAATTTGAAGTACCGGCGAGGTTCAACAGCAGCGGAGGTGAACAGCGTGAGATTCAGCAGAGTTCTTTTGATTAATCCGGAGCACAATGTCGAATGGCCTGGATTAACGCCTCCTATCGGAATGGGGTATCTGGCGGAATCGCTGCGAAATGAAGATATAGATTTCGATATTCTCGATATGAACCTGAGCCGCGGCCTAAAACACCTTCGCCGCAAGCTCGACCGCTTTCAACCCGATTTGGTCGGCATGACCATGATCACGAGAGACTATCGGAGTTTTTACGGCACGCTCGAGGAAATAAGACGATACAACAGTGGCATTAAGATAGCCGGGGGCGGGCCGCACGTCACAATCCTGAGAGAAAAAGTGCTTGAGGAATGCTCTGCCATTGACTATGGCGTTGCTCGCGATGGGGAAAGAACCCTTGTGGAACTGTGTAAGGGGGAGCTTGGTGAAGAAGAAATAAAAGGGCTCATTTACCGGGATAACGGCCGCATCGTCAGCACTGCGGAAAGAGAACCGGTTGCTGATTTGGATAAAATTCCTTGGCCTCGGTTTGAAAAGTTTGAACTGAACCGATATTTCAGAGAGATCAGCCTCTATACCAGCCGGGGCTGCCCTTATAGCTGCATATTTTGCGCCCGGCATGTCCTTGCGCCCAAGTACAACGTCAGAAGCGGCGGCAATGTCGGAGATGAACTGGAATACTGGTATCAGAAGGGCTATAGGAAGTTCAACATCGAAGATGATAATTTCAACCTGATTCAGGGACGCGTTTACGCAATTTGCGACGAAATCGAGCGACGCAAGCTCCGCGGGCTCACCCTGCGCTGCTCGAACGGTATTCGCGCGGATCGGGTTGACAGGGCAATGCTAGCCAGGATGCGCGAGGTGGGTTTTGCATATCTTGCCTTTGGTGTGGATGCGGGAAATGACCGTATGCTCAAAGTCGTCAAGAAGGGTGAGACCATGGCAGATATCGAGAGTGCGATCGCCAACGCCTGCCAACTGGGATATTCCATCAAGTTGTTTTTTATCATCGGGAATCCGTCGGAAAAACCTGAGGATATAGAGGATATGGTAAAGTTAAGCCGGAAATATCCCGTTCAGGAGGTGCACTTCAACAACGTTGTTCCCTACCCGGGCACGGAGTTATACAACTGGATTAAGGAGCATAATTATTTCCTTCGGCAACCGGATGAATATCTAAACAACGCATCATTTTGGGAAAAAAGGCCGATATTCGAAACCCCCGGGTTGCCTGCCGCAGAGAGAATTCGGCTAACCGGATATCTCCATAAAATGCGCGAAGAAATACACCGGAAATCCATAGAGCGTATGTTCCGCGGATATGGCCTGTTGGGCAAGCTGGCTGGCCGCATTTTATCAAATAAATGGCTTGAACGATTCTATTACGGGAGTACATTTTGGAGGGGGCTGATAGAACGCTTCAGATATCGGTTGACGCCAGCCAATTCAATCATTTGGCGTCATGAAAACTGACCGCCGCCACAGAATTTCACTTCAGGGTCCACGCAGCCGCAAGACCGATTCAAGCAAGGTGTTTGAGGACCGCCCAAGCGTGCTATATCCTTGAACACACTTCCTCACGGGGGGTTCATAAGATCCAATGAGTGTTTACGAGGCTGATCCACTTCAAGACCCCCGTCGGGAGCAATTCTTTGTCCGGCAAGATACTCCACTTTGCGCGTCCGACCCCTGGCATCGAAGGGTTCAATTCCGTACCCTCTTTCCTGACGCATGGCCTTCGACCCGAGCTTCGTGTCCCGGCTTCCGTGCTAGCCCAGATACCTGTGCCGCTGGGTCCGGGCGAGGAATATGACGGCCCAACTAGGGGAGTTCGCTGACGAACCCATTGGCCCAAAAGAAAAAAGGTGGCGGCAGTTTTAGCCGGACTCGCATTACCTCCGAAATGCCAAAAGTAATCGCCTCGGCTGACCGGGAAGTGACTGGCCTAAAGCTGCTCGGCGCGGCTTGTGGAGTGATGTTAGCGGGCATGCTCGCGGCAGGACTGTGGCCGTTTCACTCCCCGAAGAATCAGGTGACATGGCTCGCCGACGGACGCGGCGTGCGCATCGGCCGTCATGGAACGATACTAAGTCGGTCAGTTCAGAAGTTCACTAACGTATTCCGGGGTCAGTGGGGGGTACGAAGCTTAACAAGGAGTTTGGCGAGGTCTTGACGGGTGAACTTCCATTCGAAGGGCCGCGCAGTGGTCTCCCAGTAACATTGAAAATCCAGAAGACGTTCGGCGACGGCATTGAGATCGGGAAAGTCATTGGGTGTCAGAACCTTCCGCTGGACGATGGAGAAGTAGATTTCGATCTGGTTGAGCCAACTGGCATGGACGGGGGCATGCACGAGCGTCAGGCGGGGGTAAAGATTACGAAGGCGTTTGGCGGCTCGGTCGCCACGATGCGCCGAGCAGTTATCCACGATCCAGAAGACACGACGGGCGTGGCGATAGGGTGGCCGTGTCATCACCTGTTCGACCAGCCGGTCAAAGGGGGCGATGCCGTTCTTACTTTCGCAGCGGCCAAAGATGCGGGCCCGGTGGACATCCAAGGCGGCGATAGAGGTCCAGGCCCCACAGCGGGAGTACTCGTGCTCGACGTGCATGGGAGTAGGCGGCCGGCAGCCCTGCGTAGCGTGCTTGCGACGGCGGGCCTGAATGCTGGTCTTTTCATCGGCGGAGATCACGAACTCGTCATCCTTCAGCGGCCGGTCTTGCCACTGACGGGCGTACAGATCCAGCACGCGCTCGGCCTTGGCGGCGAAGTTGGGGTCACGGGGGAAGATCCAACTGCGGTGGTACCAGGGCCGAAGAGCGTCTTCATGCAGCCAACGCCACAGCGTGCTGCCGCTGACCGAGGCCACCAGACCACTCTGTTGGACTTGTTGCACCAAATCCCGGGTGCTCCAGCGCGACAGAGGCCGACCGTGCTGGGCGGGCAGTTCACACGCCAAGGCTTTAACCTGCACGACGAGGTCCGGGGGAAAAAGTCCGGGGGCGACCCGGACGAGCGCGGTCTTCCAGCCCCGCAAGGCGGTGGGCGAAAAAACGCTTGCGCCAAAGGGAGACCACCTCGCGGCGGGTGTCCAAAGCAGCGGCGATCTCGTCGTTGGGCATGCCTTGGGCGGCGTGGAGGATCATTTTGGCACGCTGGACCTGAAAATACGGCAACGTATATTTTGCCGCACGCCTGCGCAACTCGGCTTCCTCGGCAGGCGAGAGGGTGATGACAAATGGGCTCGACCTTGGCATAGTTGCGCACCTCACCCACATAATGCCACGCCAAGAAGGCTGATTTCAAGCCCTAATATACGTTAGCGTATTTAATAAATGAAGTGCTTAGATACTTGCTCACGTTAGCCCTTGACAATGGTGTTGAGAAAGGCTACGATGGATGTGTTATTAACTAGGCGATCCCTCGAAGTTAGAGTGGGCGTTCCCCCCAATCGAGAGAGATGAATGCTTGTTGCTTCGCGAAACCAACTAGTTTTGAGTTCCTCCTTCAAGGTGGCGGAGCGCAACTCTTTGCTGGCGTTCTTTGCCTACGGCGTCAAGCTTGAGCTTCGGATTCCCGATGCTCTTCTCTCGCAACTGGCGTGGCCGATCGTGCCTGGCGCTGAGTTTGCCGACGAGGGCCGGCCAGATGCAGTGCTCACAGTCCAGGAGCGCGAATCTGGCGAAGGCGAGACCCGTTACGAGATTGTCGAAAACGGTGCCGTTTTAAGTGCAGTGCGCAGCCTTGAAGCGGCCACGTGCGCGGTTGAATCGTGGGCTCAGCTCACGGTTGCGACGTTGGCCAAGGAGCTGGTTTTCGTCCACGCGGGAGTCGTTGGCTGGAAAGATCGAGCAGTCGTGGTACCAGGCCGTTCTCTGAGTGGTAAGAGTACTTTAGTGCTCTCGTTCGTGGAACGTGGAGCGCGTTATTATTCGGATGAGTACTCTATTTTCGATTCCGAAGGACAAGTTCATCCGTATTGGCGGCTCCCGAAATTAAGAGTAGCCTCGGACCAGAAAGTGGCGACTAGCCTTCTGGGTGGCACGCTTAGCGGCGCGCCTCCCGAACCCATCCTCCTGGGATGGGTACTTATCAGCCGGTATGAAGCAGACAGCCGGTGGCATCCTCGGCGGCTAAGTTACGGAGGTACGCTGCTGGGATTGCTGGATAATACGGTTCCTCTGCGCTGCCGGCCGGAGCAGTCGGTGCAGGTATTGGCCAGGGCAGTCAAGAACGCCCAGGGCTTTGAAGGGATGCGCGGGGAGGCGGCGGATTTCGCCGAGCAAGTCTTAGCATCATTGTGATTGGATTTTAAATCAACCAAGTGGAGGGGACAATGAAACCATTGGCAAGGAAGAGTGGAATATTCGCAGAGAATTTGCCGGAAGAGGTAGTTCTCTACGACAAGACCCATGACAAAGTACATTGCTTAAACAAAACAGCGGCCGCAGTTTGGGAAAACTCTGATGGCAGTAAGACGGTCGACGAACTGACGCGGGCCGTCGAAGCGAAGTCCGGAGCGCCAGCGGATCGCAAGTTGGTGCTTCAGGCCCTTGAGGAACTGGAAGAGGCGGGCCTCATGGAAGCCGGCAGCGCCGTGGTCGCAGAGACAGAACTGCCCTCCCGCCGCGAAGCGGTGGGGAAGATGGTCATGGCAGGCTCAGCCTTGGTAGCCACGATCGTTGCTGCAGCTCCGAAGGCGCACGCCTCCGCAGCCCCGCCGAAGGGCGGGGAGCACCTGCCGCCGGTCGGCTCTAGGCCGCCGAGCGGGGGCCACAAGTAACACTAGACAGGAAGCGCCGGCTTCGGAAGCAACAGGAATTAACCATGTCCGAACTGCAGAGCAGCAGGGGCGATGCGACTCGGCGTCTCCTCCAATTGCTTGTGCAGCGAGACGGAGGGGACCAGGGTTGGCCCCCTGCTGCTGCTTCGGACTGGAAAACCTTCGCGGAGACTTGCGACAACCACCAGTTATCCCCGCTTGTCTATTGCCGCCTAAAGCAACTGCCCGCGCCCACCATTCCGTCTGAGCTGCTGGATTATCTTCGAGTTCGTTTTCACGAGTCCTGCTCTTACAACTATCGTTTGGCGTCGAAGCTCGTCGAATTGACATCAATGCTCGAGAGCGAAGGTGTCCGGGTTCTGAATTTCAAGGGTCCTTCGCTGGCCATGGCGGTTTATGGCGGCCTCTCTCTTCGCCAGTGCCTGGACCTCGATTTGATGATTCACACTGAACAAGTGGTGAAAGGGACGCAGTTGATGAAGAGTTGGGGCTATGAACCAACACCCACGCCGGCGCGGCCCCAACTTAGTCCCTACTTGTGCCGCCCGGAGAACTCTCGACACATCGACCGGGGCAAGGAGATTCAGTACCTCTCACCTGATGGCGCCTTCTACGTCGATCTTCATTGGCAATTCGCCGATCGTTTTTGGCGCCCCTTCTCTCCCGAGGTCGAGAAGCTCTGGGAACGAGCCGTAAAGGTGCACCTTCCGCAAGGAAGTGTCTTCACACCGTGTCGGGAAGATCTGTTTCTCGCGCTCTGTGCACATGGGACCCGCCATCGCTGGTGGTGCCTCAAGTGGCTGGTCGACGTGGCGGAAATTCTACGCAAGGCCGATGCCCTGGACTGGTCTCGCCTCGAAGAGATGACGAGGATCCGTCCTGGAGCCGGCGCCGCGGCAATTGTGGCTGTCAGCCTTGCGCACGACTTGCTGGAAGTGCCCGTGCCCGGCGAAGCCGAACGAATCCTGCCTGCGACGGATCGGACCCGGGCTCTTGCGTCAGCGATACAGCAAGAATTGCTCTCACGCGGCTACTCGAGTGGCGACGAACACACGACGCTGTTGGCTCTCGAGGGTCGCCCCGCAGTACGAATGAATTACCGCGCCGCTCGCGTTGCGCGGTACCCCGAAACCCTGTTCAGGGAGATCATCGCTGAGATAGGCCCCAAGGATCGCAGGCTGATTCGCCTGCCCCGGAAACTTGAATTCCTATACCACTTTATTCGGCCCGCGCGTTTGGTCGTAGTTTACTGCCTGCGTGCAGCACGCACGCTCCGGGGGATGGCCGGGTGAGCCTAGCCGGTTAACCCTCGAGTCACTCGGAGTTCTCGGGGCCGTCCCAAGCACAGAATGCCGCGGGGCGGCAGATTACAACTCTGGACATCGTCGTCAGAGGGCGTAGATTGCTAACCTCAGGAGTCTACGCGGGCAGGATCTTAGAGCATTTCCATAAATAATGTAGCTTACGGAGAGCGGACCTCTGTGGCAGAATGTGCTCATGCGAGCCATACCGATTCCGATCCGCAAGCGCATTCTGGAACTCTACGAACGAGGCCGTAGCACGCGGGAGATCGCGCAGTTTTCTGGCTTCTGCATCGCGGCGGTGCGTCGCGTGCGCCAGCAGTTTCACGAGCGCCGCACGCTGGAACCCCGGACGTATTTATGTGGGCGCAAGACGCTGCTCACGGAAGAGCGAAAACAACGTCTCCACCACCTTCTCTCCGAACAGGCCGACGCCACGCTGGCCGAGTTGGGCGCGGGCCTGGATTGCCCCTTCTGCACCTCCACGATCGATCTCTGGCTGCGGCGGCTGGGTTGGAAGTTTAAAAAAACTCTGGCCGCCGCCGAACCAGAGCGTCCCGACGTCGCCGAAAAAAGGGCGCACTGGCATGAGGAGTTGGCGGCCGAGCTCACGGCCCATCTGGTGTTTGTGGATGAAAGCGGAGCCAACACCAAGATGACGCGCCTGCGGGGCCGGGCGCGGGGTGGGCAAAGACTGTTGGCGCGCATCCCGCACAGACATTATCAGACGAGCACGTTGATCTCCGGCATTCGTCTGGAGGGTCCCTGTGCTCCTTGGCTTTTTGAAGGGCCCATGAACGGAGAAATGTTTTTAGCTTGGGTGACGCAAGGACTCGTCCCCGCCCTGCGCCCTGGCAAGGTGGTGATTCTGGACAATCCGGCCACGCACTAAATCCGGGGAGTCCGGGAAACCGCCGGCGCCCGGCTGCTGTATCTGCCGCCCTATTCGCCGGACCTCAATCCCATCGAGCCGATGAGGAGCAAGATCAAACAAATCCTGCGCGGCCACGCTCCCAGGACTGACGAACAACTGCTGCGTGCAGCTAAAGAGGCCTTCCAGTCCATTTCCGCCGCAGACTGCAAAGGCTTCTTTTTTGGCGCCCGATACGCTACATGATAAATGGAAATGCTCTAAACACGGCATCGCTACTCGGCCTTTCACTTTTGGATGGATTTAAGCCGTACGGGGCGATGGGTCTCGTGTTGATCGATATGCAAGACGATGAGGAGCAATTCCTTGAAGCAGTTCGTTCCGGGGTTTCTGGTTATCTGCTTAGTAACGCCTCGGCAAGCGACATTATTTCTGCCGTGCTCGCCGTCGCCCGTGGGGAAGCTGTCTGCCCACCCCGGCTGCGCCTTGCGCTGTTTCGATGTGTGGCCCAATCTGCCAGCCGGAAGCTGGGTCAGATTGGTCGGGGATCAATGCAGAATCTTACGATACTGCAACAGCAGATCATTTCTCTTGTCGCAAAGAGTTTAACGTAAGCGTCAAGCCGGGCGCATCTGCACAAGAGAGGCGGAGTGAGTTAGGCTGCGCCCATGCAGTCTAAGCGCACTGACCGACGAAGGCACCGCACTTCTTCAAGGCAGCGAGCCCGTCTGATGGC